>SWCA01005169.1_pt1 | contig 62294 bp, 33 predicted proteins | sample 4692961 | NCBI WGS metagenome assembly SWCA01 (sample SAMN10267275, study PRJNA491770) | bioreactor metagenome | isolation source: DHS bioreactor inoculated with | place: Japan: off Shimokita Peninsula | reverse complement strand
ACGTATGGTAGTTGCTGATTGAAGCCGTTGATTCCGTATCCGGATTGCTACTGTTTATCCCTTCGGCTGTGTAGCTTCCGTTGTTTGCCTGGATAAAATCCAGACCGAGCGTACCCCGATACTTCAAGCCTTCTACCCACGGGATTTTTACTTCTCCGTATACCGAGTTATACGTCGCATATCCCCTGTTGTGCTCCAACCATTCGTCCTCTAAGCCTTCTACAACATCCCTGGTAATTACATATTGTTCATCCAACGGCATTCTTATAGTTCTCTTCAATGTGCCATCTTCGTTATACGGGTCGGCAATGGGTGACATACTTAAAATGCCGTACAGGCCGACCTGGTTGCCCTCAGTAAAATTGTAGTTATTATTGGAGTTGAAGCCAAATCGGAAATGCTTCCCAACTTCCTGATCAACCGAACTGCGCAAACTATAGCGGGTGAATTGGTTTGTTGGTATTACACCTTGATCCTGAAGGTAGCCGATGTTAAAGCTGTAGCTTCCATTTGCGCTACCACCGGAAAGGCCGATGTCGTGGCTTGCCTGGTACCCATTTCTGAAAAACATATCCTGCCAATCGGTATTCATCTCGTCAAATTCATCCGGCCCGTTGGTGAACTGTCCCCTTGCTGCACGGAGTGCGATGAATTCCGGCCCGTTCATCATGGGGTACTTGGCAAAAACCTTGTTCACGCCCTGGCGCCCATTATAGGTGATTCTTGCCTTTTGTCCCTGGCGGCCTTTGTTGGTGGTAATCAAAATCACCCCGTTGGCTCCGCGTGAACCGTAGATGGCAGTTGCCGAAGCATCTTTCAGGATATCCATGCTTTTGATGTCGTTCGTGTTGATTTCATTAATCGACCCGACAAAAGGGATCCCGTCCAACACGATCAACGGGTCGTTGCTGGCGGTCAGCGAACGGGTACCACGGATACGAATTTGCATGGTCGAACCAGGCCGTGTCGATGTTTGCGCGAACTCCACGCCGGGCAATCGTCCCTGAAGGGCTTGCGTGAAATTTGACGCCGGGATATCGCGCAGGGTTTCTCCTGCAATTGAGGCGACAGAACCTGTCACCGCTTCTCTGCGTTGGACACCGTATCCTACGACGACAACTTCTCCAATATCGGATACTTTGGATTCAAGAACGACATTAATCACAAACCGGCCAGCGACTGCTACTTCCTGACTCTCCATTCCCACAAATGAGAATACCAATATCCCGTCTTCCGGGACATTTGGGAGTGAATAATCGCCATCAAGGTTGGTAATGGTACCATTCGTAGTGCCTTTCACGACGACTGTCACTCCTGGCAGCGATTCACCACTGGCATCGGTAACTGTTCCCGAAATTGTCTGCTGCTGCTGCTGGCTCCGCTGATCGAAGGACCATCTCATGTCGTTTTTGGAAATAATCACTGACTTGTCAACAATTTTGTAGGTTACATCCATTGACCCGAGAAGTTGGTTTAGAACTTCTTCCACACTGGCATCGGTAACCTGCAGATCCACTTTTCGGTCAACATCAAAGTCATCGTTGCTGTAAAAGAACTGGAAATCACTCCGTGCTTTGATTTCACTAATGATGTCTTTGATCGAAACATTCGTATAATGCATGTCAAACTTACTCTGTTGCGAGTAAGTGTTGGCCGTTACACCCAGAATGCTGATCAAGAACAGTAAGACTGTTAGTTTCATACTTAACAAAAGTTTAGGTGTTAAATACCTTTTCCGCTCAGGCGGATAAATCTGATTTTTTTTCATAGGTTTGTATTTGAGTGTTAAACTTGCTAATACCTGTTCTGCTAAAACCGGTATTAGTTTATTTTCAGGGCCGGATCTGTGACCAACATGATCCGGCCTTCTTTATTCGTCTTTTATCAGAATCTGTTCATTTTTGAATTCAAAATTTACTTTTTTAATTTCCTGAATGATTTTCAGTGTATATTCCAGCGATCTTTCCTTATTAATTACCCCGGTAAACCGATACGATTTGAGCTCCTCATTGGCAAAAGCAAACTTCACCTCATACCACCGCTCAAGTTGCTGGGTCAGCGTAAAAAGTGTTTCATTGTTAAAGTAGATTTTCCCGCCTTTCCAGGCGATGTGTTCCTCAATGTTGACCCTGTTTTTTTCAACCACGCCGGTATTCTTGGAAAACAAAACCTGTTCGCCGGGAGCCATCATCAACGATTTCATGCCGGTATGAAATTCCACCTGCCCTTCAATCAAAACAGTGGCAATCTTTGAGTCGTTCGCGTACGCTTTAACATTAAACTGGGTTCCGTGAACCTGAATCTTCGACGTCCCTGCATGCACGATAAAGGGAGTACCCTCATTTTTCGTGACTGCAAAAAAAGCTTCTCCATCCAAAACCACTTCGCGGTTATTCGTGTTGAAAGATTGTTTATATCTCAGCGTGGATCCGGCATTGAGCCAAACATTAGTACCATCGAAAAGCGTTACATTTGAAATTTGGCCGTTGGGTGCCGAGATACTGGCCCAACTTTCGGCTCCCGTGCTGATGGATTGAAAAGTCCAAAAAGCGCCACCGGCTGTTAAAAAGGCAAGGATAAAAATGGCTGCGTATTTCAAGCCTCTTTTCCACCAAAACTGATGCGGAGACAGCGTTGCTCTCAAATCGTTCCAAGCCAAATCCGCGGGTTTTAGATTCCTTACCTGCACCACCTTCTTCCGAGAGTCATAAATGCGCCGGGCGGCCGCCAAGTCCTCTTCACTTTCTTCACTCAACCAGGAATTGCCTTCCGATTCCGACGCCTCACCATGCAATAGTGATGCTAATGTCTCCCATCTATTTTTATCCATTTCCTTCATTCTATATCCAAGACACAGGAATCAGTGAAGAGGGTGAAAAGAATTTTAACGTTTTGAAACAGAAAAAAGGAAAACCAAGCATAAAACACTGAATATCTGCGACCTATAAATCAATTTATTTTTCTGAAAATATGGAGAAGATTTAAAACATAGTTTTTCAACCGGCCCCGCAGAATCTTGTAGGCAATTCCCATTTGGGTTTTGACCGTATTTTTTGAAAGATTCAGGCTTGTGGCTATTTCGCTATACGTCAAGTTATCTTGATATGCCAGAAGAAAGATTTTTTTACATTGAGTGGGCAAAACTTCAATTGAAGAGGCTATTTGAACGGCAAGCTCTTCTTCCGAATTGTGAGCTTCGGGGTCCTGATTAAAATCAACCAGCAAACCGCTATCTGTTAGTTCATCAAATTGATGTTCTCGCTGTAAATAATTGATACTTTTATTCTTCACGGCCCTCAACAAATAGCTCTTCACATTCCTGTGAATTTTCAATTCAGTTCTTTTCTGCCACAAGTACATAAACGTTTCCTGCACAATATCTTCAGCGATCTCCGTACTTTTTACATATCGCAAGGCTACGAGACAAGAAAGATGGTAATTTCTTTTAAAAAACAACTCGAACGAATCAACATTTTCCAAACTATGACTCATGAGTACGGAGATATTTTTGGGCGTTGAACATGAAATGACAATTTATATATTTTCTGCAATAGCCACAACACTCTTTGCTTGCTTTCAACGACACAACGGAGGATGGCTAAAAGAAACCAATAAAACAACAAATTGAACCAGCAAACGAAAACAAGGCTGCGCCCCCCCTGCTCCACCCGAAGCTTTCATCGCCATTCAAACCAATTTTCGGCTACACAAGTGTTCATATGATGAATTAAAATATCTAATATTAGAACATTCTTTCCGTCAAACCTATTATTTTTAAAGCACAAACGATTGATCAGAAACCTAAAAACGAACCGACTTATGAGATTTTCATTGTTTTTCATCCTCTGCTTTGCCTGCAGTTCCGTCGCATTTTCTCAAACATTTACCATCACTGACCTGAGGTCGCTTTCGGACCTGATGTCCTTTGAGAAGAATAAATCCAAAGACTTCAATGACCCGAGCTACGCCAATGTTGATGGAACGCCTTATTTGAAGGAGGAATTTGTTCCGGGAGACGTATTCATTAATGATACGATTCTCATTGAAGAAGTCCCCCTGAGATACAACATCTATTCGGATCAAATGGAGTTTGTGAGTGCCCAAAAACAAGTCCTTGTCATTGACGATCCCAACAAGAGCTATGCGTTCAATCTTGATGGCGAATTATTCTCCATTCAAGATTATATCGACCGGGGAAACATGGAACATGGTGTTCTGCAGCTAATCGTTGACGGCGATTTCCGCCTTTATAAAAAGTACCAGATTGACTTTAAGCCTGCAACAAAGGCGATTGGTTTTCAGGAAGCACAACCCAACCGGTTTACCCGGCAGGAAGATCAATACCTGCTTGCTGTGGACCAAAACGCTCCGGAGACTTTCCGCAATCACAAAGACTTACTTGAAAAATTAAAAGCACACAAACCAGCTGTTGAGAACTTTGCCAAAGAACAAAAGCTGAAACTCAAATCGGAAAGTGGACTGATTCAGCTGATTCAGTATTGCAATAATTAGTTCAAAAAAAAGAATAAGCACTCAATAAAAAAGACAGGGGGCGTTTCCATGCTCGGAAATGCCCGCTGCCTTTTGCTTTCTGATACACAGGATTGGTTTTATGCTCCTCCTCCATCGATGATTTTGATGGTCCCGTCTTCGTGGTATTCCAGCTCCACCACCTTCATGCTGCGCAACCAGGTTTTACCCCCTGATGGCACGCTGTCGTGATGAAATAAGTACCACTTCCCTTTGAATTCAACAATCGAATGATGGGTTGTCCAGCCCACCACCGGCGTGAGGATGACTCCTTTGTAAGTGAAAGGCCCATAGGGATTGTCGCCCACCGCGTAGCACAGCTTATGCGTGTTACCGGTTGAATAGGAAAAATAGTATTTGTCCCCGTGCTTATGCATCCACGAAGCTTCAAAAAAACGACGATCATGATCGCCGGCTTTCAACACTTCGCCGCTTTCATCCAGAATCACAATCTCGCGCGGCTCTTCGTCAAAGGCAAGCATATCATCGCTTAGTTTCACGATCCTGGCCGGCAAAGCAGGCTGGTCGTCTGCGGGTTCGTGACCACACTCAATGGCTTTGTTGTTGCGATAGCGTTGCAGCTGTCCGCCCCACAAACCACCAAAGTACATGTAATACGATCCATCTTCTTCAAAAACACAAGGATCAATGGAGTAGCTGCCTTTCATTGGCGCGTCCAGGGGAACAAACGGACCCTCAGGCTGATCGCTGATCGCCACTCCGATGCGGAAAATGTCGGTTTGGTCTTTCAGCGGAAAGTACAAATAATACTTGCCGTCTTTGCAGGCGCAATCGCAATCCCACAACTGGCGGCCTGCCCAGGGAATGTCTCTCACATCGAGGGCTACCCCATGATCTGTCACTTCTCCGTCAACATCATCCATTGAAAAGACATGGTAGTCGCGCATGTCAAAATGATCGCCAAGATCATTTTCGGGAATGCCTGACTCAACGTCGTGCGACGGGTAAATGTACAGTTTGCCGTTGAAAACATGCACGGCCGGATCGGCTGTGTATAAGTCCGGCACCAGGTATCTTGCTTTTTTCATTTCGTTTTTAATGTTTTCTATTTTCAGGTGTCATGCTGAACCTGTTTCAGAATCTCCCGTTGATCGCAAGAGATCCCAAAACAAGTTCGGGATGACCTTACTCTTTCGTTAACTCAATAATCTTCGCTACAGCTGATTTTGGCTCATGGTTCCGGTCAAATAGGAGCGGGTAGTCGGTACGTCCCCGTACCGGGAAATTATTTTTCCACGAATCGCCATCTGCAACACCCCACAGGGTTACCCGGCTGATATCATCGGAATGTTTTAGGAACAACGCAAAGAAATCTGCCATCCGCGCGTCCCACTCGGCTTGTTTTTCCTGTGGAACCACGCCATCAGTGTACGGGTTCAATTCTTTTTGGTATTCAATATTTGTAGAGATATCTGCTCCCACATCCCTTCTGCGATTAGGCAAAATCGACATATCCAATTCCGTCACCATGACTTTCATGCCTTCGTTGGCATAGGCCACAATGGCTGCTTCGTAATCTTCCAACGATGGGCTGTCCATGCCCACGTGCCCTTGCATGCCGATTCCGTCAATGCGGATTCCGTCGGCCTTCAAGCTGCGAATCATTTTCACAATCGCGTCCCGTTTTCCGGGATACCACTCGTTGTAGTCGTTGTAATACAATTCCGCATCCGGATCGGCTTCGTGGGCAAACTGAAAGGCCAGCTTAATAAAATCTTCGCCTACGATTTGATAAAACTTACTATTCCGAAAACTGCCGTCTTCCATAATGGCCTCGTTCACCACATCCCAGCCTTTGATCTTCCCTTTGTAGCGGCCAGCCACGGTATAAATGTGATTTTTCATGCGTTCAATCATCACCTCGCGCGACACATCGTTGCCTTCACCATCGGTAAAGAACCAACGAGGTGCCTGTGAATGCCAGATCAGACAGTGCCCGGTGATAAATAGGTTGTTTTGTACGCCAAAATCTACAAACTGATCAGCCAGCGAAAAATCAAACTCGCCCTCGATGGGCTGAATCTCCGCACTTTTCATGCAGTTTTCAGCCACAATGGCATTGAATTGCTCTTTTACAACTTTAATTCCTGCAGAATCTCTGCCGGTAATTTGATTGGCATTTAAAGCTGTTCCGATGTAAAATTTACCGGCAAAAGCATCTTTCAATACCGGCTCTTGTTTTGCACCTTCCTTGGCGCTGCACCCTACGAACAAAAACGCAGAGAACACGAATAACACGATTAATTCTATTTTCTTCATCATAATCTATTTAGGTAAAAAATGTTCTTTCAATTTATATTTCAATTTCTTTTTGCTATCAGACTATTGCAGGTTTTCAGTACGCCGGAACATCAATGCTTCCTGAATCTCGACTTCCTTTTTCTTGTTGATTTCGTAGAAGAACAGGCAGGCTACTGCGATGAAAAACGTCAGCGTCGGATAAACGCTCAGCGAAAGTTTGATGCCGTTGATGGTCTCCGGGGACTGAATCGCCAGCTGTTCGCTGTACCCGTAAAATGCCAGGATTCCGGCTACCAATGCGCCACCAACACTAAGCCCCGCTTTTAGCCCAAATATCATGGCTGAAAAGATAATGGCTGTTGCCCGCCGGTTGTTTCTCCATTCCGAATAGTCGGCCACATCAGCAATCATGGCCCAAAGCAGCGGAGTCCCGATTCCATAGAAAAACCCATGTGCCAATTGGGTACCAAAAACCAGTGCAATAGCAGTCGGCGCATAAAAGTAAAACACCAACAAACACAGCGCCGAAAGAAACAGGCTCACGCCAAAGACATCGCGTTTACCAAAGCGATCGGCCAGTGTTTTGGACACCGTAATCCCCACAATCATCATGATAATTCCACCGGCATTAAACAAGCTGAATCCGGATGTGGGGGCATCTTCGGGCCAGGTAAATCCGTGCAAACCCATGCTAACTAAAACACCATTCAAGCCATCGATAAACCCATTGAAACCGATGTTTTCCAGAAAATCGGCCAAATGTTGCTCACTCAGGTAATTTTCGAAATAATACACATACATGCCGCCTTTAAGCGCGAGTGTGATAAAAATGAAAATCGTGATGATCAGCATGGCTATCCACGGTTTGTTTTTAAACAAATCGCCCAGGTCTTCCCTGATACTCGATTGCTGTCCCGAGGTTGGGATGACGCGTTCTTTGGTGGTCAGGAAGGTGATGATAAAAAAGACCACCCCGGTGACCGCAAACAAGGTCATGGTGTTTTCAAACCCTTTAATTTTGTCGCCATCGCCCAAAATAAGAACCAAGGGCAACAGCAGTCCCTGAACAATAAACTGGGCAACCATAACAGCCACAAAACGATAGCTCGATATACTGTTCCGCTCGGCCATGTCACCGGTTAAAACACCACTCAGCGAGGCATAAGGCAGGTTGTTGGCCGAATATACAATCACTAGCAAAACATAGGTAATCAAGGCGTAAGCCACTTTCCCGCCCGGACTAAAATCGGGCGTACTAAAAGCCAGAATGGCAATCACGCCAAAAGGAACCGCGGTCCACAAAATCCAGGGGCGGAATTTCCCCCAGCGCGTGGTGGTGCGGTCGGCAATAATTCCCATGACCGGGTTGAAGAAAGCACCGAGCATCCCTCCTGCAAAGATAATGGCCGAAGCCGTTGCCGGCGGAATCCGGTACACATCGGTGTAAAAGAAGGCCAAAAAGGTCATCAACGTTTGAAAAATCAGGTTAGCGGCCAGGTCACCCAAGCTATAACCGATTTTTTCAATAACAGAAACTTTCTGAGAAGTTGTATTCATTTGAGTCGTTATTAATTGGTTTTTTTAATCTTCAGTTGTAAATGGGGAGGCGGGCAAGCCTTCCTTATTTTTCAGATTGGCTTCGGCTGGATTGTCATCCCAGGCATAGCGCACCGCGGTTGGATGGCTGACGTTTGGACTCCAAACCTTCACCGTGTTTTTTGAAAGCACCACGGCATTGGCCCATACAAAGCGGCCATCATCCCCGGCTACCTGGAAACCTTTCAGGAAGCTGTTGGCAAACAAGCCCGAACCAACCGACGAAAACCTGAGAACGATACTGCCATCCTTCGCCTTCATCGACTCGTAAAGCGGTCCGGCACTCACCACCTCATCATCACCATAAGCCACCCGTTGCGCTTCCAAAGCCAGCCTTCGTCCAACATCCTTCTTGTTTAGGGGATGAATGTCATTCCACTCTCCCAGGTCGAATGCGACAGCCATACCGGTATTTGGCAACTCCAGTGCCCGGCGTTGCGCATCGCGCAGGGTGGCCCAGCCACTTTCAACGGGCTGTTTGTTTGGGATTCCAAGATTGGCCAGTTGCACAAACAAGAAAGGCAGCTCGGGCCGTTCAAATTGCGTACGCCAGTCGGTGATCAAATCCTTGAAAAGCTGCCGATATTCCATGCCCCGTCCGGCATTGGTTTCACCCTGGTACCAAATCACTCCTTTCAGGCGGTAGCCGAGGGCCGGATGGATCAGACTGTTGTATAAACCTCCCGGCTTAAATCCGCCGCCACCCTGTCCGCGAGGCGGATTCAGCACCGCGCCGATATGATAGTTCCAGTCGCCGGTCAAATCAATCGTTTGCGAACCAATGCGTACTTCGTAGGGCTTTTCTTCCACAAAGCCGCCACGTCCGCCCTGGCTGAACACGCGAACCATCAGCTTATTTTTTCCGGGCTTCAATACGCCTTCGGGTATCGTATAAATTCGAGGAGGATATTGGTAGGAAATGGTGCCCACAAAAATACCGTTCACAAAAGCCGAGTCGCTGTCGATAATGCGTCCGAGGCGAAGAATCGCTTCTTTTGCGGCCAGGGAATCGGCGACTTCAAATTCCTTATAAAACCAAATGGATCCGTTGCGCAATTCCACTCCCTTATCCGACCAGTAGCCCGGCAACGAAATACTTGGCCAGTCGGCAACATCCACATCGGACTTCGACCAACGACCAACACCCGGATCGTTTTTATTGGCTTCCAGTCCCCAGTTAAAAGGAGGCGTTTCTCCTTCTTCGGCGATTCGTTTGGCACGAATGGAGTCCATCCGGGCCTGGTTGGCCAGCCAGTTGTCCAGGTACTGGGTCACTGGTTCCCCGCTTAGCCAGGCTTCGGCCGGAGATCCGCCAATGGCCGTACTGATGATGCCAATGGGCACCTGGTATTTTTGGAACAGCTCATTGGCAAAGAAATACGCCACGGCCGAAAAATCCATGATATTCTCCCGTGTGGCCGGCAACCACGAGCCATCGGGATAATCGGCCTGTGCTGAGTCAGGTTCCTTGCGGGTGGCGGAACGGAACAGCCGGATATTGGGCTTGTTGATTTGTTTGATTTCATCGGCATACAAATCCATTACCCGTCGAATTTGCAGCTCCATGTTCGACTGCCCGGAAGCCAGCCAGACATCTCCCACCAAAATATCGTTAATTACAAGCTCATTCACCTTCATCTGGTACGGGCCACCAGCCGTCATGGCGGGAAGCTCCACTTGCCAGTTTCCTTGCTGATCCGCCTTGGCCCGGTAGGTCGCTCCGAGGAATTCAACTTTTACTTTTTCTAAAGGATTGGCCCAGCCCCATATCTTCAGCGGCTGGTCGCGCTGCAACACCATACCGTCACTCACCAGGCGCGGCAGTTTAACGGCAGCATCTGTTTGGAAAGGAAATGCCGCAAACAGCAGCAACAGCAAAAATCCGAAAACTATTTTGTATTGATTCATTTGTTATTGTTTTATGCGTTTACTCTGAGGCGCCCCCAAATAACTGGGTTCCAAACCTCCGGTGTCAATCATTATTTTTTGCAGCACGATGCCCGGTTCCAGCACGCCGATACGCAGACGCTGCAATCCGGCCTGGTCAATCTGGTGTTTGGTTGATGTTTTATTGATGCGGGTCGCTTGCCATTCGCCCAATTCTCCCCGATACGCCCCATTGATGTTAACAATTTGTTCTTCGGCTCCATCAAACGAAATGGCATACCGCAAGCCTTTGTTGGCGTTAAAATTTAGGGTGGTCGAAACCAACACATGCACTTCAAATTCCCCGGTCGATTCAAAATCAACGGCATACTCAAGATAAACCGGCTCACTCGCCGCAGGATACTCGTTTTGCGGGAAGGTGGTCACACCCGAAACGGTTTTGCCCAAATCCGGAATAACTTGCCATCGGATTTTGTCGGTTCCTTTGGCCAGTTGGTAGTTTTCGGCCTCAATAGATACGTAACCATCGGCTTCCTGAAAGGCCAAATCTTCATTTGTTACTTCCGGGACCTTCACCCATTGCACCTCGGGCATTTTTCGCTGCCGGGGTTCCTGCCAGTAAGTGTAACCGATGCGAATCTGATCCATCGTATGGTTCCATTTTCCGCCGGCTACCTGCTGGTTGTAATGAACCGTCAACAAGGAGTCGCGGTCGTAGCACTGCTTGACAACCCCGGCCCAGTAATTTGCCTGAACGTCACTCTCTTCGGCCAGTTGATGGTTTTTAGCCACGGCATAATACATTTCATACAAGTTCGAACTGGCATTGGTCGGGAAAAGCACCAACTGATCGAACGCATCTTTGTACTTGTTTGGAATCAGGTTGTACAAACGTAACGCGTCCAAGGTCAGGTCACGGTAATCGTTGCGTACCCGCTCAAACTCGTTGTAGTTTTCCAGGCTGTAGGTTCTGGCATTCAGCAATTCGGGTGTTACGCGATGGTTGTATTTCGTGTACCGATTGATGATGCGCGCTGCTTCATGGGCATATGCTTCTCCAAACTGTTCGGCACACCAATCTTCGGTATGCTGCAACAGGTTTTGTGCGTTGAACCGGGTCGGGTCCCACGCCATATCCAAAAAGAAGCTGATGGGATATTCCATCGGTTTCAGATCGCCCACATTCACCACCCAAATCCGGTCAACGCCATGACTGTAGGTCAGGTTCATTTGTTCCCAAACCCGCTGAATTTGACTGACATTGATCCATTTATAGTTTCGCGGACCACCTACGTAGTCAAAATGATAGTACATTCCAAAACCTCCTTTGTGGGGCGAGCCGTTTAAATCGGGCAACTTGCGCACATTGCCCCAGTTGTCGTCGCAAAGCAGCAGGGTGACATCATCGGGCACCCGCATGCCATGGTCGTAGTAATCCTGTACTTCCTTGTAGAGCGCCCAAACCTGGGGTGTTTCCTCCGCTCTTTTTCCGGTCACTTTGCCAATGATTTTCCGCTGGTCGCGAACAATTTTCTCCAACAGGGCAATATTGGTTCCTTCGCTCATGGCTTCATCGCCATCACCACGCATCCCAACGGTGACAACCGTTTCATAATCTTTCATGCGCTCCATGCCCTTGGTCCAAAAGTCGGTCAGCACCTTGGAATTTTTATTGTAGTCCCAAACTCCCGATCCATAGCGATCCCACTCCACGTGGGCTTTCCCCAGCGGCTCGTGATGCGAAGTGCTAACCACAATGCCCAGTTCATCAGCCAGACGGCCGTTCTCCGGATCATCATCGTAAAAGGCTTTGCCCCACATAGCCGGCCACAGAAAGTTTCCGCGTTGCCGAAGAATCAATTCAAAGACCTTGGAATAAAACTTGTGGTTGAATCCGCCAAAGGTTTCGCGAACCCAGCCACCTAAAGCAGGTTCTTCGTCATTCAGAAAAATGCCGCGGTATTTCACTTTTGGGCTTTCGGTTACAAACCGGCCCGCCTTGACATACACTGCTTCATGTTGATCAACCGGAACGTCGGCCCACCAGTACCAGGGCGAAACGCCCATTTCGCGCGACAAATTCAGCATGGCATAAATGGTTCCGCGCTTATCACTTCCAGCTAAAACCAATGCCTTTTCAATATTTGGGAACGGGTTTTCAATGACTTGGGTCAGGCTGCGCTCCCACTGTCCGCTGATATCCGACACATCCAGTTTTCCTTCAGCCACCAATTGGTCAATCCATTGATTTTTGCCCAGGGTACCCACCAAAATAAGCTGGCTGGATTCGGACAGTTCCGACTGGTAGATTTTTGCTGACTGCCCAGTAACCATTTGAATATCATTGGCAAACCAGCCGGCAACTGAGGCAATTCCCGGGTAATCATCCGCATCAACCAAAATTGGCGTCGCCTCACTATTTTCTACAATAGCAAAAACACCGTTTACTTTGTCCATCGTAAGATAGCTTTCGCCTTGCTGCGCAGCGGCAGTCCATGGCCATAAACCAGCAACCAACGCAAACAAACACAAGTAAATCGCTCTTCGTACTAATCTAAAATTCACGGTATTCATATTTTTCAGTTTGTATCTGGTGAAAGAAATTGCGATTCTTTCGCATCCTTTGCCTTCAATTTCGGCTTGTCCGTTCCCCACCAAGCTGTCCAGCGGACATAATCAACCTCATCGTATGGATGAACTTCAACAAGGGTATTGGCCGAAGTGTCGCCCAGCAGAAACTTGTCGACAAAAGCTTCCACTTCGGGCCGTTGAACGTCCGGAAGCTGGCAGTGTCCATGATTGCCGACAATGGAAAAACCAAAGCGGTCGGCTATTCCGAACGTTTCCCAAACCCGCCTGGCAGCCTGGCACGAGACATAGCCCGACTCATCGGCCAGCCACTCAAAATCCGGGTTTCCGAGGCATAATAAGGCCCGCGGTGCCACCATGGCCATCAACTCGTGATGATCAAACGGCAGCTTTGGAACTGCTTTGGAAAACTGAAACATCTCTTCCATAAACCAGACATGACTTGTCCGTCCAAGGGTTTCCACATTCCCCAGTGTTTCCGAAACACGCCAGGCAGCAGCACCACCCCCACCCGATTCCTGGGCGATGGTCAGGGCAATTCGTTCGTCAAAGGCGGCAGCATAAAGGGCCATTTTTCCGGCAAAAGAACAACCGGTAATGGCCAGGCGTTTCAAGTCAATCGGGAGCTCATCCTGAACCAGTTCCAATCCGTCAATCAGGCGACTTACTCCCCACGACCAGGCACTGTAAGCTCCCATGTACGCCAGATCAGGGTAAAGTCTGTTGATCGGCTCGCTGCCACGCTTTTGCTGGTGGGCCATCACCTGGGTGAAGTTGAAAGCGATCCGGGCAATGTTCCGGGAGGAAAAGATATCGGACGGCAAACTGCCGGCAGGCCAACCAACACCAATTACCGCAGGGAAAAGGCCATTCCCTGAAGGTAGAATCACTTTCGAACTTAGGGTGAGCGTATCTTTATTCTCGATAATAATCACGGTAAGTAAACTGTCTTCAGAAGAAAAACTAGCTGTCAAATTATCCGGACGACCGGGTTTGGGGCCAATTTCATAATGCTGGATCTCCGCGCCAATCTCGGCACGGCGGCGGCTCCAATCCGAAAAGTCGGTAGAACGTCCACTTCCATCGGACCAGGCAAAAGGATCGGTCAGTGGCTCGATGGCCGGCAGTTGGCTGGTATCGGGCAGAACCGGCACAGAAAAAGCAGACCCCGTATTTTCAACCGCATAGACCAGCGGAATTTCCTGGGCCAATGAATTGACCCCAAAAGAGGCCGTTATCAGCAGTAGGATCAGCTTCATGGTTATTTTTCCTCCGGCTTTCATTACTTTTAATTTTAAGTTAAGGTCAGTAGTTACAAGCATTTCATGCGTTATTATTTGGTTTACTTCGTTCTTATTTCAACGCTTGCTTCTTTTAGACCGACTGACTCCGCTGTCACGATAATTTCTCCCTGCTCGCCTGCTATAGCACGCACAATCACCAAAGCCAATCCATTGAATGCGTTTCGTTCCTGCGATGGAAAAGCAGTCATGTCGGTTTGATCGCCATTATCGGTGGCCACAATTTCGCCCGGCCCTTCAAGAGTGAATTTGATCAGGTTATTTGTGCGCGGCACCAGCAGACCTTCCTCATCGGAGATTTGAACGGTTATAAACGACAGGTCTTCACCGTCGGCTGCCATGGTGGCCCGATCAGCCGTTGCCTGTAATTGGATGGCCTCGCCAGTCGTTTTCACCACTTTTTCAGCCCAAACTTTGCCATCTTTGTACGCAATTACTTTTAGTTCGCCTGGCTCATAAACCACATCATCCCAACGGATCCGGTACGCGTATTCGCCCTTCTTCTTTTTCCCCAGCGATTGCCCATTCAGGAACAGCTCGGCTTCATCGCCCGAGGTAAACACATGCACCGGGGTAACTTCGCCCATACGCTCAGGCCAATTCCAATGCGGTAAAATGTGTACCATCGGGAAATCGGGGCGCCAATGGGCTTGATACAAATAAAAACGATCTTTTGGAAAACCTGCCAGGTCGATGATCCCGTTGTAGGAACTTCGTGCCTGGTAGTACGGTGTTGGTTCACCCAGATAGTCCCAACCAGTCCACACAAACTCGCCGGCAACAAACGGGTGGCGATCAATCATGCCAAAAACCTTGTCGGCCGACGAACCAAAATCAACCGCATAAAGCTCGTACGAACTCACGTGAGCAGCTTCCGAATCACCACCACGCCCATCGCGGGCAATCGAACTGATGGCATCGGTTACCGGGAAGGTGTAGAATCCACGGCTGCTGAATGCCGATGCCGTTTCGCTGCTGTAAATCACCTTATCAGGAAATTGTTCGCGAAAAGCATTGTATTGCGGTTTGGTCCGAATCCGGTCGGTTCCTTCGAATTCCGGGTCCTGCCGAATCCCCTCACCCTGGTAATTCAAGCCAATGACATCGGGAACTGCGGGAAGCTCCATATCAGGCTTGGCAAAATTCATGGCCAGCGTCGTCCGGCGCGTGGGATCTTCTTCCTTCACAATTTCGTTTAAGCGTTGTGCAACTTCAGCGCCGGCTTCGCCCGTGTATTGTTCGCCCACTTCATTTCCAAAACTCCAGCTAATGATCGAAGGATGATTACGGTCTCTTCGAATAAATGAACGGGTGTCAGGCTCCGACCACTCCGGAAAAATCAGGTGAAAATCGTGTGGCGTTTTCTTGCGTTCCCACGAATCGAAAATCTCATCGATGACCAGGAAGCCCATCTGATCGGTCAAATCCAACAATTCGGGCGCTGGCGGGTTGTGGGCCATACGAATGGCGTTGCATCCCATTTCGCGCAAAATCTCAAGTTGGCGTTCGGCAGCCCGGGTGTTAAAAGCCGCACCCAACGCACCCAAATCATGATGCTGGTTCACCCCTTTCAGCTGAATGTGTTCTCCATTCACCAAAACCCCTTGGTTGGGATCAAACTCCACCTTGCGAATACCAAAGCTCGTTTCGTAGGTGTCAACCGGCTGACCATCTTGCTTAAGCCTGGTTACAGCAACATACCGGTTGGGCTGTTGCTTTGGAAGCGGCCCCCACAAACGCGGATTCTCCAAAACCAGCGAACCATTAACCGTTGAATTGCTGTTAGCGGAAACCGATGTTTCGAGCACCTCAAAGCTCGCCACAGCGGTGCCTGCTTTTTTATCGTTTTCATCCAGCTCAAAAATATCCGTAACGACCTCCACTTCGGCGCTATTCTGCGTTTTGTTATCGATGGTTACCTGGATATTGATTGTAGCCGACTTTCCCGAAATTTCGTCGGAAGTAATGAATGTGCCCCACTGAGCAACATGAACCGGGTTGGTTTTCACCAGCCATACATTGCGGTACAATCCGGCCCCGGGATACCAGCGGGCCGAATGGTTGGGATTGTCGACACGAATGGCCAGTTGATTTTCGCCGCCAAATTGAAGATAAGGCGTTAAATCCAGCCGCCACGAGTTGTAGCCGTAAGGCCAGCCGCCAACCAGGGTTCCGTTCAACCAAACCATGGCATACGACATAGCACCGTCAACATCAAGGTAGATTGATTTTCCGGAATCGCTGGTGGACAGGTCCAATTTTTTGCGGTACCAGCCCACGCCATTCACGGGCAACCGGCCCATTCCACCCCCAACTTCTGAATCCCACCCGGTTTGAAATGGCCCTTCAATGGCCCAGTCGTGCGGCAGGTTCACTTTTGTCCAGTTATTGTCGTCGAAACTGGCTTGCACAAATGGGAAATCACTGCCAGGATTACCTTCCGGACGAATGTGTCTTTTTCCCGGATCGCTGATGAAATCATTTGCAGTTGGCAAAATCCAAGGCTTCAGTACCATTTGTTTGGCCTCGGCAGCGATCGCTTCGGTGGGTTTTGAATCAGCATCCTTGATCTCGTTCGGATTATCAATCTCAGGACGAACGTCATAAATCAGGGGGTCGGTGTCAGATTCAGAGTCGTATTTGTAAAAACTCCAGCCATCGTTGATGGAAATATGCTCACGTGTTACGACCATTGCGCCAGGCTGACTGCAACTATCAAAAAGAAAAATCCCGCCAATAAACGCGGCAAAAACCAACGAAGCCAATCTGATGTTATTTCGATCTGTCATTTTGATAACACTCATCTGAATAAATTCTAATTACTGATCACAACCGTCGTTACACTGTTGGCCGGCATAGTCAACAAAAATTTGTCCTCGTGCGCGGTGAGCGACGTCATTTCCCGGTTTTCAAATTCAGACGTTGTATAAGCTACCGCTGATGCTCCTGTTGAAGCAGCCACCAGGTTCACCGCTGCAACCTCCGAACTGGTTGGATTAACAATGACAGCTACAAGGTCGTTTTCGCCTTGGTAAGCGGTAACCATCAGGCCTGTCGTGGTATTTTCGATTTGAGTTTTGATCCGAACATATCCCGGCCTGACAAACTTCGAAAACTGAGACATGGCATAGCCCCGTTTGAGAATCTCTCCCCGGCTTGTTCCGCGCTCCCCGTCACCCAAAAAGGAATAATAGCGACGGATGTACCACCAAATGTAGGCGTTCCAGTTGTAGCTCATGCAGGTTTGAATTTCCTGAACCATCTCCATGGTTTCGTTCCAAATGGTCGTAATAGCAGTATTTTCAGTCCAGTTAGCCGGGTTGTTCCCGCTATTGAGGTTGAGCAGGTGTTCGGTCATCCAAATTTCTTTCCCTTTTTGTTCGGCCAGGGGATAAGTGGCCAAACCTGAACCATACAAATGGCCGCCAACAATATCCAAATTTTCATTGGCAACCGCATCATTCATCATCAAATCCGTGTAGGCATGATTTGAATTCAGAGATTCGGCAGCAAGCACTTTGGCACCCTGGATGGTGCCAGCGTAGTTTTTCACAAAGTTGAACATCTCGGTGAAAGTGTATTCGCAACCTTCATAGGTAACCTGCCAGTCGGGTTCATTCTGAATGGAAACCACGTCGACTGTTGCTCCGCGGTCGGCCATAAACTGGATAAACTCGTTGATATAATTGGCAAAATCGGCGTAGTGCTCAGGCAGCAAATAGCCTCCGCCACTGGTGGAGTTATTGCTTTTCCAGGCGGCAGGGGGCGACCAGGGACTGGCCAGCACGGTCGCACCACGTTGGTTGGCCCCTTTGATGGAGTTGACCAGGCCTTCCCAATCGTTTTTATTGGATGACAGACGAACCCTGTAAATGGAGAGTCCCATATCCGTGTCGCCCGTTCCAAAGGCCAAATCCAATTCACTTTCGGTGAGGTAATCGGTTCCCCAAATCATGTTGGCCCCACCAAAGCCCGATATGGTTTGGTAAGTGGTATTCGGATCGAAGGTTACATTGACCGGCTGCACAGGTTTTGCCCCCTGGCTGATGATGATGGTATCACACAAATTTTCGGTGGTCGAACTGAGGATCAGTTTTTGACGGTTAACCGTGTGCGTGGTGTTCGACCAGTAAGTGAGCGATACTGTTGAGCGTGTCTTCGCTTCCTGGGTTGAACCGGCCAGGGAAGGAGAAACTTTCGTAATAAATTTTTGTTCCGCTACGGCATCACCCGCTTTAACCGTCCATTGGGTATGTGCCCACTCCACGTCAAGGCTTACTGTGCCACCTTCAACCGATAGTTCATCGGCCGGCAGGGTATTTTCAACAAAAGAAAGCGATGCGGGTAACACCAGCACCTCATCCGAATCTTTGCTACATGCAGCAAGAAAAAGGACCAGTCCAAGGGCTATCCACTTTAAATATTTTTGTAAATCAATCATTTCGTTTAGGTTCAGCTTTCCTGTGTTTCGAAAAGCAAATTGCTTCTACAGGGGACCTGGTTACTATTCCCCAATCAAAAATAGAGTCGTAACATCCAACTTCTTTTAAATTTGAGACATTTGATTTGCAATTTGAGATACAATTGGATCAATGAAAAAAAGAAAGAGGCAATCCTGTAAAAAGACTGCCCCTTTCGATAACCATTTTAATTCAAGTCAACTTAGTTTCCAGAAAGCCCATCGGCAAAACCTGCATATGCACGTTTACGATGATAACCTTCGGTCCACAATCCGATCGGCTCGCCAGCTCTCCACGAAGATTCTGATGGGCTGTCCGTCGGACTCCAAACGGTGATCCCGTAGCGTTGATTGGCCGGGATAATTTCGAAATATTTCTCCACAACAAACTGGTACATTTCGGCCTGAGCGATATAATCTTCGTCAGTAGCATCATCGGTCAAAACTCCGACGCCCATATCCAGTTCTGACACTTTAACCAATTTGCCGGTAGCAGCCAGCAACTCGAACATCTCCACGATTTTGTCCTTATCGGAATCAACGGAGATGTGCATCTGGGTGCCAATTCCATCGACCTGTGCACCTGCCGCTTCGATGTACTCCATATAGTCAATCAGGCCTTTACATTTGTCGATGTTGTACTCCAGGTTATAGTCGTTAATGAAAAGGATATCATCCGGGTTACCATATTGACGGGCCAGGTTGAAAGCCATCACCGCATAGTCTTTGCCCAGGTAATCCTGCCAGTAGAATTCATCGGCCGCCATATCGGTCTTACCAACACCAGTTTTTAGATCATAGGGACTGCCATCATCCATGGGCTCATTCACCACATCCCAGGCTTTCACGTATTCTTTTGTCACTTCCAGGGTTCCGGCAATCCAGTTCTCCAATGCCCAGGAAAGGGTATCTGCCTTTTCTTCGGGTGTCAGCGGCATTTTATCTCCTGACTCCTCGATCTCCCATACAATATCATCAAAATAATACGTATTGGCTTCTGCAAAAACTGCAAGATTAAAAGCTATGGTGTTCATGCCATTAGAGCCTGCCTGTTCGGCTGAAATGATTCCGGAATTGGCATATTCCTGCCATTCGGTCGTAACTGCCGGGCTGCCAACCATAGACCAGTGTAAATAGCCCCCTGGATTATTATGCGCTTGAGACTCGATAGTTGCTGGCTTATCCGCTTTAACCTTCATACTAAACCGATAGGCTTGACCTGCTTCCAGTTGCTGGGGTGCTTTTACAAAGAACTGGGTATCCCATGGGTTAACGGGGTTATCTCCCGATTGAACAACAATCGCTCTTCCCGCACCACCTGCTCCTGTGCCCTCAGCACCAATTGTGGCGGGATTTGGACCAACTCCTATCTCTGTTGCGAAGAAGCTGGAAACGTCATCACTTTCGACATCGCTGTTATTGATCAGGTTTGTCCACCATTTGGCAGGTCCTGCGGCAATAGGTTCAACCAAAAAGGTGTAAGCATGCCAACTTGGTTTTTGCCATCCACTCAGAGTTTCCTCATCGAAAGCGCCATTTTCTATTAAATTCTCTTCAGAACCACTTGCAGTAAGAACCATGTCATCAAAATAAAGATCACCGGCAAATGTTCCGAAACAAAATTGCAATTTGGTCGCATTCATACTCGGTGTAAATGTTACGGTAGCATCGCTCCAGCTTTCACCAAAGGCGATATCCGGACCGTAGTTGGTTGACGAACCATCCGTCCGCCAAAAGGCCACCGTAAATGGGCTTGAGGCTTTTGCACGCATTGTTAAGGTATATTCCACTCCCTGTGTTAATGGAGTCGGCAGTACGTATTCAAGCTGCCAATCCCAAATGTTGGCATTCGCATTTGGCGTGGTGGCATGTAAACTGTTGTTGCCATCATTTGGATCAGTTTCAATTTCCCGATCAGCAATGATACTGTTCAGATATTCAGCATTCTGGTTGGCATGCCAGGCCAGGGTGTGACCGTAAATGGTGATTCCGGCTTCCCGTGCAGTCGTGATAAAGTTCGAAACCCTTGCCAGGTTTAAACTTCCGTCATTCTGTACAATGCCGCCGTGCTTCATTTCCCAACCGGCAGTCACCTCATCGAAGTTGGATACGATGTGGCTATAGACTACTCCCTTTCCGTTAAACCCATCAACCGACACGCCGGCTCCCAACTTAAAGTCGGGATTGGCGCTGCGATCAACGTAGGATTTCAATACGTCGTAATCATTCAGGTATTCTAAGCCGGCAAGACTTTCTGGCTTTTCGACCGGATAGTCAAGCAAGCTGTCTTCTACGCAAGATGCCAGCACTGATATTGCAATAGCACCCAGCCAAAACTTATTAAAGTATTTCATATTCATCTTGATTTAAGCGATTAGTTAACTACATACGATGGTGCGAATGTCTCCATTGAAACACCCCGATCGCGAACAACCAATGTATCGACAGTGCTGTAGGCAACTTCTTCATAATCTGTAGGCAGTCCCGCCATTGGGTATTGTATTTCAACTTCATAAGCTAAGTTGTACTGCAAATACAAAGCATCCCGGTCTTTATTACCCCAACTTTTCTTCTCCCCATCTTTAACGAATTGGCCGCTACCCGTAGCTGCAATATTGTAAACCCTAACGGTGTCGTTCAATTGATAAGATTCCTCAAATGGCGTGACTGTTACGTTTTGATTGGCATCAAAATTCAACTTTACTTTAAAATTCAAATACTGACCTTCATTATTCGTGAAGTTCATCGGAAGCTGAAGAGCATTTAAAGAACGTGTACTCAATTTAATCACCTCATCATCCTCGACATAGGTATTGTGCCTGACAACGGTCGACGTGACGCCATCCCTTGTGATCACATCCTCGCCCCGGCGCAAATAATTGGCATGCCATGGATTGATGTATTTCACGCAGTAGAGCACGTAATCTTTTGGTTGAACATCCCAGTCAGCATCGTTCCCCCGGACAGCACCATCGAATTTGGGAACTCCGGAAAGGATGGAGTCGGCATTCGACACACTGTTCATTCGCAAAGGAATGACATAGGTATTGGTCAGCGATTGCGGATCAGCAAAGAACGCGTCGGTTAGTTGCACTTCAACACCATCTTGCAGAGTACCATCCAAAATGATTTGGTCAGCAGCCAAGGTATAGTAGTTTGAAGGCATCGCTTGCACCGGAGAATCATCATCAAAAAACAAATTGTTCGTCAAAGCGTTGTTCACCGAAATGTCAATAGCAATGCGCTTCGTATTTTCGTAAACACCGCCCATTGTGGCATAAATTTTCAACTTATGCTCATTGTCAAGCGTATTATCAACGATGTCCTCGCCCAACACGATTGTGCGCACCGGATATTGGTAAGCAAAATACACGCTGTTGTTATCGAAATCCGGAAACTCAATATCTTGATTTTCGCAAGATACCATCGTTAATGCCATGAGTCCGACAGCTAATATCCATAAAAATTTAAACTGTTTCATATTTTTCAGTATTTATCATTAACAATTACCAGCCCGCATTCTGTTCCAGATTCGTCCATTTCTGAACCTCACCGTAAGGGATTGGACCATGATACATATAATCTTCGTAGTCTCTGGCTTCGACATTAATTGTGGTATAGCTCTTTGTGCTGCCAGACTGTCCAATTTCCATGCCGCGTGCGGTTTCATTCAGACTGGGGACATCCCAACGACGCAGGTCCCAGAAGCGATGATTTTCAAAACAAAGCTCCAGGCGACGTTCGTTTCGAATCAGTTCACGCATCATGTCCTGATCCCCCTTAACCATCTCCAGGTATTCGTCGTCGCTATCAACTCCAACAATGCCCGCTCTTTCGCGAATGGCTTTAATGACATCGTAAGCAGAATACGCATTTCCCCCTGTCCCTGTGGGCCCCCAAGCTTCGTTGGCTGCTTCGGCGTAGGCCAGGAAGATTTCGGTATACCGAATGCGTGCGGTGTAGTGCTTCTGCTCGGTATTAAATTGCGGGTTCGGGTTACAATCCGAACGTAGCAGCTTACGCAAATAATAGCCCGTGCGGGTCGATCGTCCGCTTTCGCGGTTAATGGCATCATTGTTCGTACCATAAGTTCCGGTAACAATGACACTGTTGCTTGGTCCTTGCACGCCTTCATTCAGTACAATGTACCTTGACAAGCGAGGGTCACGATCAGCATAAGGATTGGCCGGATCATAGTTGCTGGCCGGATCGGAAATTGGATAACCATTGACCATTGGGAATGCATCGACCAGGTTCTGAGTCGGGTTGACACGTCCCAAACCAAACAGCGAGGGCGGAAAGTTATCAGCTTCCAATGTAATACTCTGGCCAACATCACCTCTCCAAATAATTTCGTCAGGAGTTGCTCCTGAAGCCAAATTGTCCACTTCATCCTTCACATACCAGATTCCGCCATTTTGAGCTAGGCCACTAACTCCCCCGATGCGATCGAGAACGGTGGCAGCATGGTTAGCGGCATCTTCCCAGCTTACGTTGGTTCCGGCACTGTATGCCGGGCTGGCAGATAATAAAGCTACCTGCGCGCGTACGGCTTCAACGATCCTGCGCGTAATGCGCCCCTTCATGTGATTTCCGTTTACCCGGTTATAATCGCTGGCATTCGTTACGCCAAGAGACTGGTATTTTTGAGGGATTTGACCATCCGAAATATCTCCATAGTCGACCGGTAATAGGTCGATAGCTTCTTCGGCATCCGCAAGAATCTGATCAACACACTCCTGAAAGGTGTTCCGGGGCAGGTTAAAATCTGAATTTGCATCCTCAGGCTCAGTCAGCACCGGTACGCCAAGCAGTCTGCCATCCTGTGTCCAGCCGCCATGGGCCAGCAACAGATGATACATCTGTACGACACGTAAACCGAAGGCTTCGCCTTTTAAACGATCGTTGTACATCGTATTGATCACTTCGTCTTTACTCCAAACCACCTGATCCACATTCGCAAGGAACAAATTCAGGTATTGAATGGCGTTTCTACGTGCTTGCCATTGTGACATGGGGTTAGTATTTGCCGTCCACGAGCCGGTAGCCATTTCCATATAGTCATTGGTATTGTCATTGGATACGGCATCATCGGTGGCCACATCGCTGTTGGGAGTCGATGAGTAAGGAAGCAGAATGTATGCATTGGCTAAAATGCCCTGCGCATAAGTAGGTTCATCGTACATCGCTTCGAGCCCCCGGTTATTCTCCAGCGCAGGTTCGAACAAATCGTCGCAAGATGAAAACAGAAGTACAAGAACCACAAGTATTGATATATTTTTCATAACTTAATTCTTATTTTTACTTTCATTAAAATACGGCCTTGATACCGATATTATAGAATCGTGTTTGAGGAGCGCTTGTTGTATTCAACTCCAAAACATCACGTTCCTTGGATATGGTCAACAAGTTTGATCCACTGACATAAGTCGAAATTTCATGAAAAAGGAAATTCGTCAACACGTTCTTCGGCAAATCGTACGTAAGCTGAACCTTAGCCAGATTAAAACGATCCGTTTTATACATCCAGAAGTCAGAGTCCCGAAAGTTGTTGCTTCCACCTTGTGTTGTCAACCGGGGATAGATCGCTGTTGCCTTTGTTTCCTCAGTCCAGCGGTCACGAACAAGTTCGGAATATTTCCGATCGCCAAAAACCCAGTAATAAGAGCTGTTCTTCATGGCGTGAGCCCCCAGGTTTCCGGTACCCAAGGCGAAAAAAGTGAAGTTTTTCCATTTGGCCGTCAGGTTCACCCCTGTTGTAAAAGGAGCTCCACTCCAGCCACCGCGTCCTAAGTAAACAACATCCTCATGGTCGATCTTATTGTCGTCGTTCTGATCGATGTATTTAATATCACCGGGCTTCACATCTCCTGCGAATGTCTGTTCCGGAGAATTGTCAACCTCATCCTGGCTTTGGAACAAGCCTGCCGACTGTAGTCCCCAGATTCCATCGATCGCACGTCCCTGGCGATTTTGGTACGCGAACTCATAATTTTCGTCGCGCTGTGTTGCTTCGGTTGTGTAATACGTACCTGCTACACCCAATGAGAAATCAATCTCCCCAATTCGCTTGTTGTAATTCACGCTGAAGTCAAATCCAGTTCGTTTGTCGTTGTTGAAGTTTACAATTGGCATAAACGATGCCTCCGGCCAGTAGGTAAAGAAATAGTTCGGATAAAGCGTCTCAGGTTCAATAAGCAGCCCTTCCATTGTATTGATAAAGAATGACGTATTGACTGTTAACAGTTTGTCCCAGAGGGAAGCCCTAACATTGGCAGAAAGTTCTTTTCGCTTGATAAAGGTCAAATCTTCATTGCTGCCTCGTTTCGAGTTGGTTGAATGTTCTACCGCGCCATCATACCACCCCCACCAGGCACCATCGGCCTGATCATAATTGGATGTATACAGGTAGTACTCAGCATCCTCATATTCGATATCCATATCGGAATGCAGGATACTCCCCGATACACTTAACACCAGTTCATCAACCACAGAAGAGTTTGCCAGAAAGCCTTCTTCGCTTAGTTTCCATCCCAAGGTGAGCGAAGGCGAAAGCGCGCTCCGGTTGCCTTCGGGTAACTTGGCTGAATGTACTCCCGCCAGCCCAAAATCGGCATAATACTTCCCTCTGTAATCGTATCCCAACTGCAAAGCGAGGTTCGCATTGCTGGTGCGGTGATACACCTCAGAGAGGGTTTGCTGATAACCTGCTGCGATGAGCATAGCGGTGAAGTTATGCGCTTCGTTGATGGACTTTTCATAGTTGAAATAGCCTGAAAAAGCAATGGTTTGCCGGCTGGTACTGCCGCTGATGTTCTGCACTCCCGGTTTTTCATCATTCCCAATCTTCGTCAATCCGGCGATCACATCGGCACCATTGTAGTTATACCACGATGGCGAATAAACAGCATAGCTGTTGTTGTATGAAGTGGTATAAGAGGTCGCGTAATCAACAGCAAACTGCGTATGAAAAGACAGTCCCTCCAGCACACTGGCCAAATCGAAATCGATTCCTGTATCGAACTGGAACTGACGACTGGTCCATTTGCTGTAACCGCCCGCGTAGTAGTCAGCAAATATGTTGGTCTGGTGAACCTGGTTTCCTCCCAGAAAATATTCACCCCCAATAATATTACGACTACTATTGATCAGGTTCCATGAATTTAAGGCATTGGGATCAATATAACTCGTCGGAATTAATGGAGCGACACGATTGGGACGCAGATTAGCAGCCGATGCCCAGTAATTATCGCCGCTTGCATTGGCGCTTTTGGCATCATAAAAGGTGGCGTTGGCGTTTATGTATGCGCCAATGGCATCGTTTAACTTCAAATCGATATTACCACGAATGTTCAGGCGGCTTGTATTATTATTTTCCGCCTCACCAAACTTAAATACATCACTCTGCTTGTAATATCCGATATTGGTGTAAAACAATGCACGTTCATTTCCACCTGATATCTCCGCAGTTACGTCCGTACGATTGTAAGCTCGCTTTAGATAGTCGGATGAATAGAAATCGACATTCGGATAACGGTAGGGATTGTTGCCTGAACCATACATGTAAATTTCTTCCTGAGTGGTGCCATTCTTTCCACCAGTCTCTCCAGCCCATACTTCATCCGGACTATTTCCATCATTAATCAGAGCTTCATTATATAATGTCAAATACTCGGCTGAACCTAAATATTTCGGATGGCTCTTTGACACATGATAACCGGTATTGGCACGAACATCAATTTGCAGTGGTCCTGACTTGCCTCTCTTGGTAGAAATATAAACCACGCCCTTGGCGGCTCGGCTACCATAAAGCACGACGGCTGAAGCGCCTTTCAAAAACGTAATCTGCTCAATTTCCGTTGGCAACACGTTGTTGGCGTCACGTGGAATACCATCAACCAGCACCAAATATTCGCCCATACCCCACAAAGAGTTTCCGTTCCAGCCGCCAATATACCCTTGCATATTGTCCAGACTATAGGTGTTATAGTTCTTAGTCATCAATTCTTCGAGATTGACGACCGAAACACCTCCCATAAGGTCACTTTCTGCTACCTTACGATAAGATACCTGCACGAGCGGGTCTTTATCGGTACTGAGCGAATCAGTTTCATTTTCTGCCAACGTTTGCGCTTCCATCAGAAATGGAAAGAAAACAAACATTGCAAATAAAATGAATCTTGTTTGTATATGTTTCATTGTTTATTCATTTATTATTATACAATACTTTAACTGACTGTGGATTACCAACCTGGATTCTGCCCGAACTCCGGATACATGGATGTATCAGAAATCTTCAGCGGAAACCAGTAATGCTTGGCTCCAAATTGACGTGTTAAAATAACTTCCTCCCTAAAGTTGGCCACCCTGGCATCGCGGGGATCATTTTCCTTATAGAAATCATCGCTTTCAACCCGATCAAATTCCTGCGAGGTTTTTACATTGTAAGGATACTCCGTGAGCAACAACCAGCGCTGCAAGTCACAGAACCGGAACCCTTCAAACGATAGCTCCACGGCACGTTCCCGTCTCACTTCATCAATAAATTTACTACGATCGGAAGTGTATGACGCGTGTACATGGCCCGCACCTACACGGTCGCGAAGTGTATTGATCGCCTCTTCAGCAGTTTTTGAGAAGTTTGCCGATTTACCGGCAGCACCACCAAAAGCAGCACAAGCTTCGGCATACATGGTGTAGATATCACCCAATCGCATGTATGGCAGATAAGTATGCATGTTGAAACTCCAGTTGTAAGCTCCGTCATATTTGTTTGCAGTATGCGGCACCAACTTCTGAATGAAATATCCGGTACGACTGCCATTGGCTGGATTTCTCATGGTTCCATCTGAATGCAGGCCAGTGTAACGCAAATATTCCATATTGGCTGGCATGGTGGAATTGATGTATTTAAAGCCATCGAACACGATATCGTGATAAAAACGTGGATCGCGATCGCGGAAAGGATATTCGGGATCAAATCCTGATTCCGGATCATCCAAAGGCAAACCGTTAGCCATCCCGTAGTTTTTTACGTAATTGGCTGTTGGATGGTGGATAATGTTATCATGCTCGACAAGCCCTTGTACTTTAGGACCAAATGTCTTTGTAGTGTTCCAGTTACTACCATTGGAATCGGTAGACGGGCCACGGAAAATGGCTTCTGTTGATCCCGGCATCAACCAGTTCTGCCCGGTTGTGTAGAAGATATCGCTATACTTATTGGGCGCAGTGCTTGTCTTCTTATGGTTGTAAATATCCTCATAGTCAAAATTGACCAATGCGTATTGCGTTTGTCCACTTTCGACCAAATCCAGCAACTCGCCAAAAGCTTCGGCGGCTTTTCGGCAATAGGCCTCATCATAATTGTACGTTTGAGTACCACCGGTTTGGGCGCCATGCACCATCAGCGGACTTCCCGCCCACAAATAGTTCTTACCCAAATAGCCTAAGGCCATAATTTTATTGACCCGCAATTGGTTTTTCCCTGCACTATTTGCACCTACTGAGGTATTATCCCAATTAATAGGCAGCAAGTCGGCAGCTCTGGCGAAATCAGCTCCTGCTTTGTCCGCACATTCCTCGTAGCTCAGGCGTGGCAAAGTCGGTTTTTCGCCTGAAGGCAAAACCTCATCAACATAGGGCAAACCTCCAAGATACTGCATCAATTCGAAGTGCCACCAGGCCCGAAAGAAGTACAACTGCCCTTCAATCAAATTCTTTTCTTCCTGAGTGGCCGCAGTGAGTAAATCCAGGTTTTCAAGTCCCATATTAGCCTTACGAATAGCATACCAGGCATGCGCCCATAACCCATGTCTAAATTTGTCGGTTGATGTTGGATCCGGATTGTCATCATCCAGCCAAGTCGCTGCATTACCTTGCCAGGCCCAAAAGTTACCCAGATCAACCTGGTTGGTCATATGGAAACTTCCTTCGAGGTTAAAAAGCTCATCATCACCCCAGTTCCAGGAAGAAGTCCAATACTTTTTTTCCTTATCAGGGATGCAATTGTAGATTTCCTCAACAAATCCCTGAAAATTGGTAAAGTTCTGAAAGGCAACTTCTTCAGAAATAATCGATTCAGGCGCTTTCTCCAAATAGTCCTCACAGGAAAAAAGCCCCAAGGTTATGGACAGCAAGCTGCCCCATAAAAGAGTCTTATATATCTGTCTCATTGTTTTCAATATTATAATGTAAATCTGATACCAATATTATATCGCTTCATCGTCGGGTAAGCACCCTGTCCGCCGCCACCAGCAAAATTGGATTCGCGGTCATCGGGCATTTTTGACTTCACCCAAAGGTTATTTCCGTTCACGAAGACCTTCATAGCACCAAAGCCGATGTTATTCACCCAGCCTTTGCTGAAGGTGTAAGCAACTTCGGCATTCTTCAGTCGGATGTAAGAACCGTCAAATAGAAACTGCGTGCCATTGTTATAGCTCGGAGTTGAATGCCAGCGAGGCACGGTGATATCGGCATTGGGGTCATCTTTTGACCACCAGGTTCCCATATCGTACACGGTATTTAGCGAGCTTCCAAAGCTGGTCAGTGTAACCTCGCGGGTTACGTTATTCACTCCGTAGAACTGTACAAAAGCGCTCCAGCCTTTCCATTCAGCACCAAAGGTAGAGTTGTAGGTATTTTGCGGAGCATTGGAATAGCCATAGGGAATACGGTCTTCAGAACCAATCACACCATCGGCATTGAAGTCGATAATATAGTAGTCGCCCGGCACTTTGTATGCATCGTTTGCGTCGTGTGCCGGACTGCCATACAGCGCATCGTAAGTATTCACATAGCCAGCATCAACATACGCTCTTGTTTGACCAATGCTATACCCTGCTTGTTTCTGATAGTCTTCATACAAAGCAGGATCATCGCGCTCAACAATCTCATTTTTAGCGTGAGTCATGCTCATTTCGGCCCACAGCCGCAGCCCGTTCGACAATACCTTGTTGACTCGCAGTTCTATTTCATACCCTTCGGTGCGAGCCTTACCCAAGTTGGCTGTGGGAGGAGTGGCACCAAAATAGGAAGGAACGGCACGGTCTTGACCTCTTACAAGAATATCGTCCCGGTTATCCCGGAAGTATTCAACGCTACCCGCAAACAAGCCGTCCAGGAACGCATAATCGGCACCAACGTTAAACTTTCTTACGGACTCCCAACGTACATCCGGGTTTCCAACAGCCGACTCCCGATACCAAGTGTACGAGCTGGTTCCCTGATTCAAATCAAGTGATGAAGCGCCACCATAGGACCACTGGGTCATATACAAGAACCGACTGCCGAAATCATCACCAATCTCCCCGTATGAAGCTCTGATTTTCAACATGTCCAGAAAACGCAGCGATTGCATAAACGATTCTTCTGAAATCATCCAGCCAGCAGCACCCGAATTAAAGAAGGCGAAACGATAGTCTATACCAAACTTTTCAGAACCGTTGTAAGCACCATTGTACTCCAAAAAGTATTTCGAGGCATAATTATAGGTGGTACGGAATGCCCAGTCTTCGCGGAAATGCGGAATTTCATTCCCTGTTGCTCGTTCTTTTCGACTAATCAATCCCATGGCACTGACACTGTGCTCACCAAAATCACGTGCCCAGTTCAGCTGCAACTGATAGTCCAGGTTGCGCAGTGTAGACCCGTTTCGAACTTCACCGCCAGAAGTGTTCCACAGTACCCCCTGCATGAAATCGAATTTGTTGTTATTCTCGAATTCCTTTTTGTAGGTTGCCATTCCTGTAGCCGGATCAATCCATTTCTGCTGGGCGTCATTGTAGAGGTCATTAATTCCCCGGTTGAATTCCACGAAAGCATTATCCCACGAGATCGTTCCTCTGAAATTCAAACCTTTTGTGACAAAGTCCAGTTTTTGTTCCAAAATAAAGTCCGTATTGATTCGCGTGTTGGTTGTGGTCATTACCCCGGCCAGCGCCAAATTGGCTGCCGAGTTGGTCACATTCGAAATGATGGGATAAAACCCCCAGGAACCATCCGAATATTGTGGCAAAAACACATCAGGAGCAATATTGTAGGCACCAGCCCATTGCTGGGCCACGGCCCAATCCGATGAATTGGTTTGATTCCATGGACTCTGTTTGACGCCATTCGACCCAGCCAGGTTGACCTTGAACAGGGTTGTTTTCGTCAATTGAAAATCCAGGTTGCTGCGTACATTAATCCGGTTATATCCATAGCCCGACTCGTAGTTACGTCCGTTATCAAAAACTTGGAAAAGGTCACCTTCGTGTACAAAATCAGCCGAAGCAAAATACTTCACAAATTTTGTACCTCCGGAAACATTGATATTCGCATTGTACGACATGGCGTAATCCTTGAAAAGCTCATCCTGCCAATCCACGTTGGGATAGCGCTCAAATTCTTCCAGGTTCGCCGGATAACGGTACTTATTAATAATCGATTGTGGTTGCATATATCCCCACGAGTCCGGCTCAACCCCCAACTCATGTTCAATGGCAATGTTACGAGCCATCAACGCATCGTACGAATCATACTTATTCGGTAACTTCGATGGAACTTTGACCGTCATATTGGCTGACACATCAATCCGTGCAGCACCTTCCTTACCCCGCTTGGTGGTAATCAGAATGACACCGTTTGCCCCTTTTACACCGTATACTGCCGTTGCAGATGCATCTTTCAACACCGACACAGACTGTACCGAGCTAATATCCACGCTGCTCATCGGACGCTCAATACCGTCCACCAAAATAAGCGGTTCGCTGTTGTTCCACGAACTGGCTGAACGGATCAAGATCATCGGATCTTCTTCACCGGGCATACCGGAACTCGATATGGTGATAACGCCTGGGAGATTACCTGTCAGGGCTGAACCCACATTGGATATACCAGCCGAACGCTCCAACACCTCTCCGGTGGTTTGCGTAATGGCTCCTACAACACTCTCCTTTTTTTGTTGTCCATAACCAACAATAATTGTTTCACCCAGTTGATGGCTTTCTTCAGCTAATGTTACTGTAACGTTCGTTCGATTGGTTACATCAACTTCTTGTTTTTGCATCCCAATAAATGAGATCACAAGAACCTGATTGTCCGATGGTACACCAAGTGAAAACTCACCGTCAAAATTGGTAGCCGTACCAACGCCTGTAAGACCTTTAATCGTTACTGTTGCTCCAATGACCGGACTACCTTGCTCGTCCAATACCTTTCCTTCTACAAGTTTGGTATCCTGAGCAAATCCGGCAAAAGAAATCAAGACAACCCACAAAAGCATAAAGCCTTTCAATAGGTTTACCCTTATGTCGATGGATAAGGATCCCTTTTTAGATATGAAATTAAATGTTTGCTTCATTACGTTCTCAAATTAAATTGATAAAAAGTTCAAAAATTCCTGAAGGATTTCAATTGTCAACACTGGCAACAACCAAGCACCTGCCTCCCCCGGAATCCATATAAAATCTAACTAGGAGGGAATGAAATACTAAAATTTCGCTAAAAAATTCTTTAATCATAAGTTCATAGTTTTTGGTTAATAATTACTTTTCATAGATCATTGTATATAGATGGTTAATTACTGAATTCAAATGTTTTACAACTGGCATACAAGCCAATCGTGGTTCCGGTAAAACCGTAGGATTGGGCCGTTGACAGGTAAAAGGCATCGATGTTTTCAATTAATAAATTCGTTTCTCCGCCATCGAAAGCATAGTGAAAACTAAAATGAGTGCCTGTTGAAGACACTTTAAGCTGGATGGGGCCGTCGACGGAAGGCAGTTCTTTCGCGGCCAATGTTTCCACCTCGCTGCCGGTTATCTTTTTCAGGCTGATTTGTTTTTGGCCTCCCGCGGTCCCGACAGCCAGCAGGTACTGGTGATGCTCATCCTTATACATCAGCATACCGGCCTGTTCGCCCTCCGACCTGGGATTAAAATACAGGCTGGTGGCACACTCAAACTGGTGATGCTGTAAACGTCGGCCAACAAAGGCCGGCGATTTTAATTCGTTCGATGCCACCTCTGCACACTTCAGGCTCAAATACCCCCGATTCTCATCCAAGGAATAAAGCTCGGTGCCCGGGCCCCGCAAAGTCATCCACTCCAATCCCAGTTTTGTTGTATCGAAATCATCGTGCTGCTCAAAGTTTCCAAAAGTCGGCGAGTCTGCTCGTTTCACGCCCTCCATCTGGATAATTCGCGGCACAAGCTCTTCTTTTTTGGTCATGTATGGAAAACCATCCTTGCTCCAGCGAACCGGCATCAAAAAGGTTTCACGCCCCAGGTTTTCAAACTGGTTGCCGATTGGACGGCAGGCCAGAAAAACGGACCACCATTGACCGTTGGACTTTTGAATCAAATCGGCATGCCCGGCACTGGTAACTGGCCGCTCACGATGCGGGTTGAGATGAAGCTGGGTCAAAATCGGATTCTTTTCCCATGGCTGAAATTCTCCCATGGGAGAATCACCTCTAAAAATAACTTCACGATGATTAACCGAAGTGCCGCCTTCGGCACACATCAAATAATATTTTCCCGTGATTTTATACAGGTGTGGTCCTTCAATCCAAATGGGTTTGTCGGCCAGATTTACTCCGCCATTGACAAGCATGACACTGGGCCCAACTGTTTTATCTGTTTCAACATCAAACTCGGTGACCCGAATAGCACGGTGTCCATCGTAGGTTGAACCACCATCAGGCACATCGTTATTGACAATGTAAGCTTTGCCGTCGTCGTCAAAAAAGAATGAAGGATCTATTCCCCCAACATCGGGCAACCAAATGGGCGCTGACCAGGAGCCAAAGGGATCTTTCGTTTTTACAAAGAAATTACCACGACCAATATTGGTGGTAATCATGTACCAGGTTTCATTATGGGGGTTATAACTGATTGCAGGGGCAAAAATGCCTTCACTGGTTCGTTGTCCGTCAAGCGGCAATTGTTCCGGACGATCAAGTACATGGCCAACCTGTTTCCAGTTAAGCATATCGGTACTGTGGAAAATAGGAACTCCCGGAAAATAAGAAAAGGTGGACGTTACCAAAAAGTAGTCCTTTCCGTTGGTACAAACACTGGGATCTGAATACCATCCCGGCAAGATTGGGTTGTAAAAATAATCGTCTCCCGGAAGTGGATTCTCCTTATAAAAATCATCTTCGCCTTTGTAGGTAAAATAATCGAAATGTGCGACTAAGCTGTCCGAAACAAAATTCGGCCGTTCAGCCTTTGCTCCCGAAGTGCATGATATGAAGGACACCGATAAACCCGATAACAGAATAACTCCACAAAGAATAACAATGGAGAATCTCTTCCTCATTTTAGAATCAGTTAAGTACATAGTTAGAATTAGTTCAATCGTCATGAGAAGCCCACCGTATATTTCCGGAACAGATTCTCACTTTCATTGAAATCAAAAGTAAACGCCCAGAGGTAGGAAGACTTTAAAATTTGGATATTTGATTTTCAATTTTAGACACATTTCAGAACGGAGCAGAACACCTCCTGATTATCAATCACTTACATCTAATATCTTTAAAAAAAGATATTGGCTCACAAAAGATAAAGCGTGAGCACAAAGGATGCTACCCTTCTTAGATTCTGGCTCATTGAAACAGCAGTCATGCTTCAAAAATCAGCCTGACAAGGTAAATGAAACGGGCGCCTATTCGGCTACAACCTTCATAATGATAAAAAAGGGAGATTGGATAATTCAGCCCAACAGCCACCAGAATCGGATATTCTTTGAATAACCGTAACACGCAGAATAGATTAGATGAAAGCTACCCAACCTGGTTTGGCGACTTTCCGTAATGTTTGCGGAAGACGGTGCTGAAATAGCCGACACTTGCAAAACCGCAAAGTTCGCTGACTTCTGTAATGGAATACTGTTTTGTCTGCAATAATTCCAGGGCATGATCCAATCGTATCGACTTAATAAAATCAGTTGGAGACTGATCTGTTAATGACTTAATCTTCTTGTACAAGAGCGATGGACTAACATTCATGGCTGCCGCAAAATCATTTTTAGAAAACTGTGAATTTGCCATGTTTTCCCGAACAACCTCCCCCATTCTCTTTAGAAATTTGTCGTTCAACTCATTATCCAGGATCGTTTCATCCTCGCTTACTTTGATAATCTTCAAAGCTTTTCCCCGAATCACTTCGCGATTCTGAATAATGCTTTTGATACGGTGCTGCAACAAGGTTACATCGAAGGGTTTGGTGAGATAGTCATCAGCTCCAAGTCCTAATCCTGTTAATTGCTGCGCCTTGCCAGTCAAAGCAGTCAATAAAATTACCGGAATATGAGAAGTTTCGTAGGTCGATTTAATCTTGCTGCATAATTCGAAGCCATCCATGTTTGGCATCATGATATCAGAGACCACCAGGTCTGGGGTTTCTTTCTGAATGATTTGCCACGCATGTGCTCCATCGTCGGCCAGGTAAATATTAAAATGAGATTCCAATGCTGATTTTAAGAACTCGCGTAAATAATCATGATCCTCAACAATCAACACTTTCATTTTATGATGGCTTCGGGACTCCAACTCACCAAGCATCGCAGAATGAATTTTCAAATTGGACATCGCCGGCCGAATTACCTTTTCTTCGGACACTTTTTGTTGGGCCAAATCTCCTTCAATCTTTTTTACCGGCATGATAATCTGAAAGGTCGATCCAGCGTTTAGCTGACTGAAACAACTGACTTTTCCATCATGCAAATTCACATAGTTTTTCACCAGCAGCAAACCGATTCCTGAACCCACAATTTTAGAGTTCACCGCATTTTCGCCCCGATAATATTCGTTAAACAATAATTTCTGAGCCCGCTTGCTAATCCCAATCCCTTGGTCGCGCACTTCAAAAATCCACTTATTCGGCGAACAGTTCAGATCAACGTAAACAGGCTGGTCAGGAAAAGAATATTTAATGGCATTGGAAATCAAATTATCAATTACTTTTTCCATCATGGTCTCGTCAATGGCAGTAACGAACCTGCTACAATTGGCTGTAAACTTCAATTCGATATTTTTGCTCTTGGCATAAGATTCAAACATCATGACCCGATTTTCGATGATTTGAACAACATCTGCCATTGACAAGGAAAGCTTTTCCTTTCCAATATCAACTTTCTGAAAGTCCATCAGCTGGGTTACCACCTTCGATAAACGTTGAGACTGCTCCGTAGCCCAGTGCAAATATTGTAAGCCTTTGTTTGATAATCCCGGCTCCTTGTTCAATTCCTCGATTGGCCCGGTAATCAGCGTTAGTGAGGTTCGAATGTCATGCGCCGTATTGGCGAAAAATCGAATTTTCTCCTCCGAATGCCGTTTTTTCAATCGGTCCACATAGAAAGCAAAGAGGAAAATACTCAAGCCGGCCACAAAGAATAAAACCAGCAACTTAAACCACTTGGTCTCCCAAAACGGAGGAATCATGTTAAGTTTGATGGTCCGTGCCGAAATGGTTGACTTCAAGGAACTATCAATCATTCTGATTCGAAGAGTATAAGTTCCGCTGGGAATATTCGAATAAGATAAGATCCGGTTGTTAACCGGCTTGCTCCATTCCTCATCCAGCCCTTCCAGTTTCCACGAAAATCTAGAGCCTGCTGAAGTGACACCGATTGGTATTAATTCCAGACTGATTGTATTTTGGTAATATTTGAGCGACAATTCCTGCAAACTATCCAATGGGTGATCAAGTTCAATATCCGTTGATTCTCGAATTGACCGCCCGGAAACCGTCAATTCCTGGAAGAAAATTTTTCCTTCATCTTGTTTGGGTTGAATTTCCTGAGGATCAAAAATCAAAGCCCCCGTGTTCGTTCCCCAAACCAACTTCCCATTTCGACGCATATAGTGGGAATTCTGATTAAAGGAAACGTTGCTTAAATCAGACAGCGCTGTAAAAGTCAACACGGTATTGTCCTTCTCATCGATACGACACAGGCCTTGCTCTGTGCCGATCCAGATGTACCCGTTCGAAAAAACAATACTATTTGTAAAATTGGAAGGCAGGCCTGAATCTACCGTATATTGTGTTGTCACGTTACTATTGATATTATAGCGAACAACCCCGTCACCGCTGGTGCACAACCAAAGGACATCATTTCTCAATAAAATATCGTAAACCAGGTAGCCTTCCACCAAGGTTTGGGTTTCTCCTGTTTCCTTGTCGAAAAGCAACAAGCCGTATGTGGTTCCAATCAACAATTTGTCCAGCCCATAGTCGACCATGACGTATATAGTCATGTTGGGAAAAGACTGAAATTCGTTTTTCTTTGGCTGATAACGAATCAAGTCGCCGTTTACTCCACCAATCCAGATATCCCCCAGCGCATCTTTATGAATATCAAAAATGAAATTAGAGCCAAACGCTCCGTCCGTGACATCCGGGCTGTAATGGGCCAACTCTTCACCGGTTCTACGATCAAGTAAATAAACACCTGAGGAATAAGAGCCCGCCCAAATCCTGCCCTGATTGTCCTCGCATAGGGATAAAAATACCTGCGCTTGTTCCCGTTTGTTATGGTAGAACGATTTCCAACGATTGGCGGCCACATTCCAGCAACTGATGCCATTGTTTGTTGCAAACCAAAGATTACCGTCCAAATCTTCCAGTATGCTGTTTACATCATTCGTAACCAGCGAATTGGGATTATTAACCACGTGGTTGATTCGGGTCACGATCGGATTGGCTTGATCAAAATAGGAAACTCCTCCGCTATAGGTGCAAACCCATACACGATCATTCTGGTCGCGGTAAATATCATATACACCGTTGCCTTTCAAGGAGTTTGGATTATCCGGGTCTTCCTTAAAAACATTCAGGATCCGTGTCCCCTGCTTATTGATCTCCCAGATTCCCTGACCATCAACCCCAATAAGCATCGTTGTATCGGAAATGGCCTCGATAGCCAAAACCGGCTGGTTTGGTATTTCAGGAATACCGGAAAGGCTCAATCTTCCATTTTTGTTTTCCAGATAAAAAAGGCCATCAGCGCGCGTTCCAACCCAAAGGGTATTTAATCCTTTATCGAAAAAGAAGTGAGAAACAAAGTAATTCTTAGCCTCAGGAAATGCAAAATAATCGCTTGACGAGAAATTAAGCGTATTGTAAAGCCTAATTTCCCCGTCAACTGCATAAAAGAAGGAGTGATCATCGAACCACTCCAGCGAATGGATACTCTCGTTCTGCTCCAGAATTTTTAAACCAGTAGCCTTTTCATAAAAAAAGATCCCAAATGACGTGGATAGCCACATGCTGCCTTTCCCGTCGACCAATAGCTTTGTAACGATGAGATATGGATTTAGAATTTCCTTGGCGATGTTGATCTCCAACTCAAAAGCATCCTGAATGGCATTGTACTTGAAAATCTGTCCATTGTTGGTATAGGCATACAAAACACCATTCTCATAGACCAGCCGTACAGTAATAATATCTTTCGTTTCGTAGGGTAAATGGTAAATCCGGATGTCGTCCTGGGTGTAACGAACGACTCCCATTTTTGATGAGATCCAGATAAAACCATAATCATCACTGCAAACCTGGTTGGTTTCCCGGATCGAAATCTCGTATTCGTCATTCAGATTATAAAATTGGACATCATTCACTCCACGCGCCTGAAACGACAAAATACTCAGCAGTGCGAAAATACCAACAACAACTATTTTGAATTTCAAAATCATAAGATCGGTCAGGTTTTCATTCCATTTACATGAACCACACAAAATAAATTCCTTCTATTATCTGCAATCCAGTACACTCATTTTATTGGCTCTTCCTCTTTTTGGCGCTCTTTTTTCAATCCCCCAAAGCGGTTCAAAATCGATATCACATACACAAGTCCAATACGAAAGCGCAACGAAAGATAGAAAAAAAATCCAGCGCCACTCACAATCGGGATAAGAACAACCCAAAGTGGATTCAAATGCAACCCGACTCTCAATTCTCAACGTTTCCAACAATAGCCTATTATTTAAACACTTACAAAACAGATAACAAACCTTGGCTGATTCTGAGCATTAATACACCGCTCCGGTCTCAACTACTTTTTCGTGTCCTACAACATAAACCCCTGCGGGAAGTCCTTGGGTTGCTTCTCTTCGAACAACATCCGAACGCAACAACACCCCCATCACCGAATACACATCAACAAGCTCTGTTTCATCATCATTCCGAGTCGGAATTTCCCCAATATCAGTTGGAATACTGCCTTCATCAATTGTATTGGTCAGATACACTTCTTCAATTTCAATGGGGCAATTTCCAAGTGACCAAAATCCAATAATATAAATATGCGAAGGATCCAGTTTGACATCGGTGTCTTTCTTGTACATATTGTAAAGAGGCACAATCATTTCTGTACTGTTGCCAAAATCGTACTCGGCAGCTCCACCCCAGTAATTATTGTCATCGAATAAGCGAAACGATGGCGCACAAGTTGCTGTTTTCGCCAGTTTGGCTACCAGGTATTTATAACCCGAAAGATCTATTCCGGCATCGTATTTCCACCCGCCAAACCCATATTGTCCGGTAATCAGGGTTTGAGTATTCCCATCGAAGGTTCCACTCTCATGAATGGAGGGATTAAACAAATTGGTCAGCGGAAAGGTAGAAGAAGTAACGGTGAACTGACGGGAAACCGGATTTCCCAATCCGCCCTGGTAAGTTACAGTAACAGTAACTTCTCCGTCTGCATCAGCGATAATATTTCCATTGACAATCTGAATCATTTCAGGGCTGGGATTATCGTAGGTTGCACCAATAGAGACATCTTCTATCCGGCCATCGGCATAAACAGCCTTAACAGACAAACTGGTGGTTCCGCCGGTCAGCAATTCCACATCGCCCCCTTCAACGATCAGATCGGTCAAAGTCAGCGATTCATCGCTGTATCCTTCAAAGGAATCATCGTAAAAAGTTTCTTCCGAGTAGAATTCTTCGGTTGTAAACCAGTCAACATCAATATAGCCTCCGGTTTGAACCGTTGCAAAATTGAAGATACCGAACTTGTTGCCGGTAAACACGGAAAGATCGAATTTCATTTCCAAATCCGCTCCGATTTTTGTGTACGTTTCATTATCCAGACTGACATAAAAACCAGCCTTGCTCGTGTTATAACCGGCGACAGCCCTCAGGTAGATTTCTGTATTTTCAATGGCCTGCCCGGTGGTCAATACGCCATCGTTCATCATGACCAACATTCTCTGACCATCAATCACCTTCACCCCAACATAAGCATAAGGATCCTGGAAAACAGCCAATCCGGCCACGTCGCCTTCCAGCATATTTTCGATATCCATTTTGATGGTACCAAAAGAATTGTCCAGATCGGATCGGTAGCCAAAAATTCGTTGGGTCAGCGTATTCCGGGCATCCGCTAAATCGTTCACGACACTCACAGTCTTTAGCCGCAGGTAATCCGGACGCTCCGTCAACGACCACTTTGTATTATCCGGATTGTGGTTCCATCCCCATTGCATACCCGGTTTGTAATGTCTGAAATTATCGTTGGTCGGAAGAACCTTTGCCGGATATTCCTGTCCGACATTGGGTTTTGCATGCGTGGTAACACCCTTTCCGTCAACACCAATCTCCGGCCAGTTATCGATCCAGGTCACAGGCTGGAGGTTGGGCAAGCGGCCGAAAGCGCCTTTGTCGTAAAACAAAACGGTCCACCATTCACCGGTTTGAGTTTCCACCAATGCGCCCTGATGGATATTATCATCATCCAGCAAAAGCTTTTCTTCGTAGGGCCCGTAAATATTGCTCGATCGCAAAGCTACCTGGTAGGCTGGCCACCCACCATAAGTTGCATAAATATAATAATAACCATTAATCTTGTACAAATGGCTGCCTTCCAAACCCTCTTTTATGGTATAGCTGTAAACTTCCTGTTCCGAACCGGGAACAACCGCAAAATCTTCGTCCAACTCAGCAATTTTTAGCGTGTTTATACCATAAGCGACATACGTTTTCCCATCCTCATCGAAAAACAAACCCGGGTCGTAAAAGCCACCATCCAGCTTTTGCTTCTCCCACGGCCCTTCCGGATCGGTAGCCGTCAGCAGGTAGCTTCCTTCTTCCAGGGTTGTAAACAGAAGGTAATACTTTCCGTTGTTGAATTTCAGACTGGTTGCCCATTGTCCATGGCCATACCGGTCGCAGCCATCCAGGTTGAAGCAGGGAGATGATTCGATTATTTCCAAGGGATTGCTGCAGTATTCCCAGTTCACCAGGTCGTACGATTTTAAAATTGTAGCACCGGGGAAAATATGCATCGTGGTGGAAACCATGTAATACACATCGCCCACCCGAATGACGTCGGGATCGGGGAAGTCAGCAAAAATCAAGGGGTTTGTATAGGTTCCATCGCCATTGTCGCTATGCGATTGGTATTGAAAATCGGGTCGCGGGTAATTTTCATTGGCATACTCCTGATACCAGTGATAGACGGGCCACGGACAAGCTTCGGGGTCGTTCAGAAAAGTATAGGGTTCGCCCGCTGCCGGAGGCACTGCTGTAAAATCAGCCAGTAAATGAGGGCTTGTAAAAAGGAGCCAGCTCACATTACCTGTGTCGTCCATAATCTTTTTGAAGTTAGCACCGAAACCATCGCCGCCCGCAGTTCCGGTGTAGCCCTTCCCCCAGGAAGAATCGTATTTTTCATCGGCCCAATCCATTTCAGTGATTACAATTGGTGCAAAATCAGCCACTGGCTTTACCTGTTCGTCCCACTCTTGCTTAAAGACCTCGTAACCATCGGCGCTGCCAAACCAACCGGGGTAAACATGCACGGCGTACCCAATATTCTCACCCTCAATCGGATTAAGCGCAAAGCCTTTGTACTGTGATTGGTAGCCCGAACCCGGTATCCAAAGCACATTGTGAAACCCATTTTCGCGTATTTTATGGACGATGGGCTGGAAAATTTGTTTGAGCACATCAAAGTGCGCCTGGGCATTGGAACCTTCAGTTCCATCGGCCAAACGTATCCGGACTGGCTCATTGGCCAACTCAAGCATGATCTCATCGCTGCGCTTTATTTTTGGATGTTCCGACACGATATCCCAAACCATCATCAGGTATTGCGCATAGTTGTAATCATCTTCCACTCCGATTACTTCGGGACTAACCCCGGGAGGACGCATGATAACATACAGTCCTTTGGATATGGCATACTCGGCCATCGGGATGAAAACTTCGTCGAGGTACTTTCTGAACCGGTCTTCGTTAAAACAATTCGGTAATTCATGGGCATCGGGAGTACAGCCGGGCGTATTGCTCCAATACGGGTCCATGTGTAATCGTACAAAGTTCATCTTCCAGCCTGCGTCCAGGATATCATCAATCAAACCTTGATTATAAGCCAGACAGCCATTCACATCATAGTTGGTCCATTGGGTTCCCCGCTCATTAAACCAAGGGCTGTAAGTCTGGGCAAAACCATGCAAATTAACGACATTCCCGTGGGGGTCTTTCAGGAAACGACCTTCAACATGTAACTTGGGCATGGGCATGCCTTCCCACGCGTAAACATCAGAAATCCATGAAAGGAACATCAGTAGGAATAACAGTCCGGGTAGTTGTTTTTTCATAAGTCAGGTTAAAATCAGGTTCTTTATACGTTCTACCTGACAATGATAACTCCTCCTCACCAGACCGCTTTTCGATATTAGATAAATGACTTTCAAATTTGGACAAACGAGGTCTGATCGCTCGAAAAAGCAACTAAGCCAAGTTGAATTCACAAAAAAGTAGTTTGACTATTCCGGTAAAATGGCCTGATAGTTACCACTCAGGTGCATTAAACTAAACAGGTACATCAAGCCATCAAAATAGGGATCAAAGTATCCATCTTCGTATGGCTCCAGCTTTTCATTCCAAAGTTTATGCACAAAATCGTAGTCCGGATCCACCTCATCGATGAGTGAAACCGTTGCAGCGGTTGAAATAAAGCCCAACGAGTGCCGTAATTTTTGGAAACCGCCCGCCTGCAAAATAAACTCAGGAGTCGTACCATCCGGATTATACTGATCAACAAACTGGTTGATGCCTTCTTTCCTTAAAAATCCGTGAATTCGGGCCGCATAGTCTTCCTGCCACGCTTTATCCTTGCCAAACCACACATAATCCATGGCAATATTCATCGGAACGCGCCATGAATCGTACCGGAAACCCGCCGGCATCCAACGGGTCGGGTGTGCTGTTCCGTCAAAATTCGTATAATCAAAATTCAATCCGGTTTCAGGGTGACAGGCGCTGTGCAAAAGCACACGAGCGGTATCAGCACAATCGCGGTAAAACTGTTCGTGACCATCATTCGCAAAATCAGCCCAAACCTCCAAAAAAGCCGGAACATGATACGACGGATCGGTCCATTCGTATCCGCCACCCTCAGGGACAAAACTGATTTGTTTATGTTCCAGGTTGATCACATGGTGAATTCCGCCAGTACCATCTTTTGCCCACATGGCATCCAGTATTCTCCGGGCTTCGGCATAATAATCAATGCCGGTGTCATTTCCCCATCGGTTCGAGGCAAACAAAAGCGTGGTCACAAAAAACAGCTCGCCATCTGAGGCAGAACCTTCCGAGTTCTTAACCATGGTTTCCGGATTGATGCTCCAGGCAAAATAGCCATCACGCGGGCCGCCCTGATGCTGAGTGTATGCTTTCGTCCATCGCCAAATCCGGTCGAAAACTTCTTTCTTGTCTAACTGCACTGCCACCATCATACCATAGGAAAGTCCTTCGGACCGGGCATCATGGTTCTTTAAATCGGACACGTAAGCCATCGAATCGCCCACCTCGAAATAAACCCGGTTAGGCCCTTCAAAAAGATCGTAGTAAGCTTTGGATAATTTCGCGTCAATTTCTTGCTGGCTGTAACCAGCTTCAAGAAAAAGATTGGGATAGGTGCCGGTATAATAAGCGCCTTTTTGATTTTCAGTGCCGGACATATCTGGATTTTGAGCAAAAATATTCGAGCTTGATAAAGCAAAAAAAACGAAAAGCAGGAGAACAACGTTCATCCTCTGTTTTGAAAAAATATAGCTATTCAGATTCATAATTTAGATGTTTGGTATTCTTAATCAATCGATAAGCATTGTTACAAATATCGCCAGTCTCCAATTTCAATTTCCAAACCGGATCCAGTCGATCTCAACCGGGTGATCCGCTTTGCTGACGACAACCAGGTTATGAACCCCGGACTGAAATTTAGACAATGGGGTCTGAAGGACTTTCCATCCGTCACTTTCAGGAATGTTCACCTCGGTCACCACTGGGCCATCCGTATGGTTTAAGCGAATTTGCAGGGTGCCTCCGGCTTTCGAGAAAGCTTTGACCTGAACCGATTTCAGCGTTTTATCACCAAAATCGACGCTATTGTACTGAATCCAGGCATCCTTTTTTTCGAAAATGGTTTTCCAACCTTCGAAAGTATTTGCAGCGTCCACGAAATCGATTTTAACTCCAGAATTACGAATGGCACTGTAACGGTCGATTTCAATGTTGTTTGTTGCTTTTGTCAACCCAACACCACGCAAGGTTGGCTGCACTTTTTGAATGGTACCATCGGCATTGAAAAATAAACTATCAACGCGGATGGAGCGATTTTTATCGAACGTGGGTGAATAGTCGTTGTGATGATAAAACAGGTACCATTGCTTGTTGTATTCAACAATGGAATGGTGGTTGGTCCAACAACCGGTTGGCGACTCGTCCATGATCACACCGGTCATTTTAAACGGCCCCATCGGGTTGTCACCAATGCCATATTCCAGCCGTTCCGTATTATTTTCAACATGTGGAAAAGTCAGGTAATACAGACCATGGCGCTCGAAAACCCAAGGACCTTCTTTCAAACCTTTTTCGGGAAGGTTGGGAATGATCATCGGATCAGAGGCTAGCTCCAACATGTTTTCTTTCAACTTTGCCACAAAAATATGGCCGTGCGACCAATAAATGTACGCTTGCCCGTCTTTGTCGATCAGCACGTTGGGATCGATTCCTTTTACACCCTTAATATTCTCTTTTTGCGTAACATACGGTCCCTCGGGCTGATCGGCCACCGCCACGCCAATTCCAAAACCTTTTCGCCCGTTTTCGTCAATTTCATTGGTGTTGGCCGGAAAATAAAAATAGTACTTGCCGTTGCGCTCCACACAGTCGGGCGCCCACATACTGTACGATGTCGAGTCGATCCAAGGGGCATCATACTGGCTGACAATCATGCCGTGGTCAGTCCAGTCAGTCAGGTTTTCCGACGAAAACACATGGTAGTCTTCCATGCAAAACCAATCTTTACGCCCGGACTTTTCAGGCGGTGTAGGAATATCGTGCGAAGGAAATACATACACCTTCCCATTGAAAACCCGCGCAGAGGGATCAGCAGTAAACTGATCGCGGATCAATGGGTTTTGGGCAAACAACGCGGCACCCGAGATCATCGTTAGGACAATCGCTGTCAACAGTGACAGATAGACATGTTTCATTTTATATGGTTTGATCGTTTATTTTCTCACAAGCAGTGATTATCCGGCTCAAAGGCTGTCAGTCTATACCCTTCACATCCGCAGGCTTTTTAGCTGAAAACCTGGCTGCCTATTCATAAGCCCGAATCGTGCGTTGGTCTTTCTCAATTAAATCATCCAGATTATTCACCGGACGCTCCAGATCATAAGGAATTGGCCGTTGGCTATACTGCTGAAAATAGAGCAGGCAGGCATCCTTCCACTCCATGGCATTCAGGCTTTGATCACGCAGTCTTTGCTGAACCCTGCCAAAGCGGTCCCGATCAACGTAGCGCTCCGCCTGATCCCAAACTTTTTGGAACTGCCGCACTTGCTGCACCCCTTGATCGTAGCGATAGCAAAGCTCATTCCACAACGTCCGCCCGTTTTTCATTTTATAGTCCCACGAAACGTGATGAAACCACAACAGTAAAGCTTCAGGACAAGTCTCTGGGCTGCTGAGTTGCGATTGAAGTGGTTCGTGGTATTGGCTTACCGCACCACTGCCACTCGCCGTCCGGTCGAAGCCAATCCCTTCAGAATCGGCTTGATGATAATAGGGCGGCGTCCAGTCTTTGCGCATGCCTTTGGGCGCCCACCAGGGACCTGGCCCGTAATGGTGGTGAGCGGCAAAAATATGATGTAGGCCAAGTGGCATCATGTAATCAACAGCAGCTTCGTGACTATTGAGCATCATCTGTTTCACCGGCTTCAGAAAATTCAAATCCCACTCCATTGGCAAAACCACTTTCTGATCGCCTTCCACGAACAACGACCGGCTAAAAGTCAGCTTGAGCCATTCATCAGCAATTTGCTCGCTCGAAAGTGAGCTGTCCCATGCCTGCCGCCCGTATGCATACCAGTTGGCTTGGGCAAAATCGTGTCCGCACCAGTTGTCATCCAGCCCAATGTTGGCCACTCCGGCAATGGCCGTATGTTTTTGTTTAAAAAGACTTCCATCGGTCGCACGGGCAACCGTGCTTCCTTCACCTTCTTGCCAGGTGTCACTGTGCAGGAACTCCTCCCACATGGGCGCCAGAAAAACAAGGTGAATCGAATGGCCAAGATATTCTTGCGTAACTTGAAGCTCAGCCATCACCGGGGTTTGTTTCATAGCACCAAATAGCGGGCTGAAAGGTTCGCGTGGCTGAAAATCAATCGGTCCATTTTTGACCTGGATAATCACGTTGTCGCGAAACTGCCCGTCAAAAGGCATAAACTCGTTGTAGGCCTGTTTGGCGCGGTCTTCATCTGAGGGGTTGTACACAAAAGCACGCCACATCACCAATCCGCCATAAGGGTTTAAAGCATCCGCCAACAGATTGGCACCGTCAACATGATTACGTCCGAAATCCTGCGGCCCCGGCTGTCCTTCGCTATTGGCCTTCACCAGAAAACCACCAAAATCAGGAATTAACGTATAAATCTCCTTGGTTTTGTTTTTCCACCAGTCAACAACTTCGGCATTCAACGGATCAGCAGTTGACAATCTTCCAATCACCATGGGCGAAGCGAAGTTAATGGACAGATAGGTTTTGATACCATAGGGCCGGAGCACATCGGCTATGGCCTTGACCCGATTCAGATAGGCCGCAGACAAAACTTTGGGTGAGGCATTTACATTGTTTAAAACGGAGCCATTGATTCCGATGGACGCATTGGCCCGCGCATATGCTTCCCACAATTTCAGATCTTCAGGTGTTACTGTCAGCGAATCGTTCCCTGCGCGCCAAAAAATGGAATGTCCGGCATAGCCGCGTTCGACTGTTCCGTCCAGGTTATCCCAGTGATTGAGCAGCCGATTTTCCCACGAGGGATTGACCAGCTCGTCACGAATGGCTTGTCCGGTTTGCTGGCGTCGCAACAGTTCATAAACCCCGTACAAAATTCCCCGTTCGGTATTGGCGTGAACACCTTCTGCTGAAAGCCGAAACCCATCACCTTTGATCTGCTTTTCACGCGTCAGCCCCAGCACAACCGTTTGATTGGCTTCTCCCTGCCAGGCGTGCTGCAATTCCTGCCTGGCAATCGTTAAGATCGCCGAACTTCTTTTGCTTACAACCTGAACAGGAATATTACTTTTTGAACGAAGCCAGAGCTGGTGCCCATTATCGGCATTTAAGCCAAGCGAAAGAAAGAACAAGACAATAACGCTCAAGATCGATTTCATAGGTTTCGGGTTCTTTGATTTCATTATAAAATTGAATCACGAATTCTGAAGTAGTCAAAATCGACGTAACCACCCGTGGTTTTGGTAGCATAGTTGAACAAGCCAAAGCGGTAGCCCATGAAATGGGGCAGCGTGTAACTCATTTGCAAGGGATCTCCAATAGCAGTCCATTCTTTGCCATCATGACTGTAATAGAAATAGGCTTTATCGGTGCGTTCCTTGAAATCGCAGTCAATTTTTAAATGCACGTTGTCCTTGCTTAACGGAACACGATCCAGTTCAACCGGCTCATTCGTCTCGGCACTGACCATCACCAGGTATTTTTTTCCCTCTTCCATCTTCACGCCCACAAGGCCATAGCGACGTTGCAATGCGATAAAACCCGCGCAATCACCATCTTTCATGTTCGATACATCAATCGAAACAGTCGCAGAGCTTTCGGGGCCAAAAGTACGTTGAGTTAGCATGTTTCGCGACTGAAGCACATCATCGTCAACACGTCCGGTAGTCAATCGAAGATGACCTTTTCGTTCAGAAAGCGACCAGAAGTTGTTGTCGGGATTGTGGTTCCACTGCCATGCCAGAGGCAATGTGTTATCGCCTTTCTTCCGCTTAAAATCATCGGAAGCGACAAGGGCTTTTGCTCCCGTATTTTCAACCGCAATATCGAGCGTATCGGGCACTTTTCCATCAATTCCCAACACCGGCCAGCCATCTTCCCAGCTCATGGGCACCAGGTAAGGGATTCGCCCAACCGATCCGTAATCACGAAACAGGTAGGCATACCAGTCGCCTTCGGGTGTGTCTATCACGCAGCCTTGTGCAATGCCCCGGTCACGAAGTGCCACGCGCCCTTCATAGGGACCCGTAATTTTGTCGGCCCGGTGCACCACAACCGTGCGCATCCCGTTGCGCGGCCAGGTAATGTTGAACAAGTAGTATTTTCCATCGTGCTTGTAAAGTTGCGAACCTTCGGCATGAAGCATCAAATTATCAGCGGCAACTTTCCCGGCATCGGGTACGATAACTTCATTGAGCCCTCCCGGTTTGAGACCCGAAACATCAGCTTTCAGTTCGGCAATCCGAATGTCGCCACCCCCGTACAACATATATACGCGCCCGTTGTCATCGAAAAAAAGTGAATGGTCGTGCAATGAAGGCGAAAAGCTTGTTTCCTTCCATGGCTCATTCTCAGGATCACGGGTAGTAAAAACATGGGTTTTGCCTGATGTTGCCGAAAAGGTAGTCGCATAAAAAACCCCCTTGTGGTAACGAATACTGGGAGCCCAGGAACCTGCGCCATAGGCATTATTCCCATTTTCAAGCCGTAACTTTTCATTATCAGCCAGAGTGTTGTAAGCGTAACTCACCAGCTCCCAGTTTACCAGGTCTTTCGACTTCATGATGGGCAAACCCGGGCTCATATGCATGGTGGTGCTGGCCATGTAATAGGTGTCGCCAACACGTACCATCGCCATATCCGGAACATCGGCATGGATAATGGGATTAGCAGCAACCTCTTGCTGCGCGAAAACATCCTTACCAATGAGGAGGGATATGATAAAAATTATCGGTACCAGGTATTTTCTCATCTTTAGGTTTTTTAGTATCAACTGTGCATTTAGCGTTTGCATTACTAATTACTCGGGTTGGGCATCATTGGCTGATGTAGCATACAAGCCCAGCAAACATCCGGTGAAGCCGCCAGCCACGTTGGTCGAAAGAATGTCGCCCGAGACAGTGCCGCCCAAATTTACAAAGTCGGTTCCGTTGGTTGAATAGCTGAATTCGTAGTTGTCTCCATTGGCCTGCACTTTCAAATGAACTGGATTTTCGACATCAATGACGGTACTTGCCACTATTTTTGACTCCACCTGACGACTTCTTCGCGGCTTTTCATTCCGTTCGAGTAAAAGATAGTATTCTTCTCCCTTTTTGGTAATTCCAAATACGTAGTTTGAATGCTCGTTTTGAAGGGCCACAAGACCCGCCAAATCCTTTTCAGAAGCTGGAGTGTAATCGAGTGTCGTTTCAAACGAGAAGTTTTTGTGCTGTTGACGATGGAACAAAGTTGAAGTAGGCTTTACTTCCTTAATGTTCACTTCGAAAGGCTGAATCTGCAGACCTTTTTTTGTTGTTGAAATGAACTCTTCGCGAGGCCCTCTCAAACCAATCCAGCGGTAATCAAGTTTTTCAGATGTAAAATCCTCGGTGAAGGTAAAGTTGCCATTAGGAAAGTACCCGTTTTGTCCGGTTTTATTTTCCACGCCTTCAGGCATTTTCAACTTGGGCTCCATGGGAACCAAACCGTTTTCGAATACCGGAAATTCACCCGACCAATCAACAGGTAAAATAAAGGTCTCGCGGCCGGTGTTCACCCGGTCCTTTTCGTTGGGGCGAATGGCCAAAAATACACCATAGTATTTGCCATCGGGGCCTTCAACGATATCGGCATGACCAGCCCAATCGACTTTATTTGGTCGATCTTTGGGAAAATGACGTTGTGTCAAAATTGGGTTGCTGGGTGCCGGTTTATACGGGCCACGGGGATTGTCACTAATGAAGATCACTTCGCTGTGCCAGCCGCCAGTTCCTCCTTCAGCACACATCAAATAGTATTTGCCATTTTTCTTGTAGATATGAGGAGCTTCAATCCAGATGGGCTTTTTTGACAGATCAACTCCGCCGTCAACAATAATTTTATCACTTCCGGCAATCACCTGGTCGTTTTCCACATCATAATCCCAAATTTTAATCACCCTGTGTCCGTTATACAGTTCTTTTCCCTGGTCGGGAGCATCGTTGTGTACTACGTAAGCTTTTCCATCTTCATCAAAAAACATCGACGGATCAATCCCATTGAATTTCAGCTTGATTGGGTCGCTCCACCCTTTGAAAGGATCGTTGGTCTTCACCACAATGTTTCCGAAATCACCGGCAAATTGGGTGGTAATCATGTAAAAGGTATCGTTATTTGGATTATACTTGATTGCGGGGGCATAAACTCCCGCGCTTATTCCCGTATCGTGTACTTTCAGCTGCGATGTACGGTCGAGCACGTGCCCCACTTGGGTCCAGTTCACCAAATCATTGGAATGAAAAATAGGCACCCCTGGAAACATGGCAAACGACGAGCTAACCAAAAAATAATCGTCGCCTTTACGGGTGATTGCTGGATCAGGATAACAACCCTGTAAAATCGGGTTATAAAATTCATCGGCCTCCAGCGGATTGTCATTACAAACCTGATCGTTGCCACTATATTCAACCTGTGTAAATACAGGGGTATTTTTGGTTTGATTTCCTTTTTGCTTCCTGTTTTGACTAAATCCTGTAACGGTGAACAAAATCATAAAAACAGAAAGTAACCCAATTTGCATTCTTCTTATGGACGTTCGTCCACCTAACTTTACTCTTATCATTTTTAATAAAATTTATTATTCTATAATCAACTGTTTAATCTCTTTTGAATCAGTTAAGATCTACTTTTTTATTCAGGCATGCCAGCCGGTGTAAAAAGCAGCTGCGCGAAATGGTACAGATTATCCTTCCAAACTTTGAAATCGTGGTGACCGTCGGGTATAACCTGATAAATATGAGGAACCTGGTTGGCCACGAGATAATCGCTGGTACGTTTGCTAAATCTGATCAGATTATCTTGATCTCCACACGACATCCAAAGCAGTTTCAATTGCTCTTTTGTCTTTGCCGGATCAGGCACCAGCTCTTCGGGTGCTTTTGTATTGGGTGCCGATGAAAAGCCGCCAACCCAGGCAAACTTATCGAGGTTGCCCAACCCGAAGTTCAGCGACTGCCCGCCGCCCATCGATAAACCGGCAATGGCCCGATGCTCCCGGTCTTTCTTTACCGGATACGTCTTCTCAACGAACGGAATCAGGTCATTCAGTAAATCCTGTTCAAAGGTGGCAAATGCCTGTACTTTATCGGGCGCCATAATATTTCCGGTAGCGCGGTCATCCTTCATGGCGCGGCCATTGGGCAACACCACAATCATGGGTTTCAGCCTACCCTCGGCATACAGGTTGTCGAATATGATATGAGGCACCCCATGGTTGAACCACTCTTTTTCATCGCCGCCAATGCCATGCAACAAATAAAGTACCGGGTAATGTTTGTTTTTCGAAAAACCGGGAGGGGTGTAGACAAGTGCTTTTCGGTTAGTGCCAACCGTTTCTGACGCATAAACGATGGTATCAATTTTTCCATGCTCAATGTCTTCGCGAAGAAGATCGAAACCTTGCGGGGCAGGGCTTTCCACATCTTGTGAAAAAGCAGTCAGGCCCAACAACACCAGGAAGAAAGCGGAAAGAACAATTTGTTTCATATTCTATTGAAGTTAGTTTTTAGGTTATTTCAGCAAATTTACGATGGTAAAGTTAAGCGATCGACAAAGTCTCTGATTTCAATTTTAGATATATGATTATAAAGTTTAGATATTTGAGGCGATTTGATGGCATTTGGAGTGAGGATGTTGCCATTGAATCTGGCTAAAACAAAAGAGGTTCAAACGGTGCACCCAGAGAACTCAGGGAACAGTGGATTTTTTGAAAAAACTCAGATTAATCACCAAACTCCGGCAACCCAAATTAACTGCCGGTCAAAGTATTTAAATACTAGCTCCACTTTGACACATTTAAAACCTTTTATATGAGTTGTTTATGTCCCGCCGCCTTTGCTTCACAGTTTCGTAGTTTTTCCTTGAGTATAAACGAAGAAACCATAAAATTCAAAATTTTGTGACGTTGGTGAAATTGGTCAAAAAACTGTTCTTCGGTCATTTCTTTATAGAACTTGAAGACGAAGCATTTCTTGATGTCTTTGGCTGAAATCAGCGGCAACGCAACTTGGTGTTTCCACGCCAGCCAGTTTCGGGTCTGAAACTGGTCGATTCCCAGTATTTACCTGGATTCTTTGATGCAGTGTGCGATAAAAAAAACGTTGTGCCTGCATTTATGCCAACGATTTGCTGGTGCATTGTTCCAGCTTGGTGTTGGTGAACGAATATTTTATCTCAAGGGTATTTTCAACCGATTTGGTTTTACGGATGACCAACATCCGTGTCTCCAAAATGTGTAGAATAGCAAACGAAAAACCCTCTCGACCAGCCACCTTCGCATTTGCTTTTGAACAAGCGGTCGTTGCTGTTCACCAGGTTGTTTAATGTATAGTCAACTGCTGTAATCGCATCATTCAGATACCCTTTCTCACCAGTCATATTGTATAATTCAAGAACAGGACCTAAAAACGCAGCTAAATTATAGGTAAAAATCCATGCGATCTGCACCTCGCCGACGCGACTGTCAACACTATCGTACACCGCACCACTGACCGGATTAAAGAGTCTGTCAGGGCTCGTTTTATATCTTTCAATTTAACATTTCTTATCCTTAAAACTTTTGCACTTCATCCGGCCCGGGATTGGCATAATCCGGGTCTTTCGCCCGAATCATGAGTTCACCGCCGACCAACTTCACCTCTAACGGAACCAGTGTAACACCTTGCTCATTGATTGTTTGGGCTGTTTTTGAAAGATCTCTGGTTTGAATACTTTGAGCGGAAAGTGGTGGAACATTGGCATTAAAAAAGGCTGTGCACCACCATTTTCCTTCCTCGTCCTGAAATGGTGTTCCATGGCCGAGGAAGCGTCCTACAAACTTTCGTTCGCTGTATGGACCCGTAATTTTATCTGCGGTGGCATAGTAAAGATTATAACTCCCCTTACGCATGATTCCGGTTGACCATCCCGTGCCAAAGAGCACGTACTTTCCATGAATTTTCCGAATCAGGCAACCTTCATGTCCCATCTTACTGGTTTCGCCGGAAGGGCCAATTTCCACCGCTTCGCCTGAAAACCCAGAAAGATCCGGTCTAAGAGGAGCAATTGTCGTTGCTCCCCAAATCATCCACCAAGTTCCGTCATCATCGTTAAACAAAGATGGGTCATGGCGTTTGCCAATCGTGGCACCCATCGGATTCGACCATGGCCGTTGGGGCACAACGCCTGATGAAACAGACATGTTTGCTCCTGCAACAGGCGAAGGGCTGGTGTGGACCAAAACCAACTTGCCATCAACAAAATGAAACTCAGGTGCCCACAACCGCCAGTTCGACTTGGGAACGGTTTTGAATTTGTCAGGCATTTCGCCAAACCAAATGCCATCTTCAAGGGTGAACGGCACACCAAACGACTCCCAACGAACGAAGTCTTTCGTTTTCCACGCTTGGAGTTCATAACCCACAAGACTCGAATCGCCCAATCCAATGTTGTATTTGGTCTGCTCTGTTTCTTTAAGCGATGAAGCTTGTGTGGTTCCGGTCAGGTAGAAAAATCCGTCTGGTCCAGGAACAAGGTATGGATCACGGATCCAGCCATCTTTTACATGAATGGCACGATCGTGGGCAGCCAACGCTGCATTTATCTCTTCGGGGCTCGACAGGGAGCTGGTGACAATATCGTCAGGGCCTGAAGAAAAAACTAACAGTAGAAAAAGAAGTAGTTTCATAAGTCAATAATTTAAAATAATAATTGTCTGTTTACATGTCTATTGGTTCTGTTGTAAGGATCAATTGTCGTCATGCTATTGTCATTGATCGTTTCAAAACAATTAAATCACTTTTCAATCCCATGAGGTAATCTCGCAGATAGTCAATTTAAAATTAAAAATTCATGGTATCGAAACAGCTACCGCCTGTTTTGATCCCTCTCCAACTGCCGCACGTTCTCCCAGTCCTCGACTCGATGGTTTTTAGCCCACTCCCCCCACATTTTTTTCATCTGACTGACTTTGCCGGGCTGCTGACTGGCGAGATCATCTAATTCAGCCGGATCGGTTTCCAAATCGTACAATTCCCAATTTTCGTGATTGGTGTTGTCCCACGCCGAAACCAACTTGAAACTGCCCAAACGAACAGCTTTGTTTCCTTCATGTTCCCAGAATATGGGTCCATCATGGATCGGTTTGTTGTTGCTGATAGCGGAAAAAATACTTTTGCCAATCAAATCCGGAAGCTGGATACCCTGATAGCTTCTGGGATAATCGGCATGTGCCACCGCTTTGATTGAGGCAAAAATGTCAGGTAAAAAGCCATATTCCTCGATCCACTGACCTTGCCTGTCTTTGGAAATTCCATTGGGCCAGTGAACAATTAATGGCGTACTGATTCCCCCCTCATGCACCCAGTGCTTATATCGCTTGAAGGGAGTATTCGACACGTTGGCCCAAGCTTCACCATAAGACAACAGAAAACCACGTTGACTTTCGAGGTCTTCCGCTTTTCCTCCCCCAAGCATGCCTCCCTCCGCACATGCTCCATTATCGGACAAAAAGAAAATGATGGTATTCTCCAAATCGCCTCGTGTTTCCAGAAACTCGACCAGCCGTCCAATATTCTGATCCATCCTGTCAATCTGGGCCGCATAAATGGCCATTCGTAAATCCATTTCCTTTTTTTGTTCTTCTGACAGCGAGTCCCAATCAGGGCCAGCCTGGTCAGACAAGTCAACATCTTTTTCCAACAACCCAATTGCTTTCATTTTCGCCAAACGAGCTTTCCGGATTTCAGTCCAGCCATTCAGGTATTTGCCTCGGTATTTGTCAATATCTTCCTGCAATGCATGCAACGGCCAGTGTGGAGCGGTATAAGAAAGATAGAGAAAGTACGGTTTATCAGGTGTCGATTCACCAATAAAACGAATGGCGTAGTCGGTAAAGGCATCGGTCGTGTAATACTCACCCTCCGGCTTCACAGACTCATTTCCCAAGCTTAATCCTCTTGGCGCCTCGGGCTTGAAATAATTGGATGCCCCGGAAAGTATGCCGTAAAATTGATCGAAGCCACGCTGCAAAGGCCATTTTTCCTTTCCGTGATATCCCAAGTGCCATTTCCCAGTCATGAATGTTTGGTAGCCACTCAGTTTGAGCATTTCGGCAATCGTCACACATTCCTTGTTCAAATATCCCTGATATCCGGGCAATCCGTAATTGTGTTGCGTTGGATTATTTGGTGTATTAGTCATATGTCCGATACCGGTTTGGTGCGGATAAAGTCCAGTCATCAGTGACGCGCGGGTGGGACAACATCGTGCAGCATTGTAAAACTGCTTAAAACGCACTCCATGACCGGCCAGTTTGTCCAAATTTGGAGTTTGTACTTCGCCTCCATAACACCCAATATCTGAAAAACCCATATCATCGGCCATAATCAAAATGATATTTGGTTTTTGAGAGGCAGAAACACTCAAAGTCAATGTTGTGGCCAGGGTCAATAATGAAAATTTGCTCATGGTTTTGGATTGATTAGATTTGACTGGTTCAGACATATGTTGTTATTCTCCGATTTTACCCTGAGTATTCCGGTGTTGATGCTCCAGGGCTTTCATCTCAGTTTCCTGTCCCTGATCTCCACACATCGCCATCCATTCTTTCAGTGCTTGGTCCATTCGCTCGATGATCACCTTGTTCTCCGGGTTCTCAGCGATGTTGTTCATGCAGTACTTATCATTTTCCACATCATATAACTCAACAGCAGGGCGGTGCTGGTATCGCTCCGTCAGCCACTTCGCCTTTGGGTCGGTCTTTGACTTTTCCTGCCAAATTTTAAAGAGGCGACCCGCAGACTCGGTGTTTTTAAAAGTCGCTTCGGGGGTCAGGTTAACGATATACCGATACTTTTTGTCGGCAACCGAACGAATTCCGTAATATTCACTTCCACTGTAGATGCCACGGGTTGTTTGCAAGGAATACGTGTACTGCTTATGTTCTGCGGCATTTCCTGTCAGGACCGGCACGAAGCTCTTGCCATCCAACGGTGCAGAAGGCTCCAATCCTGCCATATCCAAAAAAGTGGGCACAATATCTACATATTCGACAATCGCATCCGATTCCCGGCCAGGGTTAACGATTCCCGGCCAACGCACGATGTACGCCGAATGAACGCCTGCATCGTAACAGGTCCATTTGGCAAAAGGAAGGCTGTTGCCTTGTTCACTTAAATAAACAACGACCGACTGATCCGCAACGTGGTGCTTATCGAGCTTTTCCAGCAAAGTTCCGAACTCGCTATCCATGTAGTTTATTTCAGCCAGGTATTTACAAAACAACTGCCGGGTCTCTTTGGTGTCCACGTAGTATGGCGGAAGCTTAAGTTCATCGGGATTGAATAGGTCCGGATTTCCTTTATTCCATGGTGTGTGCGGTTGATTGGTGGTAACAACCAGGCAGAATGGTCGATCATTCGAGGTACAATCCTGTATAAAAGAATCAATCGCAGAAAAATTCAGATCATTACTTTTTGTCAGGGGAGCATAGAGGTCCCAAGGAAATACGGATTCTGGATTTACATGCGATTTTCCAATCAAAGCCACCTGGTAACCAGCCGGTTTCAGTTGCTGAACAATGCTCAGCGTACCTTCTTTCGCAATCGTATGGTTGGGATATGCCCCTGTTTTTACGGGCCACAAACCGGTCAAAAGATTATGCCGTGTTGGGGAACACATGGGAGCAGCCTGAAAGCCGTTTGTAAAGCGAATGCCCTCACTTGCAAATTTGTCGATGTTGGGGGTCTGAGAATCCGTACTTCCGTAACATCTGATGTCAAAATAAGTGCAGTCATCGGCCAAAAACAAAACCAGATTTGGCTTTTCATGGTTCTGGGCATTTAACGCCAATGCAGAGCAAGTGGCCAGTGCTGCAAGGATTGCTTTTTGTTTCATTCTGAAATCGGTTTAAGTGAAAAATTAATTCCTGGTTTTTTAACGAACTCCCAATTCATGAGGCCTTGGTCCGGAAATTGGATAAGGCGTTTCAAAAAGCGCCCGGGTATCTCCCTGTTCGTTCATCCAGACTTCAAGCAATTGTCGCATTTTCTGAATTTGCTCCTGATATTCATCGTTGTCAATCAGGTTTTTCTGTTCGGTTGGATCAATTTCCAGATCATAAAATTCCTCTGCCGGACGAACGTAATACTTCTGAATAATGGCTGCCGCGGCCGGATCGGTTTTGGCTGCTTTATCCCACGAATCCCAATAAGCCCCAGCCCTTGGTTTTCTCAGAATATCGGAATGATTAGAATGATAATTTTCAGGATAGAGATTCAAAATGAACTTGAACCGGTCATTCCTGACACTTCGGATCGGATAAACGTTCATTTTTCCGTCGCCGCTGTGGGTGGTGAAAATATTTTCTCTGAATTGATCCGTTTTGCCATCCAATACTTTTCGAAACGATTTGCCATCCAAATTATCCGAAACGTTGTTGCCGACGATGTCAAGAAGGGTTGGAAAAATATCGATCCAACTAACCATCGCATCGGTCCGCGTATTGGGCGCAATGTGCCCCGCCCAGGCTACCAACAGCGGAACTTTAATCCCGGCATCATACAAATTCCATTTCGCAAAAGGCCACTGTGCGCCGTGATCGCTCGAAAAGACAAAAATGAAATTGTCGCCAAAACGCTCGCGGGCAAGTTCATAAATTCTCCCAACCTCCTGATCGATACCAGTTATATCGGAATAATACATGGCCCTGTGCTCACGCGTCTCTTTGGTGTTAATCAGAAAATCAGGAATAGTGATTTCTTCCGGTTCATAGAGCAGTTTGTCGGTCCATGGCACATGTGGCCGGCGATCACCCACCAACAGCACTACCGGGGCACCTTCAGTCCGGTTATCAAGATAATCGGTCACATTTTCAGTCAGCCCGTTCATTTTCCCACTGTAGAAATCAAAGCCACAAGCGTTGTTCATTTGTCCATGGGCAACTTTTCCGAAAGCAGCTACCTCGTAGCCACTTTCCTGCAGGCTCTTGTGCAACAATGGAAATTTTGGATTAGGATAGGTATGATTTGCTTCAGCCCCTGTTCGTGCCGGCATCAGTCCGGTAAGCAAAGCGGCTCTGCTCGGAGCACAGGCCGGAGAAGCAATAAAAGCTTTGTTGAACACCAGTCCCTGTTTGGCTATTTTCTCCAAATTCGGACTTTGAACCTGGGTCGCAGAATTATACAGAGGTGTATCCATCCATCCCATGTCATCGGTTATGTAGAACACGATATTGGGCTGCTCTTTCTGTTGACCCCAACCACACAGATACGCGGATAAGCCCAGGGTTATCAAACAAGTTTTTCTTACCATACTCAGCAAATCTTATCACCACAAACAATGAAATTGATTCCATCTTTCTCCTTATCAAAGAGAAAGATGGAATCAAAAAAACAAGCTACTGGTTCCCGCCCTTACGATATTGTCTTTTGGCTTCGGGATGTGTCGCAAGTATCGCTTTTAATTCCTCGGCGACCTTTTTATTCTCATCATAGATGTTCTTTGTTTCCAGTGGATCATTCAAATAATCGTACAACTCATATGCTTTTTCCTCTTCAGGCTCATTCATGTTGGTCCATTCTACCAGGCGGTAACGGTTGGTTCTGATAGCCCGTCCCAAATGTCCGCCTTTGGGAAAAGCATGATAAGCGTGATCTCGTATACGCTCATCCGTGTTCTTCAGAACAGGCACCATGCTCATTCCATCAATAGGCTGGGGACCTTTGGGTTTGTCCAGTCCGGCCAAGTCCGCCAGGGTTGGATAAATATCAACGGTTTCAGCCAGCTGGTCGGTGGTCGTATTCGGTTTGGCAACACCCGGTGCCACCATGATCACGGGAATGGTATTGGCCTGCTCATAGTTGGTATGCTTGGTCCAATAGCCATGATCGCCCAAATGCCAGCCATGATCACCCCAAAGAACGATAATCGTATTCTCAAGCATGTTCAAACGTTCCAATTCATCCATGACGCGGCCAAGCTGAGCATCCATATAACTCATTGAGGCATAATAGCCATGGATCAACTTTCGGGTTAACGTATCAGCGTATACGTACTGGCCCTTAGGAATAGGCTTAAACTGATCAATTTCACCTCCTCTTTTTGTGGCATATCGGGGAGCCCCTTCCGGGTCTTTCTCATACTCCGGCATGGGCAATTCCTCCGGATTATAGAGGTCCCAATATTTTTTTGGTGCACTGAAAGGTAAGTGCGGACGAGCGAATCCAACGGCCATGAAAAAAGGTTGTTCCGGATTTTTTTTCAACTCACGCAGACGATCAATGGCATGCCTGGCCACGCGTCCGTCGGCATAGGCATCATCCACTACGTCGGGTGACTCCCAGGCTGCTCCGCGTGGCAGATCCCTGTTAGGCGGAAAATTTTCAAAATACATGTGGGAATTCTCAAAATAGGCCTCCTCGCGGGTGAGTTCGCGGTTGGTACTTTCGGGAACCAAATATTCAATGACTTTTTCCTTGTAGTGAGGAATGCTCCACGATGCTTCATCGTTGGTATTGCCATGTCCGATATGAAAAACTTTCCCCATCGATTCGGCGTGATATCCGGCATTCATAAAATATTGAGGAAGGGTGACCGCATCCGGATAGGCATCGCGGAACTCGGTTCCAAAATTGTAAAGTCCGGTACTTGTTGACCGGGCCCCCAGCATGATGTTGTAGCGCGATGCCATGCACACTGCCTGGTTGCAGAAGGCTTTATTGAAACGTACTCCTCTGCTTGCGAGTTTGTCAATATTGGGGCTCACAGCAACCGGATCGCCGTAACAGCCTAAATTTGGTTTTAAATCGTCAACCAAAAACAGAACCACATTTTTGCGATTTTCATTTGATTGAGACATGGCCTGCTGGCCGTTCCCAACACTCAGGCTACAAAGCAAAACTGCAACGCCAAGTGGCTTTTTGCTTTTGAAAGAAAAATTTTTCAACGAATTCATAATACGATGTTTTAAGGATCTTATCCAATCCCAATTCTCAATTTCGAAATACTTTCACGATCGATTTACAGCATGTGTTTCATATTTGGTTTTATCCACATCGTGCGGATAATGCTTGTACCAATCAGTCAACCGTTTTTTCAATTCTGCCGTCAACTCCGGCATTTTTTCAGCCAGATTTTTTGATTCTCCGATATCCTGCACTAAGTTGTAAAGCTGGACATTGGTTCCATCAACATCCATCAGCAGTTTGTAGTTGCCAGATCGAATCGCCAGATCCGGGTTATTCTCTCCGTTGTAGCCCGGCCGATCGGGTGGTCGGATCCAGAAAAGAGGTTTGTCACGAAGAATTTCCTGGTCTCCCTTCAACACCTTCAGCATACTTTGTCCGTCATATTCAACGTCCGGGTCGGGAATGGCTCCAGCCAATTCCATAAATGTAAGTGGCAGATCGATGGCAGCAAGCACGGTCTTTTCATTGATAGTCCCCGCCTCTTCCTGATCAATTTCAGCCGGCCACCAAACGATGAAAGGTTCGCGAATACCGCCATCATACAAAAATGTTTTGTACCCACGCAGAGGTGCTGCATCGTTTACTGCCATATCTGGCCCATTATCACTGGTAAACACCACCAAGGTATTTTTATACAGATCCGGATCATTTCTAAGAAAATCAAACAGCCGACCCATTTGGCGATCCATTTCCTGCATCACTCCAAGAAACCGGGCTTTGGTGCTTAGATCGCCGCGCAAAGCCAGCGGTGGTTCCAGGGGCGTATGAATATCGTCGGGCCATAAGTTGATGTAAAAAGGTTTTCCGGCAGCTTTTGCATGATTAATTGCTTCCATGGTCCGATCAACAAAAATTTCGGTGAAATTTTCCCGCTTGGCCCAATGGACTTCTCCTTTACCAAGCGCTGCCGACTGCTTTTCTAGCCCGCGCGTGCTGTCTTTTAAGTTAAGGGTTTCATAGGTTGCCAGGTACCGCTCGCCCAAGCCTTCGAACTGGGTGACCGACTCATCAAAACCATAATCAGTGATCATTGGAACATCGGGCACGTCGCGTCCACCGCCCATGTGCCATTTACCAATGTGGGCCGTATAATAGCCCGCCGCTTTTAAATTCCGGGCCACTGATGGCGCCAATGGATTCAGGCAATGATTCATACCTCGCTCTTTGTTATCAGCCCGGCCGCTAATATAAGACGTTATTCCCCAACGGGAAGGGTATTGGCCAGTGGTAATAGCCACCCTGGAGGGAGAACAAATGGGCGAATTGACATAAAACTGACGAAAGCGAATCCCTTCTTGTGCCAAACGATCAATGTTAGGCGTATGAACTTCTTTATTACCATAGCAAGCTAAATCCCCATAGCCCATATCATCAATAAAAATCAACAAAATATTGACTCTCTCCTGGGCATAACTGCAAAGACTGCTCAAGCCCAGAAGAAAAAACAGCAGTAGTTTATTCGTTTTGATCATCAAAGGATTATGCATATCAAATATTTTTCAAATAGCTAAGGCTGTTGAATTTATTCCTCGAATAACACGGAGTGAATGCTCCGCAAGGTATCGACGGGAATCTTAATCACTTCTCTGTCGTAGGTAATTAGGCCATTTACTTCCCCCTCCACATCGGTTGTTTGCGTGTATACAGCAGCTGACAGCCCTTTGCTTTTTTTCATTTCAACGATCTGGTCGAATTTGTATTTATAGTTCTGCAAAAGTTCTTCGGCCGAATGGTAGGTTTGATAGCCCCAGTTACGCATATTTGGATCCCATAAGTGATTTTCGATTGGGTAACCTATACCCCCATATTCGCCAATTACTGAAGCCCGATCAAGTGATATTGCCGGAACATGAACTTCGGTTTGATAGGTGTGAATATCATAAATATCGCCACAGGGACGAAGCGCCCATCCGCTAACGGCATTCACAAGGCGGGTCGGATCCAAAGCCTTGACCTGATCCGAAATCCGGCAAGTAGCATATTGTCCCCAGCCTTCGTTAAAAGGCACCCAAATCACGATGGACGGTGAATTATAATGCAAATCAATCATACGCCGCAGTTCCCATTCGAACTGTGCAGCGTCGGCAGAACGCTGATTCAGATCGTCGCCGTTACGTGAAACATGCTGAACCCGTACCGGGCGTTCCTGGCCTTCTTCAGGTAAAATGACCATGCCGGAAGGCA
>SWCA01008608.1_pt1 | contig 62704 bp, 54 predicted proteins | sample 4692961 | NCBI WGS metagenome assembly SWCA01 (sample SAMN10267275, study PRJNA491770) | bioreactor metagenome | isolation source: DHS bioreactor inoculated with | place: Japan: off Shimokita Peninsula | reverse complement strand
AGTTGAATGATGTTTATTATCATGATTTAATGACAGATTTGTATAATAGAAATTTTTTTGAAGATTACAAAGAAATATTGAATAACTCAAAAGAACCTTACGGTGTTATCATATTTGATCTGGATGGACTTAAAAGAACAAATGATTCACATGGACATGAAGCAGGAGATCAGTTGTTGATTTGCTTCGCGAACAGTTTGAAAGAAGTGGCTAAAACACTTCAAAAAGCAACCGCGATAAGACTTGGTGGGGATGAGTTTTTACTCATCGTCGAAAATCAGATCATGTTTGATAAAAATAAAATTATTGAAGATATTAACACTTTCATAAAAGAACAAAACAACAATCATTGTATGGGCTATTCATATGGTGCACATCTAAACGCAGATGAACAAACAATCGCTAAAGTTCTAAGGCTTGCTGATGATGCCCTTTATGAGATGAAAAAACAAAGAAAAGATAGATCTTAAAAAGGTCTATTTTTTTTAAAAAAATGTATATATTTTGTAAAAAACAGTGTTTTTGGCTTCGATAAGGATGCATTGATTTATGTTATACATAAAAATATTTGCACTTATGGTATAATTTATTAAGAAATACTTAAATTTCTAATAAATATGAGGAAAGACGCATGAAAACATTTTTATCTAGAAAAAAAAGAATCATACACATATTATTGCTAATTCTTTTTTTTAGCAATTTTAGTCTTTCTTTTGCTTATTGGGCAAGCAATATCCAAGGTAGTGAGGTTATATCAACACCAATGGTTGAAGTTGGTGAGTGGGACTTTGAAGATGTTGCGCTTGTAACAAATCAATTTAGAACAGATTATGCAACAGTTTTAGCATTAACGCCTTCTACTGTTGATATCACAGATAAAACTCATGTTGAAGCTGCTTTAGCAGCATATGGACTGTTAAGTGAAGCAGTGAAAGCCGAACTTGTTCCTGAGTATAACTTACTCATGAGTTTGCTAAATGAAATCATTGCTTTAGAAAATAGTGTATTTCTAGATTTTGAAGCATATCCTTATGATCAAGGTTTGACAGGTACTTTAGATATAGATGGTAGAACATGGTTTGCCAATGATGTATTTATTTCAAATGATCCTACTTACGATGTTTGGATAGACACAAGATCTTTAGCCTTAAGATCGACTTCATATTTCGAATCGGATGATTTATTTATTAACGGTATTGATAAGATTACCGTTTATCATGGTGCTTTGAATATAGGCAATGGTACGAGTTATCAGTTTAAAGTGGAGTATGAGTTATCAACAAATCTTGGCACATGGTTAACCTTACAAGATGGAGGATCTGATTTAATAGTAGATGTGATTTCATCAGACCCACTTTCATTTACAGAAATACCTGTAAATATCACTGATGCGATTAATATCAGATTCACACCGATCATATCAACAACAACTGATTATATTAACTTAGACAATATTAGAATTTATGAGCATGTGGTTGGTAGCGTACTTGAAGCACAAACATTTAGAACCGTTTATTCAGGTGTTTTAGCTCTTACAACTTTAACTGTAGATATCTTAGATAAAGAAGTCGTACAAGAAGCACTAACGGCATTTGATTTATTATCACTAGATGCACAAACTGAATTGGCAGTAGAAAAAGCACTACTAGATGATTTATTATTAGAAATTGAATGGCAAGAAGATATCATAGACGCAACATCTGCTGTTTTAACTGCAGAAAGTTCATTGTTACAAATGGATTATGATGACGCACTGATATTAGTTAATGCACTTCCTAGTGGATTAGAAAAAACAGATCTTCTTAATCGATTAAGTATTGTTCAGGATAAGATTAATGCTATGATGCTTTTTGAGACAACTCATCAATATGCATTATCCTTAACAGTAGGTACAGTTACAACAGCTGATAAGGCAGATGTAGAATCAGCACTTCAAGATTATGTCTTATTAAGTTCTGATGTTAAAGCAAAATTAACAACTGAAAAAGCATTACTGGATAGTTTATTAATTGAAATTAATAATCAAATTCCAACCTCAACATTGGTTGCTGACTTCCTTGCTGAACATCAAACAGCATTATCACTTACTGTTGGTACAGTGCTTCCAACAGATAGAAATATTGTAGAGTTAGCTTTAGCAGCATATGATGTATTAACAGTTGATGCCCAAAATCTATTGCTATCAGAAAAAGCTTTATTAGATAATCTTCTTTATCAAATCGATGTTGTTGAAGCGACTCTAGCTGTAGAAATAGCAGAAACCTCATTATTACAACTCAATCATGATCAAGCCTTTGCTTTAGTCAATGCACTTCCGAGTGGAACCGAGCAAACAGATCTTTTAGACCGTTTGGCAGAAGTTCAAGATGACATTGATAGCATTCTTGATTTTGAAACAACTTATAATGATGTTTTAAATTTAACGATTGAAACTGTATTAGTTTCTGATAAACCAGGTGTTGAAGCTGCTTTAGCATCATATGGTTTATTAAGTGAAAGAGCAAAAACCAAACTCACATCAGAAGAAACATTATTATTAAATTTATTAGCTGAAATTATAACATTTGAAAATAGTATTTATCTCGATTTTGAAAATAGTGTCTATGATTCACTTTATACTGGTAATGTCAGCATAGATGGTAGAACTTGGTTTGGTAATGTTATTGCAATATCGAATGCACCAGCATATGATGTTTGGATTGATGAAAGATCACTAGCATTAAAATCTGGTTCATATTTCGAATCAGAGGATTTCTTCATAAATGGTATTGATAAGATTACTTTATATCACGGAGCATTAAATTATAATAATGGTTCAAGTTTTGCATTTAAGATTGAGTACGAACTTGCGTCTAATCCTGGAACTTGGATTACAGTTCAAGAAGGTGGAACTGATTTGATTATTGATGTGATTTCAGGTGATCCGCTCACATTTGAAGAGATTGATATCAATGTAACATCATCTATCAATATTAGATTTACACCTGTGATTAGTAACACGACTGATTATATTAACTTAGACAATATTAGAATTTATGAGTATGTTGTCTCAAGTGAACTAGAAGTAACTACATTTAGAACTGTTTATGCAGGCGTATTGGCTTTGAATGTGGCATCTGTAGATGTTAGCGATAAAGAAGCAGTAGAACAAGCATTAGCTGCATATGACTTATTATCGGTTGATGCCAAAGCAGATTTGACAGCTGAAAAGTCTTTATTAGATAATCTTCTTTTAGAAATAGAATTACAAGAAGATATTTTAGAGGCTACTGTAGCTGTAGAGCTTGCTGAAACAACTTACTTGCAAGTGGATCATAATCAAGCATTAGCGCTTGTAAATGCATTGCCAAGTAGTATAGAAAAGACGGACCTATTAAACCGCTTAACAAATGTTCAAAGTGTTATTAATGAGGTAAGCTTATTTGAAACAACTTATCAAAGTGTCTTAAGTTTGACAGTAGGAACAGTCACAGTGACTGATAAGACAGATGTAGAAGATGCAATTGCTAATTATTTAACATTAAGTATGTCAGCACAAAACATATTAACTACAGATAAGGCACTTCTAGACAGTTTATTAATAGAAATAAATAACCAAATTCCAACAGCTACGCTCGTTTCTGAGTTTTTAGCTGAACATCAAGTTGCGTTATCTCTTACTATTGGTACTGTTAGCATCTCGGATCGTTTGATTGTAGAACTCGCTTTAGTTGATTATGATTTGCTCACGAATGACGCAAAAGCACAGTTGACAAGTGAAAAAGCACTTCTTGATAGTCTAATATTAGAAATTGACTTACTAGAAGCGACAGAAGCTGTTGTTTTAGCTGAGACAACTTATTTACAAACAGATCATGACCAAGCATTGTTGCTTGTCAATAATCTTGATGCGGGTAGTGATCAAACGGATTTATTAAACAGATTAGTTGCAGTCCAAAATCAAATTAACATAAATCAAGCACAAACTGTTGATGGTTTAATATCAGCCTTACCACTGCCTGGCTCCATTGCATTAAGTGATGAAGCTGACATCATTGCAGCAAGATCTGCTTATCAGGCTTTAACAACAATTCAAAAAGGATTAGTAACGAATCTTAATGTGTTGGTTGCTGCTGAGAGCGAGCTTGCAAATGTCATTATTGCAACTGCTTTGGTTATTCAAGCTGAAAGTTCAAACGTACAAGCAGATGTAGATGCAGCATGGGTAGTCGTCAATCAGTTAACTGCAGGATTCGTAACCACTGACCTTGAAAATAGATTAAATGCTGTTCAAGATAACATAGATGTTACACAAGCAAGTCAATTGATTGTGAATTATTTTGCACAAAATTCTGTCGTTGTTTCAAGGTTAAATAGCAACACAATAAAAGAAGATGCATTCTTAATTGAAGCAAATAATCTTGTAAGTAGTTTAGGTGTTAATATTACAGTACTTAATAATGTAAGAGTTGATCGAAATAATTCTACATTTACGATCAGTATTACAAAAAATAATGCATCAGTTACGATTGATGTAGATGTTAATTTTATTAGATAATGTAGCAAAAGAGCTTCGATTTTAAAAATCGGAGTTCTTTTTTTTAAAAACGTGATATACTGATAAAAAATACATATATATGTGGGGAATCATATGAAAAAATTAACCTTATTCATCCTTTTTTTACTTATGCTATCTTTATCTAGTTGTAGTAGTAATGAAGCGTTAAAAAACGAATTTTTTGAAAACAAAAAAAGCGATGATATCCAAGCGCTTTGGGAACTTGTAGATACATATGATGAGTTTATCAATGATAGTTATCTAACCTATTCAAAAACAGCTTATGGCAATGAAGCTATAAATACTTTAAGTGCATATGTACCAGTTGATTTTGATGGTGTTGTTTATAAAGAAGATTTGATAAATTACCAGCTTACAGATAATAGGAGTTATCTTGAAGGGTCTTTAAGCTATTCCTATTTAGAAGTGAGTAAACACAAAGATTTTGTAAGTCAACAATGTCAAGACATTAAAGAAGGTATGACTTGTTTGGGTGAGACTGAGGATGAGTATTTCACCTATTTTGTTGATGACGGAAAAGCATATATGAGTTATGGACAAGTGGTAAATAGCTATACGACTTATCAATATGAAATGCTCTTTTATACAAATGAAGATGACAAGAAAGTTTTTGAGTTTTTAGTGAAATCAATATCTTCTGAGCCTGTATTACCAGGGAATAATGTTTATAAAACTATCCTTGTGGAAGATGAGGGCGAAACAAGTTACACATGTTTAAACTGTGATGATGAAGATGGAAATGTTGGACTTAAGTATGCATACAAAAATTTTTTAGATGGAACTTATGTATCTGTTTTAGCAAACAAAAACAAATTATATCAGGTTAAGTATTTTGATGTAGATAAACAAACATATTATAATGCTGAAGTTGAACTTACTGATATAACCATGAATTATATTGAAGTTTACGATGAATCTATTATGTTAGTGAAAATGAATCCTGAAAGAGGTTATTATAAACTTAATATGATACCCATTGATGGTTGGGATAGGATTTATGAAATCGATGGCAATGATTATCCAACAAACTATGAACTGATAAGAAGTAACACATCAACGAGTGAGACAATGACTGTTCATCTAGAAACGAGAACTGGTGAATATATTTATTATGAATATAGTAATTTCAAAGAAGTAGTACCAAATGATATTTTAGATTTATCAAGATTCGAATTAGAATCGCCATATGATCTTCAATTTTATTCAAGTGAAGTAGAGTATTTCTCTACAATTGCTCAAGATTTGATTGAAGAAGCAGGTATGGCAGATCCGTTTGAGACACTTCTACTTGATTATAAGGAGTATTTAAGATTAAATCATATTCAATGAGATGGATAAAACTTTAACATTTTAGAGGTTGTTATGAAAAAAATTATAATTTCAATCATGTTTATATTTATTTTATCGCTATCTGGCTGTAGCGATAAAGAGCACTTAATCAATGCTTATTTTGAGAATGAAGAAGATGATGATATCAGTGTTTTATGGGATGTTTTAAATGAGTATGATCGATTTATTTCTGATAGTTATGAGCAATACTTGGGATCGACTTATCCTCGAGATACAAGAAGTATACAACACCTTAACGATTACGTGTTATATGATCAAACTGGAAAGATTTATAAAGAAGATATGATTAACTATGATCTAACAGATAATAGAAGTTATCTGATTGAAGGTTCAGACATTTATTTTTATCGTTTTGATTCATGGATATCGATTTTTGAAGATTTATACTGTGATGATATTCAAGAAGGTGTGAAGTGCTATGCCACTGATCAAATTCAGTATCTGTTGTATTATGTTGATGGAGACGAAGCCTACATTGAGTATAATGATGTTATCAATGGAACAAGTGAACATCTTCAAAAGATGTATTATTATACTAATGAACTAGATGAGAAGGTTTTTGAGTATACACATTACAATAGGGACATCGATCAAATAGAATATGACTACATCACTAAGACGACACTCATTGAAGGTGTCGGTGAAATCGCATATACATGTGCTTTATGTAACATAAGTGAACGCACTGGTTGGTTGAAATATTCGGCTGTTAATTTTTTTACGGGAGGCAGGAAATATATCTATCAAGGGGAAGATCATAGTTATATGATTAAACTCTTAAGTGGTAGAACAAATGAGTTTTATTGGGGAATTATAGATGACGGTGAAGCAGAACTTGGTCTCTATGAAGCTTATGATGGAAATATAAAACTCGTTGAGTTAAATCCTTTTAAGCGTCGGTTTAAAATCAATTTAAATGCATTAGATGGATGGAGTTATATCGAACGATTAGAATCAAGTCAACCAAGATTTGAGTTTCAATTATATGATGAAAATGAAATGCTGATTGACGATATTTTAGTTGAACTTGCGGTGACTGAAGGGGATTATGTATCTTACGATTATGATGGTGAAGAAAGTGTTATCCCAGATGATATCTTAAACATGTCTAGATTTGGTTTAGATGCGCCTTATTCTATGGCATATTTTTTAGAACAAGAAGCATACTTTATCCATATCTATCCTTTAATTTTAGAAATCGCACATATGGATCGGACATTTGATATGAGCTATAATTATTTTATGAAAATGATGGGTCTAGAATAGAAAAAAGAGCTTTGGGAATCATTCCCATAGCTCTTTATTATAGTATGTTATAAAAATAACTCTAAGATTTGTACTGCATTGGTTGCTGCACCTTTTCTAATGTTATCAGCAACAACAAAGCAGTTCATTCCGTAATCTAAAGATTGATCACGTCTAATTCTTCCCACAAATACTTCATCTTTGCCTTCTGCTAAAATAGGCATCGGGTATTTGAGTTCACTTGGATCATCATAGACGACAACATGAGGTGCTTGTTTTAAGATGGATTTAACATGATTGATATCAAAATCTTGGTTAAACTCAATGTTGATACTTTCGCTATGCCCATGAACAACAGGTACTCTAACAGCAGTAGCTGTTATTTTTAAGTCTGGAAGATTCAATATCTTTCTCATTTCATTCATCATTTTTTCTTCTTCTTTGGTATTGCCATCTTCTAGGAAGATGTCAATTTGAGGAATGACATTATGATAAATTTGATATGGGAATTTTTTAGTTTCTCCGGTTTTAAGTTCGTTTTCTAAGTCATGGATTCCATCAATACCAGCGCCACTTACTGCTTGGTAAGTAGACATGACAACTCTTTTGAGATTGTATTGATCATGAAGTGGTTTTAAAACTAATGCTGCTTGAATGGTTGAACAGTTTGGATTTGCGATGATATAGCTATGTTTAAACGCAGCATCCTTATTTACTTCAGGAACAACTAATGGGACATTCTTATCCATTCTAAATGCACTCGAGTTATCAATGACAATTGTTTTTTGTTTTGCAAAGATTGGTGCGTAAGTAAGGGCAGTAGAACCACCAGCACTAAAGAGTGCAAAATCAATGTCATGTTTTTTTATGTTTTCTTCGTTAAGTTCAATAACTGTATATGTTTTTCCTTGGAAACTTATGTCTTTGCCAGCACTTTTTTTAGATGCGAACAGATATAGATTTTCAAACGGAATTTTCCTTTCGTCGATGACTTCTAAAAACTTACGACCAACCACACCGGTTGCGCCAACAATAGCGAGATTTATCTTTTTCATGTTATTCATCATCTCTTTCAAATTCATTATAAACCGCGTTGATTGCGTATTCGTAATCGATGTCATCAACACCGATGACGATATTAGTTCCATTTGAACCATAATCAATCATACGCAGTGTAATGTTTGTATTAACAAGCGCACTAAATAGTTTTAACATGTTATACTTATTAGCCATTAAGTTTCTACCAACGATTGAGATTAATGAGATATTTTCATGAACTTCAACAGTATCAGGCTTTAATAGTTTTTTGATTTGAGCAATTAATAAATCAAGTTTTCCATCTTTTAGATATTTAGATTCAATCATTAATGAAAATGTATCTGTACCACTAGGAAAATGTTCAACTTGAATATCAAATTTTTCACAAATGAGAAGTACTTTTCTGTCAAAACCGCTGGTCTCATCCATTAAATGTTTTTCAATGACTACTAAAGTAAAATCATTTAAACCTGCAATACCAGTAACCACATGTCTACCTTTGCTTGCAGGTACATAATCATAGATGAATGTACCTTTAGCTTCTCTGTTAAAAGTATTTCTTGCGTTAATGGGAATGCCTGCTTTAGCCACAGGATAGAATGTATCACTGTGGATGACAGAAGCACCCATAAAAGATAGAGCTCTAAGTTCTTTATAAGACATGACATCAATGAGATGTGGTTCTTCAACGATGCGTGGATCACACATTAAAAAGCCATCTTGATCTGTCCAGTTTTCATACATCTTCGCATGAACAGCTGCAGATATTAATGCACCAGTGACATCTGCGCCACCTCTAGATAAGAGCTTCAAATCGCCTTTAAGAGTTGATCCATAAAAGCCAGGAATGACGACGTTTTCTTTATCTCTTAAATATTTTCTTGCGATTTTCTGTGTTTGGGTATAATCAACTTTTGATCCCCTAAATCTAACAAGTTCTTTTGCATCTACAAATGTGAAACCTAAAAGATCTGCAAGAATAATTGCAGTGATATATTCACCTCTTGAGACTATAAACTCAACAGTTTCTTCTTCAATCATTTCAGCTAAAATATGATCAAGGAGATCCTCTAATGAGAATGAGAGTTTAAAATCTTTTGTTAAAGATAAGTATCTTTGTTTGATCAGTTCATATGTATCAACTTTTTGACCGATGATGATTTCATCAGCAAGCTGATACAAAAGATCTGTAACCTTGATATCTTCTTTAAATCTTTTGCCTGGTGCAGATACGACAATGTATTTTCTTTCTTCATCAGACTGGATAATGGATATGACCTCTTTTAAAGCTTCTGGAGTTGCTAGCGAGGTGCCACCAAATTTTGCTACTTTATATTTTTTCATGATTCACCTCAAGACAGTTTGTTTTTGAAATCTAAATACCCAAATGATTTAATTAATTCATCTGTGCCATCAGTTTTTCTTACGTAAATCCATGGGAGTGGAATCCCGTTAAATGTTGTGTTTTTAACCATGGTGTATAATGCCATATCTTCAAAGATGATATGGTCTCCAATAGATAATGGTTTTTCGAAGTAATATTCACCGATATTATCGCCCGTTAGACAGGTGTATCCTGATAGACGGTATTGGTATTGGCTTTTTTTGATTGCGCTTGTTACAGGCGGCATAAATGGCATTTCAAGGACATCTGGCATGTGACATGTTGCAGATGTATCTAGGATCGCGATTGGCATGTCGTTTTTAACGATATCTAAGACTTGAGCAACAAAATATCCTGCATTTAAAACAACACCTTCACCTGGTTCTAAATAGACTTCTAAATTGTAAGTCTCTTTAAAATGTTTGATGAGTTTGACTAATAGATCGATATCATAATCATCTCTAGTTAAATGATGTCCGCCACCGAAGTTAATCCATTTTAAGTCATGTAAGTATTTGCCAAACTTTTCTTCAACAACCTTTAAGGTAATTTCAAGTGCATCTGCGTTTTGTTGACAAAGGGTATGAAAATGTAGACCTGAGATATCTTTGATGATTTCAGGATCAAAATCAACCAAGCGTGTGCCCATACGAGACGTTGGAGATGATGGGTCATACATTTCATGTGCTGAGTCTTGTGTTGAAATTTCTGGATTGATTCTAAGGCCTATGGTTTTACCATGAGCCTTAGATAAATCTTTATAACGGTTTAATTGTGTGATTGAGTTAAAGACGATGTGATCTGCATAGCGTAAGATCTCTTTAAAATCATCATCTTTATATGCAGGTGCATATACATGAACTTCACCTTTGAAATGTTCATAACCTAATCTTGCTTCATAAAGACCACTTGCTGTTGTCCCATCTAGATATTTTGACATTAAGGGGTAGAAGTAGAAGTTAGAAAATGCTTTTTGTGCAAGCAAAACTTTTGCACCTGAGCGTTCTTTAATCGTTTTGATAATTTCTAAGTTTTTGATAAGCTTTGCTTCATCAAGTAAGTAATATGGTGTTTTTAGGTTTTTATTAATTTGCATCGTCTGGGACCATGACTGGGTCAAAGTTTTCTTTCCATGGTAAGCCCCATTTGTTTAACATATCCATAAATGGATCTGGGTCAAACTGTTCCATGTTGAAAACACCAGCACCTTTCCATATACCTTTAGCAATTAATGCAGTACCAATCATTGCTGGTACACCTGTTGTATAAGCAACTGCTTGAGAACCAGTTTCTTTGTAAGCTTCTTGATGATCACATGTATTATAGACATAATAATTTTTCTTAACACCGTCTTTATGTCCAGATACGATACAACCAATGTTGGTTTTACCAACTGTTCTTGGTCCAAGAGATGCAGGATCTGGTAAGACTGCACGTAAGAACTGTAGTGGTACGATTTCTTGTCCTTGGAACTTAATCGGTTCAACACTTGTCATACCAACATTTTTAAGTGCGAATAAATGTCTTAAATAACTTTCACCAAAACTCATGTAGAAACGTATGCGTTTAACTTCTGGAATAAATCTAGCAAGTGATTCGATTTCTTCATGATACATGAGATACATATCTCTAGGTCCAATTTCTGCTAGTGGATATGTATGTTTTTTAGATAATGCAGGAATGGTTACATATTTCCCGTTTTCATAGTAACGTCCTGGAAGTGTGATTTCACGAATGTTGATTTCTGGATTGAAGTTGGTTGCGAAAGGATATCCATGATCACCACCATTTGCATCTAAGATATCAATGGTGTCGATGGTATCGAAATAATGTTTTTTCGCATACATTGAAAAGACAGAAGTTACACCTGGATCAAACCCTGAACCTAAAAGTGCCATAACACCAGCTTCTTTGAATTTTTGATCATAGACCCATTGTGTACCGTATTCGAAACCTGCGTGATCTCTAACTTCAGCACATGCTGTATCTACATAATGTGTCTTTGTTTGGATGCATGCCTCCATGATTGGAATATTTTGATAAGGAAGTGCAACATTAAGCACTACATCTGGATTGTGTTTCTCGATGATCTTTACGATGTTTTCAACTACATCTGCATCAAGTTGTTCTGCAGTGACTTTGATCTTATCACTGTTTAATTTTTCTGCGAATGCTTGACATTTGCTCACCGTACGGCTTGCGATAATCATTTCACTAAAGGTTTCATGATTTTGAGCAACTTTTTGGATGGCAACAGATGCAACTGCACCACACCCGATAACTAATACTTTTGACATGTTTAATTCCTCCTAATTTTTTCTTAAAAAAAATCCAATGATAACCAGGTACCCTGGCTGTCATTGGATAATATCCTTTAGACCCTAATAGTTCAGACGACCCCATATTTCTATGAGTGTGTCACTAAAATAATACTATAAATTTGAAAAAAGTCAACACTTTTAAAATAAATTTTTTTTCGGATTTCAAAAATTAAGGTTTTTTCTGTTAAAAATCTCTTTTTTTATATACATATTTATATGTATATAACTTTCGTATTATTTTTGTGAATATAAAAAACAAAAAAATGCAATAATTTTTGATAAACATGACTGTTTTTAGTCACTGTTTTTTTGTAGTAACTCATGCCAAAGAGGTTGTTTATTTTGCATTTGAAATCATTTCATCGGATATAAAAGATAAACTACGGTGATATAATATAAGCAAATATTAAAATATAATCTGAGTTCAATGGGGAGTATCATGAAGAAGTTCATTTATAGCGCGTTAATTTTTTGTTTAGTCTTATGTATGCATGGATGTCAAAGGACATCGAGTGAGGAAAAACTCATTCAGTGTTTAAATGGTGGTTGTAGTCAAAGAAAACAAAACACAGTGATTGCAAACTATTTTGAAGATTTGGAAAAAAACTCATCTAGAGACTATGAGATTGAAGGATATGATTTTGATGTTCATATGAACGATGAATTTGGTACTGGTGAGTTGATTTATATCGAAATGACTTATCAACTTGATACATATGATTATAATCAAACACTAACAGATTTACATAAACTTTACGATAAATTTTTAGATGCTAAAGCAGATATTTTTAAGTTTGATTCTAGTATGCATATAGAACTTAGAACACGTTTTATCTTTACTTATCAAGATGAACTTCTTGATGTTGTCTTTTTAAAAATAGGATCAAGCGGATATGAGCAGTTAATCGTTTTTATTGAGCAATTAGAAAATGACTTTGATGAATTTTTATATGAAATCTGTGATTACTTACCGATGATTTTTTCTTATCGTGACCAGATGATGGTTGATTTAAGTTTGTTAACAGAAAGAGCAGTTATGCTTTTAAAGACTAACCCTCAAAGAGAAAATTTAGAATTGTCGATGGGTGTAGTAAATAGCTATGTAAGTCAGCAAAAATTTAAGGAAATCATCCAATCACTATTTAAAGATGCTTTAGATGATAGTGTAAACATCATGTTAATGGAGTAAAATTTTTAAGACTGCCCTCCATTTGATGGCCGATGTAAAAAAACAATATAAAAACATAAGCAACACTACTATATCGTTTTTATACGGTAGTGTTTTTATAATGTTAACATATAAAAAAAGTTCATAACATATTAAAAATCTATACTTGAAGGCTTCACTGTTTTTAAAGTCTTCTATGTACTTGGTCGGGTTTTATGAAGATTTAAAGTTTACTATGATTGTAAACAATCAAGATATTAGTATCAAATCATATATCATTAAGAAAGTATGATAGTATTAGAGTAGTAGGAGGTGTCAGATGAGTATTTATTTTTATGGATGCATGACACTTGATGGTTATCTCGCAGATAAGCATCATAATCTTGATTGGCTACATCAATCAGGAAGTTCGGATGAAACGAGTTATGATGATTTTTATAAACAAATGGATATTGTCATCATGGGTAAGAAAACATTTAATGAAGTGGTGAAAATGGGAGAGCCAAAAGTGTTTTATCCAACGACTATTAACTATGTTTTTACACATGATAAATCGTTAAGATATGAGGGCTTTAAATTTGTTGATCATGATGTTGTAGAGTTCGTTAAAAATATAGATAAAAACAAGCATGTTTGGATTGTTGGTGGGAACACTATCTTAGCACCATTATTGGATCAGAATTTGATTGATGTAATGATCGTGCAGATTGCACCAGTGTTGCTTGGTGATGGTATACCATTATTCACACAAAAAGAAGCAGTAAAGCGATTTGATTTAAAAGAAGTGAATCAATATGGACAGTTTGCAGAGATGGTTTACACTAAAAAACAAGAAAATAAATAAGCAATTTTAAGCGTGATTAATCACGCTTAAAGTTTGCTATAAATCGGATGAAAAATGATTGCTTTTTAACTGTATTAAGCGTATGATTAAGGTGAAGTTTAAGAACTTCTCATTCACGAGTAAAAAGTGGTGCTAGACATCCAATTAAATCACATAAAAATGATTGAAATTCTATCGCCTACCACACCATTTGGTTATGTCTGAAATGATATAAGAAAGGTAGGTGAAAAATATATGGCTAACCAAAAACCAGCTCCAAAAGTTCAAGCTAAACCAAGTTTTACAAAACCAGCTCAAAAACCAGCACAACCAGTTAAACCTGCAGGCAAAAAATAATTTTAATCATTAGCATTAACTTTTATTAGAACTTTTACACAAGTCACTATGTAATCATAGTGCCTTGTTTTTTGTTTTAATTTAACTTTTGCGATATGATAGATATATAAAGGGGGTAATCATCAATGAAATATTTAGGATCATGTCTTTGTGGACATGTCAAGTTTGAAGTTGAGGGTGATTTTGAGCACTTTTATTTATGCCATTGTGAAAAATGTCGAAAAGATACAGGGTCTGCACATGCTGCAAACCTATTTTCTTCTAAAGCAAAATTGAAGTGGCTAAATGGGCAAGATAAGGTAAGAACATATAATCACCTTAACGAAGGACATATCAAAAGCTTTTGTGAGATTTGCGGCTCTGCTTTACCCAATATCCAAATGGATGGGAATTTACTAGTAGTTCCAGCAGGGAGTCTAGATTCAGAAGTTGAGATTAAACCTAGTGGTCATATTTTTTATGATAGTAAAGCAAGTTGGGATCAAGATCTTGAGAAAGCAAAAAAATATAAAGACTATCCATATTAAGATTATGCATTATCAAATTTTTTTCATCAGATAAATGTGTCTTATCATTTATTACACGCTTACATGTCTTTATGTTTTTTGAGTTAAGAGTTTGCGACATTTGCTTGGTGATACAAATGTATATAAAATTACGATTTTGATATATCTTAAAACAAAAATTCAATGTATAATAATGAATAAAAAATAGATATATAAGGAGTTAATGATGCTAAAAAGAATAGAAAATCAACATTTAAATGATGTACTTAAGTTTTTATATAAAGACCCGATCTATAATTGTTATATCATTAGTGATATTGAAACATTGGGAGTAGATCACCCTTATTTGTCTTTGTATGGCGTTTTTCATCAAGATGAAGTAAAAAGTGTATGCATGATTTTTGATCGCTATGCATTTTACAGTAGTCAAACAGATGAGGTTGATAGAGATATGATCGATCTCATTTTGAGCAAGCAGTTGGCTTCTATATCTGGAAGTAGAGATTCTATCAGTCGACTGATGAAAAATTTAAATTTTGATAAAGAAACGGAGTATATGTTAGCGGTACTTTCTGATGATCATAAAGTTGATCATGAGTTTACAAGTTTAGACATTAAAGTTTTAGAAAGTGAACAAGAGATTAAAGATCTTTATCACATGCTTGTAGATATCCATGAATTTAATGTTAAATCTTTAACAGTAGATGAGTTTATAAGTGAGAAGAAAGTTATTCATGAAGCAGGACAAACATATGGATTATTTGATCATAATCAGTTATGTTCAACAGCAAGCGCATTATCAGAAACCAAGCAGCACGCAGTCATTAATGGTGTAGCTACAAAAAATGATTATAGAAATAAAGGATATGCTAGAAAGTTAATTGATAGAATCATTTATGATTACATAACCATAAAAGGAAAAGAGCTAATCCTATATTATGATAATCCGATTGCAGCTAAGATGTATTTGGATAAAGGATTTAAACCTTATGGAACATGGATTACCTTAGACTTAAAAAAAGCAGAAGGAAAATAAGTTTGTATCTTTAGGATTGATTTTATTTGAGTCTAGGATCTGTATGAAATCAACTTAATTTTAATTACAAAAAAAAGAACAATGCCAAAATCTGTGGCATTGTTCTTTTTATGTGTTCTTCTTAATGAGTCTAAGTTCTTTATGTTTGAGATAATAAGGTAGTTCAAAACATAAGATGTAAAATATAAAGATGACAAAGTAACCAAATAAGAGTAATGAAATCATATATATGATATTAACTTCAAAACTACCGATTGTTGATACTTTTCCTAGTGAAAAGAAAAACTCTAAGGGTGTTCCTTTTTCTGGGTGTTCTGTGTAAAAATAATTTGATGGCGCATTTAGATATAGTCTAAAGATATTGTTTACAAAAACACTTAAGATATATAAGAATGTAACAAGTTTAGCAACAGAGATATATCTTTTTAAATCAACTTTCACAAAACCTGTTAGATATGCGTATAGTGTAATGATGACAATGAGCATATGTCCCCAGATGTATGCTTGACCTCTAAAGTTGATGATGGTTGAATAGTTTTCAAGTCCATCAGCAAATACTAAAGATAGGTAAGCCAGTGGAAGGTTAAATAGGAATGCGAGTCCAAATAAAGTATCGTTTCTCTTGATATACGCAAAGAGTAAAACGAAGTTTGCGAAATGACAGATTTGAAGTGGGACAAGTTCCATGTTGAATGCATAACCACCAACCACAAAGATTTCTATGTTTCTTAAGACTAGAAGCAAGACTGCTACTACGGATAAGATGATTCCTATGTTTTGTTTATATGATTCTGATTTATTTTTTGTTGTGATATTTAAGATGTATGCGATGATAAATGGGGATATCATCATGAAATAATGTAAAAATGACCATAAATGAAATTTCATAAGCTTTTTCTCCTATGAAATTATTATAGCAAACTCATAAACCTAGTGCAATAAAAAAAGAGATGCATTTGCATCTCTAAGACGTTTCACACATACTCGATGATGAAATAATCATAACCATCATATTTTTTAAAGTCAAGTACATAACCTTCAAATGACGGATGATTGATACGGTGTCTATCAATTTGATAAGCAACACTATCAAAACCAATCAGTTCATTCATCTGATAGTCATAAAATCTATAGAAGTTACCGGATGTAGATGGTATATATAATCCTGGAACTTGCACTGTAGTAGATGGAGTTATGTATGCTACTGATCCATCAATACCAATAATGACTCGTTGATTCATAGAGTTATAAGCAAGTGTATAGCCATTAAAGAAGTTTGGATCAATTGATATATATTCAAAAGGAATAAGGACATCACCTTGGTAACTAACGACACCATAATGATTATTATGTTTTGTAATGATGAGTTTTTCTTGTGTATCAATCAGTGCATCTGAAGATACTTGAAACATTGGATTAAGGTCGTTATCATAGAAGGTATGATTAGATGGTTTATATAAAGTAGATTCATCAAGTCTTGTGATTTGTTTATTGATCATTAAATTATATGTTTCTACAATTTTTCCTTGCCCGTTAATGATATAGTATTCAGGCATTTCTTCTTTAAGAAGTTTTGAATCGATTGGATAGACTGCAACGCTTGCATATGTGGAAATACCTTCTTTATCTTTAAAAGGATATATACTTGCTAGTACGTAATTGAAGTCTATCTCATGGATAGAACCAGTTAGAATATCAATCGCATATGTGTTTAATGTATATTTTTGATTATCATTTATGTATGTGTAGTTTTCTTCTGTTTCAGGAACTTGAGTAAGTGTTTGATATAAAATGACACCATCAAACATGCCGAATAATGTAACATTATATGGATTAAGATGATCAAACTTAGCAATCAAATTTTGATCTTTGTTGTAAACGTGGTAAACACCACTAATGCTTGTCATTGTGTATCCATCTAAACCGATTTGTTTTAAAGAGGTTGTTCCAAATGTTTCTAGGCCTAATTGATCTCCAACATTATAGCTGTTTTCGCTTTCATCTTCAACTAGAGTTCTTTCGCCTGTTTGAAAGTCTATTTGATATTTAGATGTTGATGGGGTAAGGATTCCATCTTGAACATCACTTTTTTTCAGAATTGTTATGGTTTCATAGTGAGTATAGCCAATAACTTGATCATAAACACCTTTAACATTAGATAAACTACCTTCTATATCTAAGATATGATAATCATCTGTAGGAACTATCTGAGTACCGTTGATGTCGAATACAGCTTCAGTTTGATTCTTATAATAGACATAGATATAAGCGCCGTTTGCCAGATCTGTTTCGACTTGGATGTTGTGATCGTCAAACTCAATTAAGAATTTTTGTTCGAATATAGAATAGATTGCCTCTTCATGTTCTAAATTTCGTAGATGAAGTAATCCTTCTGATGGATACTCGTAAGTAAAGTTATGTAAGAGATTATATTTTGTATCTGCAAAGGCAACACGATTAATAGATATTTCATTGTGATCAGGTTTTATGTACGCATGATTGATGTTGTGATTGATCACATCTTGATTAATCTTTAATGATTGGCTACAAGCAGAAAGAAAAAACATCACTGATAAGATAATTGACAGACAATAAAATTTTTTAAGCATTTTAATTCCCCCTTCATTTCATTTATTTAGAAACATTATAACATAATAATTGATATATGCGCATAATGTTTGAAAAAGGATTCTAATTCAACATATTACCCAAAATTATGTTATTTCTTTTTTGTGTATGAGGTTTCATCACAATCACTTATTAAGTTACACAGACTATGTTGATATGTTTCACTATTAGAACACAATGTTTTTGATGACACCTTATCATGTAATAGTATCTTAAACAATCTATTATAGTATTAACTAAGAGAATATCTAATCCAAATGAGGGTATTACTAATATTGAAGCCTTTTTGAAACAATATAGTGCTATAATAAAAGTGATTTATACTATGGAGGGGAACATGTCTAGAAGAAGAAGTAAAAGTCCTTTAGAACAATTGATAATTCTTATTTCAGAACTTATCGCTTTTTTAGTTTACTTTATATATAGGTTTATTTTGTTCACTTATGACCTAATAACTTTCTATACATCTGGGTACAAAAAGAAATCCGGGAATATTTTCTTAAGAACCTATTTCAATAAAGGCAATTATGGTGAGTTTGTTTTATATAGAAAAGTCATAAGAATTTTTAAGAAAGAGTATGTCTTGACTAATATATATTTAGAAGGAAAAAACACAGATACAACAGAAATTGATGTATTAGCTATTTCTACAAAAGGTATTTATGTTTTTGAAATGAAAAATTATGCAGGATATATTTATGGTTCTGAAAAAGATACACATTGGACTCAAGTATTAAACTTAAGAACGAAGCATAAGTTTTATAATCCTATTAGACAAAATTATGCACACACAAAAGCTTTAGAAAAATATCTAGGTGTCCATGAAGAATCGATTATTCCTATGGTTGTTTTTTCTAACGGAAGTAAATTGAAAAAAATTAATGTTCAAAGAGAAACTATGGTATTAGAATTATCAGATTCTATCAAACATTTAAAAAGAGCAGAAAGATTTTTTAAGGATACGATTACACCGTCTGATATTGAAAAATATTTAGGATTGTTGCTGGATAAGACATTGATGGATGAGGATACTAAAAATAAACATATAGAACAAGTAAAGATGTTAAAGAGTAAAAGTTTAGGCGAACTGTAGGTGTTCATATAAAGTAATGAGATCGATGGATATATCTATGTTAGTCGTGCATTATTAGTTAAAAAAAATTATGGGAGGAAATATGGCAAATATTAAAGAAGTAATTGTATTAAGCAAAAATGAATTACAACTCAATGTGGACGCAAAAAAAGGAGACATTATTGATTTGTATGATCTTGATCAAATTGATATGTCAATCCTTCAAAAGAAGATTGATCAAAACTTAGATCAAGAATATGAAAGAAGACTAAAAGCGATTAAAGAACGATTTGAGATTGAAAAACAAAGTGATATTCAAAAGGTATCAAGCGAAAAAGATATCATGATTTCTAAGCTTGAAGAAAAATTAAACAACAAAGAGGCTTTAGTAAAAAAAGAGTTAGAAATTATGTATACTAAAGAAATCAATGACCTCAAAAACAAACTTGATAAATCAAATGATGAAAAATCAAGATTACAAAAAGAGCTCAAATCAGAAATGGATTTAGCGATTCTTCAAAAAGAGAATGTTTTAAAAGTTCAAATCAATAAGCTAAGTGGTGAGATTGAAAGAATCAAATTAGAAAAGAAAGCTTTAGAAGACGTGTCTGAATCTAAGAAGCGTGAAGCAGTGCTTGAAAAAGAAAAAGAACTTGAACAGACTCTTAAGGAAAAAGAACAACTCATCCAAAGATTAACACTAGAGAAAACTATGATGAATATTAAGAAGATGGGTGAAGAGTTAGAGACATGGGTCGATCAAGAGTTCCAAAATCACGCTTTAAATGGATTTGAAACATGCACATGGGAAAAAGATAACGAAGCGATTAAAACCCTTGGTGAAAGCAAAGGCACTAAAGCTGATTACATCTTTAAAGTATACGCAACAGAAGAGAAGAAAGATATTGATTTGTTGACATCAGTTGCTTGTGAAATTAAAAGCGAAAACATTGTGTCAACAAATAAAAAGAAGAATGCAGATCATTATGAAAAATTAGATAAAGATAGAGTTAAGAAGAATTGTGAATATGCATTACTAATTAGCGAATTAGAATGGGAATCAACAAATGATGCTCCGATAAGAAAAGTATTTGGGTATGATAAGATGTATATGGTTAGACCGCAATATTTTATCGTGTTTTTAAATATAGTGACAGCTTTAGGTTTAAAATATAAAGATATCATTAAGGATTATAATTTTGAGAAAGAACAGTTTAAAGACTCTCAAGATATATTGGAAGAGTTTGAACAGATGAAAAGTGAGATTTTAGATCGATCAATTGAGTATATTAGAACTAAGGTGGAAGAGATTGTAAAATCAGCTGAAAGCATCAAAAAAGAAGCGGATAAAATCACAGAAGCTACGAGAGTTGTTCTATATACGCATTTACAGACAGTTATTAATAAGATTAATCAGTTTAGTATTAAAAAGATTGCTAAAGAGATTGATAAGTTAAACTAAATTTCTGTATTTGATTATGAATACATGATGAGTTTTTATAAAAACTTTAACAAATATAACGGACTTTTTATAAAAAGCTTCTTCGTGTTATAATTGCTTTATAATGTTTTCATTAGATTGTATAGGTGGATATATGCAAAGAGCAAACTTTGAATTAAATTTAATAACAAACAAACCTACCAGATCGTTTTATCATGAACTGAAAGATTCACTTTCAAACTGTAATCAGTTTTATTTTTCAGTTGCTTTTGTACATAATTCTGCAATAAGCATCCTATCAGAAGAGTTAAAAATTTTCAATAATAGTAACAAATACGGGAAAATTATTACTACAAATTACATGAATGGAACTGATCCAGAAGCTCTTGAAACTCTCTTGCAATATAATAATATAGAAACAAAAATATATCAAACAGGCAGTGCGTCACATCATAATGGATTTCATACTAAGGGATATATATTTGATATGGGAGATAGCATTAAAATTTATATCGGATCGTCTAATTTAAGCCAAAGTGCATTAAAATCAAATCAAGAATGGAATTTATCTGTTGTTACAAAAGCAGATAACTTATTTGATATCATAAAAGAAGAATTTGATTATTTATGGAGTGAATCTATAGAGTTGACACCCAATTATATAGACGAGTATAAACAAGAATATTATACTAAATATGATTCTTATGATAAAGAATTGTATAATCAAATTCTTGCATTTATGAATCAATCTGAAGCGCACATGTTTTTGAGTGATCTATCTGATTTTATTGATATCGATAAAAATGAACTAAAGCAAAAACTTACTATTGACCAAAAATCGTTACCAAGGCCTAATTATATGCAAGAGCAAGCTTTACGTCGATTACACGAGCTTAGAAAACAGGGAGAATCGAAAGCTCTTGTGATTGCAGCCACGGGAACGGGAAAAACATTTTTAGCAGCATTTGATGCTCTTCAAATAAACCCATTGAGAGTATTGTTTGTAGTTCATAGAGAAAAAATTCTTAAAGAAGCAATCAAAGCTTTTAAACTCATACATCCTAATAAAAAAATGGGTTTATTAACTGGAAACACCAAGGATTATGAACAAGACTATATTTTTGCTACAAATACTATGATGAGTAAAACTGAAGTTTTAAATAATTATAATCAAAAAGCATTTGATTATATTATTATTGACGAAGCACATCGATCTGCTGCAAGCACATATCAAAAAATAATCAATCACTTTAAACCTAAGTTTCTATTAGGAATGACTGCAACCCCTGAAAGAACAGATGCACTTAATATATTTAAATTATATGATCACAACATTGCTGTTGAGATTAGATTAAGAGAAGCCTTGCATCATAACCTTGTTGTTCCTTTTCATTACTTTGGGATTAACGATATAGTAACAGATTTAAGTGATGTAAATTTATCAGACATAGATAAATTAGCAGAAAAATTAAATATTAAGGCAAGAGTTGACATGATCATAGAGAATATTGAAGATCATGTTGTAAAAGGTAAAAAAAGAAAAGCATTAGGATTTTGTGTAAACATAAAACACGCAAAATATATGGCTGAAGAGTTTAATAGAAGAGGTTATTCAGCAGTTTACCTAACTGGTGAAAATGACAATCAAGAACGAGATATAGCTATTGAAAGATTAGAAAATGATGATGATACACTTTCTTATATATTTACTATAGACATATTTAACGAAGGTATTGATATACCTAGTTTAAATTTAGTTTTGATGTTAAGACCAACAGAATCACCCATTATATTTACACAACAATTAGGTAGAGGGCTTAGACATTATTTAAATAAAGAATATTTGACTGTATTGGACTTTATTGGTAATCATAACAAGACATTTTTACTTCCTATTGCTTTATCTGGGGATAAGTCATATGATAAAGAAGACTTGATGCTCATGACAAAAAAGGACTTTTTTGACATACCAGGCGATACATTTATTAGACTTGATGAAATATCAAAGCAAAGAATTTTGTCACAATTAGAATCAGTTAATTTTAATGAGATTAAGTACTTGAAGGAAGCATATCAAGAAGTTAAAATAAATATGCCTTATGATGAAGATAGACTTTATGAGTATCCTATGATCACACAGTTTGGATTAGAGGGTATCGATCCGGTAAGAATGATCAAGAAAAAAGGATCTTATTTAAAATTCGTAGCCGATATTGAAGATGACGACAATCTTATTAATATAGTTGGTGATAATGAGAAACATGAATTTATTAAATTTTTTGATTCTCAATTACCTATAAAAAGAGTATATGAGTTTGCAATCTTAAGAGTATTATTAGATCAGAAATCAATGGTCAGAAAAGATATATTTAAATCTCTATGGAAATATATTGAATCACCTAGTATAGAAGATTTTAATCATGCGCTAAATTATTTAAATCATCAGTATTTTTCATCTACAGAAAAAAGTAAATATGGTAAACCTATAACTATCCAGGATGATAATATTTCTTTAGCGGAGTCTTTAATGAAGAAACTAAATGATAGTGTTTATAAAGATTTTGTGGAACATACAATTGATTATGGATTACTAAGATATATGGATGATTTTGGTTATCATAATTATGGATATCCATTTTTAAAACCATATTATAGCTATAATAAAATCGATATCCCTCATTTAGCTCGTTTTAATAAGAGTTTCCAAGGGATGATCATGAGCGGTTTAATCAAAATAGATAAAAACTTTTTTGTTTTTGTGAATTTAAATAAAATTGCGGTTAAAGAAAGCATAAATTATGCTGACCATTTCGTGAGTAGATCACTATTTCAATGGGAATCACCCAACTCAACTAGTCAAGTTAGCTCAGTTGGTAAGGATTTGATCAATCATCAAAAAAGAAATATAAATATTCATTTATTGGTTAGAAAGTTTGCTAGTAATGAAAGTATAAATAAAGGGTATAGTAATGAATTAACTTATTTGGGAAAAATGAATGTAATTAGTTTTGAGAGAAACAAACCAATTAGGTTTTTGTTTAAACTTGATCAGATTATTCCAGAGGGACTATACATTAAACTTACAGAGGTTGAAATATGAAAAAAAGTATAGAAGTTGTGGCAGCAATCATTAGAAAAGAGGATAAGATATTTTGTGCTCAAAGAGCTGATAAGGGGGAGTTGGCAAAAAAATGGGAATTTCCGGGTGGAAAAATAGAACTGGGTGAATCACATCAAGAAGCTTTGATCAGGGAGATAAAAGAAGAACTAAACACAGATATCAAAGTTAATGATTTTATTTTAACAGTAAAGCATGAATATAACTCATTTATACTAACCATGCATTGCTATGAGTGTGAAGTTGTTTCTGGATCTTTAAACATTAGTGAACATATTGATAGTAAATGGTTAACGCTTTTAGAAATGACAAATTATGATTTTGCTCAAGCAGATATACCAGTGATACAACATCTAATAAATAGATTAGACTTTTAACATGCTAATTATCCCATAATTTCTCTGGATAATTTTTAGCTAGCTTATAAGCAATTAAGAACTTGTTATAAGTTATTTTATATAGTAAAATGGATTTAACATAATTATTATATATAAAACAAGAAAAATCATTGATTGAAATAAAGATATAAAAGGATTTTTCGAAATGTTAGTTTAGGGGGAGGTATCATGCTTAGAATAAAAGAGTTTAATTTTCCAAAAGATATCTCAATATTAAAATCAGAAAAATACGGCCAAAACTGGCCGGTTGTTTACTTGATACATAATCATAAAGAAATATACATTGGAGAAACATATAATCTCCACTCCAGGATGAAACAACATTATGATAATCCAGAAAAGCAACTTTTTAATAAGTTGCAATTAATATCTGATTCTGATTTCAATAAGTCTGCAACATTAGACATAGAATCTTCATTAATTAAATATATGTCTGCGGATGGCAAATTTAAAGTTACTAATAAAACCGGAGGATTAGTAAACTCAGATTACTATGAAAGAATCAATTATCAATATAAGATAGGCGATATTTGGAATAAATTAAGAAAGATTAGTTTAGCAAATAAAGACTTGATTGAAATTGAAAACTCAGACATTTTCAAATTCTCACCTTACAAGGCATTAAGTGAAGATCAACTTGATGTGACGAAAACTATCAGAGATGACATTGTTAAAAAAAATAAAAATCAAGAACAAGGTATTTATTTTATAAATGGGTTACCAGGTTCAGGTAAAACAGTTTTAGCAACATTTCTAACAAAATACCTTTTACAAGATGAAGAGCTAAAAACTAATAAAATAGGTTTGATTGTTTCAATGACTTCACTTCGAAACACTTTAAAAAAAGCATTTAAACATGTGGATGGATTAAAATCATCTATGGTAATCGGACCTATGGATTTAAATCCTAATGAGTATGATATTTTACTTGTTGATGAAGCACATCGCTTAAGACAACGTAAAAATATAACCAATTATAGATCAATGGATCTCCAAAACGAAAAATTTGGTTTATCTAATCAAGGTACTGAACTAGATTGGATTAAATTAGCAGCAAAACACATCATTCTCTTTTATGATGAAAACCAGTCTATTCGACCATCTGATGTGAATGGAGCTGATTTCAACGATCTAAAGCCAACATATAATTTCACTTTAAATTCACAGTTTAGAGTAAAAGCTGGGATGGATTTTATATACTATATACGAAATATTTTCAATGGTCATCAAAAAGAAAGAAAATCATTTGATAGGTATGAATCTAGCATTATAAATGATTTTGATGAATTTACTAAAACAATTTATACAAAGGAAAGCGAACACGGTCTTTCCCTCATTGTAAGTGGTTATGCATTTGAATGGGTTTCAAAAAAAGATAAATCAAAGTATGACATTATTATTGACGACATACATCTTAAATGGAATACTGTGTCACAAAATTTCATTCATTCTCCCAATGCAGCAAAAGAAGTAGGATGCATTCATACAGTACAAGGATATGAACTGAATTATGTAGGTGTTATTATTGGTTCAGAAATTGACTATGATTTTAAAGCAAACGAAATAGTTATTTATCGTGATAAATATTATGATAGAAATGGAAAAAGCAACACGACTTATCAACAATTACTGAAGTATATAAAAAACATATATATCACATTAGCTACAAGAGGTATATATGGTGTCCATTTTTATGTAATGAATGACAATATGAGAAAATATCTAGCACAATATTTTACTATTGCGAACGATGAATAATATAGAAAGAGTGTAAAACGATATATGAAGGATATAATTGATAAACTAATAAAATTTAGAGATGATAGAAATTGGAAACAGTTTCATACACCGGAAAACATAGCTAAATCTATAGTCTTAGAAGCAGCAGAACTTTTAGAAAATTTTCAATGGAAAAATGATTCAGCAGATATAGAAAATATAAAAGACGAGATTGCAGATATAATGACTTATTGCTTATATATGTGTGAAACTTATGAATTAGACATGAAAACTATTATCAATGAAAAAATCATGAAGAATGAAAAAAAATATCCAGTAGATAAAGCTTTTGGAAAAGCAGACAAATATAATAAGTTATAGCAAATAGGGATTAGGGAGATGCTTATTTGGATAAATATCTGCAAGAATGGTTTGATATAATTCAATATATGTCAAATGACAATACATATAAACTCGCATGGGGAAGAGCGATCATAGAGACTATCCTTTTTGAGGATTTTTCTTATTGTGAAAACGACATTGAAATCTCCTTTGATAGCATATCTGAGAAGATATTAAAATATTATTGGAATCAAGTATTTTTCTTTAATTTAAAACAGAGTTCTAATAATACTAAACCACCCATTATTTATTCAATAGTAAGCAAGGTTATTGAAGAATATAAATTAATTGAAAAGAAAACCAATCCTATTTGGTTTGACAAAGCAAAATCGTTTTTTGATAAAAATCAAGAATTATATACCAATACGATTAATAAAATATCTAAAACATTGAAATTAGATGTTTGTTGGAGATATAAATATGCAAATAAAAAAGTATATGAGATATATCAATTAGATGATAAGAAAACTAAAATATGTATACCAATACTTGACGCTAAAATACTAAAAGAATATAGCATTATGCTTATTCATGTTATAAATTATAAGTGGGCACAATTATTAGAAAAATATAATCGATCTCCTAGAATTGTATCAAAAGTTCAAAATTCTATCGATAATAAAATCAGGAGAAAAAATTTAAAGAAATTTAAAGAAGTTCTGGTTCAGCAGTTTAAAGAAAACGCTGTGATTGATTTTTATACTGGTCAGGAATTAGTTAGCAGTGATATAAGCGTTGATCATGTTATACCATGGTCTTTCATGTATAGCGATGATATTTGGAACCTTGTCCTTACAAGTAAATCAAATAACAGTAGAAAATCAAATATTGTGCCATCTATTGATTACATTGAAAAGTTAAAAAATAGAAATAATGCTTTGTTGAGAATAATTGAGGATGAAAAAATGAAAAAAGAGTTAATCTTGTCAATTGAACAAGATTATGTTACAAAGTTTTATTATGATGCAATAATCTAATTAATAAAAGAAACAATAGGTGGGCTTACCTAAATTGAAATATTTATTATAATCGTACAATATATATAATAAAGCTTTTTTAGTAGAAACCATATAATAAAAATAAAACAGTTAAAATTTTTTATGGGGGATTACATGATTACATTTATTGATTTAGAGGTTGACAAAAAAACTAAAAAAATCTATGATTTTGGAGCCGTAAACGATAAACTGAAAGAATTTCATCACAGTGATGCAAAAAAGTTTATAAAGTTTTGTTCAAAGTCGGATTTTTATTGTGGACATAATATCGTTTCTCACGATTTAAAGTTCATTAATGATTTTCAGTTTAGAGGTATGGATTTTCACTCATCTAAAATCATTGATACACTGCTATTGTCTGCACTTCTTTTTCCGAACAAACCTTATCATTCATTAATGAAAGAAGATAAGTTAAAACCAGAAGATTCTAACAATCCACTGAATGACTCTAAAAATGCTATGAAGCTTTTTTACAGTGAAGTGGAAGCATTCCATAAACTAGATGCTGATATGCAAGTTATATTATATAATCTACTTTATGATGCTATAGGGTTTGCTGGTTTTTTTCATTATATGAAGTTCAGTCCTTTGAAAAAACACCCGAAGTATTTAATCAAAAGTTATTTTAGAGATCATATATGTGAGCACGCTGATTTAGATGATTTGATTGCTAATCATAAAACTGAACTCGCATATACTTTAGCTTTAATAAAAACGACAAACATTACTTCACTATTTCCTGAATGGGTGATTCATCAGTTTCCTTTTGTTGAAACTTGCATGATCATTTTAAGAGGAACGCCATGTAATCATGGATGTAGTTATTGCAATGAATCATTAAATGGAACAAATGGATTACAAAGATTTTTCGGATATGAAAAGTTTAGGGATTTTGATGGACAACCTCTCCAGGAACTAGCAGTATCTCATGCGATGAAAAACGATTCATTACTTGCAGTATTTCCTACAGGTGGAGGAAAATCTGTCACCTTTCAAATACCAGCGTTATTACGTGGAGAAATGACAAGAAGTCTTACTGTCGTCATTTCACCGCTACAGTCTTTAATGAAAGATCAGGTGGATAATCTAGAAGATAAAAATATAACAGCTTCAGCGACAATTAATGGATTGTTAGATCCTATTGAAAGACAAAATGAGATAAGAAGAGTAAAAGAAGGAGATGTATCTATTTTATATGTTTCTCCTGAAGCATTAAGATCGACTACAATTGAAAAACTTTTATTAGGAAGAGATATCACAAGATTTGTTATAGATGAAGCTCACTGTTTTTCAGCATGGGGTCAAGACTTTAGAGTTGATTATTTGTATATTGGAGATTTTATTAAAAACATACAAGAAAAAAAACAAAACCAAAAACAAATTCCAGTTTCTTGTTTTACAGCAACAGCCAAAAAACAAGTCATCAGAGATATTAAGGACTATTTTAAGGATAAATTAGGTATTGAAATGGTTGATATTATATCAACATCGCAAAGAAAGAACTTATCTTATAAAGTCTTACAAGTTGAAGATGAGGATGATAAATATAAACAATTGAGAGACTTATTAGAAGTTCATGATGTTCCAACGATTATTTACACATCAAGAAGAAAATATGTAGATAGACTTCATGATAAACTTACTAAAGATGGATATTCGGTCTCGAAATTTCATGCTGGCATGGAAAAAGATGAAAAAATATCCGAGCAAAACTCATTTATGAGTGACCAAACCCAAATTATGGTCGCGACTTCCGCTTTTGGTATGGGTGTTGATAAGAGTAACGTTGGAGCAGTCATTCATTATAATATTTCTGATTCTATTGAAAACTACGTTCAGGAAGCTGGACGAGCTGGTAGAGATCAACACATTAATGCAGTTTGCTATGTTTTATATCATAAAGATGATCTTGAAGAACATTTTGCATTGTTAAACTCAACTAAAATCTATCAAAAAGAAATCTATCAAGTATGGCAGGGTATAAAGAATCTTACTTCTAAAAGAAAAGAAATATCAAAATCTGCACTTGAAATAGCCAGAGCCTCAGGATGGGACGATTCTGGTCAAGATATCGAGACTAGAGTCAAAACATCGATTGCATCACTCGAAGATACAGGATATTTAAAAAGAGGGCAAAATGTTTTTAGAGTATATGCTAATAGTCTGATTGTAAAAAATATGGAAGAAGCGAAGAAAAAACTAGAGTCGTCACATTTATTTAATGAAGGCTTGGATTTTCAAAACGCTGTCAGAATTATATCAAGATTACTTACTGAATATCACACAAAAGGTAAGCTTGAAGATGGATCAGAGACAAGATTAGATTATGTCGCTGATCAACTAGGTATGGAACATCACTATGTGATTTCAATTGTTCAAAAGCTAAAAGAAGCTAATATTTTGGAAGATTTCAAAGATCTTGTTTGCTATATTGAAAAGAAGAGTGAACTCAATGCTGCAAATAAAATTGAAGAGAGATTTTTAAAGTTAATTGATTTTGTTATACCAATCATTAATGAAGATGATAAATTAATCAATTTGAAAATATTGAACGAGCAAGCATTAAATTCTAACTTAAAATCTAATGTAAAAGACATTAAAAGTCTTATTAATTATTTAGCGATTACAAAAATGATTAAAGTATCGAAACAAGGTAATGATGTTTTAAGAATAGTTCCATTAAAAGAAAATATCTTAGCAAGATTGCACTTCTTACATGAAATTGCAGAGCATGTTATTGAGTTTTTAATGAACCATGATGTATATAAGAAAGAAAGTAAGCAAAGTGATTTAATTAGCGTATATTTTTCAATTATTGATGTACATAATTACGTGAATAAGCATAAAAATATGTTTAGAAGTGAAAACTATACAACTGATGATATCGAAGATTCAATCTACTATTTAAAGCGTATTGAAGCTTTGAAAATTGAAGGTGGGTTTTTAGTCACATATGCACCTATGAAAATCACACGTTTAGAAACTGACAATCTAAAACGATATACAAAAGATGATTATGAAAAGTTAGATCGATTTTACAAAACAAAAGTTCAACAAATTCATATTGTTGGAGAATATGCAGATAAAATGACAAAAAATTATAAAGATGCTTTAAAATTTGTAGATGATTACTTCCAAATGGAATACGTTGATTTCTTGAATAAATATTTTCCTGGTAAAAGAAAAGAAGATGTATCTAGGAATATGTCAAAAGATAAATTTACTGAATTATTTGGATCCTTATCTCAAGAACAATTTAGAATCATACAAGATAAAGATAGTCAAAAAATTGTCGTAGGTGCTGGTCCTGGAAGTGGAAAGACAAAATTATTAGTGCATAAACTTGCTTCTATAATTTATACAGAAGATATCCGAACAGAACAACTATTAATGCTTACCTTCTCAAGAGCAGCAGCCAGTGAGTTTAAAACAAGATTAATAGATTTAATTGGCAAAACGGCATATTACATAGACATTAAAACATTTCATAGTTATGCTTTCGACCTTATCGGACAAATGGGAAACATTGAAAAGACTTCAGAAGTTGTTAAACAAGCTATAGATTTGATTAATGAAAATGAAGTAGATTTATCAAAAATTACAAAAATGGTCTTAGTGATTGATGAAGCACAGGATATGAAAGCTGATGAATATGAACTTATTCAGACACTGATTAAGTATAATCCTGAAATAAGAGTGATTGCTGTAGGTGATGATGACCAAAATATCTATGAGTTTAGAGGGTCTTCATCTGAATATATGCAACATTTTGTAGATGATGGTGCAAGCTTGTATGAACTTACGACTAACTTTAGAAGCAAAAAAAATATAGTTGAATATTCAAATTACTTTGTGGGCATGATAAAAAATCGCATAAAAACAAAAAAGATAAAAGCTCAATCAGGCATAGATGGAGATATAAAAGTTATAAAATATGAGGATGGTGCTCAACCATATCAAGCTATTGTCGATGAGTATTTAAAATCAAACAATGAAGGAACAACTGCAATTTTCACAAGAAATAATGATGAAGCATCAATCATTTATGGATTACTTGGTTTACATGGCGTTCATGCAAAATTGATTCAATCAATAGATGGTTTCTCTCTTGATAAGATGATAGAGTTTCAAGATTTACTTGATATGATTAATAAAAGACACAACACACCAATGATGGACAAAGATATTGTACAAGGGATTGCAGATGATTATATCAAGACTCAAAAGAGTAAACATAAGGATATGGTTATTAAAGTTTTATATCAGTTTATGTCATTAAATGACAGACCATTTATAAGTGATTTTGTCGAATTTATAAATGAATCTAGGTATGAGGATTTTATTGATCAAAATGTTGTTTATGTATCTACTTTGCACAAAGCAAAAGGTAAAGAATTTGATCAAGTCATCATTTATTATAATAAGCAAGGATACTTGCAAGAAGATGAACTTAGATTGCTATATGTTGGCATCACAAGAGCAAAAACCAGTTTGTCTATTCATACTACTCATAATATTTTTAGTTTATATCAGGGTATAGAGATTATCGAAAATAAAGAAGCTTATGATGATCCTGAAAGATTACTTTATCAGCTTTCACACAAAGATGTCCAATTGGGATATTTTAAGTTCACTCAAAAGAATATTAACAAATTACATAGTGGTGAAAAGCTAATAATTATTGAGGATGTTGTTTGTAGTGAAGATGGTAATAAAATATTGAAATTTTCAAATAAGTGTAAAGAGGAAATGGAAAAACTAATTGCTAAAGATTATGTCATAAGCAATATCAGTGTGAATCATATTGTCTATTGGTTCGATAAAGAGAAAATGGAAGGATATTATATTATACTCCCAGAAGTTATTTTTCAAAAAAAATAACCTTAGTAATAGTATCCTTTAATTATCAAGGTTATAGAGATGAGATGAAAATTCATGATAGTTAATTTTAAATGAAGGTTCTAACATATTATAATTTGGAATTTTCTAGAAAAAAAGCGACTAATTATTCATTAAATTTATGTCGCTTTTTTATTTGCTATTGTCAAACCAATCAAAAAATAGTATAATAAAAATGTCAAGAAATAAACGGCTTTGACGGTCTCAAAATTGGGATATAAAACATAATCGATTTAATCTTTCTTATGCAAGTGAGAATCTATTAAATGATGATGATTTATATAAACATTTTGCAAAGTTATAAGCCTATGTAAAAGGTAACTGTCTATTCTAGTGGGATAGGTATACCTTCTTTATGGGCTTTTTGTTTATTTTATTGACAAATAAGAAGGAGGGGTTTAAAAATGAAAGATTTAAACAAACACTTAAATGAGGTTCAAAGAAAGATTAGCTATTGGTTTAATAATACTGATTTATTGTGCCAAGCATTTACCAGACGTTCTTACTCAGAAGAAAATGGTGGTGAGAACAACGAGGTTTTAGAGTTTATCGGAGATAGAGTACTAGATTTCTATGTGACTAAAATATTAATAGATAGATATGGTTATACGAAATCACAATTAGAAGACTTTAATTTTGATAAAGATGATGATGAGTTTGTTGTGGATACTTACACAAGCGAAGGTAACTTAACAAACATTAAGAAAAAACTAGTAAACAAAAAGATGCTTGCACATCGAATTGATAAACTAGGATTTAACGAGTATCTCTTAATGGGTAAGGGAGATATCCAACAACATAAGGAAAATGAGGATTCAGTTAAAGAAGATCTATTTGAAGCAATCTTAGGAGCAATCGCAATTGATTCTAATTGGAATCCTGATGAGCTTGAAAACTCAGTGAACTTTATGCTCAACATGGATCATTTCTTATCAAATGGATTTACTGAAGATGATGATTATGTAGGTTTGGTTCAGCAATGGAACCAAAAACAAAATGGAGAAGTCCCTACATATGAGTTTGAAGAATTAGATGACGGCGGATTCATAGCATTTCTTGTATTAGAGACATCAAGAGGTGAAATTAGTTTTCATGCTGAAGGTGATAATAAATCTGAAGCGAGAGCTAATGTTGCAGAAGAAGCCTATATTTATCTTGCTCAACATGATGAGCTTTTTACGATGAGAGATGAATTACCAGAGGAGTTAACACTAGAAAACTCGATCAATACACTTCAAGAATTGGCTCAAAAGGGATATATATCAATGCCGGATTATCATGTGCCAGAAGAGCAGGGTTATGATCATGGTGGTCATCCTAGATGGGTTGCTACATGCACAATAAGAAGTCATGCAATTAAAGAGACCGCTTATGCAACTTCTAAAAAGACAGCAAAAAAATATGCAGCATACCTTTGTATCTGCAATATCTATGGTTTAAAAGATCAATACAAGAATCAGAAAAACTAAGCTTAGTTAAGATCAAAACCATAAAAGATTATATAATAAGTGCCTAATTATGCTAAAATGTTATGTATAGAAGATATGCTAATTAAGATATCATTTCGATCATAACCACATTAGTTAGGCACTTTTTTGCATATAGATTCAGGAATGGAGATTAATAAATACTAAATATAGCATTAATAGTGCTTATTATTGTTAAATTAGATAACAAGGAGAAAATAAATGCCGAATCAAATACTACTTAATGATTTGTTAAATTTGTCTAGTGAAGAAATAAAACTATATAAAGTAAAATTTAATCAACTAAATCGTGAAGGATCAAATCCTATGGATGAATACAAAAAGGATCCAGATGTTATTGATAACCAATGGTTGTTTTGGAGAGAGACTCAAAGATATTTTAAAGTAGGTCAATTTGCAGTCAGTCTCATGAGACTATCATATGATTCTTGGTTGTTAACAACTATAAAAGAAGTAACTGAGGACCTTAACATCGAGCATGGCATAAACTTTAAAGGCGTTACAGTTGAGAAGTATAGTAAATATTTTGGCCGTGTTATTGTTAAGTATCATAAATATCATCAGGGTCAAGGTAGATTTCTTTCTGAGATTATTGACCAGTTAGAGGTTGTACAAATATTACCTACAACATTTGATGGTGATGATTTTCCAGGTTATGATCATGTAAGATTGACCTATTCACAATTGGAAACGATTATAGTTAGGAATAAACGTGATTGGATAGCTGCATTAGAAAATCAAAAAGCAGTTTACTTGATTACTGATACAAATAGTGGAAATCAATACGTTGGTTCAGCAACTTCAAATTTTGGTATGCTCTTATCAAGATGGAAAAACTATGTTTCTAATGGTCACGGTGGTAACAAAATGTTAAAAGAGATAGTGAGTGAACTTGGATTTGACTATATAAAAAAGTACTTTCAATATTCAATATTAGAAAACTATAACGCTAGAACTGATGATCAACTCGTTTTAAATCGTGAGTCATGGTGGAAAAAAACATTAGGCACTAGAGCCTTTGGGCTCAATTCAAATTAATTAAGTTAGATAATCCCTTGGTACAAAAGGTAATACAGGAAAATCCTGTAAATTATTGACAATAGCCAAAAGGAGATATTTATGAAAAGTATTGAGATTAATGTACCAAGGAAATTGATTAAGAAGTTTTATCGACACCCTGAAATGTATGGTCAAGGTGACTATGTTGTTGATTTAATTAATGACATGTACACAGATGTTTTTTATCGTGAAGAGGGAGACTTTGTGTCCATCACAAATGATAAACAACTAATCTCGTATCTTAGAAAGAACCAGAAGGAACCAAGAGATTATTTTTTTAGAAACGGAATTTTTTCACTACGTTATCTTGCTGATTGTGATAAAGAGCTTATCGATGAATGGAAGAATATTTCACCTATTAGTGTTCAACTTGAATTGCCTAAAAATCATTACTTGCCATCACAATTCATGTTTTGTTTCTATTGGATTGAAGTTGGAATAGCTAAGATTGAAGAAACCAGTATGACTTTTGATGTTTATCAGAAAGAATTTATTCACATGATTGAGATTGCAATAGCGATGGATCTGATACTAGAAGATAATAAAAATCAAGATTTTCGATAAGGGGTCTTCACCTTCGCTAAGTTTGTTTAATGCAAATCAGCCTATTTTAAAGGTTTTTTGGTTTTATATAAATAGATTTTACATTATATATTTTTTTTCATGGAGGAAATTACTATATGGACTGGTTGTATAGAGGAATTAGTTTTTTAATAATCTTAATTTCAATTAGTTATTTTTTGAAAATTAGAAAAAGCGACGAAAAAGTTAAAGCTGATGTCATATATTTGCCTTACAAATTGAAATCAATTGGTGTAGCTATTATACTAACTGGTTCATTAATGGTATTGTTGTTATCAATATTTATGAGCGATTCAAAGGATAAATTTTATGCGATTTTATTCTTTTTTTCATATGTATTAATTGGAGCATTATTTATTTGGATAGATTTTCGATACAGAGTATTTATTCACAAGTCCAAATTAACTAAGAGAACATTTTTTAGTTCTCGTGATATTCCATATGATTCGATAGGTTATATCGTAGATGGAAATAACATTATTATTGAATACAAAAACAAGAAATACTATATAAATTTCGGATATCCAAACACAATAATCTTGTATGAAGCAATCAATAAATATTTTTCTCAAAATAAAATTGAAAATAAATATGATGCTGATACCATTAGTGGAAATTTTTATACTAAGAATTCTGGAATTACTTTTATTATTTTAGGATCGATTAGTATTGGCCTATCCATATGGATGCTATTGATTCCTGAATCAAAGGGAGAGATCATTTTTGGATACATCTTCATGCTTATTATGGGGTTCATTCCATTTATCGTAGGCGTACTATTTGTGTTATTATATAAAAACTTCCGCGTAAAATCATCTTCAAAAGAGTTAATATACATTAATATTTTTAATAAAGAAAAAAAATATAAGATTGAAGAGTTGTCATTGCGTTCAACACCTAATGGATTTAAAGTCTATAATAAAAACAAGAAAATTTTCTATATCAATTATTGGATTTATAATAATTCTAGTTTTTTAGACAGTTTGCTGAGTAAGAAGAGTAGGAAAAAATGATTACAGTGAGCTTATTTTTGGAAATCCACATTAACTTTTGATAGTTGTTAAAAAGGGGATATATATCTAGCTTAGTTGGCTAAAAAAGGTCAATGATGGCAGTTAAGCGAGATTACTATTTGTACACAATCTGTCCCCTTTTTATAGAATTCCTTTAGTATACTTTTCATGGAGGGTATAACGATATGAAACAATTCATGATACAAGATTTAATTGATTATATTGAAGCACATATAGAAGATGATCTTACATTAGATGAACTATCGGATGTTTCTTCTTATTCTAGATTCTATCTTCATCGAATGTTTGATTTAATCATAGGCTCATCAGTTATTAACTACGTACGTCTTAGAAAAATGCAGTATGCGCGCTACTGTCTATCCAAAGATGAAAGAGTAATTGATGTTGCACTTAAGTATGGTTATCAATCAGAAAGAAGTTTTAGAAGAGCTTTTAAACAAGTCTTTCAGTTAAATCCATCATCGATAAAACATCAAGACTATCATATACCTGAAAAAATTCAGTTTGATTTAAAGAAAGGAATGACCATGATCCATTATTTATCAGATTTAAAAATTGTTGAATGTGATGCATATTATGCATTAGGGACTAAAGTGATTAGTAAGCATCCAGAAATTGATAGTATAGAGCAGATGACTCATTATAAACACCTTAACCATATCGATCCATTTACAGAAATTGGTATTGATATCAGTGTAGATGCTTCAGATAGTGATTCAGGAAAAAGAGGATATGCGTATTACTTAGTTGTAGATAAAGAAACATTTGAGAAACATCATGATTCAGATATCATTAAACATCACATACCAAGTTCTAAATATGCGATGATCACCATCGATGATCCATTTAAAGATCCTTTTGAAAGGATTCCAATGGGATGGAAGAAGTTGATCACAGAGCTTGAATCAAAGTATACACCAAAAAAAGGATTAGGACTGGATTGCTTTGAAGAAAAGGTTGTTACTATGACTGGAACAATCATGAATATCTATGTTGCAATAGAATAAGAATAATCATTTGAGTATTTAAGCTACAAAGCTTAAATACTTTTCTTTTTGCTCATATAAAAAATCTTGAAATAAGCTATAATAAAAGAGATGTATTGATTATATAAATAAAAAAAATTAAGGAGAATCACATGTTTAAAGAACTAAAAACTAAAAGATTAACACTAAAGCATATAAGTATGGATGATATAGATTTCATGTATCAACAGTTTTCTAACGATTTCATCAATCAATATCTATTCGATGCAGAACCATTGACAAATCTTGATGAAGCAAAAGAACTGATTGAGTTTTATTTAAACACAGTTCAATATTACAATCACAGATATATCTTAATGAATGAAGAAAATGAAAAAATTGGAACAATCGGATTTCATAATTACAACAACGATTTAAAGACTATTGATATCGGATACGATCTGAGAAAACCATATAATCATCAAGGATATATGAAAGAAGCATTAGAGACAATGCTGATTTATATGAAAGAAGTACTTGATCTAAAGTATGTACAAGCTGTGATTTATAAAGACAATCAATCATCAATCAAACTTGTATCAGCATTCGGATTTAAACCACAGGGAACAAAAACGGAATGGTTTAGAGATGAACCTTATGAACATATCATCTATCAACTAGAAATGAAATAAAAAAGGAATACAAGACCGCATCACAATTTTGGGGAGGGGAGCGGACTTGTATTCCTTTTTTTATTGTATCATATTTATTTTTATTATAAAATAGTTTTTGAAGTATTTTTGAAAAAAAATAGACACAGACCTTTTTAAAGAGTTTGGGGGATTAAAAAAGTCTATGTCCTTAAACATTGTAACATATATAAAGTCATATATCTAGAGTAAAATAAATGTCACAAAAACAAATTAACTTGATTTACGCGAAAATATTTACATTTCTTTTTTTGGCTTTAAATGGTCATAGTTGATATTTTCAATTTATTTATCTATATTTTTTATAAAAAATTAAATATCTATAATATATTCTTCAAAATTGTTTCTATATATGGTAAAATGTATCAAACACATATAAAATCATTTGTTAGTAAATTCTACAAAATATTGGAGGATTCCATAATGAAAAAGACACTCATTGTTATACTGCTTTTGTTATCTTTTTTACAAGTTGGATTTAAAACATATGCAATTGATGACATTGATTATGAAAATTTATTTGATAATCATCAATCCATCATGCTCATTATCCATCCATTAACTGGAGATATTTATTATGCAAATCAAGCAGCAGTCGATTTTTATGGATATCCTATGGAAACCTTACTCGCAATGAATATTGATGATATCAATACACTTTCTGCTCAAGAAGTATCTGAAGAAAGACAAAGGGCGCTAGAAGAAGAAAGAAATTTTTTTATTTTTAAACATAAAATTGCAAGTGGTGATATAAGAACAGTTTATGTTTACTCTTATCCTGTAGAGATTGAAGGAGAGACATACTTATATTCAATCATTATCGATCAAACAGATTATGTCATCACTCAAAATAGAAACAGAACACTCATTATTATAACGATCACATTGATGGGGCTAGCGATTGCTGTCACATCATTTTTAGCAATCAAAAATAAGAAAGCGAGAAAAGAAATTCACCTTATTAATCAAACTTTATATGAGAGTGAGCAACGATTTAAAATTCTTCATGATGCTTCATTTAGTGGATTATTAATACACGATCAAGGTATTATTTTAGATTGTAATCAAGAGTTATCTAATATTACAGGATATAGTTTAGAAGAATTAATAGGTGCGAATACTTATACTCTAATTCATCCAAAAGATCATGATAACATCAATGATCATATTAAGTCTGGCGATGAAAAACCTTATGAAGCTATAGGGGTAAGAAAAAATGGAGAATCATATCCACTCAAATTAGAAGCTAGAAATATGCCATATCAAGGAAAACAAATAAGAGTTGTTGAGTTTAGAGATGTGACGGATATCGTCAATCAACAAAAATTACAAAAGTCATTAGAAAATCAGTGGAGTAAACTTATCCAAGAAATGCCATTAGGTTTTAATTTAAGAGAAATGATTTTTGATGATCAAGGAAAAGGCATTGACTATAAGTTTTTAAGTATCAATGATCGATATGAAGAAATGACTGGACTAAAAAGAAAAGACATAGTTGGTAAATGTGTAACAGAAGTTCTGCCTGACATTGAGTCATCGTGGTTTGATGCTTACTCAGATGTAGTTAAGAAACAAAAAACCGTTATTATTGAAGACTATTCTAGAGCACTGGATAAATATTATAGAGTAGTTACATATCCATATAAGGGAAACCAGTTTGTTGTTGTTGCTGAAGATATTACTGAAAGAGTCAAAAACGAAAAAGAACTCATCAAAAAAGAACAAGAAAAAAGCAGAATAATAGCTAATTTACCAGGCGTATCTTATCAATGTAGATTTGATGAATTTTGGACAATGCTTTATATGTCAGATCGATGTGAAGAGTTAACTGGATATAAACCTTCTGAGATTGTTGAAAACAAGTCAGTTGCCTTCAATGATTTAATTGTTCCTAAATATAGAGAATATGTTGTTAACGCTTATGAAGAAGCTAAAGAGCGTAATCAACCATGTAGTATTGAATATGAGATGATAAAAAAAGATGGTTCTAGAGTTTGGATCTGGGAAAAAGGACATGTCTTTGAACAAGATCATCAGTGGTTTATAGAAGGCTTTTTAATGGATATAACGGAACGCAAAATCAGTGAACAAAAAATTAATTATGCAAGTAAACATGATGTATTAACCGGTCTTCCAAATAGAACATATTTTGATACTGTAATCAGAAAACTTGATCAAGAGAAATACTATCCTTTAAGCATATCGATGATTGATATTGACGGCTTAAAACTGATCAATGATACATATGGACATGATGTTGGAGATGAAGCCATATTAACATTTGCTAAACTTTTATCAACTTCATGTAAAGATCATTCGTTTATTGCAAGAATCGGTAGTGATGAGTTTGCTGTTGTTTTTGCGAAATCAGATCCTGAAAAATTAAATGATTTAAAAGATCAAGTTTTTGATAAGCTAGCAACCATCAAGATCAAAGATATACCTTTATCAGCATCTTGTGGTACAGCTATAAAAACAAGTGAATCACAGAACATTGATGATGTACTTATTGAAGCTGAAAATGATATGTATGCTCAAAAAACATTGCATAATCAAAGTTCTAGAAATCAAGTGATTATGGCACTTTTTGATTCTCTAAAAGATAAATATGAAGCTGAAAGAGATCATTCGGATCGAGTGAGCCATTATTGTTTATCCATGGGAGAAAAATTAAATCTGACACAACAAGAAAAATTAGAGTTAGAATTTGCTGGTCGTATGCATGATATTGGTAAGATTACGATACCAGATCATATTTTAAAGAAACCAGGCAAGTTAACTGATGAAGAATGGGTGATCATGAAGAATCACACCATTAATGGTTATCAAATCTTAAAATCTGCTGATAAATATTCCAACTTAGCTGACTATGCATTAACGCATCATGAAAGATGGGATGGTAAAGGATATCCAAAAGGGTTATCAGGTGAAGATATACCACTATTCTCTAGGATTATTTGTATTGCGGATGCTTATGAAGCAATGACTTCAGATAGACCTTATAGAAAAGCGATGAAAGCTCAGGATGCTATTGCTGAACTCCGTCGATGTTCAGGAACACAGTTTGATCCTAAACTTGTAGACGTATTTATTAACGAAGTGTTAGAAAGTGAGTCGTAACTAAACTCAATAAGATCAATGATTTATAATGTAGAAGATGATTTAATCAAAATCATCTTCTATTTTTAATTATAAAAAAAATAAGATATAATTTATCTTGTAGGGTGGTGTCTATATGGATATATTGTTATGGATGAAGAATCATGATGTATCACTACATTATCTTGTCAAAAGAGATCTTTTAGGTGAAGATGATCCAAGTTTAAAAAATAAGATATTAAAAGAAGGTTATGGGCTAAGACTCATGAATCTTTATGATCACAAGACACATCTTTGGGGTGAAGGTGTTTATTCACCTAAATATACATCAACACATTATACTTTATTAGAGTTATGTCAATTAGGAGCTAACTTAATTGATATGAGGATTCATAAGGCGATTACCATATTGTTTGATGAGATGTGGAAAGAAAAAGGATTGATGAGAAAGTATAGACATCAAGATATGTGTGTGGTTGCGATGATGGTAAGGATTGCCGCGACAGCGCACTTTAAAGATGCTAGAATCTTTGATATGATTGACTATATTTTAGAATATCCAATGGCTGATGGTGGATGGAACTGTGCATGGGAAAGAAAACCAAAACCTAAACAATCATCTCTTCATACGACTTTAAGTGTTTTAGAAGCATTTCATGCATATATCATGCATGGATATACATATAGAATTGATGACATCTATCAAATGATTCCAAAAGGTGTTTCATATATCTTATCTAAACGGTTATTTCGATCTGTTCATACAAATGAAATCATTCATAAAGATATGCTTAGCTATCCTTTTCCATATGGATGGAAATATGACCTTTTAAGAGCTTTAACTGTCTTTGTTGATTTAGATATACCTTACGATCAAAAGATGGAAGAAGGCTTGATTATGCTTATGAACAGGCTTGATGCATATGGAAGAATTAAAGCTGATCGAAAAGCACCAGGACTTCATCACTTTAGATACACTAAAACGAATCAACCCTGTCCATTTAATACATACAGGGTATTAAAGGTTTTAAAAGTCTATAAGCATGATTTGTATCAGAATTATATGATAAAATAGGGGTATGAAAAATCACATAAACCTATATAAGGGGGATTTACATGATCGTATTTGAAATTGTTATTATAATAATGCTTTTGATTCAGTTGGGATTATTTATTTACAATAAAAAAATAGATAATATCTATATCAAAGCTTTTTTGTGGTCTATGCCAGCAATCTATATGATTCAAGAAGGATTATATCCAACGAGATGGCCTTTTGTGATTGCTTATATCGTAACTCTATTATTATTTATATCTATTTATTTTCATTACTACACCAATATCCGATTAAAAAGAATATGGATTGTATTTAATTCAGTGATGATTTTTTTATTCGTCTTAACACTTTATATGTTTCCAATCTTGGATATGCCTGAACCATCTGGAACATATCAGATTGGAACCTATGTTGAATCTGTTGAAGACATGAGTAGAGAAGAGCGATATAGATCTGGTATCGGATATCGAGAGTTTACATATCAAATGTGGTATCCAGTAGATGATGTTGGTGATGCAGATATCATGCCATGGTTAAGTGGTGGAAAAAATATTGCAAGAGGGCTTGCGAAAAGCGTGGGTCTACCAAGTTTTATTTTAGATCAAACACAATATATAGACTCGAACGCATATCAAATCAAAGCGATTAGCGATGTCCAAGATCAATATCCTGTTGTGCTCATCTCTCATGGATGGGGTGGATTTATGAATCTTCACACTGATCTTGCAGAAGAACTTGCAAGTAGAGGATATATTGTGATATCAATTGATCATACATATGGTTCGGTCGCAACCAATATCTATGGTCGTTTTATATACCAAAATAAAGATGCACTACCTCCAAGAGATGATAATGATAACTTTTTAGATGACGCAAATCAACTTGTTTATACGTATGCAGGTGATGTTTCATTTATGCTTGATTATATCGAAATATTAAATAACGATGCTGAATCATTTTTAAACAATAAATTGGATTTAGATCATATAGGACTCATCGGTCATTCAACAGGCGGTGGGGCAGATGTTGCGGTTGCACTTAATGATGTAAGAGTTGGTGCGGTCATTGGTCTTGATGCGTGGGTAGAACCTATTGTTGCATCAGAGATTGAAAAAGGATTGTCCATGCCTTCAATCTTTTTAAGATCAGAGTCTTGGGAAGAAGGACCCAATAATATTGATTTATATGATTTAATTGAAAATAGTAGTGATGCTAGCTTATATCAAATTGATGGAACCACACACGGAGATTTTACTATGGCATATATATTATCACCACTGATGTCTACCATCGGATATACGGGATCACTTGAAACCACTTATTTAGTGGATATGCAAAAAGAAATCATTAATTACTTTTTTGATTTACATCTAAAAAATGATTTGGATGCTTCTTTAGATTTTACAACTTGGGAAGAAATCAAAAAAATCTCATAAAGAGGTGGTTTTTTATGGAAATCAAAAGAATCAGCACAGCAAACGATTACGACTGGGCATTTGAGCTCATGCTTGAAACGACAGCGTCATATATTTATAAAGTGCTAGATATGATGAAGCTATCGTTAGATGAGTTTAAACATATGATGAAAAAAACTGGAGAAGTTTATATACTTAAAGAAAATGAAAAACCTATTGGCTTTTATTGGATTGAAACCAGAGATCATAGACTTCATATTCATGCGATCTGTATCCATAAAGATCATCAAGGCAAAGGATACGGCAAATACCTGATGAATGAAATATTTGAAAAAAGAGAAGTTGGGATTCATGCCATTGAACTTGGCGTTGAAATGAACAATGATGTCGCAATCACCCTATATAAAAAACTAGGGTTTATGATTGTCAATCAACTAGAGGATTTAGGTTTTTATATGATGGAGAAAGTTTATTAAAGTTAAAATATTTCTCAATCAATGACGAATGGAGATTATATGTATAAAACACACGAATATGAAGCGTTAAAAAAAGAGTTTAATCAAAAACAAAAAATCAGAAGAAAAAAACTAACTATGATATGGAGCATATTATTATTTGTTTCTTTGATCTTCTTAGGAATAGTTATGATTTTGTTTCAAGTATATGCTGTAGATGATGAAATCAAATGGGTATTTTTCTTTATTTTTGGTACGACAGCTTTGACCATGGCTATAGGATTGATGATCACCTTATCTTTTACCAGCGAAAAACCTTATTTTGAATATGTGTTTCCGAGTATTGTCCAAAAAATCAATGATGAAGAGGGTTTGTTTTTAACTTATAAAGCATATCCAAAATCAGATAAAACCATAAATCAAAAAGGTGGTTTATTTACAAAGTATGCATCTATATCTACAAAAAGATGCTTAAGTGGTTATTCATCTGATCAATATCCTTATTCGATTTGTGATATGACTATGACAACATCTAACGGAAATAGTCAAGTCACTCATTTTGATGGAAGCTACATTTATTTAGAAAAACAGGGTCAGACTGATTTACAAATTAGAACAACAGGTTCACCTAAATTAAAAGGTGTAAAATTTCAGAAACTTGCTGTTGAATCAACTCTTAAAGTGTACAAACCAAACGAACAGGATTTAAAAGATATTGACCGACTATATCTTAGATTAATGGAATCACTTAAAAAAGATGAACGATATAGACATCTTTATTTGAGTATAAATCATGAGGGCATGCACTTAGGTATTTGGTATAAGAAACATCCAATCAGAAAGAAAAAGCCATTAAGTATTGAACTTCTCAATCAGTATCAAGCTGATATCATCAACGAGATTAAATTTGTCAATCAACTTGAAGCGATTTGATTCATGATAAGCATGCTTAATCAAACAGATAGTAAAAAATTTTTCTTCTTATTTTGAACATAATTATTATTTCATTGTCATCATTGTATCTAACAATGTAGACGATTGGAGGTACCAAATGAAAAAAAGATTATTGGTCATTGGTATGATTTCGGTTGCACTTGCTATTGTGGGACTTATGCTGATACCAAAAATGATTGAAAAGGATACGGTTTATGATTTAAACACACATAGTGAGTTTGGTATCGATCTTTTATATCAGCTAAGTGATGAAGACTGGGACCAATATAATGTTTTACCAGGATTTGGTATGGATATCATCTATGATATTGAGTTGCCTCCACCATTTATGGAAGACGAAGAATATTTTAATATCCATGAATATAGTGAAACAAATCCAGCAACTATGTATGATATTACATCATATCCTAACATGATTAGTGATTATGGATATGTAACAAGAATTGAAACTACAGATCCTGATTATCATTTATTTGGCATGAGAGTTCATGATCAAATGCTTGAAGAGGAACTATCAGAAATTTTAAAAGAATATCACTATGATTTGGATGAAACCTTTATTCATGGAGATTCAGTCACTTATAAATACACACGTTCTAAAGTCACTATTAGTATCTATACAACAGATGATGTTATTACTAGATTTCGTATCAATATTAAAGTAAGAAGTATTCCAGGTATTGTTTTTTAACAAATGATATAACCATGTGTTTTTAACATATGGTTTTTTTGTTTTTGATTTGACAATATTGTAATATTGACATATCATGAAGACAATCAAAGGGGTGTGATTATGGAAAGCTTATTTGAAACTGTAAAACTAAAAGATAAGACAACTCGACACAAAACATTAAGATATCAATGGCTCATCATTGTGTTGATGCTAGTTGCTGGACTTGTTTTCATTTTGATTGAACAGGATCAGCTATTAACTCCAGGTGTACTTATTATATTTTTCTCGTTTATTTTATTGATCATCACACTTTTTATGACTGCACTTCATGCGACAAGAAACTATAAGATCAAAGTGAAAAATAGCATTGATGTAGTCTATCAATATCATGCGGATCAGTATAACCTGAATCAAGATGCAACATATCAATATCAAAGTGATGATTTTAATTTAAGTTCGTGGCATTTAGTACCGAGTTATTCAAACATAGATGTAGATTATGAGCTCACAGATGATCAGATCCAGATGTTTCATGCTGAGGCTTATAACATCTTTGGGGAAAAAAGAACAAAAACGTATTATTTTAAAGGTCTTTATATCATGATGCCTTATGCATATAAAGACTTCATATATAAAGATAAAAAGGGAATGAGTGATAGGATGATTGATGCACTTAAGGATATCCAAAGAAAAGATGGTCATGATCCAAAACATTTTGTTCATCAAGAAAAATATCTAGAAGGAAGTTTTTCTAGTCATGATGAACTAACTCCTCCATCATTCTTTACTGATTTATATCAATATATACATGCATTTTCATTTGTGTCTTCAGTTGATATTGCGGTGATTGATAATAAGCTTGAAATTGCGATAGATATTAAAAAACAAAGATTACCATATGTCAAGAAATATATGAATGATGAGTTAGAAGATATTAAAAAGATTGTGGATGAAGACATAAAGATGCTTGAAGAGATTAAAGGTATAGTTAATTAACAAAACATTAGATTACACTTGAAACAATCACATGAATGTGGTTGTTTTTTTGATGTTTTTTATAGAAAAAGTCGGTTTGCAACCTCTAGTTGCGTGAAAGTATATCAAAAAATGCTTGTTCTTAAACGGACTTTCCGTATAATAGAACTTGTGAGGAAGTGATAAACATGAGAGATTTGGGACAAAAAATAGCAGCATTAAGAAAAGAAAAACATCTGTCACAAGAAGAACTGGCTGAAAAACTTGGTGTTTCTAGACAAGCCATTAGCAAGTGGGAAAGAAATGAATCTATGCCAGACGTTTATAATTTGGTTAATATTGCAGATGCATTAGAAGTGAGTTTGGATTCATTAATTAAAGAAAAAGAACAAGAGAGTATCAATAAGTTTCAAAAAGTTCCATTATTATTGATGGGTATTCCAGCTTTCTTATTATTAATGGCATGGGTCTATGGTTTTTTAGTCATGGTTGGAACATCTTTTGGGTTAGTCACTAGTTTCTTTGATTTGGCAGATGTTCCTGGTGATGTCTATTCAAGAATGATTATTGCAATCTTAGCTTCCATGTTTATTTATATATATTTAATTAGCTATAAGCATATGTTTACAGGAAAAAACATTTATAAGAGTTATGTAGGTTACTTGGTAGTTAACGCTATGCTTCTTGTAGGTCATCTCATGATTTTATTGATTTTTTATCTACATACATTTTCCATGATCTTTTTATACATCCTTGTATTACTTATCCTTGTTTCTGGTATCGTTGGTGTTTTACTTTTTGATGTTAAGAAAGAAAAAGAAGAAAGGTATCCTGGATTTAATAAAATATATAAAAGACTTGAGAAACCTTTAGCTTTTGTTTTTATCGGATGTATAGTTTTGACAGGATTATCAATAATTCAAAACAGACTACTCATTGAAGAAATGGGTTATGTTGATGAAATGACCCTGGTCTCAAATGACTGGACTGATAATATGTTTTATTTAAGATCGTTTGAACAAGAGGGTCAAAATCAAATTCAATATGAGACGACAATTAAAGTCACTAAGAAATTTCATGTAGAACTTGAAACTAAACCCATCATAAAAATATATATTGAAGATGTTTTGTTTGCTGAAGGGCAGATGACTTCAAAAGGCAACATGAATTACAGTTTTGATTTGAATCAACTAGATGATCAACAACCGATGTTAATTGTAGATGATCAATCATCTAACGAACATGTTGATATTAGAGTTGAGATTATTTGGAATTATAATGGTCAGGATATGATTTCAATTGAAGATATCGAATATACACATTATGAGTTATCATTTTCGTATATGAACCAGTGGATTTGGAATGTAAACAAATATAAAAATGAAAATATTGTAATTAAATAAATAAAAGCAGCAATCCACAATCAGATTGCTGCTTTTATCTTTATATTAAGTTAGTTTAAGAGTAGTTAAACAAGTGTTGCTGTTTTCGAATGTTGATATATTTGCAGTAGCCTGATAACCATCTTTTGTAATCTGAATAGTTAATTGTCTATCTTTTGGTAACCAAACACCAATAAAGCCATTGTTATAACTAGTCATTATTTTATCAACGATTATCTCTTGTGTTAATGCATCGGTGATTAAAACGTTGAATGACTCATTTTTTAGTTCTCCTCTACATGTGATTAAGTTATGTATACCACATGGATGAGTTTGATCAAAATATGGAGCCATGGATAGATAGAATAAATCATTTTCTAAGTCAATGGTCATTTGATCCTTATGATCTTGAATGATTAAAGACTCACCGTTAATGATTGCGCTAAGACCAGAAGGTTCATCGAGTCTATTTTCTAGATATTCAACAAGTTTTTCTGTGGATTTATCACTCAGATCATATTTCTCTAGTAAAGATTCATTGCTATTTTGTAAACTGTTAGATATCAGTACACTAATTAAAACAATTATGAGTGATATGCCTAATATACCTATGCCTTTTTTTATCATATGCTATTAGCCTCATAACCCATATCATTTATGGTTTTAATGATTTCATCTATAGAAGTATCTTCATCATCATAAAAAATTAAAGCATCGTGATTAACAAAATCATAATCAAACTTGAATACACCTAATGCTTTTAAACCTTGATCAATCCGGTTTAAACAACCTGCACAAGTAATGCCCTTTATACTCATATGTTTTTCCATATCCATATATATTTCCTCCTTTTATCCCCCTCCATAGGGGGTGCACATATAGTATACAGTAATTCCTAAGATTTTGCACGAAAAACTATAATTTACGATATTCATATTTCATTCACAATCATATGCTAAACTTTAAGCAGAGGTGAAGTAAATGAATAAAAAAATATTAAACTTAATCATCGCATTTATTGCTTTAGCAATTATTATAGCTATATTATGGTTGGTTTATCCTTATATAGCGCCTAATGATTATATGCCTTACTCAGGACATATGTTTGGAGGATGGATGATGCCATTTGGCATGATTGGTATGGGTATATTTTGGATTATTGTGATTGTTTTTGTGATTAGTTCATTAGATAATCGTAAAGAACGAGACCAAGAAGATTACATATCAAAATTAAAATCAAGACTCGCAAAAGGTGAAATAACCATCGAAGAGTATGAGACATTAAAAAATAAACTAAAGGAGAAGATGTGATATGAAAAGTAGAATCATATTAATAATGATAGGATTGATTATCCTTTTAGGTATAGCAATATATGGCCCTAAACTTTATGCAAACAATAGTGAGAACTATAATGATTACCCTTATATGTATGACAATGAAGAAACGAATAATTATGAGTTTGTATATATACACTTAGGTGATGAAGATCAAGCATTACTTGATTTAGCATTTATAAATGCTTACAAAGAGAAAACATTAATTGAAGACATGACTGTTGAAAAACTTGATGAAATCAAGCTTGATTTAGCGAAAAACTATGATGTGTATAATGGATATCCAAGATATCAAATGATGGGACGAAATTATGGTGGTGTTTGTCATGGTAACTATAATGACGATGAATATGAATCATATGAATGGACATATATCCATCAATCGATTGAAACACAAGAAATTATGGATCAACTCATGATTGAAAAACTATCTGAAATTAGCTTTGATGATCTAACAGATCAAGAGATTTTGGATGAGTACCAAAATATAAAAAAAGACATTCTATTAGAAATTTAAGAAAATCAGACGAGGATATCCTTCGTCTTTTTTCTATCTTCAATGTATAATAATGGTAAAGGTGAAGTATATGAAACTATTAATTGTAGAAGACTATAAAAAAATAAGTGATTTGTTAGCATTGTTCGCTAGAGGACAACATCACGAGGTTAAGCAAGCTAAAAGTGCTGAAGAAGCGCTCGTATTTTTAGAGAGTGAATCTTTTGATGCAATTATTTTGGATTTAATGTTACCAAATATGCAGGGTGAAACTCTACTTAAGAAAATAAGAGCAATAAGTGATATTTATATCATGGTTATTTCTGCAAAAATAGATATTGAAGGTAAAATAGATGTTTTATCTTTAGGTGCTGATGATTATGTAACTAAACCTTTTTCAGCTGATGAAGTTATGGCGCGATTAAGAAATGTTGAATCAAGAATCAAGAAAACAAAGCCAAATGTCATATCATTTAATAAACAAGATTTAATAATTTATCCACTTAAAAGAGAAGTGGTTAAACAAGATAGAACAATTAAATTAACAGAATATGAGTTTGATATTCTATTATTTTTAGCACAACATCCTCGAGTGGTTTTTTCAAGAGAAAAAATGATTGAGACCTGTTTCAGGGATAGTGATGCTTATGATCGTGTCATTGATGCATTTGTTAAAAATATTAGAAAAAAAATTGATAGAAATCAAGAAGCATCGTATATCAAAACACATTATGGAGTAGGTTATGAGTTTGTAGGTGAAATAGATGACCATTAAAGAGCTTTTAAGTAAAAAGATATTTTATTATGTTGTTTTTGTGTTTGCGTCTGTTTTAGTATTGTTTAATCTAGTAATCTTTATCATTTCATCTGTTCAATACCAACAAGAGACAAGTCGAAAACAAGAAAGTTTGGTTTCTATGATTGCACATTTAAGTGCTCAAGAAGATGAAACTGTTTTGACAGCTTACTTGGAACATTATGTTCATAATCATCAAGTTGAAATCGTCTATATCAATAATCTAGAACAAATCATTTATGCAAATATAGAAGTTCATGTTAACGAACAATATCAGTCTGTTTATTACGATGATTTATATGTGGGGGAAGTTTATACGAACTATCAAGCATCTTATTTAAGTCAAGAGTATTCAGTGGGCTTTATCCTTATTAATATTTTCTCAATATTACTTTTTGGGATTGGGACGTTGCTTTTCTCAAAATACTTAAGAAAACAAAATCAAGCGATTCTCACTGATTTATCTCATGTCATTCATGAGGATCAAGATTTTTATTTTGAAGAATTAGGTGAAGTCAATAAACTGCTTATTGATGCTATTCATAGAGAAAAGAAGCATCAACAAGTTTATCAAGACTACATTAAAACACTAGCGCATGATTTAAAAACACCTTTAACAGCTCTATCAATATATTTAGAAGCTTTGACACAAAAGAAACTTATACTTGATGATTCAGTAGGAAAAGAAATCGCTGATGAGATTAAATCTATAGAAAACTTAATTCCTAAAATGATTGAGATGGACATTGATCAGCTTCAATATCGACATGATGTGAGTCCGATGATTTTGAAACAACTTACGCATTATAAAGATATCTTCTCTTCTAAATCAATAAAATTAGATATGGATTTAGAACCTTTAAGTATTGACATATCAGATGATGAAATCAAAAGAATCGTTGAAAATCTTGTGTTTAATGCATTTTATTATTCTGAAGAGGGAAAGACTATTTTTGTTAAAACGAGCACATCAAAAAAAGAATTCATTGTTAAAGACAACGGCATAGGCATGGACGAGCAAACAATTAAGCATATATTTAAAGGTGTTTATCGAGGAGAAAATGCAAATAAATATCATGCAAAGGGCAGTGGTATTGGTCTTAATATTGTTAATGATATCATAACTAAAAATCATGGTCATATAGAAATTGAAAGTAAGTTAAATGAAGGTACAATAATAAAAGTAATGTTTACTAGATAATGAAAAAAGACTTTCAAAAAAAGTCTTTTTTTACTGACGTTTGGTGCATAGTGTTGTTATTTTTCATAATAATCACTACTCACTGATTCTAGTACATCCGTAATTCCAGGATCACTTTGGAAATTTCTATAAGTGATTCTCTTTTTTATCTTTTTAACTCTTCTGTATAAATCATCAATCATAGAATTCCTGCTTTCAATAATTTGACGACTGTTAATGTGTTTTGATTTAGGCGTATGATTATATCTATAAACGAAAAAATTCATGTAATGTTGTAGATTTTTTAGACGATATCCTGCGTGCTTGAATAAGTATCTTTTTATATTGCTATGTAATGAATCTACTAAAAGTGTATTGTATTTTCCATCACATTCTCTGCGTGCATCATAATTAGGGACACTAAATTGACGCATAAATTGTTTCTGTATTACCGATCCATCATGGATAAATTTAGTCACTTCTCCAATGTTTTTTGTACATAAATCAATAAACTTTTTTGGTGAAGCGTTTCCTCTTGATGACACTTTAGCTATAGTTATTCCTTCTAAACTTATCAAAGTAATCACGCAAAGATGATTAAATGAAATCCCTCTAATCCCCTTACCATCACGTCTAACCAGTTTATATCTTTTATCACTTATTCTGACGAAAGTCTCATCTACTAGAATAGTTCCATTCAAAAATACCTCATCTTGGTAATCTCTTAAAGATTCGAAGATAAGGTATCGATAATATAAAGCTGTCTTTATATCAATGCTTAGGTTTCTTGCGATTACTTCTAAAGTTACATCATCAATCATAAATCCAATAAATCTTTTGAAGATGTAATCACTATTATTTAAGTAACTTGTTGTAGATTCGTCTTGTATAAAAGTTCCCATACAAGATTTACACTTAAATCTCGGTTTACCATTCTTAGTACGACCATGCTTGATTGTAGAATTAACTGTACCACAAAGTGAACATATTTTGAACTTGGGCATAATACTCCTTAGACCACAAAAGCGAGTATTTCACCCAACTAAGGAAAGTCGCCAAACAAACCAGGGTAAAATACTCGCTTTTGCGGTTCCTTAGTTTATTTGTTTGGCACGTTCATTATAACATTTTAGTTTTGGAAAATTCCACTCAAAATAAAAAGTTTAATATTCGCCCTTGTTAATGATTTATCAGAAAAATTTAACAACACTATGCACCAAACGTCAGCTTTTTTTAACGTATAAGCCACGATTGATATGTCTCATTTAATCTATTAAGTTTAATGTATTTTTTTAAATCAGGATTATTATCCATCATCTCTAAAAAAATTTGAAAAAACAATTGATAATCTTTGAATTTTGCATAATGCTTAACTGATGGATGTTCGATTTGCCATGGTTTTAGTCCAGCAAAATGGGTGCCATTTAAAATATCTATGTCTGGATAACCATTAAAACTAGCATATTTCAAATCAATGTTATGCCAAAACCCACTATACTTAAGTGTAAGGTATTGCATTTCTGGCCATGGAAATTTTGAAACTTGATTCATAATGTCCTTGTTCTTCATATCTGACAATATTGAATAATAATCAGTCATGCTTGGATTGATTCTACATAGACAGGTATTCACACCTAAGTTATCTTTGTTGTGATATACACGATCAGTAATCTTCTTAGGAATGATAAAACCATGTGGACACGACCGATAGATATAATGCCAATGCCATTCATACTTATTTTTATATTTTTGTTCTTTCATATATGTACCATCACTTGAGATTACACAGTGATGCTTAGATTCATTAATGATGCCTGCTGGAGCAGGTAGATCTAAAAGAGATTGATAATCACCAATGGGAAGGATATCCGCATCAGCAATCACTATTTTTTCGTAGCCTTTGTTTAAATCACCGTCTTTACCTAAACGAAGTGCTTGAAACTTTGTAAATAGGAAAGGGCGATCTTGTCGTTTATGACGATCTTCGTGATAAATGATTAAAGGAGGAACAACAATAACATCATCAAAAACTAGGCTGAGTTGTTGTTTTGCTCTATTAGAGACATCAGGAGTTATCATACAAATAATATCTGCATGTACTTTTTGTTTTCTTAAAGCATGCGCAAAAACGAGTGCTCCAGGAACATACTTGTCATTTAACATCACGAAGGTCACAAAGGCATTTTTATGCATATTGATCACTTCCTTGATTAAGTTTTTTAGTTAATTAAGAAAGTAGTAATATCCATGTCAATCTCCTTCTTTCGTGATTTTTGGCGTTTCACCAAGAATTATTTTATCATACTTATTTTTGTTTTAAAATATAAAAAATATAGAAAAATAGAAATTTTACTGTTAAACTATGTGTAGATACACAAAGGAGCAGTTAAAATGATTAAATATATCAATGATTATGAGAAAAAATACGAACAAGATCTCATTAAACATTTAAGAGGCCATAATGAAAGATTTACAGGCAAAGTTGAGTTTAAAAATTTATATGTATATATCGTAGATGAAAATGAACTCATTGGAGGTATTGCTTTATCTTGTGGATGGAACTGGGCATCGATGAGTAAAGTTCATTATAAAGATTTAGACACATTAAAGGTGCTCATTACCAATGTATGGCATCAAATCCAACATGAGTACTTAGGTATTAAGTTCTTTAGCCCAATTAAAGAAAGATATGATGATTTTATGAGTGTAGGTTTTACCCATCAAAAGAAATTAGAAAAACTCGGAGAATATGATGAGTTTTATTATGCTGTATTGACATCATATAAAGAAAGCACAAAAACGAGTTTAGAGGTGATTATAAGTGATAAACCTCATGAGATTTATCAAAAAGAACTTGATCAAAAAGAAGAAGCATTTGAAAAGAAACATAATCTCAAAGATAAAACTGACGATTTCATGTATATAGCATTAGAAGGTGATGTTTGTGTTGGTGGTGTATCTGGAGAAATATATGAAAAGACGATTTACATTTCCAGACTTGCAGTAGATCCGGCATTTAAAAACCAAAAAATCGGAAGTATGCTTATGAAGCTAGTTGAAGAGGAAGCAAAAACTAGAGGGATACAGTTTTTAGAGTTAGGAACAACAGATTTTCAGGCAAGACCTTTTTATGAAAAACTTGGATATAAGGTTGTTTTTGAAATGGATGATTATCCGAAAGGGTATAAATGTTATACGTTGTTTAAAGAATTACTATAGAGTGATATAATAGACTCAAACACATAGGAGGTTTTCTATGATAAAACTTGATGCACTAACAAAATATTACAAAAAACATGCAAGAGGGATTTTGGATGTTTCTTTAGAGATTAAAGAAGGAGAAATCTTTGGATTTATTGGTCCTAATGGAGCTGGGAAATCCACCACTGTTAGAACTTTGTTAAATCTAATTTTTCCAACAAGTGGAACAGCCAGTGTCAATGGATTAGATATCGTATCCGATACAATTGAGATTAGAAAAATGGTTGGGTATATTCCAAGTGAAGTTAATTTTTATGGGGATATGTATGTCAAAGATTTTATTGAATATTCTTGCGGATTTCACGGAGAAATCGATCAACCATTTATGGATATATTGGTTGATAAACTAGAGTTAGACTTAACAAGAAAGATCGAGGATTTATCTTTTGGAAATAAAAAGAAGGTGGCGATAGTTGCAGCACTTGCGACGCATCCTAAGATTTTGATTTTAGATGAACCAACATCTGGACTTGATCCACTTATGCAAAACATGTTTTTTCAGTTTTTAGAATCTGAGCGAAAAAATGGTACAACCATTTTCTTTTCATCACATAATTTAAGTGAAGTACAACGTATTTGTGATCGTGTAGGTATCATTAAAGAAGGGAAACTAATCAAAGTTGAAACTATTGATGATATTTTAAAAACAAGAGCTAAAAAGGTGAGAATAAAAACCCAAGATGATATTGATGTAACAGACAACATGTTAAGTGTTGAAAGATTAAATGGGTTTATTTCATTTGTATATACGGGTGATATGAAGTCGCTTATTACATTATTGGCAACACATAAAGTTGAGGATGTAACCATTACTGAACCAGCTTTAGAAGAGATCTTCATGCATTATTATGAAAGAGAGGATCTATCATGAAAAGATTAGTTGTCACTGAATTCAAAAGAAATTTCAAGAGTTTAATATTATGGGCATCGATTGTTGCGGGTATGGCTGCGCTTATGTTACTGTTATATCCTGCATTTAAAGATGCATTTTCTCAGTTAGAAGAATTACTTAGTGTCTATCCAGAAGAGTTTTTAGAAGCCTTTGGTATGGGAGAAGGCGGACTTGATATGAGTGATTTTTATGGATGGTTTGGTGTTGAGGGCTATTTATTTGTTAATTTAATTGGTGGTAGTTATGCAGCAATACTAGGTGGCTCAATTCTTTCAAAAGAAGAAGATGATAAGACTGTTGAGTTTTTATTATCAAAACCAATTAGTAGAGACCGTATTTTGGTTGGTAAAGGATTAGTGGTTGCGCTCAATTTATTTTTACTCAATACACTTGTATGTATCGTATTACTCATTGCATTTAGTATCTATGGTGATTTAAATGTTGTTGTATGGTTGCTTTTCTCTTATGCACCATTTATTTTACAAATGATCTTTGCAAGCTTGTCATTTTTAATCAGTGTGTTTGTCACTAAGTCAAGAAAAGTATTAAGTATTGCTTTAGGTATAGTAATTGGAATGTATGTGATAGATTTGATTAGTAAACTGACAGAAGAGTTTGAATATTTAAAATATATCACACCTTATGAGTATATTAATGCAGTGACTATTGTTAATGATGAAATGATTAAACCTTTATATTTACTTATCTCTATACTTATTATTGGTGTATCTTTTGGATTTGCTTGGTTCTTTTATAGAAAAAAGGATATTACTGCATAGATATGATGAATTTAAAAGAAAGATATTTAAAAAGTCCCTGTAAAACTCTATCTATACCCTACTGGAAACATTTGATGATTGGGAAGCATCCCGGGATAGACATCTATCATTTTGAAGATCAAGTAGATTTAAGTATATACAAAAGCGTAGATAAATTCTTTAGAATGATTCATCATTTAGATGACACGTATGAAAAATCGAATAAGGTTTTAGAGATAAATATAGAAAAAGATATAGAAGTCATAGTCAAGCATATCAATCAATGTTATCATCATGAGAATATTAAAGTATCTGCAAAAGATATCGAAAGGTGGAAATCAACTTCAGTCTTTTATCCAAAAGCTTGGATAAAAATTGAAGAAAATCAAAACATCATAGCCAGTGGTATTGCTGATTTTGATGAAGATTTAAAAGAAGGCATTATCGAATGGATACAGGTGGATCCTAAGTATCAAGGATTAGGCTATGGCAGAGAAATTTTGAAAAGTTTAATCGCAATCCTACAAGAAAAAGCAGATTTCATTACTGTATCTGGACATCTAGATAACGAAAAAAATCCTAAAGTATTATATGAAAAATTAGGATTTAGAGGTAATGATGTGTGGCTCATTTGTTATAAGTAAGCAACTCTTTATAAAGGGTTGCTTTTTTGTTAAAAAAAAACTGACGTTTGGTGTGAAAAGTTGACATAGCGGATGCTTTCACAATATTTTCTTTGATTTATTGGTTTTACAACGCTATTTTTGTTGAGCATCGTATATATTTAAGTTAACTCATTATTTTTTTAAAACACCGTAGAGATTTAATAGCCTTGTAAAAGTATAATAAGGATTTCCATCAACTTTTTTCACCAAACGTCAGAAAAAAAATTGAAAAAAAGTTGACAAAAAATGAAAAATGTATTAATATATAACATGTGTTATACATGGAGGTGTAAGATGCCATTTGAATCTAAATTTACTAAAGAAGAAATCATCGATGCAGCATTTGAAATTGCTAAAGAAAAAGGCTTTTCAGCGATTACTGCAAGAACAGTTGCAAAAAAAATAAAGGGATCGGTAGCTCCGATATACTTTAATTTCGAAAACATCCAAGAACTGATTGATGCTGTAGTAGAAAAAGTTTTTGCAATCTCTAAAGATATCTTAAGAGAGCAACAAACATCCAATTTGTATGAAAGCATAGGTAGAGCAGGTTTTGTTTTTGCAGATCGATATCCAGTATTTTTTAGAGAACTTATCTTAAATCCAAATCCTTATATTGGTTCTTATGAAAGCACGGAAAATCAAATGATTGAAAGTTTAAAAGATGATCCTCTTGTATCAAAATTATCCATGAAAGAGCGTAAGATACTAATTTTAAAAATGAAAGCTTTACAAATAGGGTTTCAAACATTAGTCGCTAATGAACAATTACCAAGTTTCATCACAAAAGATGAGATGCAAGAGTTATATATTGAGTTAGGTCACGATCTTGCTCAACTACAAATATTAAAAAAGAGGAGTTAGTTTATGCAGGAGTTTTTCAAATCTGGATTTACAAAAATAACTGATGGCATGATCAATCATAAAGCAGTTTATGGAGCGATATTTAATGTTGAGAGTGAAGAAAATCACTTATCGATGCTTGGATCATCTGGAAATTTAAACAAGGATGATTACTACTACATTGCTAGTGTGACCAAACTGTATGTTACAGCAATGATCATAATCCTTAGAAACTTAAATAAATTAAGTCTTGATGATTCAATCACATCTTTTTTTCGTAAGGATGAACTCAAAAGATTGCATGTGCTTAGAGATGTTGATTACACAGAGTTCATTACGATTAGACACTTATTATGTAACCAGTCAGGCTTAAAAGATTACTATTATTATGATGTCTCGGGTTCTAAAGCTGTTGATGAGTTGGAACAAAAAGATACAGCTTGGACATTTATAAAAGCAATGGATAGAGTTAAAACATTAAAACCATTGTTTAAACCAGGACAGGCAAAAAAAGTGAATTACTCAGATACTAACTTTAAAATATTAGGACAAATCATAGAGCATGTTACAGATATGTCTATTGATCAAGTATTTGAGCAATACTTATTTAAACCTTTGGATTTAAAACATACTTTTGTTTTTAAAGAGGATTCAAAAAAAGACATAGCTCCAATTTATTTTAAAACCAGAAAAATAAACATACCTAAATATATGGCTAGTGTTCCAGCAGAAGGTGGTATTGTTGCAAAAGCTAGTGATGTCATGGTTTTTATCAAAGCATTCTTTAATGGCTTTTACTTCCCAAAAGAACAAGTTCAAGAATTAAAACAAAATTATCGAATGATTTTCTTTCCTGGACAATTCTATTTTGGAACAGGTATGGAAAAGTTATGGGTTCCGAGATTTATGTCATTAAAATTTCCGATAAAAAATGTTTTAGGCTTTTGGGGGCAAACTGGAGCCTTCGCATTTTATGATGAAGATACAAAACTTTATTTCACAGGTACAATCAATCAAACAAGCGGATTTGGCCATGGTCAAGCATTTAAAGCGATAATAAAGATGATAAAAATGTATAGAAAAGAGTTTAAAGCTGCGAATAGTTTTAATAAGGAGAATTGAAATGAAAATATATGATCAGTATTTTGACAAAGTTAAGAATAAAGTTCCAACACTTCAAATTTATATGGAAAGCCCTAGGAAAAATCTGGTGTATCAATATGCAGATACATATAAAGATCAAAGATACCACAGCGCAAGTATTGGAAAGCTTTTTTGTGCAACCCTTGTTTTTATGGCAATTGAAGAAAAACTATGTAGCTTAGAGACGAAAATAAGTAACGTATTAGAGTCAAAAATATTAGAAAATCTATTTGTATATAAAGATATAGATTATAAAAATCAAGTAATTATAAAGCAATTGTTAAACCATACATCTGGAGTTAATGATTACTTCGAGGGTAAAACCATAAATCATCGTCATTTTCTTAATGAGGTTATGAGTGATAAAGACCATATTTATACACCATTAGAATTAATTGATTTTACAAGAAAAAATCAAAAAGCTGTTGGTTATCCAGGTAAAAAAATGTTATATACCGATACTGGTTATGTACTTCTAGGACTCATATTAGAAAGTCTATATCAAAAACCATATGCAGATATTTTAAAAGAAAAAATAATTATACCTTTTGGATTAAAAGACACTGCTTTGGCGTTTTATGACGAGAACTATGATAGACATTCGCTTGCACCTCTTGTTTTCAAAGGTCAAGATACCCATCTTTATAATAGTTTAAGTTGTGATTATTCTGGTGGAGGATTACAGACAACAACAAAAGATTTAGCGATCTTTCTAAAACACCTTTTTTCAAATGATTTAATATCTCAAGAATCACTTGATCAAATGATGGATGCAAAACAGTCATTTCACGGCATCATGAGATATGGACTCGGAATGATTGAAATCGATTTTAAACGCTTAGTGCCATGGATGAGAAACTATCCTAAACTTTATGGAGGATTAGGCTTTTCAAGTTGTCATGCATTCTATGATCCAGTCTATAAAGATGTATATGTCATTAATTTAGGTACACCAAAAACGAGAAGACTTAGTTTTCAAATATTAGTCAAAATGGCTAAATGGTTAAATGACTAAGCATTTCACTAATGATAATAAGCAAAAAGGCCAGATGAAAATGGCCTTTTGTTTTATAAAGATTGTTACAGTAATATTAAGCTTAATGCCATAATCATCATACCAGTAACTAAACCGATAATCGATAAATGATGTTTCCCATACTTCTCAGCAGATGGAAGTAGTTCATCTAGTGAGATGTAGATCATAATCCCAGCCACAGCAGCAAATAAGAAACCAAAAGTCGTATCGTTAAAGACAGATCTTAATAATACAAAACCAATCACTGCACCTAGTGGCTCAGCAAGTCCTGAGAAAAATGTCCAAAACATCGCTTTTTTCTTTGATCCAGTCGCATGATAAATTGGAATTGCAACCGCAATACCTTCAGGAATATTATGAATCGCAATCGCAACCGCAATACTAATACCTAATTCAGCATCAGAGATGGTTGCTACAAAAGTAGCTAATCCTTCAGGGAAATTATGAATTGCAATCGCAAGTGCAGTAAATAACCCCATTCTAAGCAGTGTTTTTCTTTTAGATTCATCATCACCTTGTCCTTGAAGTTCATGAGGATTACTTTCTTTAGGAATCAAGAAGTCAATCAATGCGATTAATCCAATACCTAAGAAAAATGCGATTGTAGTATATAAATAAGCTCTGTCTTCTGAAAAGACTTGAGAAAGAGCATCTAAAGCTTTTGGGAAAATATCTACAAATGAAACATATATCATAACTCCTGCACTCAAACCTAAGGCAAATGAAAGGAAGTTTGTGTTTGTTCTTTTCCTAAATGCGAAAAAACTACCGATACCCGTAGATAAACCAGCAAATAAGGTGACTAAAAATGCTAATAATAAATTGTCCATGATGGCCTCCTATAAATTAAGGTATACCTTAATGTATATATAAGTATAACAATAAATATTTGAAATGTCAAAGCAAATACTATAACCAAATACAGGGTATATTTTTTTAGACTGTTGTGTTAAAATAAAATAAAATTACAAGGATTAAAGAGGTATATATGGTAGAAATATTTGGGTGGCAACATTTACTTTATGTTGCGCTAGCTATATTGTTTGGAGTTTTAAGTTATTTGTTGATTTATAAAAGACTTAAAACAGAAGAACAGCTATATAAACTTATCCGTTTATTATCTGCTGTTTTGCTTTTTTTAATTCTATTTAACCGAGTAACAGTTGTATTATTACTTGAGGATGGTGATTGGCTTAGATTCTTACCATATAGCTATTGTGGTATTTCATCATTAGCAATTTCTATCGGTGGACTTATTTTTAAAAAAGACCATCCATGGTTTCATGCAACGATATATGTAGGCTTTGTTGGGGCAACCTTGACACTAATATATCCAGATTTTTTGGTTCAAGATGACTCGTTTTTCTTTTTGCCAACAATTACTGGATTGTTACACCATACAATGATGTTATTTTTGATTATTGTGATGATCGGTACACAATTTGTTAAACCAGATTTGAAAAAATATTATCTACTAGCTATTGGTATTATGGGATATTTAACCATCGGTATATTCTTGATTGCAAAACTTGGATATCCAGATGCAATGTATATATACGAACCAGCTCTAGCGGGAACTATATTTGATTTTATTGGGTTTGGCTATTTGCTATTCCCAACACATTTTATTTTCCTATGGTTATGGACAAAATATAAACACAAATTAAAGTTGATAGAAGTTAAGTCATGGAGGTAGGCATGAAACATCAAATACTATTTATTGAAGGGTTACCAGGAAGTGGTAAAACAACATATGCAAGAAAATTAAAAGCCCATTATGAGTCTAAAGGTATAAAAGTCATTCAATATTCAGAAGGTGATCTACATCCAATATCTCTTGCGTGGTGTACATATACAGACAAAGAAACATATGAAGCAATCATAAAAAAATACCCATTATTCAAAGATGAAATCATCAAGCATACAAGAATTGAAGACGATGTTTACATGATTGCTTATACAAAAATAAGGCATGAAAAAATTACAAATGC
>SWCA01002077.1_pt1 | contig 63372 bp, 64 predicted proteins | sample 4692961 | NCBI WGS metagenome assembly SWCA01 (sample SAMN10267275, study PRJNA491770) | bioreactor metagenome | isolation source: DHS bioreactor inoculated with | place: Japan: off Shimokita Peninsula | reverse complement strand
CCCCCCCGCCCGCTGTAATCCGGGTTCCAGGAGGACACCATGGCAAGCGGAACTGAACATACCGCCGACGCGGCGCAAGGCGCGGCAGACGCGGCAAGCGGCTCCAGCGGCATGCCGCAGCTGGATTTCGGGACATTCCCGAACCAGATTTTCTGGCTCGTCGTCGCCATCGTCGTGATTTTCTTCGTGCTCAGCCGCGTGGCGCTGCCGCGCATCGCGAGCGTGCTGGCCGAGCGCCAGGGAACGATCACCAACGATATCGCGGCCGCCGAAGAGCTGAAGCAGAAGGCCGTCGCGGCCGAGAACGCCTATAACCAGGCACTCGCAGAAGCCCGCACCGAGGCGCAGAAAATCGCCGCCGAGGCCAAGGCAGAGATCCAGGTCGAGCTCGACAAGGCGACCGCTGTCGCCGAAGCCGAAATCGCGGCGAAAACGGCGGAATCGGAGAAGGCGATTGCCGATATCCGCGCCGGGGCCGTCGAGAGCGTGAAGACCGTCGCCAAGGATGCCACCAAGGACATTCTGGCTGCGTTCGGCACCAAGGCCGACGCCAAGGCGATCACCGCGGCGATCACCGAGCGGATGAAGGGGTAAGAAAGATGAAACAGCTTCTGACCCTTTCCCTCGCCCTTGTCGCCAGCCCCGCGCTGGCCGCTTCGGGTCCGTTCTTCTCGCTGCATAACACCAACTTCATCGTGCTCCTGGCCTTCATCGTCTTCATCGGCGTGCTGGTCTACTTCAAGGTGCCCGGCATGGTTGGCGGGATGCTCGACCGTCGCGCCGAAGAGATCAAAGCCGATCTCGAAGAGGCCCGCGCCCTGCGCGAAGAAGCGCAGACGATCCTTGCCTCCTACGAGCGTAAACAGAAGGACGTGGCCGACCAGGCCGCACTGATCGTCGAGCACGCCAGGCGCGATGCCGCCGAGGCGGCGGAGGTGGCCAAGAAAGACCTCAAGGCAACCATCGCCCGCAGGCTGGTGACCGCCGAAGAGCAGATCAAGTCGGCCGAAACCGCCGCCGTGAAAGAGGTGCGCGATACCGCCGTCAGCGTCTCCATCGCCGCGGCAAAAGACCTGATCGCCAAGCAGATGACCGCCGCCGACGGCAACAAGCTGATCGAAGACGCGATCAAGGATGTTGAAACGAAACTGCACTGAGTTTCGGGACAGTGAGCGAAAAGGCCCGGACCAGGTGTCCGGGCCTTTTTTGTGTCGTTCGGCGTTCAGGCCTCGTGCTTGAGCAGCAGCACCACCGCCCCGAAGGTGAGCGCCACCCCGATCAGCACGCTCGCGCCGGGCAACCCGTGGCCAAAGGCCAGCTCCCACAGGATCACCCAGCCGGGGGTGAGATAGGTGTAGGCCATCACCTTGGCGCCGGCGAGCCGCATCGAGGCGAAGTTGAGCAGCACGAAGGTGATCGCCATCGCCCCGATCGAAAGATAGGCCAGCGCCACCCAGACGATCGGGCGCAGGGCGGCAAAATCGGTCGCGCGGATATCGTTCCAGCCATAGACGGCCAGCACCAGCGCGCCCGCCGCCAGCACCAGGAACGACGAGGCCAGCGCCGCCTCGCCCCGGTTTACCTTGCGCGCCAACGGCACGTAGAGCGCGTGGGCGATGCAGCCGAGGAAGTAGAGCCATTCGCCCCGGCCGACATCGAAGGCCATGAGGGCCGAAAGGTCGCCACGAAAAATCACCCAGAGCGCACCAACGGCGCCAATGCCAAGCGCGCCCAGGATCCGCAGCGTCGTGCCTTGACCGAGCAGGGCGAAGGCGAAGATCGCGGTCATGATCGGCATCAGCGTCATCACCGCCGAGGCCGAGACCGGCGGCGCGGTTTTCAGCCCCTCGAACATCATCACGAAGTAGAAGGCGAAGATGCCGCCGAGCACGAAATAGCGCCACGGCGCGCGCAGATCGGCACCGCGCAGCTTGCCGCTGGCCAGCGCCACCGCCCCCACGATCGCCGCCGCGAGGGCAAAGCGCATCGCCTGCAAGACCACCGGCGGTATGTCGTTGGCCATCAGCCCGCCAAAGCTGAACGATCCGGCGACCAGCGCCGAGAACGCCAGCATCGACAGATGCCCGCGGATCGCGTCGGCGCCGCCGAACCGGCTCACGCGAAGGCCTCCTTCAAGTGCCGGGTAAGGGCCTGCACCTTGGCCGAGCGGTGCAGGTCGACATGGGTGACCAGCCAGAGCCGTGCCGCCCATTCGGGCCGGGGCGGCGCCACCTGCACCAGCCCGTCGGCGGCATCCACCGGCAGAAAGCCCAAAGCCATGCCGGCGCGCACCGCCGCGGCCAGCACCTCTTCATGCCCGGCACGAAACACGATCCGGTCGCGCTCGATGTTATCCTGGGTCCAGCGCAGCAGAGGTGACGCCGTGGTCTCGTCATCCGGCCCGACGAAATCGTGCCCGGCAAAATCGCCTTCCGGCATTCCCCGCCGCGCCACGTAAGCGCGCGCGGCATAGAGCGCGTGGTCAAGGCTGGCGAGCGGCTGGGCCACGTTGTCGGGTTCTTCCGGCGGGTTGCCGGCACGGATCGCCACATGGGCCTCGCCATATTCGAGCCGAAACAGCCGCCGCCCGGTGCGCAGCCGCAACCGCACTTTCGGGTGCGCCTGCTGGAACGACGCCAGCATCGGCACCACCCGGTACCCGAGGCTCGCCAGCGTAGTCACCACCAGCTCGCCGGTCACCTCCGCCCCCTGCCCCGACAGCCGCGCCGCGAGTTGCGAGAACTGGTCGTCGGTCGCACTGGCGACGCGGGCCAGCTCGTCGCCCGCCTCGGTGGGCGTATAACCACGGGCGTGGCGTTGAAACAGCTTCACCCCCAGCCGCGCCTCGAGCGCGTCGACATGGCGGATCACCGTGGCATGATGCACCCCAAGCGCCGCCGCCGCGCCGGACACGGTGCCATGGCGCGTCACCGCATAGGCGGTGCGCAATTCGTCCCAATGATCCATTTCCAAACCTGTGCGGATGCGAACACTTGCTGTGAAATCTCCCAGATTGCGTTCGTTCGTGCAAGGGGTCACCTGTGCCCTGTCACACCACAGGAGCTTTTCCCCATGACCCAGACCATCCTTCGTATCGACGCCTCCGCCCGCACCGTTGGCTCGTCGTCGCGCGCCTTTGCCGACGCCGTTCTCGCCACCCTGCCCGCCTCGGATGTCATCCACCGCGATCTTGCCGACGGCCTGCCGTCGATCTCCGCCGCCTATGCCAGCGGCACATTCAAGCCCGCCGACGCGCGCAGCGCCGAGGAAGAAGCCGCCCTTGCCCTGTCGGACGCGCTGCTCGCCGAAGTGCAGGCGGCCGATACGCTGGTGATCTCGATGGCCACCTACAATTTCAACATCCCCGCCAGCCTCAAGGCCTGGATCGACCAGATCGCCCGCGCCGGGATCGCCTTCCGTTACACCGAGACCGGCCCGGAAGGGTTGCTCACCGGCAAGCGTGCGCTGGTATTGCGCGCCTCGGCGGGCACGCCGACCGGTGCGCCGGCCGACTTCGCCACCCCCTACCTCACCTTCATGCTCGGCTTCATCGGCATCTCCGACGTGACCTTCCTCGACGCTCCGGCCGAAGCCGACGAGGCCACGATTGCCCAGGCCGCCGCTGCCCTGGCCCCGGCCCGCGCCGCCTGACAACAGCAGGGGAAGGGCCCCGGCCGCCCTTCCCCGCGTCCCGGCCCGGCGCTATGCTCGCGCCACATCGCGAGGGCCGCGCCATGAAGATCACCACCGACACGCCCGATCTGCTGATCATCGACGATCGCCCGCTGTTTCTCGGGATCATCCTCGTGCTCTTCATCCTCGTCTTTGCCGCCATCGGGCTGGGGCTGACCTTTTCCGGCATGGCCTGGGGCCTGATCTTCGTGGTGATCGGCGGCGGCATGGGTTTTGGCCTGTTCTGGGCCTTCGTGCGCCGGGTCCAGGTGGTGTTTCACCGGCCCGACGGCTATGTCGAGTTCCGCCGCCGCAACATCTTCGGCGCCAGCCGGGTGCGCCACGCCCTGCATGAGATCGACCGCGCAGAGATCGAGGAAAGCCATTCCTCCGAAGGCGGCACGACATGGCGCGTGGTGCTGGTGATCGAGCGCGGCCAGAGCGTGGGCCGCCATCCGATCACCCTCGCCTATTCCAGCGGAACCGGGCACCATGAAACGGCCGCGGCGATCAACCGCTGGCTCGGCCGGGGCTGACGCCGGCCAGCCAGCCTCGGCCATGCCCCCCGCTCGCGCGCCCTGGCGGTAGCTCTGTTTTTGCCCCGTCAAAAGCCCTAGACAGGGAGGGCAAGGAGGCCGGGACATGCAGTTTTCCATCGCCAGTTTCAACGTCAAGAACCTGATCGGACCGGATCGGGAATATTACCGCTTCCAGTCCTACACGCCCGAGGAATACGCGTGGAAGCGCGACTGGACGGCAGATCAGATGATCGACCTGGACGCCGATGTGATCGGCTTTCAGGAAATCTTCGAGGAGGAGGCGCTTGCCGATGTCGTGGCGCTTGCCAGCAGCCGCGCCAGGGCGCTGAACGCGGCAGTGATCCCCGATGCCGGCAAGGCCTACCGGCGCAAGGTGATCTTCGACAAGCTCGGCGTCGCCCCCTGGGACGGCGCGGCGCTGGCCTTTGCCGCCAATGCCGCCGATGAAGGCGTGCCCGGCGCGCGCCGCCCCGGCGTGGCAGTGCTGTCGCGGTTGGGCTTTGTCGGCGCACCGGAGGTCATACAGGACCTGGCCGAGCCGCTGACGATCCCGTTCCAGCCCTTGCGCGGGATGGATCGAGGGCTCGACAGCGGCGCGTTCACCCTGCGCCGCCTCTCGCGGCCGATCCTGAAAGTGCGCATCCCGGTCGGCGACACGGTGATCACCCTGTTCAACTGCCACCTGAAATCGAAGCTCGGCGAGTTCATCACCCCCAAGGGCGCGCTCTATGCCCCCGAGGAAGACCTGACCCGCTACGACCCGGTCGGGCGGGCGCTTGGCGCCTTGCGCGCCGCGGTGCGCCGGATGGCCGAAGCCTGGGTGCTGCGCCGCGAGATCGTCGCCGAGCTTGCGCGTGGCTACCCGGTGGTGGCGGTCGGCGACTTCAACGACGGCGAGCACGCGGTCTCGTCCGAGATCATTTCGGGCGAAATGCCATTTCGCAATTACGGCTGGATGCTGCGCCACGATGCCCAGAGCTATTCCGATCGCTATTCGGACGAAGAGCATCGGCTGATCACCGAAAAGGTCGAGCGGACGCGGCTGCACTCGGCCGAAAAGCTGTTCGTGAGCAAGAGCCTGCGCGACATGGTCTACACGTCCGCCTTCGGCGGGGTCTATGAAAGCATCGACCAGATCCTGTTGTCGCGCCACTTCAATCCAGAGTTCGAAGGCCGGATCGCCGACATGGACTACTTCTCGGTGCTGAACGACCACATCACCGACGGCTCCCACGCCCAGGCGCCCTATAACAAGCTCGCCTCCGACCACGGCCAGATCAAGGCGCATCTGCGTCTGCGGAACGGTTGACGGCAGGGCTGGGGGTTCTACCCCCAGACCCCCGGAGTATTTGCGCCAGGAAAAGATCCAGGGGTTGCGCATCGGGCGGGCACGGGTCAGCATCGGCCCAAAGAGACCCGCCATGCCCCACGATCACAATCAAAGCGGCCACGGCCATCATCACATCTCGCCCGAGGCGGGCGACAAGGCCATGGCCGCGGCGGTGGCCATCAACGTGGCCCTGACCGTGGCCGAGATCGTCGGCGGGCTGCTTTCCGGCTCGGTCGCGCTGATCGCGGACGGCGTTCACAACCTCTCCGACGCCGTCTCGCTGGCGATTGCATGGGCCGCGCGCAAGATCGCCCGGCGGCCGACCGACGCCACCATGACCTTCGGCTACAAGCGCGCCGAACTGGTGGCGGCGCTGATCAATTACACCACCCTGATCGTGATCGGGCTCTGGCTGATCTGGGAAGCGGTGGGCCGGTTTCTCGATCCGCGGCAGATCGAGGGCGGACTGGTCATCGCCGTGGCCCTGCTGGCGCTGATCGTCGATGCGGTGACGGCGTTGCTGACCTATCGGCTGTCAAAGCAGAGCCTCAATATCCGCGCCGCCTTCCTGCACAACCTTGCCGACGCGCTCGGCTCGGTCGCGGTGATCGCGGTGGGGGTGCTGGTGCTGCTGTTCGACTGGCGCTTCGCCGATCCTCTGGTGACGCTGGGGATCGCGCTCTACATCCTGTGGATGGCCTTTGCCGAGATCCGCACGGTGATCCGGATCCTGATGCTGGGCAGCCCGCCCGAGATCGACCCGGCGGAGGTGCTGGCGGCGATGGAGGCTGTCGACGGCGTGACCGGCGTGCATCACCTGCACCTGTGGCAGATCTCCGAACACGTGACCTCGCTGGAAGCCCATGTGGTGACCGCTGCCGAAGATCTGGCCGGGGCGAGCCGGACCAAGGCGGCGCTGCGCGAGATGTTGGCGGAAAGCTTCGGGGTGAGCCATATCACCCTTGATACCGAGACCGCTGCCGATGACTGTACCGATTGCGGCCAGGCTATTGGCGGGACGATGTAATCACATCATCAGCAGGCTGAGCAGCCAGTAGATGATGCCGGACATCAGCGCCGCAACGGGCACGGTGATGACCCAGGCCGCGACCACCGTCATGAAATGCGAGCGGCGCACCAGCTTGCGCCGGCGCAGCTCCTCGGCCGGCAGGCGCTTGCCATCGGGGCGCGAATTGTTGGCAAGGCGGCGGCGGCGGGTGGTGTGCCATTCGCGGTAGAACCCGACGCCGAACACCCCGCCCACGGCAATATGCGTCGACGAGACCGGCAGGCCCAGCCAGCTCGCCACGATCACCGTGATCGCCGCCGAGAGCGCCACGCAATAGGCGCGCATCGGGTTGAGCTTGGTGATCTGGCTGCCGACCATGCGGATCAGCTTCGGGCCGAACAGCATCAGCCCGAAGGAAATGCCGAAGGCGCCGATGACCATCACCCAGATCGGAATCGAGACCTTGCCGGCGACTTCGCCGAGGCTTTCGGCATGGACGATGGCGGCGAGAGGCCCGACCGCGTTGGCCACGTCATTGGCGCCATGGGCGAACGAGAGCAAGGCCGCCGAGATCACCAGCGGCACGGCGAACAGGGTCTTGAGCGACTTGTTGCGGTTCTCCATGCCTTCCGACTGGCGCCGGATCAGCGGGGCCGAGATGATGTAGGTAACCGCGCCAATGCCAAGCCCGATCAGCAGCGCGGTGCCGAGGTCGATGGTGAAGATATGCTTGAACCCCTTGACCGCGAGGTAGGAGGCGAAGGCGCCCGCCATGATCGCGATCAGCACCGGCACCCAGCGCCGGGCCGAGGCGATCTTGTCGTCGGTGTAGATGATATAGGCCTTGATGAAGGCGAGGAAGGCGGCCGCAATCACACCGCCCAGCACCGGCGAGATCACCCAGCTTGCGGCGATGGTGCCCATCGAGGTCCAGTTGACCGCGCTCAACCCCGCTGCCGCCACGCCCGCGCCCATCACCCCGCCCACCACCGAATGGGTGGTCGAGACCGGCGCGCCGACCCAGGTGGCGAGGTTGACCCAGAGCGCCGACGAGATCAGCGCCGCCATCATCGCCCAGATGAACACCTGTTCGTCGGCGACGGAGGCCGGGTCGATGATCCCCTTGGAAATGGTCGAGACCACGTCGCCGCCGGCAAACAGCGCGCCGAAGCTCTCGAACAGGACGGCGATCACGATCGCCCCGCCCATGGTGAGCGCGTTGGCCCCCACCGCCGGACCCATGTTGTTGGCCACGTCGTTGGCGCCGATATTGAGCGCCATATAGGCGCCGAAGGCGGCTGCGGCGACCACCACGTAGTTGGTCGGAGACTGGCCGAAGAACACCGCCGCGCCGAGCGCCGCGATCACGATGAAGGCCAGCGCGATACCCATGCCGACCATCGGCCGCGAAACATACTGGGTGGCAAGTTCAAGCTGGCCGATCCGGCCAAGATCCTTGTCCAGTGTGCGCCACTGGTTGCTGCCCTTGCCCGCCGCCATGCCAGTCCCCCGGGTGTTACGATTCCGTTAAAAAACGTCACAAGTCCGGAGGCGGGCTACCGCAGTAGACACGCCAATGCAATGGTTCTGCGCCGCCTCGGGCGGCGCGAACCAAAGAACGCTGGAAATCGGTGCTCAGAAGTTGCGCAACAGCTCGCGCAGGCTTTCTTCCTCGACCATGTCGGCGGCCTTGTCGAGCGGCACCCACTTGCGCTTGCGCTGGCCGGCCTCGGGGAAGTCGTCGGCCACGCTCGACACCTTGATCGGGTAGACCGTGGCCGAGCACGGTTCGGACAGGCCATCGTCGTAATGCTTGAGATAGTCGAACTCGCCAACCGGGCGTCGGCCCACGCGCTTGGACTTTACGCCCGCCTCTTCCCACGCCTCGATCCGCGCCGCTTCCGGCGCCGACTTGCCATCCATCGGCCAGCCCTTCGGCAACATCCAGCGCCCGGTGCCGCGGGTGGTGATCAACAACACCTCCTTGTGGCCATCGGTCTTGCGGTAGCACAGCGCGGCCACCTGGAATCCATTGGGTCGCCGGATCATGGGACGAACAACACCATCCCAGGCCTTAGAAAGAATCGAAGACATTTTGCCCGCCTTTTTGTTTTTCTTTGTTATGGATCAATATAGTAAATTCTCTGCGAAAAGCAATTCAACTTAACTTAAGTGTCGGAATCCATTGAAATTTCTCTGCTCATATCTGCGCGCCGGCAGAGTTTTCAGCCCCCGCGCAGATATCTAACACGCTGATAAGGCTCACCTTTCAGCTCCCACGCGGCTTCGCGCGCAAGGTCGGCTGGGCGGCGCGGGGATCGTCGGGCCAGGGGTGGCGCGGGTAGCGCCCGCGCATGTCCTTGCGCACGTCTGCATAGGAACTGTCCCAGAAAGCGGGCAGGTCGGTGGTGGTCTGCACCGGGCGCCCAGCCGGACTGAGCAGCACCACTCGCAGCGGCCGCCCCGCCACCTGCGGGTGGCGGGTGACCCCGAACATCTCCTGCAAGCGCACCGCGATCTCGGGGGCCTCGCCGGAATAGTCGATCGCCGCCTTGCGGCCCATCGGCGTTTCGAAATGCGCCGGGGCCTCGCGGTCGAGCGCCTGCATCTGGGTCCAGTCGAGCCGGGCGCGCAGTGCCTCGAGACAATCGAACCGCTTCCAGTCGGCGGCGCTGCGCACAGCGTGGAGATGCGGCAGCAGCCAATCGTCGAGCGTGGCCATCAACGCCGCGTCGGTCATCTCCGGCAGATCGGCGCCAGTGGCGCGCACCAGCTCTACCCTGGCGATGAAACGGCGCGCCGCGTCGGTTGGCCGCAGCCCCAACTCACGCACTCCGTCGAGCATCGCCGTCGCCACCGCCTGCGCATCGGCGTTGCGCCAGACCCGGTCTTCGAGCACCAGCGCGCCAAAGCGTTCCTGCTCGCGCGCCACCACCTTTCCCTCGCGCTTCGACCATTGGCAGATCCTGTGCCATGCGATCTGGTCGCCATGGATCGCGCGCAATTCCGCCTCGCTGATTGCCGTCGCCATCCGCACCCGTGCCTCGCGCGGATTGCCGTCGGTATCGGTCACCACCACCAATCGCTGGCCGGCGAGGGGATCGTCGGCGTCGATCAGCGCGCCCTTGCCGCCGGAGAGCACGAAGCGCGGCTCGTCGCCCTTGCGCCGCAGACCCACCCGGTCGGGATAGGCGAGCGCGGCCATCTGGGCGAGGCCGAGCGCCACCCCCGGCTCGACCAGCCGCGCCAGCCGCCGGGCCTCGGTGCGGATGCGCGCCACCGTGCCCCGGTTCGGCTCGATCCCGTGATCGCGCCGGAACCGGTCGGGATCGGCAACCGCCGCGTGGCGCAGTGCCAGTTCCACCGGCGCGCCGCGCGGCAGCGGATCGCGCTCTTCCATCAGGGCGGCAAGCATGGCCGCGTCGCGCCCGGCGACGAGCAGCATGTGCCCGAGCCGGGGATGCAGCGGCAGCCGCGCCAGCCGCTTGCCCCCGGCGGTGATCCGCCCGTTTGCATCGAGCGCACCAAGCTCGGTCAGCAGCATACGGGCCTCGGCCAGCACGCCGGGATTGGGCGGGGTGAGAAAGGCCAGCCCCTCGCCGTCGCCCGCCCCCCAGAGTGCGAGTTCAAGCGCCAGCGGCACGAGGTCGGCGACCTCGATCTCGGCGGGGGGAAAGGCGGGCAAGGCCCCCTCTTCGCCCTTCGTCCACATCCGGTAGCAGATGCCCGGCGCCACCCGGCCGGCCCGGCCCCGGCGCTGGTCGGCCTCGGCCTTGGAGACCCGCTCGGTGACAAGCCGGCTCATGCCGGTGCCGGGATCTACCCGCGCCCGGCGTGCCCGCCCGGCATCGACCACCACCCGGATATCCTCGATGGTCAGCGAGGTTTCGGCGATGGAGGTGGCGAGCACCACCTTGCGCCCCGATGTCTCGGGTCGGATCGCCGCGCGCTGCGCCGCTAGCTCCATCGCGCCGTAGAGCGGGCGCAGCACGCAATCCTCAGGCAAGCGCCCGGCAAGCGCCGCCGCCACCCGGCGGATCTCGCCCTCGCCGGGAAGGAAGACGAGCACGCCGCCGCTGCTCTCGGCCACCGCCTGCGCCACCAGATCGGCCACCGCCGCCTCGAACCGGACCTCCTTGCGCAATGGCGTTTCGCGCCAGCGGGTCTCAACCGGAAACGCCCGGCCCTCGCTCACCACCACCGGCGCCGCGTCGAGCAGCGCCGCGACCGGCTCGGCATCCAGCGTGGCCGACATCACCACGATCGCCAGATCGTCGCGCAATGCCCCGCGCGCCTCCCAGGCCAGCGCGAGGCCGAGATCGGCGTTAAGCGAGCGTTCGTGGAATTCGTCGAAGATCAGCGCGCCGATACCGCTCAAACCGGGGTCCGATTGCAGGATTCGTGTAAGAATTCCCTCGGTCACCACCTCGATCCGGGTGCCCTTGCCCACCTTCGCCTCGCCCCGGATACGGTAGCCCACTGTCTCGCCCACCGCCTCGCCCAGCGTTTCGGCCATGCGCTCGGCGGCGGCGCGGGCGGCAAGGCGGCGCGGCTCCAGCATCACGATCCGGCCCGCCACCGCATCGCGCAACGCCAGCGGCACCCGCGTCGTCTTGCCCGCGCCCGGCGGGGCGACCAGCACCGCCCGCCCGGCGCGCTTGAGCGCGGCAAGCAGGTCGGGAATGGCGTCGTCTATCGGGAGCGGGGTCATGTCGCCCTTATCGCCGGGGCCTCACCTGCGAACAAGCGCGACCTGCCCGTGGATGGTTTTCACGTCGGCGCGCTCGACCACCAACCGGTCGCCGGTGCGGTTGAACTGCACCGAGAAGGGAAAGCCGGTGGCCTGCGCCATCTCTTCGGCGGTATAGCCCTGAACCCGCGTGAGCTGCCCAGCGCAAACCAGCCCATCGGCGCTTTCGGTCGCCGCGCGCATCCGGACACGCATCGAGCGTTCGCCGTCGAAGGTCTGGCCGTCGAAGGCGCAGCCGGTGCTTGCGGGACGGTCGACCAGCACCGCGAGCAAGGCGCTGAGCGGGTCGATCCGGCTGTCGGACGCGGCGAAGGCGAGGCTCGTGGAGGAACTGCGGTAGCCGGTGTCGAGGTCTTCGCTATAGCTGCGCGGGCTCAGGCGCGGCACCGTGCCCACGCCATGCGCGCTCATGGTAAAGCGCACCCGCGCCAGCAAACCGGCAAGCCCGGTGGTGCGAAATTCGCCCTTGGCGGCATAGCTCTTGCCATCGGTATTGGCGGCAACCACCATCCGCCCCACCGGCGCGCCATAGAGCCGAACCCCAAAGGTGGAGTTCAGGCTTTCCGCTGTCGCCCCCGCCGCCAAGGCGGCCACGAGCGCCAGACCCAGACCAAGGCTCACCAACCAGTAACGCATCGTCTTGCTCACATCTTCCGAATCGCCGGCGTTGCACCGAATCGGGAAAGACTAGCACAGCCCCGCCAGCCGCGGGCGACTGGACAAGCCGCGCCGGGCCGGGCAAGACAAACCGACAGCAAAGACGGGCGGCGGCCGATGGATATCGACGATCTGGCAAAACGGGTGGCGGATGGCGAGCGGCGGGCCCTGGCGCGTGCGATCACGCTGGTTGAAAGCGTCCGCCCCGACCACCGCGCCGACGCCGCCCGCCTGATCGAAGCGCTGAAGGGCAGCGGCCGCGAAGCCCTGCGCATCGGACTTTCGGGCACGCCCGGCGTGGGCAAATCGACCTTCATCGAAGCCTTCGGGATGTTCCTCGTTGCCAAGGGGCTCAAGGTGGCGGTGCTGGCGGTCGATCCCTCATCGGCGCGCTCGGGCGGCTCGATCCTTGGCGACAAGACCCGGATGGAGCGGCTCGCACGCGAGAAAAACGCCTTCATCCGCCCCTCGCCCGCGCGCAGCCAGCTCGGCGGCGTGGCCCGGCGCACCCGCGAGGCGGTGGCGCTCTGCGAGGCGGCGGGGTTTGACGTGGTGCTGATCGAAACCGTGGGCGTGGGCCAGTCCGAGACCATGGTCGCGGGCATGGCCGATCTGTTCCTGCTGCTCATCGCCCCGGCGGGCGGCGACGAGCTCCAGGGCGTCAAGCGCGGCATCATGGAGATGGCCGACCTCATCCTCGTCAACAAGGCCGACGGCGCGCTGAAAGACACCGCCCGGCGCACCTGTGCCGACTATACCGGCGCGCTCAGGCTCCTGCGCAAGCGGCCACAGGATCCGGACGGGTATCCGCAGGCAATGATGGTCTCGGCGCTCACCAGGGACGGGCTGTCCGAGGCCTGGGACGCGATGACCGCGCTTGCCGACTGGCGCCGCGACAGCGGCTATTGGCAGGCCAACCGCGCCGACCAGGCCCGCCGCTGGTTCGAGGAGGAGTTGCGCGCCGCCCTGCTCGCCCGGCTCGAACGCGACCCGCGCATTCGCGCCATGGTCGCCCGTCTCGCCGACGCGGTTGGACGTGGCGATACCTCGCCCACCGCCGCCGCCGACAGCGTGCTCGCCGCCCTCGACACCTGACCGCCGCGCCCCGGCGCCCCGGCGCCCCGGCGGGCGGAAAATGCGTGACACCCTTTGCCGCGCGCGCTATGACCGCCGCGAACACGTGATGGAGGTGTGGATGTATCCAATCAGGACCCTGTATTTCGGCTAGGCTGCCGGTCCTGACGGGCTGGTCGCCAGCCCCGCATCCCCCAATTCCATTTCCAGTTCCCGGAACCCCGTCATGTTTCGTTTCTTTGAAAACCTCGTCGATCCCTTTTCCCGTCATGGCACGGCCACGCCGCCCGCCACCGTCTGGGCCTATCTGAAAACCCATTTCGGCAATTTCCGCCGCTGGATGATCTGGATGGCGGCCACCGGCGTTGTCGTGGCACTGATCGAAACCGGGCTGATCTTCTATACCGGCCATATCGTCGACCTGATGGGCGAGACCGCGCCCGAAACCTTCTGGCAGGAGCACGGGCTGGAGCTGACGCTCGCCGCGCTCTTCGTGCTCTTTCTCCGCCCCGTCGCCATCGTGCTCAACCACTTCTTTCTTGAGCAGACACTGGCGGGCAACATGCAGGACCAGGTGCGCTGGCGCGCGCACAAACACCTGCTCGGCCAGTCGATGGGCTTTTTCCAGAACGATTTTGCCGGCCGGCTCTCGAACCGGGTGATGCAGCTTGGCCCGGCGGTGGAAGACAGCACCTACATGGCCTTCGAGGGCATCTGGTATTCGGTCACCTACGTGATCGCGGCGATGGTGATCCTCGGCCAGGTCACGCCCTGGCTCGCCCTGCCGCTGTTTGTCTGGCTGCTGGCCTATATCGCCTATACCCGCTGGATCGCGATCCGGGTCTCGACCGCATCGGAAAAATGGTCCGAAGCGCGCTCGCTGGTCACCGCGCGGGTGGTCGATGCCTATGCCAATATAGAAAGCGTCAAGCTGTTCAGCCAGGGCGCGCGCGAAGAGGATTACGTGCGATCCGCGATGCGCCGCCACCGGCTGCGGTTCCAGCGCTTCCTGCGGTTGATGACCGAACTCAGCTTCGGCCAGAACGTGCTGAACGGGCTGCTGATCATCGGCGTGCTCGGCCCGTCGCTCTGGCTCTGGACCCGTGGCCATATCTCGGTGGGCGAAGTCGCCGCCGCCTCGGCGCTGACGATCCGGCTCAACGGCATGTCGGGCTGGATCATGTGGGTAACGATCCGGCTGTTCGAACATGCCGGGGTGATCCGCGAGGGGCTGAAATCCATCTCGGTGCCGCACGAGATCACCGATGCCCCCGGCGCGCCGGCGCTGCGGATCGGCGCAGGCGAGATCGCCTTCGAGGATGTCAGCCACCATTACGGCAAGGGCACCGGCGGGCTGGACCACGTTTCGCTCACCATCCCGGCCGGGCAGAAGGTGGGGCTTGTCGGCCGCTCCGGCGCGGGTAAATCCTCGCTGGTCAACCTGCTCCTGCGCTTTCGCGACGCCGAACAGGGCCGCATCCTGATCGACGGACAAGAGGTGCGCGCGGTCACCCAGGACAGCTTGCGCGCCGCCATCGGCATGGTCAGCCAGGACAGCTCGCTGTTGCACCGCTCGGTGCGCGCCAATATCCTCTACGGCCGCCCCGATGCGACCGAAGAGCAGATGATCGCCGCCGCGCGCCGGGCCGAGGCGCATGACTTCATCCTGCGGCTGGAAGACCCGAAGGGACGCACCGGCTACAACGCCCAGGTCGGCGAGCGCGGAGTGAAGCTCTCGGGCGGCCAGCGCCAGCGCGTCGCCATTGCCCGTGTGATGCTGAAAGACGCCCCGATCCTCGTGCTCGACGAGGCAACATCGGCGCTCGACAGCGAGGTGGAAGCGGCGATCCAGGACACGCTCTACGGCATGATGGAAGGCAAGACCGTGATCGCCATCGCCCACCGGCTGTCGACCATCGCGCGGATGGATCGGATCGTGGTGCTCGACGAGGGCCGCGTGGTCGAGGACGGCCCGCATGTGTCGCTGGTGGCGCAGGGCGGGCTCTATGCCGACCTCTGGGCGCGGCAATCGGGCGGGTTCCTCGCGGACAGCTGAGGCCTGGGGGTTTCACACCCCCAGACCCCCGTGGGATATTTGTAGCAAGATGAAGGGGGTTGGACCTTCCCGCGCGGCGGCATAGACAAAAGCCATGCGCGTAACCCTCTCCGAGTTGATCAATCCGTTCCGCCCCGCAGAGGGCGTGCCGCCATCGACTTTGCTGGCGTTTATCCGCTGGAGCCTGTCCGGCGCCGGCGGCGTGATCGCATTGGCGGCGCTGGTCTCGGCGCTGGCCGGGCTGACCGAAACCGGCACCGCCTGGGTGCTCGGCGCGGTGATCGACACGGTGGTGGGCCACGGCCGCGAGGCGCTGTTCACTGCGGAGAATTTCGGTATTTTCGCCCTGGCGCTCGGCTTCTTCCTGCTGGCGCGGCCGATCGCTTTCGGTCTGTCGAACTTCGCCACGGCGGTGGTCGTGGCCCCGGCGGTGTCGCCGCTGGTGATGTCGCGGCTGCACCGTTGGATGCTCACCCAGTCCGTCGGCTATTTCGACGACGACTTCGCCGGACGGATCGCGCAGAAACAGGCGCAGACCGCCAACGCGATGACCAATTTCGTGGTCGAAAGTATCAACGTGCTGGCCTTCGCGCTGGCCTCGCTTGCCGGCACGCTGGTCCTGGTCTCATCCATCGAGCCGTGGCTGGCGCTGGTCTTCGCGGCGTGGTTCGTGATCTACATCGCCGTCATCCGCTGGTTCATGCCGCGGGTGCGCCTGCGCGCCAAGGAACGCGCCTCGGCGCGCGCGGTGGTCACCGGACAGGTCGTCGACACCATCACCAATATCCGCACCGTCAAGCTCTTCGCCCATGCCGAGCGCGAGGATGCCGCCGCGATCGACGCGATCGAGGTGTTCCGGGGCCGGTCGCTCGCCTTCGGCCAATTGTCGGCCAGCCTCCGGCTCACGCTGATGGTGCTGGCGGGGCTGTTGCCGCTGCTGCTCACCGGCGGCGCGCTGCTGGCCTGGGCCAGGGGCGCCGCCAGCGAGGGCGATATCGTCGCCGCCGGGGTGGTGTCGATCCGCATCGCCCAGATGACCGGCTGGGTCTCTTTCGCGCTGATGGGGCTCTACCGCGATATCGGCGAGATCGAAGACGGGATGCGGACTCTCACCCCCGATCGCCGCCTGCCGGACGCGCCCGGCGCGGTGCCGCTGGCCCTGACCGGCGGCGCAATCCGCTTCGAGGCGGTGGATTTCGCCTATGGCAAGGCAGCCGGCGGCGTGACCGGGATCGACCTTGCGGTGGCGCCGGGCGAGAAGCTCGCCATCGTCGGCCCCTCTGGTGCGGGCAAATCGACGCTGGTGGCGTTGCTGCTGCGGCTGCATGACCCCGAGGCGGGCCGGATCCTGATCGACGGCCAGGATCTGCGCACCGTCACCCAGGACAGCCTGCGCCGCGCTATTGGCATGGTCACCCAGGAAACCGCGCTGTTCAACCGCTCGGCGCGCGACAATATCCTCTATGGCGACCCCGACGCCGGCGAGGCCGCTCTGCTGGCCGCCACCCGCAAGGCGCGCGCCGACGATTTCATCGCCGGGCTGATGGATGGCGCCGGACGGGCCGGGTTCGAAGCCCATCTGGGCGAGCGCGGCGTCAAGCTCTCCGGCGGCCAGCGCCAGCGCATCGCCCTTGCCCGCGCGATCCTGAAAAACGCCCCGATCCTGGTGCTCGACGAGGCCACCAGCGCGCTCGACAGCGCGGTTGAGGCCGAGATACAGGACACCCTGTTCGAGGTGATGAAGGGCAAGACGGTAATCGCCATCGCCCACCGGCTCTCGACCATCGCGCATATGGACCGGATCGTGGTGCTCGACGAAGGCCGGATCGCCGAGCTTGGCAGCCACGACGACCTGCTGGCCCAGGGCGGGCTCTATGCCCGGCTCTGGGCGCATCAATCGGGCGGGTTTCTGGGCGAGGGCTGAACCCGTCTCAGATCACGCCATGCTGTTTCAGAACCGCCTCCTCGTCGCCCGACACCCAACCAAACACTTTCGCGACGCCGTCCCGGACCTGAACCAGGTAGTGGACATCGAAGTCGATCACCGTTTCGGGCAAATCGTCGCGCGCATAGGTTGCAGCCCAGCCGACATGGGCGACGCAATGACAGGCGTCGATCGGGCTGACCTGGAGATTTCGGATCCGCATCTCGCGGGTGCCTATGCTCCGATAGTGTGTGTAGCCCTGCGCCATGACCTGCCTGAACGCGTCGTCGTTCTTTCCCGACATGACCCCTGCGGGCGTAGCGCCGATGACGTCGGTCGCATAAAGGGACGCAAGCGCGTCCAAATCGACATGGCCGGTCAGGGCCTGCTGAAAAAGGCGCTCGTATCGCTCGAACAGGGCCCTCACGGCCGGGTCCATCTGGCGGTCCTTCATGTCTGCCTCGGCCGTGTCGTGCCGACGCTGCATTGCTAACAAATGCGCGGCAACTGTTCGCCCACCAGCATGTCGACGATCCGGCTGCCGCCAAACAGCGTGCGCATCGTCACCAGCCCGGCGGGGCCGTCGGTGGCGCGGCCAATGATCGTCGCCCCTTGCCCGGTCTCGACGCTGCGCATCGCCGCCAGCGCCGCCTCGGCCTCGGCCTCCGGCACGAAGACCACCAGCCGGCCTTCGTTGGCGAGGTAGAGCGGATCGAGGCCCAGCAACTCGCAGGTGCCCTTCACCTCGTCGCGCAGCGGCAGCGTGGTTTCGTCGATCTCGACGCCCACGCCCGCCGCCTCGGCCATCTCGTTGAGCGCCGAGGCCAGCCCGCCGCGGGTGCAATCGCGCGCCGCCTTCGCCCCCGGAGCCGCGGCCAGCACCGCGTCCATCAGGTGCCCGAGCCCGGCGCAATCGCTCTCAAGCGCCGACGACAGCGCCAGATCGCCGCGCGCGGCGAGGATGCAGGCGCCGTGATCGCCCAGCACGCCGTTGACAATCGCCACGTCGCCCGGCGCGATCCGGCTTGCCGCAAGATCGCGCCCCGGCGGGATCACCCCGACACCGGACGTGGTTACGAACAGCGTGTCGGCCGCGCCGCGCCCGACCACCTTGGTGTCGCCGGTGACGATCTTCACCCCGGCCCGGTCGGCCTCAGCCTTCATCGTCGCCACCACCCGGCGCAGGAGCGCAATCTCGCAGCCCTCTTCGATAATGAAGGCGGCGGAAAGCCAGAGCGGCGTTGCCCCGCCGACGGCGAGATCGTTGACCGTTCCGTTCACCGCGAGCGAGCCGATATCGCCGCCGGGAAACTCGACGGGCGAGACCACGAAACTGTCGGTGGTGAAGGCGATCCGCGCCCCCGGTTCAGCCAGCGCGGCGGCCTCCAGACGGGCCTGGTCTTCCATGCTCTCGGGTTCGAACACGCCGGTAAACACCTCGTCGATGAGGTCACGCATCGCCTTGCCGCCGCCGCCATGGGCCAGCGTCACCCTGTCACCGCGTAATACCATTTCGCCTTGCTCCAAATATCCCGGGGGAGGCCGCTTGCGGCCGGGGGCAGCGCCCCCTACTCCGCCGCCTCGGGTTCACGCCGCCCGCCATATTGCCAATAGGCCGCGCAGGCTCCTTCGGAGCTGACCATCAGCGCGCCCAGCGGCATTTCGGGCGTGCAGGCGGTGCCGAACATCGGACAGCCGGTGGGCTTGATCTTGCCGGTCATCACATCGGCGCAACGGGTGCCTTCCGGCTCGGCCACTTCGCGGGCACGCTGGGCCCCGTAGCCGATGCCAAACTTCGCTTCGGCGTCGAAGGCGGCATATTTTTCGCGCACGCACAGCCCCGAACGGTCAATCTCGCCGAGGCCGCGCCAGGCGAAGCTCGGCCGTTCCTCGTAGACATCGGCAATTGCGGCAAGGCTGACCGGGTTGCCGTGCTCGGGCACGACGCGGGCATACTGGTTTTCCACTTCCGCCCGGCCATCGCGGATCTGGGTCAGCACCATCAGCACCGATTGCAGCAGGTCCATCGGTTCGAACCCGGCGACGACGATGGGCTTGCCATAGTCTCGGGCGATGAAATCATAGGCGTGGACGCCGATCACCATGCTCACATGGCCCGGCCCGATGAAGCCGTCGAGCAGCATCTCGGGATCGTTGAGCAATGCGCGGATCGGCGGTGGCACGGTGATATGGTTGCAGAACACGGTGAAGTTTTCCACCCCGTCGCGCGCCGCCTGCTGAATGGTCAGCGCGGTCGAGGGCGTGGTGGTCTCAAACCCCAGCCCGAAAAACACCACCTCGCGGTCGGGGTGGCGCCGCGCCAGTTCAAGCGCGTCGAGCGGCGAGTAGACGGTGCGAATATCGGCGCCTTCGGCCTTGGCCTGCAACAGCGACTTCTGCGTGCCCGGCACCCGCATCGCGTCGCCGAACGAGGCGAAGATCACGCCGGGTTTCTCGGCGATCTGCACCGCCTCATCGACCCGCCCCATCGGCAGCACGCAGACCGGGCAGCCGGGGCCGTGGATGAACTCGATACCCTCATGCACCAGCCGGTCGAGCCCGTAGCGAAAGATCGCATGGGTGTGCCCGCCGCAGATCTCCATGATCCGCACCGGCGCGGATCTGGTGGCGCCGAGAGCGGTGGCGACCGCGTCGATCTCGGCGATCAGCGTCTTGGCGAGCGCCGGATCGCGGAATTCCTCTACGAACCTCATGACAGCGCCCGCTCGCCTTCGGCGATCTGCGCCAGCGTTTCCTGCGCCTCGCCCAGATGTTGCAGTGCCGCCAGGGTGGCCGCCGCCTCCGCCTCGTCGATCACCGCCATGGCGAAGCCGACATGGATCAGCACCCAGCGCCCGACGAGATCGTCGAGCGCGCCCTCGGCCACACAGGCAAGGCTCACCTCGCGCGACACGCCAGACACGTCCGCGCGCGCCGTCATCCGGGCGGCATCAGTGATTTCGACAATCTGTCCGGGAATACCTAGGCACATCGGCTTTCTCCTGTTGCGCGGGGCCGGAGACCTTGTAGCACGAAGCGGCAGATCGGAAAATGCACAAGGTCAAGGCCGGGCCTCAGCCCCTGAGCTTGCCCGCGAGCCGCGCCGGCCAGCCGGTCATCGTCGAGGTGATCTTGGTCATGATCTGTTTCGAGATGCGCTTTTCGATGTCGGCATAGCTCGCCTCGCCTTCGAGCAGGTCGAAAAACGCCTGCCGCATGGTCTTCGAGCTTGTCAGCTTCTCGCGGAACAACCCACTGAGCTTGCTGGAAAACACGTATTGGCGCAGCTTCTTGGCCTTGTCGAGCTCGGCTTCGACGTATCTGACCCGCTTGTGATACTCGGCCATCGCCGCCGCCGGATTGCCGGCCTTCAGCACCAGCGCCGCCGCTTCGGCCGCCTCGGCCCCGGTTTCGATCGCATAGGCGATGCCCTCGCCGGTGAGCGGATCGACATAGCCTGCCGCATCGCCCACCAGCAGCACCGCGCCGCGCCCCGGCTCCGGCTTGTAGTCGCCCAGCGGAATATACGCGCCCTTGATCTTCACCTCGTCGGCCTCGACGCCCTGAAGCTTGAGGTAGCGCGCCATCCGGGCCTTGAGATCCTGGTCGACCCCCTTGATCGCGCCAAGGCCGATGGTGCGGGTGTCGCGCTTGGGGAAGTTCCAGCCATAGCCCCAGTCGACGATACGGAAGTCGATCGACATCACCGCGTCCTCGTCGCAGCCGGGCGCGACCTCGGCTTCGAACGCGAAGCCGATCTTGTCGACGTCGAAAGCCTTGCCGAACAGGTGCTTGGCCACCGGGCTCGCGGCTCCGTCCGCACCGATCAAGACGCCGTAGTGAAGTGTCTCGCCGGTGCTGAGCACGAGACTCCGCGCCGCCTCGTCGATGGTTTCGACCCGAACGCCCTGAAAGTCTTCGGCCCCGGCGGCGATCGCCTCCAGCAACAGCCGGTGGTCGAGGTCGAGACGATAAGTATAGGTCAGGTCATAGGGCGCCCGGAACCGGGCGAGGTGCTTGCCATCCCATTTGAACGCCACCTTGCGCGAATAGAGGAAGTGCTCGTGGTCGGTCTCAAGCCCGAACACCCGCTTCATCGCCTTGCGGGCGCGGCCCGAGACCAGCGCCCCGCAGAGCTTTGAGCGCGGGAAGACCGCCTTGTCGATCACCGCAACCGACAGCCCCAACGCGCGCGCATGGCGCGCCGCCGCCGACCCCGCCGGACCGGCCCCGATCACCACTACGTCATAGGACTTCGCCGCATCCGTCATTGCGCACCCCTGGTCACTTGCGCGCGGTTCTACGCGAAACGTCAGCCAAGGAAAAGGCAACATCGCGCGCCGCCAGCCAGTCGGCGAAAGCCGCCACCTTGTCATCGAGCGCGCAGGTTGGCGGCAAGGTGTCGAGATGCGCCTGATAGTCGAGCCGAAGCTGCAATTGCTCGTCTGCCGTCAGATCTTTCCAGGCCTTCATGTCGCACCTCGCTTGCCCTGGCTCAGATGGGCTTGAATCACCGCCGCCGCAAGCGCACATATGCGCCAACCCGAATGTCAAAGGAACTGGACCCATGGCCGCTCCCATGAAAATTACCTGCCTCGATTGCGGCGCGGTCAACCGCGTGCCCGCCGACAAACTCGGCGCGGGGCCCAAATGCGGCACCTGCGGCGCCAAGCTGAACGACGGCAAGGTGCGCGAGATGGACGCCGCGGCTCTCGCCAAGGCCTCGAAGAACGACAACGTGCCGCTGCTCGTCGATTTCTGGGCGCCGTGGTGCGGCCCCTGCCGGATGATGGCGCCGGAATTCCAGAAGGCCGCGCTGGCGCTGGCGCCCGGCGCGCGGCTGGCCAAGATCAACACCGAAGACCATCCGAAGGTGAGCCAGAAGAACAATATTCGCGGCATCCCGACGATGATCCTCTACCAGAACGGCCGCGAGGTCGCCCGCCAGTCCGGCGCCGTGCCCGCCAGCGCGATCGAGCAATTCGTGCGCACGAAGGCAAAAATCGCCGGCTGAGACAGAGCGCGCGGGGCGGCGAATTTCGCCCCGCTTTCTGCTTGACAGCGAAGGCCGGAAAGGCCAGATACCACCGCGTTGGGGCCGTAGCTCAGTTGGGAGAGCGCGTCGTTCGCAATGACGAGGTCAGGGGTTCGATTCCCCTCGGCTCCACCAAATCCCACCTTCCCGAACCATCACCGCCGGTTGGTATGATACCGCCGGGGTTGGCGGGTTTTGCGCGAGATCATGTGAAGCGGATCGCGCTTCGGGCTGTCGCCGCGCGCCACTGTCTCCGGCAGGCCCGCACCCGGCAGCGCCACCTCGCGTTCGCTTTCGTCGATCAGGTAGTCGAGGAAGGCCTGCCCGGCATTGGTGAGCCGCCTGCCGCTGCGATGCACCGCATACCAGCGCCGGCGCAGCGGAAAACCCTCGACATCGAGCAGCGCCAACTCGCCTGCCGCCAGCTCAAGCCGCAGCGAATGCAGCGACAGATAAGCCACCCCCAGCCCCGACAGCACCCCGTGCTTGATCGCTTCGGCGTCGTCGAATTCCATGTGGGTGCCAAGCTGCACCCCCGCCGCCGCGCAGAGCGATTCCACCGCCTGCCGGGTGCCCGATCCGGCTTCGCGGCGGATCACGTTTTCCTCCATCATCCGCCCCAGCGGGATGTGGCGGCGCCCCACCAGCGGGTGATCGGGCCGGGCGACGAAGACGATGACGTTTTCGAGGAAGGGCTCGGCAATCACCGCCTCTTCTTCCGGCGGGCGGCCCATGATGTAGAGGTCATCGGCGTTGCTGGCCAGCCGCGCCAGCAGCGTCTCGCGGTTGGTGATCTGAAGCCGTGGCTCTACCCGCGGAAAGCGGCGTTTGAACTGGCCCAGCAGCTCCGGCAGGAAATACTTCGCGGTCGATACCACCGCCACCGACAGCGGCCCGGCCACCGACCGGCTCATATCGTCCAGCGTTGCCTCGAGGTCGGCGAGCCGCGCCAGCACGTCGCGCGAGGCCGCCGCCACCTCTTGCCCGGCGCGGGTCAGGCGCAGGCTCTTGCCGAGCTGCTCGGTGAGCGGCTGGCCGATCTTCTCTTCCAGCGTCTTCACCTGCATCGACACCGAGGGTTGCGTCAGGTGCACCTCTTCGGCGGCGCGGGTGATCGAGCCAAGCCGCGCCACCGCCTCGAACAGACGCATTTGCTGGACGGTGGGCGGGATGATCTTTGCCATATACTTACCTCTATGCGTTCTATCAAAACAATCTAGTGTTCTATATCTCAACGGTCAAATACCTTGGCATCACCGGCCCGACTCTCGGGCCACCGAGATCCACAGGGAGGAATACGACCGCCATGGCGAAGACCTATAACGCTGGGGTGAAAGACTATCGGGAAACCTACTGGATGCCCGATTACACCCCCAAAGACACCGATTTTCTGGCCTGCTTCAAGGTCATCCCGCAGGAAGGCGTGCCGCGCGAGGAAGCCGCGGCCGCCGTGGCCGCCGAAAGCTCCACCGGCACCTGGACCACGGTCTGGACCGACCTTCTGACCGACCTCGACCATTACAAGGGCCGCGCCTACGCCATCGAGGACGTGCCCGGCAACGACGATGCCTTCTACGCCTTCATCGCCTACCCGATCGACCTGTTCGAAGAGGGCTCGGTGGTCAACGTGCTGACCTCGCTGGTCGGCAACGTCTTCGGCTTCAAGGCCGTGCGCGCCCTGCGCCTCGAAGACGTGCGCATCCCGATCGCCTACGTGATGACCTGTGGCGGCCCGCCCCACGGCATCCAGGTCGAGCGCGACGTGATGAACAAGTATGGCCGCCCGATGCTGGGCTGCACCATCAAGCCCAAGCTCGGCCTGTCGGCCAAGAACTACGGCCGGGCGGTCTATGAATGCCTGCGCGGCGGTCTCGATTTCACCAAGGACGACGAAAACGTCAACTCGCAGCCGTTCATGCGCTGGCGCCAGCGCTTCGACTTCGTGATGGAAGCCATCGACAAGGCCGAAGCCGAAACCGGCGAGCGCAAGGGGCACTACCTCAACGTGACCGCGCCGACGCCCGAAGAGATGTATAAACGGGCCGAATACGCCAAGGAGATCGGCGCGCCGATCATCATGCACGATTACCTGACCGGCGGCTTCACCGCCAATACCGGCCTTGCCAACTGGTGCCGCGACAATGGCGTGCTCTTGCACATCCACCGCGCCATGCACGCGGTGCTCGACCGCAACCCCAACCACGGCATTCACTTCCGCGTGCTGACCAAGATGTTGCGCCTGTCGGGTGGCGATCACCTGCACACCGGCACCGTCGTCGGCAAGCTCGAGGGCGACCGCGCCTCGACGCTGGGCTGGATCGACCTGCTACGTGAATCCTACATCAAGGAAGACCGCTCGCGCGGCATCTTCTTCGATCAGGACTGGGGCTCGATGCCCGGCGCCTTCGCCGTGGCCTCCGGCGGCATCCATGTCTGGCACATGCCCGCGCTGGTCAACATCTTCGGCGACAACGCGGTGCTGCAATTCGGTGGCGGCACGCTGGGCCACCCCTGGGGCAACGCCGCCGGCGCCGCGGCCAACCGGGTGGCGCTGGAAGCCTGCGTCGAGGCCCGCAACCAGGGCCGCGAACTGGAGAAAGAGGGCAAGGAGATCCTGACCGAGGCCGCCAAGTCGTCGCCCGAACTGGCGACCGCAATGGAGACCTGGAAAGAGATCAAGTTCGAGTTCGACACCGTCGACAAGCTCGATACCCAACACCGTTAAGCCCATCGGCCCAGGGGCGGCGCGAAAGCCGCCTCGGGCCCCGGACACAACCGAAAGGACAAACCCATGAGTGACATGCAGGACTACAAATCGTCGCTGTCCGACGTGACCAGCCGCAAGTTCGAAACCTTTTCCTACCTGCCCGAGATGAGCGCGGACCGGGTCCGCAAGCAGGTGGAATACATCGTCAGCAAGGGCTGGAACCCGGCGGTGGAGCATACCGAACCCGCCAACGCGATGGACCACTACTGGTATATGTGGAAGCTGCCGATGTTTGGCGAAACCGATGTCGACCGCATCCTTGCCGAGGCCGAGGCCTGCCACAAGGCCCACCCCGACAACCATGTGCGCCTTGTCGGTTACGACAACTACGCCCAGTCCAAGGGCGCCGAGATGGTCGTCTATCGCGGCAACCCGGTCTGAACGCATTCCCGGCCCGCCATCGACCGCGGGCCGGGTCACCTTGAGGGAGGCACCCATGTCGACGCACGACGCAGACCAGTTCACCGTAAAGCGCGAGCCCTTCTACAAGGAAACGGGCAACGAGGTCGCGCTCTACCAGGCCGCCTATGCCCGCCGGATGCCGGTGATGCTCAAAGGGCCGACCGGCGCGGGAAAATCCCGCTTTGTCGAATACATGGCCTGGAAGCTGGGCCGCCCGCTGATCACCGTCGCCTCCAACGAAGACATGACCGCCTCCGATCTGGTCGGCCGCTTCCTGCTCGACAAGGACGGCACCAAATGGCAGGACGGCCCGCTGACGATGGCAGCGCGGATCGGCGCGATCTGCTATCTCGACGAGATCGTCGAGGCGCGCCAGGATACCACCGTGGTGATCCACCCGCTCACCGACCACCGCCGGCAGTTGCCGCTCGACAAGAAGGGCGAGCTGATCGAGGCGCACCCCGATTTCCAGCTCGTGATCAGCTACAACCCCGGCTACCAGTCGCTGATGAAAGACCTCAAGCAATCCACCAAGCAGCGCTTCGCCGCGCTCGATTTCGACTACCCCGGCGCCGAGCTGGAGGCCGAGATCGTCGCCACCGAAACCGGGGTGGATGCCGAGACCGCCGCCAAGCTGGTGCAGATCGCCCACCGCTCGCGCAACCTCAAGGGCCACGGGCTCGACGAAGGGATCTCAACCCGGCTGCTGGTCTATGCCGGGCAGATGATCGCCGAGGGCGTGGCCCCGCGCGACGCGGCCCAGATGACGCTGGTCACCCCGCTGACGGATGACCCCGACATGCGCGAAACGCTGCAAGCGGCGGTGGAGACGTTTTTCGTCTAGGGGGATGCGATGATTGCGCCTGACCGGCACGCCACTTCGCTCACCCCGGCGCCCGGCCCGCTCATGGGCCGGATCCGCGCCGCCGGACCGAGGATAGCCCGATGACCCTCGACCTCGACCAATACCGCGCCTGCTTCGACAAGGCCCCGCCCGAGCTGTTCGACACGCTCGAAGCTACCTTTCACGACGCCGCGCGGGTGATGAGCCCCGCCGGGCTTTCCGACTACATGGAAGGCGCCAAGGGCCTGTGCAGCCTTGGCCGGGGCTATGACCTGGTGCTCGCCTTCCTCGAGAATATGCCCGCCGTCGCGCGCGAATGCGGTGAAGACGTGATCCGCGATTGCGTCGGCGCGGCGATGAAGCTGAGTTCGATGACCTCCGGCGAGGTGATTGCGCTTTTGTTCTCGTCGCTGCCCACCGCCGCCCGCAGGCTGGGCGACCCCGAGCTGTTGCGCGGCTATCTGCAACTGATCCACAGCCTTTCGGCCAAGGCCAGCCGCGGGCTGCGGCCGATGCTCGGCCATATCGACGAGCTGCTCTCCAAGCTCACCCTCTCCGGCCTCAAGCGCTGGGCCAATTTCGGCGCCGACACCTACAAGCGCGATCTGGCCGGGCTGACGAAGTATTTCGCCCTCGAAAGCGCCGATGCCCGCAAGATGCTCCAGCAGGAGCGGCGCGGCACCCTGTTCATCGACACCCAGCGCAAGCTCAACTTCTACCTGCGCGCGCTCTGGGGGCGCGACTTTTTCCTGCGCCCCACCGCCGCCGACCACGAGGGCTTCCGCCCCTATATCGAGCACCACGTGATGCATCTGCCCGATGCGGTGGATGATATTGCCGGGGTGCGGGGCCATGACCTCTACCGCGCGATGAGCGCCCATCTGGCCGCCCATATCCAGTATTCCAGCGCCGCGATCTCGGCCGAGCAGCTTTCGCCCGCGCAGATGTTTTTCATCGGTCTGGTCGAGGATGCGCGGGTGGAGTATTGCGCCGCGCAGGAATTTCCGGGGCTGAAGACCCTCTGGAGCAGCCTGCTGGCGTTGCGCTGGGAGCAGAGCCCCGAGCACCCGACCGTCGAAGCGCTCGAAGCCTTCGCGCATCTCCTGAGCGAGCCCGCCGCCACCACCGGCCATGCCGGCCTCGATGCGCTGGCGGCAAAGTTCCACGCCGAGATTGCCGGCAGATCGCGCGACAACATGCTGTCATGGCACCTCGGCATGGAGCTGTATCACGTCTTCGCCGCGCGCCGCGATGTGCCGAGTTTGCGCATCCTCAATTCGATCCGCATCCCCTACCGCGACGACAACCGCTTCGTCTGGGAGTTCGAGGAGTTCGACTGGGACAGCCACGGCGCGGAATACATCCCCGCAAGCCAACGGCAGGTGCGCAAATACGTGAGCGCCATCGAGCTGGCGAACGAGGTCGATGTCGAGCTTGCCGGGGATGACGCGCAGGAAATATGGGTCGGCAAGGATACCTTCATGCCCTACGAAGACGCGGGCGAGGCCACCGTGTCGCATAACGAGATGTGGGGCAAGGAGCCGATCTCGGCACCCTATCACTACCCCGAATGGGATTACCAGGTGCAGCTCTACCGCCCCGACTGGGCCACGCTCTACGAGCGCCGCGCCACCAGGGGCGATCCCGGCACGGTTGACGAGATCCTGCTTGAACACAAGCCCATCGCCCATCGCATCCGCCAGATCATCGACATGCTGAGCCCGGCGGGCGTGCAACGGGTCCGCAACATGGAAGACGGCGACGAGATCGACATCAACGCCGGCGTCGACGCGATGATCGCCATCCGCATGGGCACCCAGCCCAACCCGCGCATCACCATGCGCAACGTCATCAAGAACCGCGATCTCGCCGTCACCGTGCTGCTCGACCTGTCCGAAAGCACCAACGACGTGATGGAGGGCAGCGAAAAGACCGTGCTGGAACTGACCCGCGAGGCGGCGGCGCTGGTTGCAACCGCCATCGAGGGGATCGGCGATCCCTTCGCCGTGCACGGCTTTGCCTCCGACGGGCGACACGATGTGCATTACTACCGTTTCAAGGACTGGGACCAGCATTTCGGCGACGACGCCAAGGCTCGGCTGGACGGCATGAAGGGCGGCCTTTCCACCCGCATGGGCACCGCGCTGCGCCATGCCGGGGCGGGGCTGCTGAAGCAATCCGAGCGGCGCAAGCTGATCCTGCTCGTCACCGACGGCGAACCCGCCGATATCGACGAGCGCGATCCGCAGCATCTGCGCCACGACACCCGCAAGGCGGTGGAAGAGCTGGCCGGAAAGGGCGTGCTGACCTATTGTCTGACCCTCGACCCGAATGCCGATCTTTACGTCAAACGCATCTTCGGCGCCAACAATTACACCATTGTCGACCATGTCGACCGGCTGCCCGAACAGCTTCCCGCGCTGTTTGCCAGCCTGACAGTCTAGGAGCTTCGCCATGACCGATCCCCGCACCTATGTCGGCATCGACAACGACATCAACGGCGGCATGACCGACTCCGCCAAGATTATCCGCGATGCCTGGGTGTTCGGCCTGATCCCCGAAACCGAGACCTGCGCCGGCTGGCGCGTCGAGGCGATCGAGGCATTGTGGGAAAAGGTCGACGCCGAATGGGGCAAATACGGCTTTCGGGTCGCCGCCCTTCCCGACGATCTGCGCGCCACCTTCATGCGCATTCAGGGCGATGCGATCACGCGGGCCAAGGCGGCCGGCTGGAGCGGCGAACAGGAAGTCGCCGACGACGCGTGAGGGGCGCCTATACCCGCCACCTGACCGCCCGCCCGCTGGCCACCGAAACCTGCGAGATCGGCGCGGAGTGCTACAATTGCCTGCGCCGGGCGCTGGCGCGCGCCGACACGTCGGGTCCGGTCTGGCTCGATCTGCCCGGCCTCGGCACGATGAAGCTGGCGCTGCTGCCCGATGCGATGGTGGTCGCCGACCGGGCGCTCGGGCATCTGCCGATGGCGGCCTGGACCGGGATCGCCCCCGGCGCCGATCGCGGCCTGCATGAACCCGTGCCCTGCCTGCTCACCCTGTTTCACAGCCGGGGCGAACGCCTGATCGGTGCGGTCGAGGCCGCGATGCAGCGCCAGTTGCGCGCGCATCTGCGCGACACCACCGCGCCCGTCGCCAGCGATGCCGCCGCGGTAATCGCGCTGCGCCCGCAATCGTAGCGCGGCGGGGGGCGCTGCCCCCCACGGTCATTTTGCCGGGGCAAAACGACCGTTCCCCCCGAGGTATTTCCAGACCAAAGAAGGTGCGGGCGGGCTCAGCTACCTGCCGGGCGATAGGTCATATCGACCACCAGCCGCCACGCCGTCTCGCCCTCGGCGCGCAGCATCTGGCGCAGCGTGAAGCCGGTCGCGTCGGGCGCCGCCACCTCGACGCGCGACTCGTAGGTCGCATCGTCCAGGACCAACGCCACCGTCGAGTCCAGCGCGATGGCGGCGTCGGTTTCGGTTCCGGCGAATTGCACGATCTGGCCCGTCGCCGCCGACCAGAACCCGGCATTCACCTTGCCGCCCGCCCCGCGCACCAGCCGCAGCGAGATATCGCTGAGCCCCGCCGCCACGGCGCAGCTGCCGGTGATGCTCACATCCCCGCCCCCCGGCTCGGGCGCGATCTCGACCCGGCAGCGCCCGCGCTCGAGCGGCGCGCGCGGGCCGGTGGCGATGCGCCCTTCGCCCAGCCATGCCCCGGCTGCCGAAAACAGATCGGTCGCCATGGCGGGCGCGGCCGGGGCGAGGAACAGGGTGAGGAGTGTGGCGAAACGGATCATCGGGTTGGCCTCCGGCGGCGAAGGTAGGAGCGCGGGCCGAAACTCGCAAGCGCGGCGGGCAGCACCAGCAGATCGGAAATCAGCGCCAGCACGAACACGCTCATGGCGATCCCACCGAATTCGGCCACGCCCTTGTTCTCGGCCAGGAACGACCCGCTCATGCCCAGGAACAGCACCAGCGATGTGGTCACCAGCGCCGGCGTGACCTCGCCAAAGGCTTCGTCCAGTCCGGCGCGGGTGATCCGGTGCACCCCGCCCGCCAGCCGAAGCCGGTTGAGCACGTGCAACGTATCGTCCACCGCGATACCGAAGGCCACGGTGAGCGCCAGCCCGTTGGAAAACTCGATGCCCGAGCCCGAGAGCATAAGCCAGCCGCCGATCAGCGTCACCGGGAGCATGTTGGGGATCAGCGCGATCAGCGCAATGCGCAGGTTGCGCAGCCAGAACAGGATCAGGATCGCCACGCCGACGAGCGCGATCAGCAGCGAGCGGTTGATCTCGTCGAGGATCACGCCCGCGACCCGGGCCGACATCACCGGCAGCCCGGTGACCGACGCGATCACGCCGGGCGCGAGCCCCGGTTCCTGCGCCAGGGCGGCGAGCAAGTCATCGGCCAGCGCCATGGTGTCTTCGCCGTTCACGTAGCGAAACGGCACCGACACCAGCGCCTGGGTGCCGTCCTTCGAGACCAGCCGTTGCTCCAGCGGCCCTGGCAGCGCCTCGGCAAGCGCCGCCGCGCCGCCCTCGACATTGGCGAGCGATTGCACGTAAGCGCTGCCGGTCACCCGCGCCACAACATCGGCGACCGTGCCGACAACCGCCGCATCGGTGCTGTTGACCACCACGTGCAGCATCGACACCGGCGCGACCTTGTCTTCGACCGCCTCGAACACGCTGCGCACCGGGCTGTCGCCGCGCAGGCTGTCCATCAGCGAATAGCGCGGACCGGCCTGGCTATAGGCCCAGGTCGACAGCGCCAGCACCACCAGCGCGAGCCAGCTCACCAGCCGCGGCCGGGCCAGCGCCAGCGCCGGCAGCCGGGCGAGGGCGAAGCCGGTCGGTGGGCGATCGTACAGCCGCTCGAACAGCGCGTTGAACCACGCCGCGCGGCCTGCCGTGCTCAGCACCACGAACTGGGTCAGCAACACCGTGGCCACCGACGACAACGTCACGAGAGCGCCCATCCGGCCCATCTCGGCGATGATTTCCGAACGCGACGTGGCGAGCGCGCCGAAGGCCACGGCGGTGGTGATCGCGGCAAACAGGCAGGCCACCGAGACCCGCCGGATCGCGCGCAGCGTCGCATGGGTTGACGCCCGCTCGGCCTGCCGCCCGCGCTCGAAGCTGATATGGATCGCGTCGGAGGTGGCGAGCACGAGGATCAGCACCGGCAGGGTGATCGTGATAGTATTGATCGTTACCCCAAGATGGCCGTGCAGCCCGAGACCGAGCGCGACCGAAAGCGCCGGACCCGGCAGCGTAAGCAGACCAAGCCGAAAGCTCCGGAGCGCAAACACCGCAACGGCGAAGCCGATGGCGATGCCCAGCCCGTTCAGCAGCAGGATGTCACGGATCAGCGCGCTTGCCACCTCGTCGCGCAGCACCGGGTATCCCGACAGCCGCAGCCGCGCGCCCGAGGCCGCCTCGACCCGCGCCGCCAGCCCGCCCAACTCCCCAAGCAGGCTGTGGCGATTGGCCTGTGCGCCCTCATCAGGCTCGCTGATCGGCAGGATCACCACCATCGCCTTGCGGTCCTCCGACATCAGCCGGGTGAGCAACGGCAGCTCGCCGCGGGCGGTCTCGAGCCGGTCGGCCATGGCGCCACGCGGCAACGGCGGGAACGGAAACAGCGGGGCGCCGTCGAGCCGCAGCGCAAAAGGCGAGATCGCGGCGCGCACACCGGGGACGAATTGCGCGTCGAGCAGGAAATCCGACAGCGCCGCCGCCACCTTCGGATCGGCCAGGTCCTCGGCTTCGACCAGGGCGATCACATCGTTGGAATCGCCCTCGAAGGCCCGGCCCAGCGCCACGTAATCCTCGAAGGCCGGAATGTCGCTGTTGAAAAACCGCACCAGCTCGTCATCGAAGCGCAGGCGCAGAATGCCGGTCACCGCAACGAGCGCGATCAGCCCGGTCAGCAGCCACGGCAGCACCAGCCGCCCGCGCAGCGCCGCCAATACTCTGGCCAGAATACGCACCGGCCTTACCTCGCGCCTCACACCTGCCACCCCGCTATCCTGACTGCTCGTTGTTTGCGGGAACGCCGGCCCGTGATCGAGGCTTAATCCACGTAGCGCCAGGTGTCAGCCCCATCGAAGTGGCGAATCGGTATATCGGCGATCGCAGCGGGGTCGTCGGCCAGCCGCAGGTTTACCGCCACCTTGTCGTCGGTCAGGCTCGCCCAATGGGTGGTGACGCCGCAGGTGGCGCAGCTGTGAAACGCAAGCAAGCGGTCACCGCGCGCATAGCCGATCGTGGCGCCGGGCGCGGCAATGATCCGGGCCGCCGCCGGTGGCGCATAGGCCCAGAGGGCTGCGTAGCGCCGACAGGCCGAGCAATCGCACGACGTTGCCCGCGCGGGCCGGGTAATCTCGAAGCGCACCGCGCCGCACAGGCAACTGCCGGTGATGGTATCCTGCGCCATCGCCCCTCGCTTTCGCTCCTTTTTCTTGGCGAAAATACTCCCGCCGGAGGCTTGAATTCTCTGGCGCTCAGCCGTCCACCCGGATCCGGGCATTGGCGGGATCATGCGGGCTGTCTTCGACCACCTCGGCCTCCCATAGCGCGCCCTGCATCCGCAGCTTGAGCTTCGTGCCCGGCGTGGCGAGGTCGGGGCGGACATAGCCCATGCCGATGGACTTTCCGAATACCACCGAATAGCCGCCCGAAGTCAGGCGGCCGACCTTGTCATCGCCTGCATACAACGCCTCGCGGCCCCATGGGTCGGCGTCGTCCGGCCCGTCGATCAGCAGGGTCACGCAAACCGAGCGGATGCCCTTGGCTTCCATCGCCGCCTTGCCGCGAAACGCCTTGGAGAGATCGACGAAGCGGTCGAGTCCGGCCTCCAGCGGGGTTGCATCGCGGCCAAGCTCGGTGCCGAAGGCGCGGTAGCTCTTTTCCTGCCGCAGCCAGTTCTGCGCCCGGGCGCCAACAGGGGTCAGCCCGTGCTCTTCGCCCGCTGTCATCAACAGATCCCACAGGTAGGCGCCCATCTCGATCGGGTGATGCAGCTCCCAGCCCAACTCGCCGGTATAGGCCACCCGCACCGCCGTGAGCGGGCACATGCCCAGCTCGATCTTCTTCGCGGCAAGCCACGGGAACCGCGTGTTGGAGAGCGCGGTTTCGGGGTCTGCGTCCTTGATGACCTCGGCCAGAACGGCGCGCGCCTTGGGTCCGGCAAGGGCAAACACTCCGATGCGCGTGGTCCAGTCCTCCACCTCGATCCGGCCGAAGCGCGCCTCGTTGTCCTCGACCGCTTTCAGCAGATAGTCGCGGTCATAGGCGTGCCAGCCACCCGCCGAGATCAGCACGAAGCGATCTTCGGCCTCGCGGATGATGGTGTATTCGGTGCGGGTCGTGCCCGCCTCGGTCAACGCATAGGTGAGGTTGATCCGGCCCACGCGCGGCAGCTTGTTGGTGGTGAACCAGTCGAGGAAGGCTGCAGCCCCAGGCCCCTTGACCATGTGCTTGGCAAAAGCCGTCGCGTCGATGATTCCGGCGCGCTCGCGGATCGCTTCGGCCTCGGCCTTGGCGTATGGCCACCAGCCACCGCGTCGGAACGAGCGTACATCATGGTCGAAGCTGTCGGGTGCTCCCACCGGGCCGTAATAGTTGGGCCGCTCCCAGCCGTTCACCTGCCCGAATTGCGCACCCAGCGCCTTTTGCCGATCATAGGCCGGAGCGGTGCGCAAAGGCCGGCAGGCCGGGCGCTCTTCGTCGGGGTGGTGCAGCACGTAGACGTGGTCGTAGCATTCCTCGTTCTTGCGGGCGGCGTATTCGGTGGTCATCCAGTCGCCGTAGCGTTTCGGGTCGAGGCTCGCCATGTCGATCTCGGCTTCACCCTCGACCATCATCTGGGCAAGATAGTAGCCGGTGCCGCCAGCGGCGGTGATCCCGAAGGAAAAGCCCTCCGCCAGCCACATGTTACGCAACCCCGGCGCCGGGCCGACCAGCGGGTTGCCGTCGGGCGTGTAGCAGATCGGGCCGTTGAAATCGTCCTTCAGCCCCACCGTTTCCGAGCTTGGAATGCGGTGGATCATGCTCATGTATTCCTCTTCGATCCGGTCGAGATCGAGCGGAAACAGATCGGCGCGGAAACTGTCGGGCACGCCGTATTCGAACCGCGCGGGCGCACCGCGCTCGTAGGGCCCCAGAATCCAGCCGCCGCGCTCCTCGCGCACATACCACTTGGCGTCGGCGTCGCGCAGCACCGGGTGTTCGCCGTGGCTCTTGCGATACTCCACCAGCGCCGGATCGGGCTCGGTGACGATGAACTGGTGCTCGACCGGGATCGCCGGGATCTTGATCCCCAGCAGCCCCGCCGTGCGCTGGGCATGGTTGCCGGTGGCCGTCACCACATGTTCGGCATGGATCTCCACCTGCTCCTCGGTCGGCACGAGGTTGCCGCCGCGCTCGCCCATCTTGGTCGCCGTCACGATCCACTCCGCGCCGGTCCAGCGGTAACCATCCACCTGCCATTTGCGCTCGATCGCCACGCCGCGCTGGCGCGCGCCCTTGGCCATCGCCATCGTCACGTCAGCCGGATTGATATAGCCATCGGTGGGGTGGTAGAGCGCACCGATCAGGTCTTCCGTGCGCAGCAGCGGCCAGCGCGCCTTGATCGCGTCGGGGGTCAGGAACTCGTGCGGAATACCCACGGTCTCGGCGGTGCTGGCATAGAGTTGGAACTCGTCCATCCGGGCCTGGCTCTGGGCCATGCGCAGGTTGCCCACCACCGAGAACCCGGCATTCAACCCGGTCTCTTCCTCGAGCGTCTTGTAGAACTTAACCGAGTAATCGTGGATATGGCTGGTGGCGTAGCCCATGTTGAACAGCGGCAGCAGCCCGGCCGCGTGCCATGTCGAGCCGGAAGTCAACTCGTCGCGCTCGAGCAGCATCACATCGGCCCAGCCCGCGCGGGCGAGGTGATAGGCAATCGACGCGCCAACGGCGCCACCGCCGACGACGAGCGCTTTGACATGGGTTTTCATTCCGAGACTCCGTGACAGGTTCCGCCGCCATCCTGCCCCAAGCGCGACAGACCGGAAAGAACCAGCCGACACTTGAAGGGGCGAAAACGACGCTGGCCTCGCCGCCGCCCCCGTGCCACTGTGGCGACGAGCGACGCGAGACCATCCATGCCGATCACCACCTGCATCTTCGACGCCTACGGCACGCTGTTCGACGTTTCCGCCGCCGCCCGCGAGGCGGCCGCGGAGGCAGGCAACGAGGCGCTGGCCGAAAGCTGGCAGCGCCTGTCCTTCGACTGGCGGCGCAAGCAGCTCGAATATTCCTGGCTGCGCGCCATCACCCACGAGCACCGCGATTTCTGGCGCGTCACCAAGGACGCCCTCGACTGGGCGCTGGAGGCGCAGGGGTTGCGCGATCCCGAACTGCGCGAACGCCTGCTCGCCCTCTACTGGAAGCTTTCCGCCTACCCGGAAGTGCCCGAGACGCTCGCCCGGCTGAAACGGGCCGGGCTGAACACCGCGATCCTGTCCAACGGCTCGCCCGACATGCTGGACGCCGCCGCGCGCTCCGCCGGGATCGAGGCGCTGCTCGACGACATGCTTTCGGTCGAGAGCGTGGGCATCTTCAAGCCCGCGCCGCAGGTCTACGAACTGGCCACGACCCGGTTCGCCTGCAAACGCAACGAGGTGCTCTTCGTGTCGTCGAACGGTTGGGATATCGCCGGTGCCGCCGGATACGGGTTCTTCACCGCCTGGGTGAACCGCGCCGGCGACCCGGTCGACAGGCTGGGCCATCCGCCGCATGAGGAACTGCGCGATCTCACCCTCGTTCCGGATATCGCCGCGGCCATCTGATGGGCATCCAGCACTACATCTCCGAAGACGGGGTGCGGCTGGCCTACCGCGACGAGGGCGCCGGCCTGCCGGTGATCGCGCTTGCCGGGCTTACCCGCAACGGCGACGATTTCGGCTTTGTCGCCCCGCATCTTGCCGGGGTGCGGCTGATCCGTCCAGATTATCGCGGCCGCGGGCGCTCTGACCGGGCCGACTGGAAAACCTACAACATCGAGCAGGAATCCCGCGACGTGCTGGCGCTGATGGCCCATCTCGGGCTGGCGCGCGCCGCCATCCTCGGCACCTCGCGCGGCGGGATGATCGCGATGCTGCTCGCCGCCACCGCGCCCGACCGGCTGACGGGCGTCTGCCTCAACGATATCGGCCCGGTGATCGAGCCCGCGGGCCTCGCCGCCATTGCCACCTATCTCGGCCGCGACCCGGCAGCAAAGAGCTGGGAGGCGGCGGCAGCGGCCCGGCGCAAGGCCGCCGTGGGGTTCGCCAACGTGCCCGATGCCCGCTGGCTTGCCGATGTTCATAACCTGTTCACCGAAACCGGGGCCGGGTTGGCAATCAACTACGATCCCGCCTTGCGCGACGCCTTCCTGGCCGCCGGGCCCGAGGTGCCGCCGCTCTGGCCGCTCTTCGACGCGGTGGAGGGCCTGCCGCTCGCGCTCATCCACGCCGCGGGCTCCGACATTCTCTCGCAGGCCACCGCCGACGAGATGCGCCGCCGACGCCCGGATATGCGCTATGCCAACCTGCCCGACCGGGGCCATGTGCCATGGCTCGACGAACCGGCGGCGCTCAGCGTGATCCGTGACTGGATCGGAGACATGACATGAAGATCGAGATGATCCGCGCCGCCGCGGCGCGCCTTGCCGGCCATGCCCGCCACACACCGCTGCTCGTCTCGCCCTTTCTCGACGAGATCGCCGGGCGGCGTCTGCTGGTCAAGCCCGAATGCCTGCAACATACCGGCAGCTTCAAGTATCGCGGCGCGCACAACGCGCTGGCGGCGATGGACCCGGCGGCGCGGGCGCAGGGCGTCATCGCCTTTTCGTCGGGCAACCACGCCCAGGGGGTGGCGCTTTCGGCGCGTGAATTCGGCGTGCCCGCGGTGATCGTGATGCCGTCCGACGCTCCGGCGCTGAAGATTGCCAACACAGCGGCGCTCGGCGCCGAGGTCGTGCTGTATGATCGCGCCCGCGAAGACCGCGATGCCATTGGCGCCGCACTCGCCACCGAACGCGGGCTGACGCTGGTCAAACCCTTCGACGAACCGCAGGTGATCGCCGGTCAGGGCACCGTGGGGCTGGAGATCGCCCAGGACGCCGCCGCGCTCGGCATCGACCGGGCCGAGGTGCTGGTGCCCTGCGGCGGCGGCGGGCTGACCTCCGGCGTGGCCACGGCGCTGGCGGCCGAGGCGCCGGGGATGCGGGTGCGCACGGTCGAGCCCGAGGGCTTCGACGATGTGCGCCGCTCGCTGGAAACCGGGCGGATCGAGCGCAACGACCGGCTCTCGGGGTCGATCTGCGATGCGATCATCACCCCGGAGCCGGGCCGGATCACCTTCCCGATCATGGCCGGCCTCTGCGGCACCGGCCTTGCCGTCAGCGACGACGACGCCCTGCGCGCCATGGCGCTGGCCTTCACCCGGCTCAAGATCGTGATCGAGCCCGGCGGCGCGGTGGCGCTGGCCGCCGCCCTGTTCCACCCCGAGGCGCTGGGTGGCGACACGGTGATCGCCGTCGCCTCGGGCGGCAATGTCGATGCGGCGCTGTTCCGGCTGGCGCTGGAGCGGTTCGGCTAGGATTTGGGTTTCAAGAACCGCGCCACCGGGTCGGGATCGCGCCCGCCCACGGCCGCCCACTCGGCACCAAGCGCGGCGCGCTCGGCCTCGACCAGCGCCACCACATCGGTGATCCGCGCGCCCTGCCCGCGCATATGGTCCATCAGCCGGTGCGAATGCAGGATCGTCGGCACCACGTCTTCCGGCTCCCAGGCGTCAAGCAGGGTGACCCGCCGCAGGTTGAACTCGGGCGGCAACACGTAGAAGCGGATATCCGTCTGCCACAGCATGTCGCGCAGCACCGGCTGGTCGCGCGTGCCGCCGCTCTCGGCAAACCGCCGCGCCCAGTCGGCCAGAAAGGTCAGCATCGCGGGCGAGCGCCGGTAGAGCACCACGCCGGAGTTGAACTGCGGAAAGGCATAGGGCGTCTGCACCGCGTGCCCGGCCCGGATCAGCGCCGAGGCCCGGCGCACGTCATGCGCCAGCGCCAGCTCGAACCGTTCCAGCACCCCGAACAGATCGCCCAGCGGCGCCAGCACAAGCGTATCGGCATCCAGAAACAGCGTGCGCGCAAACCGGCTCCGTGCCATGCAGTCGAGCTTCGAGCGCGGATGCGGATCGGCGATCTGATGCACCATGTCGAACAATCCCGGCGCCACCGCGCCGACATCGTCGGTAAACAGGTCCACCGCGAGTCCCGGCTCGACGGCCCGCAGCGAGCGCGCCGAGCTCTGTGCCAGCGCGCGGTAGTCCGGCCCGGTGGCCACGTAGATCACACCCTCGTCCATTCCCCGATCCAGCCTCATGGCCGATGCCGACGCAAGCCTCTTCTTTGGTCGGCAAATACCTCGGGGGGTCCGGGGGGCTGGCCCCCCGGCCTCGCCACGCTTGACTCGCGCCGCGCCCGCGCGTAAAGCCCGCCACAACCCCGGAAGCCCTGTCTTCCGGTCCCATGGCCCCATGGCCGGGATCGCCCTCCGTCAGCGCGTTGCGCCCACGGGGGCGCACCTGCTTATGAGCTTGCCCACCGGCACGCTCGCCGTTTGGAGCCGCGCCCGCCCGCCCCCATATCGGGGGAACAGAGTCAACGGCAAAGGAGCCGAGATATGTTCGAAAGCCTCTCAGACCGCCTCTCCGGCGTCTTCGATCGGCTGACCAAGCAGGGCGCACTCTCCGAGGACGACGTCAAGACCGCGCTGCGCGAAGTGCGGGTGGCGCTGCTCGAGGCCGACGTGTCGCTGCCGGTCGCGCGCGACTTCGTGCGCCGGGTCGAGCAGAAGGCCACCGGACAGGCGGTGACCAAGTCGGTCACCCCCGGCCAGCAGGTGGTCAAGATCGTTCATGACGAGCTGGTGGCGGTGCTGACCGGCGACGCAGACCCCGGCAAGCTCAAGATCGACAATCCGCCCGCCCCGATCCTGATGGTCGGGCTTCAGGGCGGCGGCAAGACCACCACCACCGCCAAGCTCGCCAAGCGCCTCAAGGAGCGCGAGAACAAGCGCGTGCTGATGGCCAGCCTCGATATCTACCGCCCGGCCGCGATGCGGCAGCTCGAAGTGCTGGGCCAGCAGATCGGCGTCGATACCCTGCCGATCGTCGCCGGCGAAAAGCCGGTCGACATCGCCCGACGCGCCAAGACCCAGGCCAGCCTCGGCGGCTACGACGTCTACATGCTCGACACCGCAGGCCGGCTGCACATCGACGACGTGTTGATGACCGAGGTCGAACAGGTCTCGGCCGCGGTGTCGCCGCGCGAAACCCTGTTGGTGGTCGACGGGCTGACCGGCCAGGTCGCCGTCGAAGTGGCGCAGGAATTCGACAACAAGATCGGCATTTCCGGTGTCGTGCTCACCCGGATGGACGGCGACGGGCGCGGCGGTGCCGCCCTGTCGATGCGCGCCGTCACCGGCAAGCCGATCCGCTTCGTCGGCGTCGGCGAAAAGATGGACGCGCTCGAAACCTTCGAACCCGACCGCATCGCCGGCCGCATCCTCGGGATGGGCGACATCGTCGCCCTGGTCGAGAAGGCGCAGGAAACCATCGAGGCCGAACAGGCCGAGCGGATGGCGCGCCGCTTCCAGAAGGGTCAGTTCAACATGAACGACCTGCGGATGCAGTTCGAGCAGATGCAGAAGATGGGCGGGATGGAAAGCGTGATGGGCATGTTGCCGGGCATGGGCAAGATGGCCAAGCAGGCCGCCGAAGCCGGACTGGATGACAAGGTCATCACCCGCCAGATCGCGTTGATCAACTCGATGACCAAGAAAGAGCGCGCCAACCCCCAGATCCTTCAGGCCAGCCGCAAGAAGCGCATCGCCAAGGGCGCCGGGCAGGAAGTGTCGGACCTCAACAAGCTCATCAAGATGCACCGCCAGATGGCGGACATGATGAAGAAGATGGGCAAGATGGGCAAAGGCGGGATGCTGAAACAGGCGATGAAAGGCATGTTCGGCAAAGGCGGGATGCCGGGTGGCATGCCCGACATGAACGATCCCAAGGCGATGGAAGAGGCCGCCAAGGCGCTCGGCGGCAAGATGCCCGGCGGCCTGCCCGGCCTCGGCGGCGGCGCCGCCCTGCCCCCCGGCCTCTCGGGATTCGGCAAGAAGAAGTGACAGCCCGGCCCGCATATCCCTGGGAAGCCGCCGGTAGCGGCGCGCCCGCCGCCTTCGCGGCCAGCCTGCGCGAGATGATCCCGCAGCTCGAAACCGCGCGCACGATCCTGCGCGCGCCTGCGATCGAGGATTTCGGGCCTTACCGCGAGATCCTGATGTCGGAACGCGCCATCCACATGGACGGGCCGCTGGATCGGCGCGGCGCCTGGCTCGACTTCCTGCAATGCGTGGCCAACTGGCCGCTGCGGGGCCACGGGCTCTGGGTGATCGAAGCCAAGGACAGCGGCGAAACCCTCGGCTTCACGCTCATCTGCATGGAATACGGCGACCGTGAGCCGGAGCTTGGCTGGTTCCTCACCGCCGCCGCCGAAGGCAAGGGCTACGCCTTCGAGGCCGCCCGCGCCGCCAAGTCTCACGCGCTCGAAGCCCTGCGCCTGCCCGCGCTTGTGAGCTATATCGACCGGGTCAACACCCGCTCGACCCAGCTCGCCGAAAAGCTGGGCGGCTGGGCCGACGAGGCGGCATCGGCGGCGCTTGGCCAGCCCGGCGTGGTGGTCTACCGGCACTGGCCGCCCGCCGACGACGAAGGCGGGATGGAGGCCTACGCATGACGATGAGCGATCTCGCCCCCACAACCATCACCATCCCCACGCTCGACACCGCGCGGATGTTTCTGCGCGCCCTGCGCGAGGAGGATTTCGAGGCCGAGGTGGCCTTTTTCGCAAGCGAGCGGTCGCAGATGGTTGGTGGCCCCTTGCCCCGCGATCAGGTCTGGCGCGCGGTCGCCGGCATGGTCGGCCACTGGGCCCTGCGCGGATACGGTTTCTGGGCGCTGGAGGAAAAGACCACCGGGCGCTATCTCGGCCGCGTCGGTCTCTGGGCGCCCGATGGCTGGCCAGAGCCGGAACTTGGCTGGACGCTGATGGAGCACGCCGAGGGCAAGGGCTTTGCCCACGAGGCGGCGCTGGCGGCGCGCGCCTATGCCTACGGCACGCTTGGCTGGACCACCGCGATCTCGCTGATCCGCATCGGCAACGCCCGCTCGGAAGCGCTGGCGCGCCGGCTGGGCGCCGAATGCGAAGGCCCGCACCTGCACCCGACGATTGGCGCGATGAATATCTGGCGCCATCCCGGCCCCGGCAACCTGTCCGCCTCGGGCGGGCCGGAGGCGGCGCAATGACCAACCCCAACGGCACGGAGGCGCCGATGAGCAACGACACCACCCGCGCGGCGCAACTGCTCAAGGAGCATCGCGCCTCGATCGACCGTCTGGACGCGATCCTCATCTATACCCTTGGCGAGCGGTTCAAGCACACCCAGGCGGTGGGCCGCCTCAAGGCCGAACACGACCTTCCCCCGTCCGATCCGGCCCGCGAGGCGCAACAGATCGCACAGCTCGAAGACCTGGCGAAACGGGCCGATCTCGACCCCGACTTCGCCAAGAAGTTCCTCAACTTCATCATCGCTGAAGTCATTCAGCACCACCGCAAACATCAGGAAACCGGGGCGTAACCCCCCGAAATAGCTCGGATATAGGAGAAACAAACCATGGCTATGAAAATTCGTCTCGCCCGCGGCGGCACCAAGAAGCGCCCGTTCTACCGCATCGTCGCCACCGACAGCCGTATGCCGCGCGATGGCCGCTTCATCGAAAAGCTGGGCACCTACAACCCCCTGCTGCCGAAGGATTCGGAAGACCGGGTGAAAATGGACATCGACGCCGTGAAAGCCTGGCTCGACAAGGGCGCCAAGCCGACCGACCGCGTTGCCCGGATGCTCGAAGCCGCCGGTGTGCTCGAGAAGAAAGAACGCGCCAACCTCAAGAAAGGCACCCCCGGCAAAGCCGCCCAGGAGCGCGCTGAATCCAAGGCCGCCAAGGCTGCCGAAGCCGCCGAGGCCGCTGCCGCTCCGGCCGCGGAAGAAGCCCCGGCTGAAGAGGCCGCCGCCGAAGAAACCGCCGAGTAATCGGCCCGTTTCGGCTCGTCTTCCGGCGCGGGGCCTTGCGGGCTCCGCGCCGCTTTGCTTTGGAGGTTGGCATGAGTGATGCGCGTATCTGTGTCGGGGCGCTTGCGGGCGCCTTCGGGGTCCAGGGCGAGGTGCGGCTGAAGAGCTTCACCGCCGAGCCGGGCGCCATTGCCGATTATGGCCCGCTCTACGGCGAGGACGGGACCACGATCTATGAGGTCGAGATTACCCGTCCGATCAAGACCGGATTTGCCGCCCGCATCGCCGGTGTGCGCAGCAAGGAAGACGCCGACGCCCTGCGGGGCATCAAGCTCTATGCCGACCGCAGCGCCCTGCCCTCGCTGCCCGACGACGAGTTCTATCACGCCGACCTGATCGGGCTTGCCGTCTTCGATACCGGCGGCAAGAACCTGGGCCGGGTGACGGCGGTGCACAACCATGGCGCCGGGGATCTGCTGGAAGTCAGCGGTCCGGGGCTGAAAACCCCGGCGCTGTTGCCCTTCACCCGCGCCGCCGTGCCAACGGTTGACCTTACTGCCGGTCGTGTCATCACCGATCCGCCCGAAGGGGTCTTTCCCGAATGACGCAGGTGATCGTCCACGCGGGCTTTCACAAAACCGGCACGTCGAGCCTGCAAGACTACCTTCGCAAGATCCGCCACCGGCTGCCCGAGGGTATCGCGGTGCACCTCAAGGAGGATTTCCTCGACGCGGGAAACCTCGCCCGCCGCTACGGCCAGAGGCCCTATCCGTGGCGGCGGCGGCGCTTTGCCCGCGCGCTGCGGCGCTACCTTGCCGAGATTGACGACAGCCCTGTGCACATCCTTTCCTGGGAGGGGTTTTCCGGCATCATGCCCGGCCACCGCCGCGCCACCGGGCCGGTGCGCAACATCCACCGCGCCGCGATCCCGCTGGCGCGCACCATCGTCCGCGAACTTCGCCGCCGCTTCGGGCCCGACACCGAGATCACCTTTCTCTACACCTTGCGCGAACCGGAGAGCTGGCTGCGCTCGGTCCACGGCCATCTGTTGCGCTCGATCCGGCTGACCGAAGATTTCGACGCGTTCCGCGCCGGCTTTACCCCGCCGATCCGGCTTGACGACGAGGCTACGCGGATCGCCCGCGCCATCGCGCCGGTGCCGGTTGCGACCGCATGGCTTGAAGATGTCAGCGCGCGCCCCGAAGGCCCCGCCGCAGCCCTGCTCGACCTGCTGGATTTGCCTGCGGACTTTCACGCCGGCCTGCCTGCCGCGCGCAAGACCAATACCGGCAACAGCGCGGCGATCCGCGCCCAGTGCCTGGCGCTCAATCTCAGCCTGCGCGACGCCCGCGAGTTGAAGCGGCGCAAGGACGAACTCACTGGGTTCAACCGCCCCGCCAGCCGCTGATTCCGGCACCGAGCGCCGGAGAGAATCGCGGGTTTTCGCCGATTAGCAGTAGCTTTCCGCGAATTTTTGCCGTTTCCTGAGGTCAGGCGGGGGGATGCGCCTATTCGGGAGAGGGAAACGGATGCTGAACCGTTACAGCCAGAGCGGGCTCGTCCTGTTTGGCGTGGCGCTTTATGGCGGTCCGGTTCTGGCCGGCGTGGCGGGCCATGGCTGGTCGGTGCTGCCGGTTTTCGTGGCGCTGTTTCTGCTCTACGTGACCGCCACCCGCAGACCCGACCTCGCCAAGCCGGAGGGCTGGGCCGGTCTGGCGATGATGGCGGCGGGGCAGCTTGGACTCGCTGTGCTGGCTTGGACTGTCGGGATGCTGGTCGCCGGGCTGGCCGGCGCGATCATGCTGCCGCTCTGGGCGCCGATCGCGATCACCGCGGCGGCAGCGGGCAGTGGCGCCTGGGCCCACCGGGACGCCGCCGAAATGAACGTCATGCTCGACAGCGCGATCCGTGCCATCGAAGATCTCAGCCTGCCGCAAACGGACCCGCTCAACGGCGGCTGGCCTGAGTCGACGGTCGAGATTCGTACGGCACTCGACGTGGCACTCGATCGCCTGCGCGCCTTGCCACACCTCAATGCCGGTTTCGTCGATCCGATCGTGCAGGCGCTGGAGGCCGTTACCGGCGCTGACGCGTTCGATGCCTTCTATGATGCCGCCGGGCAGGAGGACGACGACAACGAGCCGGGCGTCGACCTCGGGCTGTTGCGCTACATCGCCTCGCCTGCCGTGCTGATCGCGTTGATAGACCGGGGCGAGGGCGGGCTTGCGCCGCAACTTCTGCTCGACGCGCCCAACGCCAGCGTGCGCGCCGAGGCGCGGGCGCGGGTGGCCGATCTGGTCGAGGCCGGGGCACCCGATGACCAGTTGCCCGACCCGGACTGGCTCGACACCCTCGAGCGCCGCTTTCCCGATGAAGGCTACCGGCTGCTGGCAATGACCTGCGTCCAGGACTGAGTGTGCGGTGAAACGGCGGTTCTCTCCGGGCCCGGTTCGCGCTAGGACAGCGCCATGAGCGACACACCGAAATCCCACGGGCGGATCAAGATCGCCCCGACCGCCACGCCGCGCGCCCTGATCGACGATACCCCGCAACTCGCCGGGGCGTGGGAGGCGCGGGTCATCACCCTGTTTCCCGCCGCCTTTCCCGGTGTGCTGGGCGAAAGCCTGACCGGGCGGGCGCTGAGCGAGGGGCGCTGGCGGCTTGAAACCGTCGAGCTGCGGCAGTTCGGTGAGGGCAAGCACCGCAACGTCGACGACACCCCGGCGGGCGGCGGCGCCGGCATGGTGCTGCGCGCCGATGTGCTGGCCCGCGCCATCGACGCGGCCAGCGACGGCACCCCGACCGATCCGCGCCGCTGGCCGCTGGTCTACCTCTCGCCGCGCGGTCAACGGTTCGATCAGGCTACCGCGCGGCGCTGGGCCGGGTGCGACGGGGTGACCTTCATCTGCGGCCGCTTTGAAGGCGTCGACGAGCGGGTGATCGAGGCCTATGGCATCGAGGAGGTGAGCCTTGGCGATTTCGTCATGACCGGCGGCGAGATTGCGGCCCAGGCGATGATCGACGCCACCGTGCGCCTGCTTCCCGGCGTGCTCGGCAATGCCGCCTCGACCGAAGAGGAAAGCTTTGCCCACGGCTTGCTGGAACATCCGCAATACACCAAGCCCGCCGAGTGGCGCGGGCGGGAAATCCCCCCGGTGCTGCTGTCGGGCAACCACGGCGCGGTGGACGCATGGCGGCACGAACAGGCCGAACGGATCACCCGCGACCGGCGGCCCGATCTGTGGAAGGCATACCGCAAGGCGCGCAAACCCGACGAGCGGGAGCCGACCGACCCGGCGCCGGGGTAGCCAAACGGTCGGTCGCACGGGCCAGCTCCTTACCTGAAGTGTTCATGCCCACGTCCTCTACCTTGCCGCGATCATCGACACGTCGTTCGTCGGCTATGTGCCCAAATCTACCAACGGTAATGCGATCGCTCTATGCTGGAGTTTTCACAAGGAGGGTCACGCAATGGAATATGAAGACCTGTGGAAAATGGAGCGGCGCTTCTGGCTGGACGGTCCGCAATTCTATGAAAGCTCGATGGCGACCGATGCTCGTATGGTCTTTCCTTCACCAGCAGGAATACTTGCTGGTGACGCAATTGTCGAAGGTTTGCGCCAGGGGCCGCGATGGAAATCCGTGGCTATGGACGATAAAACGGCAACCCGTTCTGGCGAGACTGTCGTTCTTGCTTACAAGGCAACCGGCGAACGCAATGGTGCGGCGCCATATGTGGCGCTTTGCGCCAGCACTTACGTCCGCGAAGGCGGGAAGTGGCTGCTACTGGCCCACCAACAGACGCCGGACGTGTAGCCACAAGGGCGAGCCTGTATGGCGGCGAAGTCCCGAATGACTGACATTCCTGACGACACTGCCGTGCAGGTTTCTGCGGGGGCGCCGGGCGATTGAGCGCCAGACCGCGCTGGACGCAATGATTGCGGTTCTACACATAAGAAAAGGGGCGACCGCGCAGGCCGCCCCTTCCGTGTCACAAGGCTCGTGCTTCAGAAGCGGAAGCCAGCCCGAACTTGAACCGTGCTCATGTTGACGTCGATCGGGGTCGGTCCCGCACCGTAATCGCCACTCATGTCGCGGTAGACGTATTCGCCGCCGACAAAGAAGTTGTCGGTAACATTGTATTCAAGCCCGGCGCCGAGGTTCCAGCCATTGGCGGTGCCGGTCGTTCCCGGCGCCGCGGCAAGCTGGAATTCGCCGAACGAATAGCCGCCGACCGCATAGATCAGCGCATCGCCCATCGCGTAGCCGACACGCACCCGCGCATCGACCAGATAGTTCAGATCGTAGTCGGTGCCGCCGAACTGGAGATCGCCCATCTGCGCGCCAAGCTCGGCGCCGTAGACGATATCGCCGCTCTGGAAGTTGTAACCGGCGAAGCCGCCATAGGTCCAACCTTCGATATCGTTGACCACTTCACCCGCGGTGCCGGGATCGGTGATGAAATCACCCATCGCAAAGCCGCCGGTGGCACCGACGTAGAAGCCGCTCCAGTCAGCCGCCATCGGCGCTACGGGAACATACGGCACCGGGTCCGCAACAACCGGCTCAAGGGAACCGGCAAATGCCGCATTCGCAGCAAAGATGGCAGCAATCGAGATTGAAAGTGATTTTTTCATTTTGCTCTCCTTTATTCTCCTCAAGAAACCTCCTTAAACGGGGTGTCTTGTAGGTATGTGCTTTCTGAGTAGAGACATGGTTCAGCCGACGCCGGATTGCTCGTTCTGGTCCTTATTCTCTTAGCGAACGCGCCCTATTTGCAACAGATTTACACGTGTAGAGCCAAGGCGCGCCAAACCCGGCGGATTGTCGCCTGACGACGCGCCTATCGAGGGCGTTCTCCCGCCGAGCCAGCGCCGTTTGCGGCACCACCAAGGCATCAGAATCCTCTTGATCCCTTGCCTGCCTGCCCCTATACCCCGCCCGTCCAGAGCCGGAATCGGCTGCTGGACCGTTTTCGTATTCGCCCGCTTCTTCGGCGGAGCCTGCGACGGGAAACGTGACAAGCAAAGACGACCTGAACCTCCGGCGGGCGCGCCCTCATTCGAAGGCATCGCGGACCCGGTCGAAGATACGGAGCTCTGAGGCGGCACATCTTCGCGGACCAAACCGCGAGCAACATAGGAGTGACAGGCATGGACCTGATCGCGCAAATCGAGGCCGAACAGATCGCCTCGCTCGGGAAGACGATCCCGGATTTCAAGGCGGGCGACACCATTCGCGTCGGCTACAAGGTGACCGAGGGCACCCGCACCCGGGTGCAGAACTACGAAGGCGTCTGCATCAGCCGCAAGAACGGCGCGGGCATTGCCGGCTCGTTCACCGTTCGAAAGATTTCTTTCGGCGAGGGCGTCGAGCGCGTCTTCCCGCTCTACTCGACCAACATCGACACGATCGAAGTGGTCCGCCGCGGCCGTGTGCGCCGCGCCAAGCTCTACTACCTGCGTGCGCGTCGCGGCAAATCGGCCCGTATCGCGGAAGACAGCACCTACAAGCCGCTGGCTGAGAATTAAGGAGAGACGAGATGAAAGCGGATATCCATCCCGAATACCACCTCATCGACGTCAAGATGACCGACGGCACCGTGGTGCAGATGAAATCGACCTGGGGCAAGGAAGGCGACACGCTGTCGCTCGACATCGACCCCTCGGTTCACCCGGCCTGGACCGGCGGTTCGTCGCGCCTGATGGACACCGGCGGCCGCGTGTCGAAGTTCAAGAACAAGTATTCCGGCCTCGGCTTCTGAGCCGTCGCTTGATCGACCATCGAACGCCGCCCCTCGGGGCGGCGTTTTTCGTTTGTGGGTATCGCGGCAATCCGGCACCCTGCCCCCATGTTGCTGGACGCCGTCATCGTGCTCACCATCGCCGCCACCGCCGCCGTGCTGTTCACGCCCGGCCTGCGCAAGCGCGATACATGGCGCGCGATGATCACCCCGCTTGCCTCGATCATCGGCTCGGGCTTTCTGGTGCTCGGCCCGGTGCTCGATCATGCCTACGGGCTCTGGGCCCCGGCGGCGATGCTGGCGCTCTGCGTCGTGGCCTGGGGCTTCGGCGCGGCGATCCGGTTCAACATCGCCAGTATCGGCGACCGGCCCGACGCCGGTGCGGGCCGGCGCGGCGAGTCCGTCGCCTCGGCGCTGCTCGGCTTCGCCTACATGGTTTCCGTCGCCTATTACCTCAACCTGTTCGGCGCCTTCGCGCTCTCGCTCACGCCGTGGGATGGCCCGGTGCAGGTCAATGCGCTCACCTCGGCGGTCTACATCCTGATCCTCGGCGTCGGCTGGACGAAGGGATTTCGCTCGCTCGAAACGATGGAATACGCCTCGGTCGCGCTCAAGCTCGCGATCATCGCCGGTCTCCTGGTGGCGCTGGCCAGCTTCACCTGGGGCAAGGCGATGGCGGGCTCTCTCGATTTCAACCCGGCCCAGACCACCGGCTGGGCCGCCCTCACCCTCGGCTTCGGCCTGATCGTGACGGTTCAGGGCTTCGAGACCTCGCGGTATCTTTCGCAAAGCTACAGCCCGACCACCCGCGTGGCCTCGATGCGGCTGGCCCAGGCGGTCGCAACCGCGATCTACCTCGCCTATATCCTGCTCGTCGCCTACAGCTTCGCACCCGGCGAGGTGGCGCTGACCGAAACCGCGATCATCGACATGATGGGCCTCGTTTCGCCGATCATGCCCGCCTTTCTGGTCGCCGCCGCGCTGGCCGCGCAATTCTCGGCCGCAGTGGCCGATACCAGTGGCTCGGGCGGGCTGATCTCGGAGCTCAGCGGCGGACGGATCGCGCCCCGGCGCGCCTATGTGGTGACGGTGGCGGTGGGTCTTGTCATCACCTGGAGCGCCGACGTGTTCCAGATCATCGCCTATGCGTCGCGCGCCTTCGCCGCCTATTACGCGATGCAATCGGCGCTGGCAGCCTGGCGGGCGGGGCGAAGCGCGCCCTGGCGCGCGGCACTTTTTGCCGGTCTCGCCGGGCTCGCCGTCGCAATTGCGCTGTTTGGGCAACCAGTGGAGTAGACGACCTTTTCTCCGCGCCCGACACAATATATGCTCACCGAAAGCGCGGTGAAGCGCAGGTATGGGTAGGGGGCAGACGTGGCACACATTATCGTTGTCGGGAACGAGAAGGGCGGCGCGGGCAAATCGACCGTGTCGATGCACATTGCCACGGCGCTGGCGCGCATGGATTACAGGGTCGGCGTGCTGGACCTCGATCTGAGGCAGAAAAGCTTTGCGCGCTACATTGCAAACCGTCAGGCAACGATCGCGCGGCACGGGCTCGACCTGCCGACACCGAATTACCGCGATCTGCCCGACATCGAAAAGGGCGCGCTCAATCCCGGCGAAAACGTCTATGACCGGCGGCTGAGCCAGGCCGTTGCCGGGCTCGAGGCCGAGAGCGACTTCATCGTGATCGACTGCCCCGGCTCGCATACGCGGCTCAGCCAGGTCGCGCATACGCTGGCCGATACCCTTGTTACCCCACTCAACGACAGCTTCGTGGATTTTGACCTGCTGGCTCATGTCGACGGCGAAAGCGGCAAGATACTGGGGCCGTCGGTCTATGCCGAAATGGTCTGGAACGCGCGCCAGCTTCGGGCGCAGGCGGGCCTTTCGCCGATCGACTGGGTGGTGGTGCGCAACCGGCTTGGCGCGCAGGCGATGATCAACAAGGAAAAGATGGGCAAGGCGCTTGACGATCTGGCCCGCCGCATCGGCTTTCGCACCGCGCCGGGGTTCAACGAACGGGTGATCTTCCGCGAGCTTTTCCCGCGCGGCCTGACATTGCTCGATCTGCGCGATGTGGGCGTGATCGGCCAGATGAATATTTCAAACGTCGCCGCCCGCCAGGAATTGCGCGACCTGATCAAGGCCCTGAGGTTGCCTGGCGTCGAGGTCGATTTCTAGGCCCGGCGGGCGCTACTGGAACGCAAGGCACGGATCTTCGCGCACCGCGCCTTCCGCATCGAGCACCAGATCGAAGCCGCCATCGGGCACGCCGCCATCCTCGCCCTGCCCGAGTGCAAACACCACCACCTCCGGCGCCACCCGGGCAAGATAACTGGGCACCCCCCAATCCTTGCGGGCATGGCCATTGCCGGTGATCACCACCACCGGCCCGCCGGTGTCTTCCAGCGCCTCCAGCGCGGTGCGGGCCAGCACCCCGTCACGCAGCCGTTGCAGATCGACCATGCCCGGCAGAAGCTCCAGCGGCAGCGCACCGCAATGGGCGGCAAGTTGCAGGTTGAGCCGGTCGGCCAGTTGCTCAGGCTCCAGCTCCGCCGCCAGCCCGAAGGCCTCGGCCTCGTCGCCGAAGCTGAGCGCCACGCCGATCTGCATCGCCGCGCGGGTTTCGGCGCGCGGCACCGCAGCGCCGCGAATTTCGGCCCCCGGCGCGGCGGTGAAGATCGGGTAATACATGGCAAAATCGGGCCACCCGGATTCGGCCCAGTCCAGCGCCGCCGCCATCTGTTCGGGATCCCCGCGCAGATCGTCGTCGACCCGGAGCGCCTGCTCCTCGGTCAGCATTTCGAACACCAGCGCGCGCGGCGCAATCGCCGCCACCGCCTCTGCCTGGATCGCGTGATGCGCCGGATTGTCGTGGACTTCACCGAGCACGTAGATTTCGGCCGACGCCGCGCCGAGCGGGTTGGCAAGGGCAAGGGCTGGCCATGCAAGCAGGGCGAGACTGGCAAACACGAATTTCATGGATGTCATCTGGGGCCTGCAAACCCGGCGCGCAAGCGTCTTCCCATCGCTTTACGGCGGTGATAGGCCAATATCATGAGCATCGCGCTTGCGCCTTTCACCCTTGTCATCGGCGGCGCCGCCTCCGGCAAATCGGCCTTTGCCGAGCGGCTGCTGCGCGCCTCGGGCAAGCATCTGGTCTACATCGCCACCGCCGATGCCCATGATGACGAGATGCGCGTGAAGATCGTTGCCCACCAAACCCAGCGCGGCGCCGGCTGGACCACGGTGGAAGCTCCGCTCGACATCGCCACACCGCTGATCGAGGCCGAGCCCGGAAGCGCCGTTCTTGTCGATTGCGCCACCCTGTGGCTGTCCAATCACCTGATCGCCGAGAGCGACATCTCGACGGAAGAAACCCGGCTGCTCAAGGCGCTTCACGCCTGCCAGGCGCCGGTGGTGGTGGTGAGCAACGAGGTCGGCCACGGCATCGTGCCCGCCACCGCGCTCGGGCGGCATTTTCGCAACGCCCAGGGGCGGCTGAACCAGAGCCTCGCCGCGCGGGCCGAGCTTGTGGTGACCGTCATCGCCGGGCTGCCGCTGGTGCTCAAAGGCACGTTGCCCGAGGGCTTTGCAGGGTGACCCGGATCTGGTGGGTGCGCCACGGCCCGACCCATCGGCGCGAGATGGTGGGCTGGTCCGACGTGCCCGCCGACCTGTCCGACACGCGCGCCCTTTCCCGGCTCGAGGCATTCCTGCCCGACGCGCCGGTAATCTCGTCCGATCTCGGCCGCGCCACCGCGACCGCCGACGCGATCCAGGGCAACCGGCTCCGCCTGCCCCATGCCCCCGGCCTGCGCGAGATCAATTTCGGCGCCTGGGAGCTGCAAAGCGCCGATGACATCGCGGTGCGCGACCCGGCGCTTTCCCGCGTCTACTGGGACGATCCGATCACTTACCGCCCCCCCGGCGGCGAAACGCTGGGCGAGCTGATGGCGCGGGTCGATGCCGCTCTCGCCAAGCTGCGCGCCTATGACGAGTTGATCGTGGTGGCCCATTTCGGCGTGATCATCGGCCAGCTCCACCGGGCCCGCCGCGAGCCGATCCGCGATACCCTCGCCCAGCGCATCGACAATCTTTCTGTCACCGAGCTTCGCCTCGGCCCGGAGGGCTGGCAAACCGGCCGGGTCAACCACTGCCCCTGAACCATTGCCATGCGCGCCGCGTGGCGTCACCATCGGCGCATGACATACGATCTCTTCATTGGCGACCGCAGCTTCTCAAGCTGGTCGCTGCGCGGCTGGCTGATGTTTGAGAAGTTCGACATCCCGGTGCGCACTCACCTGGTCGGGCTCTATACCGGCACGATGCAGTCGGACCTTGCCGCGCTCGCCCCCGCCCGGCTGGTGCCGGTGATGCGCACGCCTGACGGCATCGTCGTGGGTGACACGCAGGCGATGGCCGAAACCCTTGCCGAACGCCACCCCGACGCCGGGTTATGGCCGGCCGATCCGGCGGCGCGGGCGCTGGCGCGCTGGCTCGTGGCAGAGATGCATTCAGGCTTCGCCGCGCTTCGCGGGGCCTGCCCGATGCAGCTCCTGAAGGTCTACGAGGGCTTTGCCCCGTCGGCGGCGGTGCGCGCCGATCTCGCCCGGCTCGAAGAGATCTGGGCGCTTGCCCGGTCGCGCCACGGCACAGGCGGCCCCTGGCTCTTTGGCCGCTATTCGCTGGCGGACGCCTTCTTCGCGCCGGTTGCCGCCCGGATCGCGGGCTATGACCTGCCGGTAGCCCCCCCGGCGCGGGATTATGTTGCGGCGCATCTCGCCGACCCGGCGTTTCGGGCCTGGCGCAGCGAGGGCCTTTCTGTGCGCTACGATCCGGAACCTTACGCCATCGACCTGCCGCACCGGCCCTGGCCTTAGCGCTCTCGCCACATCCAGCCGAAGCAAGGTAGAGATTCCATGCCTCCGGCGGTGGTATTTCGCGGCCAAAGACGCGCGCGTTAACCCTTCTTAAACCAAACGCCCGTTAACCATGTGGCAGGAAACGGCAACGGGGTCCGGGATGGTCGCGCGCGCCCACACGGTGGCATTCGAAGGGGTCGAGGCGCGGCCCGTTGAAGTGCAATGCGCGCTGTCGTCGGGCCTGCCCGGTTTTGCCATCGTCGGCCTGCCCGACAAGGCGGTGAGCGAGGCCCGCGAGCGGGTGCGCGCGGCGCTTTCGGCAATGGCAATCGCCCTGCCCGCGCGCAAGATCACCGTGAACCTGTCGCCCGCCGATCTTCCCAAGGAAGGCTCGCATTTCGATCTGCCGATCGCGCTGGCGCTGCTCGCCGCCATCGGCGCGATCCCGCACGAAGAGGTGGCGGCCACGCTGTCGCTTGGGGAATTGTCGCTCGACGGTTCGCTGGTGGCGGTAAACGGCGCGCTGCCCGCCGCGATGACCGCCGCGGCACAGGACCAGGCGCTGATCGTGCCCGCGGCCTGCGGCGCCGAGGCGGCATGGGTCGGCGCGACGCGGGTTCTGGCAGCCACCACCCTTGCCGCCGTGATCCGCCATTTCACCGGGCAGGCCCCGCTGGACCCGGCCGAACCGGGCGAAGTGAGCGAACAGCTCGGCGGGCGCGATCTCAGCGACGTGAAGGGACAGGAACGCGCCAAGCGGGCATTGGAGATTGCTGCCGCCGGGCGCCACCACCTGTTGCTGGTGGGCAGCCCCGGCTCGGGCAAGTCGATGCTCGCCGCGCGGCTGCCCTCGATCCTGCCACCGCTGGACCCGTCCGAAGCGCTGGAAACCTCGATGATCCACTCGCTCGCCGGTCTGCTCGACGAAGGCGGTATCTCGCGGGTGCGGCCATTTCGCGCCCCGCATCACACCGCGTCGATGGCGGCCATTGTCGGTGGCGGGCGCGGCGCCAAGCCCGGAGAAGTCAGCCTTGCGCATAACGGCGTGCTGTTCCTCGACGAGTTGCCCGAGTTTCCGCGCCCGGTGCTCGAAACCCTGCGCCAGCCGATCGAAACCGGCGAGGTCATGGTGGCGCGGGCCAATGCCCATGTGCGCTATCCCTGCCGCTTCATGCTGATCGCCGCCGCCAACCCGTGCAAATGCGGCCACCTCGCCGATGCCGCCCGCGCCTGTTCGCGCGCGCCGCTGTGTGGCGAGGATTATCTCGGGCGTATCTCCGGCCCGTTGATGGACCGGTTCGACCTGCGGCTTGATGTGCCGCCGGTCGCCTTCACCGATCTCGACCTGCCCGACAGCGGCGATAGCTCTCAGATGGTGGCCGCCCGCGTCGCAAGGGCCCGCGCGGTGCAACGCGCGCGCTACGAGGGCACCGGCGCGCGGGTCAACGCCGATGCCGAGGGCGCGCAACTGGCCGAGATCGCCACGCCCAGCGCCGAGGGGCGCGAGATGCTGTTGAAAGCCGCCGAGCGTTTCGCGCTGTCCGCGCGCGGCTACCACCGGGTGCTGCGGGTGGCGCGCACCATCGCTGACCTTGCTGAATCGGAAAGCGTGGAGAAACCGCATATCGCCGAGGCGCTGAGCTACCGCATTTCCGGCGCGCTCGCCCCCGCCTGATCACCGTCAAACAGCGCGTTCACGAACGTCGCTACGCGCAGCAGCGCCTGCCGCGCTTCCGGCAGCAGCCCATCGAACAGCACCCAGACATGCGGCGCGTCCGGCCAGATATCGAGGGTGACGGCGCCACCCGCCGCGCGCAGCCGCTCGGCCATCCGGCGGCTGTCATCGGCGAGGATTTCCGTGGCGGCGTATTGCAGCAACACCGGCGGCGGATCCGGGTATCGGGCGAAAAGCGGCGAGGCGCGCGGATCATCCGGGGCCGCGCCCTGAAGGTAAAACCCGAGCAGATCATCGCGCCGCGCCGCCGGCAATACCGCGTCGCGCCCCGCATTGGCGGTGACCGAGGCGCCCGAAAAGGTCAGATCGGTGACCGGTGAAAAGGCGAAAAGCCCGGCCGGGCGCGTGCCCTCGCCGAGCAGCGCCGCCAGCAGCCCGAGCGCGAGATTGCCGCCCGCGCTGTCGCCTCCGATCACGATGTCGCCCGGCCGGCAGCCGCGCGCGATCAGCGCGTCCCACGCCGCGCGCGCATCCGCCACCGCCGCCGGAAAGGGGTTTTCCGGGGCAAGCCGATACGCCGGCGCAATCACCTCGCAGCGGGTGAGACGGGCGATCCGCGCCAGCATCGCCGCGAAGTTTGCAGGGCGCCCGGCCACGAAACCACCGCCGTGGAAGTAGAGCACTACCTTGCGACGGCGCACCGGATGCGAGCCGGGACGATTGGAAATGATCAGCGCCGGCAGCGCCGGGGCAAGCGTCGCATCACGAACAAGGGTAAACGGCGGCGCGCGAAACACCCGGCGCGCGATGCGGTCGAAAAGCCGGCGCAACGGCACCGGGTTGCTTGCGCGGGCGATCTTCGGGCGCACAAGGACGCGGCTCGCGGCCAGCAGGAGCCGCAGCCGAAGGCTCATGCCCGCCTTGCCTCGATCGCTTGCCAGATCAGCGCCGCGACATTGGTGCCGTCGAACCGTTCGAGTTCCTGAATGCCGGTCGGCGAGGTCACGTTGATCTCGGTGAGCCAGTCGCCGATCACGTCGATACCGACGAAGACCTGCCCCTTTTCCTTGAGCAGCGGACCAATCGCGGCGCAGATCTCGCGGTCGCGGGTGCTCAGCCCGATCTTTTCGGGCCGCCCGCCGACATGCATGTTCGACCGGGTCTCGCCGGCCGCGGGCACCCGGTTGATCGCGCCGACCGCTTCGCCATCGACGAGGATGATCCGCTTGTCGCCCTTCTCGACCGCGGGCAGGAATTTCTGCGCAATTAGCGGCTCGCGGTTCATGCCGGCGAAGAGCTCGTGCAGGCTGGCAAGGTTGCGATCGTTCGGGTCGAGCCGAAACACGCCCGCGCCGCCATTGCCGTAAAGCGGCTTGAGGATGATATCGCCATGCTTGTGCTTGAAGTCGCGCAAGGTGGCGAGATCGCGCGCGATCATCGTCGGCGGGGTGAGGTCGGGAAATTGCAGCACCAGCAGCTTTTCAGGGTAGTTGCGCACCCAGAACGGATCGTTCACCACCAGCGTGGCGGGGTGGATCATGTCGAGCAGGTGGGTGGTGGTGATATAGCCCATGTCGAAGGGCGGATCCTGCCGCAGCCAGACCACATCCCATTCCGCGAGGTCGATATCCTGCTCGGTGCCGAGCGTGAAATGGTTGCCCTGTTCGCGCCGCACCGTGAGCGGCCAGCCGCGCGCCATCACCCGGCCCTCACGGTATGAAAGCTTGTCGGGCGTGTAGTAGAACAGCTCATGCCCGCGGGCCTGGGCTTCCTCAGCGATGCGGAAGGTCGAATCGGCCTCGATGTTGATCGGACCGATCGGGTCCATCTGGATGGCGACTTTCAGGCTCATGCGGCATCTCCCGGCTTTTCACCCGATATGGCCTTCCGCGCCGTCGAGAGCAATGGTCGGCTGCACCGCTCAGGCCCAGTAATTCTCGATGATCTGCAACCGACCGGCGCCATCGACCAGCGCCACGTCAAGGCGCACCTCGGTGAGTTGGCCACCCGGCTCACCCGCGACGAATTCCGACACCGCGCCGTAAATGCGCTCCAGTTGCCCCGCCGTGATCCGGGCGGCAGCCCGTCCAAAATCGCGCGCCTTCTTCACTTCGACGAAGATCAGCCCATCACCATCGCGCAGCACCAGGTCGATCTCGCCACGCGATCCGCGCCAGCGCCGGGCCGCCACCGGATGGCCGCGCCGGGCATACTCGCTGGCCACCGCCTCTTCCGCCGCCAGCCCCGCCAGATAAGAGGTCTTGCCGCTCATCCGTTCTTCTCCATCTCCAGCGCCGCCTGGTAGACCTTGCGGCGCGGCAGTCCGTAGGCTTCGGCCACCGTGGCGGCGGCATCCTTCAGGCTCATCTCCTGCATCGCGCGCTTCAGGGCGTCATCCATGGTTTCATCCGTCACCTGCGCCACGCCGCGATCGACCAGCACCACGACCTCGCCCTTGAGATCGCGCGCCGCGACAACCTGCGCCAAGTCGCCCAGCGTGCCGCGCAACACCTCTTCAAACTTCTTGGTCAGCTCCCGGCAAAGCGCCGCCTGCCGCCCTGCCCCCAGACTTTGCACCATATCATCTAACAATTCCCTAACGCGCCTCGGGCTTTCATAGACAACCAGCGTGGCCGGCACCGGGGCCAGCTCTTCCAGCCAGCGCTTGCGTGCGCCGGGCTGAGCCGGGGCGAAGCCTGCGAACAGGAAGCGATCCGAAGGCAGCCCCGACAGGCTGAGCGCCGCCAGCACCGCAGATGCGCCGGGCGCGGCCGTCACCAGAAATCCTGCCGCGCCGGCCTCACGCGCCAGCGCATATCCGGGGTCCGACACCAGCGGTGTGCCCGCTTCGCTGACATAAGCCACCGACTTGCCTTCGCCGACCAGCTTGAGGATTCCCGCGCGCCCGTTCGCACCGGAATGATCGTGGTAGGCGATCAGCGGACGCTTGCCATGTGCAACACCGTGAATTTCCATCAGTTTGCGCGCGGTCCGGGTATCTTCCGCCGCGATCACATCGGCGCTTGCGAGAATATCCAGCGCCCGCAAGGTGATATCGCGCGCGTTCCCGATCGGGGTGGCGACAAGGTAGAGCCCGGCGGGCAATGCGGTGGGCGTGGGTTTCAAGGGTAGACCTGTCTGGCGTTCAGTTTATTATGATCGCGACCGATATGGCCGAGTCCCTCTCTGCCCCGGATCGGCACGAAATAGAAGGATAGGTTCATGTTTGCGTTTTTGCGCGGTGCCCGCAAGCTCTCGGGTGCGATTGTCGCGGTTCTGTCTCTGCTCTGGCTCACGGCATGCGGGGGCGGTTTCGGCACTGGCGCCGGAGGCCCAAGCATCGACACGTCGCGCCCGGTTCCGGTGGCCCTTCTGGTGCCGGGCGGTGGCGGCAACGCCGCCGACGATGCGCTGGCCGCATCGCTGGAGAACGCAGCACGCCTTGCCATGCGCGAACTTGACGGCGTGACCATAGATCTGCGGGTCTACAACACCGCCGGCGACGCCGGCCGCGCCGCTTCGGTGGCGAGCCAGGCGGTGAATGACGGCGCCAAGGTGATCCTTGGCCCGGTCTATGCCCAGAACGCCGCCGCCGCAGGCCGTGCCGCGCGGGGCGTGAACGTGCTGTCCTTCTCCAACAACCCCGAAGTGGCGGGCGGCAACGTCTTCGTGCTCGGAAATACCTTCCAGAACACCGCCAGCCGGCTGGTCAGCTATGCCGCCGCCGCCGGCAAGGGCAACATTCTCGTGGTCAGCGGCCAGAATGCCGCCGAGGAAGTGGGCCGCAACGCCGTTGTGCGCGCCATTTCGTCCACGCCCGGCGCGCAATCGGCCGGCAGTCTGAGCTTCGAGGTCTCGCAGACCGGCGTAATCAACGCGGTGCCGGAAATCTCGGCCACCGCGCGCTCGTCCGGTGCCGATGCGATCTTTTTGACCTCCGGCACCGACGGGGCGATCCCGTTCCTTGCCCAACTGCTGCCCGAAAACGGCCTGTCGCCGACCGACATCCAGTATATCGGCCTGCAACGCTGGGATATTCCGGCCTCGGCGCGCACCTTGCCGGGCCTTCAGGGCGGCTGGTTCGCCATCCCCGACCCGATGCTTCAGGACCAGTTCCAGAACCGCTACCTCGCGGCCTATGGCGGCCAGCCCCATGCCATCGCCGGGCTTGCCTATGATGGCATCGCCGCCATCGGCGCTTTGGTGAAGGCCGGCCAGGCCGACGCCCTCACCGGCGCGGCGCTGACTCAGGCACAGGGCTTTGTCGGGGTCAACGGCGTGTTCCGTCTGCGCGGCGACGGCACCGCCCAGCGCGGCCTCGCCATCGCCCAGGTCCAGAACAAGGAAATCGTGGTGATCGACCCGGCCCCGCGCAGCTTCTCCGGCGTCGGTTACTGATCCGGCAGGGTCCGGCCCGAGGCCATCATGCACCACCTTGTGCCCGAAGGGCTGATCTGTCCGCCCGACGATATCTTCGATCGGGCCGCCATCGCCGAAGCGATTGCGCGCAGCGCCGAGGAGTCGGGCAGCGCGGGAGCTGAATTGCGGGCGCAAACCGTGGCGTTGCTGCGCGAGGCGCTCAGTTCCGGCGGCGAGGCCATTGCCGATGCGCTGGGGGAGAACCCGCTCGCCGCCCATGCCGCTGTGCGTTCCTACGCCTGGCTCACCGACTGCGTGGTTGAAACCGTGTTCACGGTGGCGACGGTGCATCTGCATCCGCTCAACACGCCGACCGCCGGCGAACGGCTGGCGCTGCTGGCCGTCGGCGGATATGGCCGCTTCGAGATGGCGCCGTTCTCCGATGTCGACCTGCTGTTCCTCACTCCCTACAAGATGACCCCCTGGGCCGAGAGCGTGATCGAAAGCATGCTCTACATGCTGTGGGATCTGCGCCTGAAGGTCGGCCATTCGGCCCGCACCGTCAAAGACTGCCTGCGGCTCGGCAAGGACGACATTACCATCCGCACCGCACTGCTCGAGCATCGCCATATCTGCGGCGACGCCGCGCTGTCGGACGAGTTGGGCGAACAGCTCTGGGCCAACCTGTTCAAGGGCAGCGAGGCCGAGTTCATCGAGGCCAAGCTGACCGAGCGGACCAACCGGCACAAGAAGCAGGGCGGCCAGCGCTACGTGGTCGAGCCCAACGTGAAAGAGGGCAAGGGCGGCCTGCGCGACCTTCAGACCTTGTTCTGGGTGGCGAAATACGTGCACCGGGTGAGCCGGATCGCCGATCTGCGCGCGCTGGGGATGTTCTCGGAAGATGAATACGCGACCTTTCAGGATGCCGACAACTTCCTGTGGGCGGTGCGCTGCCACCTGCATCTCATCACCGGGCGGGCGATGGACCAGCTTACCTTCGATCTCCAGGTCGAGGTGGCGAGCCGGATGGGCTACGAAGACAAGGGCGGACGGCGCGCGGTCGAGCATTTCATGCAGGACTATTTTCGCCAGGCCACCGCCGTGGGCGAGCTGACCCGCATCTTTCTGACCGCGCTCGAAGCCGCCCATATGAAACGCGAGCCGCTGCTGCAGGGGCTGTTCCGCCGCCGCAAGAAGGTGCGCGCACCCTTCGCAGTGCGCCAGGGCCGGATGACCATCGCCGACGAGGCTGCCTTTCTGTCGGACGGGCTGAACATCCTGCGGATGTTCGAAGAGGCGCTGCGCACCGGGCTGCTGCTCCACCCCGAGGCAATGCGGCTCGTCACCGCCAATCTCGACCTGATCGACGACCGGGTGCGCACCAGCAAGGAGGCCGGGCGCATCCTGCTCGATCTGCTGATCAAGCACGGCAACCCGGAACGCGCGCTGCGGCGGATGAACGAGCTCGGCGTGCTCGGCGCCTACATCCCCGAATTCGCCTCGATCGTGGCGATGATGCAGTTCAACATGTATCACAGCTACACCGTCGACGAGCACACCATTCAGGTAATCTCGGCGCTGGCCGAAATCGAGCGCGGCGAGCGGGTGGACGATCTGCCCGTCTCCAGCCGGATCATGAAGGACGGGGTGAACCGCAAGGTGCTCTACACCGCCCTGCTCTGCCACGATCTCGGCAAGGGCCGCGAGGAAGACCATTCGATCCTCGGCGCCCGCATCGCGCGCGACGTCGCCCCCCGGCTGGGGTTGTCGAAGTCCGAGGTCGAAACCGTCGAATGGCTGGTGCGCTATCACCTGCTGATGTCGGACGTGGCCCAGAAGCGCGATCTGTCGGACCCGGTAACGGTGCGCGGCTTCGCCAAGGCGGTGGGCACCAAGAAGCGGCTCGACCTGCTGCTGGTGCTGACGGTCTGCGACATTCGCGGCGTCGGCCCGCATGTGTGGAACAACTGGAAGGCAATGCTGCTGCGCGAGCTTTACAACCAGACCTGCCTGGCGCTTGAAGGCGGGATCGAAGCGCTCTCGACCGGCGCGCGCGCCAACCAGGCCCGCAAAGCGCTGCGCGAGGCGCTGGCGGACTGGGACAAGAAAGACCTGCGCACCGAGACCAGCCGCCACTACGACCCCTATTGGCAGGGGCTCTCGACCGCCGAGCACGTTGTTTTCGCCCGACTTCTCAACGGGTTGAGCGAAGACGAGATCCGCATTGAACTGACCCAGGACACCGACCGCGACGCTACCCGCGCCGCCTTTGCGCTGGCCGATCATCCCGGCATCTTCTCGCGCCTCGCCGGGGCGCTGGCGCTGGTCGGCGCCAACGTGGTCGATGCCCGCACCTACACCTCGAAAGACGGCTGGGCCACGCCGGTATTCTGGATCCAGGACAACGAGGGCAAGCCGTTTGAACAGGCCCGGCTGAAGCGGCTGCAAGACATGATCCACAAGACCCTCGCGGGCGAAGTGGTGGCGCGCGAGGCGATGCGCGACCGCGACAAGATCAAGAAACGCGAACGCGCCTTCCGGGTGCCGACCAATATCAGCTTCGACAATGACGGGTCGCAGATCTATACCATCATCGAGGTCGATACCCGCGACCGGCCCGGCCTGCTCTATGACCTCACCCGCGCGCTGGCGGCCAACAACGTCTACATCGCCTCCGCGGTGATCGCGACCTATGGTGAACAAGTGGTCGACACCTTTTACGTGAAAGACATGTTCGGGCTCAAATTCCACAGTGAATCCAAGCGCAAGGCGCTGGAGAAGAAACTGCGCGAAGCGATCGAGCGCGGCGCGGAACGGGCGGCGGTCTGATGGCGGGTATCCGGCTGGTGCGCGGCTTTCTCACGGTCGGCGGCTGGACGATGGCCTCGCGCCTGCTCGGCTTCGTGCGCGACGTGGTGATCGCTGCTGCCCTTGGCGCCGGCCCGGTGGCCGAAGCCTTCCTCATCGCTTTCTCTTTGCCCAACATGTTTCGCCGGTTCTTCGCCGAAGGCGCGTTCAACATGGCCTTCGTGCCGATGTTTTCCAAGCGCGTGGAGGCTGGAGAAGGCGCGCATGAATTCGCCCGCGACGCCTTCACCGGGCTCGCCACCATCCTGATCCTGTTCACCATGATCGCGCAGGTGTTCATGCCGGCGCTGGTGCTGGCAATGGCATCGGGCTTTCTGGGCGATGCCCGCTTCGACCTTGCCGTGCTCTATGGCCGGATCGCCTTTCCCTACATCCTGTTCATTTCGCTCGCGGCATTGCTCTCGGGGGTGCTGAACGCGACGGGGCGCTTCACCGCCGCCGCCGCCGCGCCGGTGCTGCTCAACGTGATCTTTATCGGCGCGCTCAGCCTCGGCGCCTGGGCGGGCTGGGACATGGGGCTGACGCTGGCCTGGTCGGTGCCCGTCGCGGGCGTGGCGCAGATGGCGCTGGTCTGGAACGCCGCGGCGCGGGCGGGCTACCGGCTGGTGCCGGAGCGGCCGCGGATGACCCCGGAACTCAAGCGCCTCGCGATGATCGCACTGCCCGCCGCCCTCGCCGGTGGCGTGGTGCAGATCAACCTGCTGGTCGGCCGCCAGGTCGCCAGTTTCTTCGACGGCGCCATCGCCTGGCTCAACTATGCCGATCGGCTCTACCAGCTCCCGCTCGGCGTGGTCGGTATCGCCATCGGCGTGGTGCTGCTGCCCGATTTGTCGCGTCGGCTGCGGGCGGGCGACGATGGCGGCGGGCGGCATTCGCTCAGCCGCGCCGGCGAAATGGCGCTGGCGCTGACCGTGCCTGCTTCGGTGGCGCTGCTGCTGATCCCGATGCCGCTGGTGCAGGTGCTGTTCCAGCGCGGCGCCTTCAGTGCCGACGATGCCGCCGCGACCGCACTGGCGGTGCAGGTCTATGGCCTCGGCCTGCCCGCCTTCGTGCTGCAAAAGGTGCTCCAGCCGGTCTATTTCGCCCGCGAGAACACCCGCACGCCGTTCTATTTCGCACTGGTCTCGCTGGTGGTGAATGCCGGGCTCGCCATTGGCCTCGCCCCGGTGGTCGGCTACATCGCCGCCGCCATCGGCACCACGCTGGCAGGCTGGGCGATGGTCGCGCTGCTCTGGTTCGGAACTTGGCGGATGGGCGATGTCGCCCGGTTTGACGCCCGCTTCCGCACCCGGCTGTGGCGGATCGGCGTGGCGGCCTGGGCGATGGGCGGCATTCTCTGGGCCCTCACCATTCCGCTCAGAACCATGCTGGGCACGCCGGGCTGGGATGCGCTGGCGCTGCTGATCCTCGTCATCGCCGGGATCGTCGCCTATTTCGCCATCGGCCACGCGGTGCGAGCCTTCCGGTTGGGCGAGTTCCGCGACGCGCTGCGGCGCGACTGACGCCCGACACCCCAAGCCATTTCTTGCCCGACACGTCACTATTTGGATATTCGGATATTCACATCACTAGAATCCTAGGGGACTAGGGAACTAGGGAACTAGGGAACTAGGGAACTAGGGAACTAGGG
>SWCA01000089.1_pt1 | contig 63406 bp, 46 predicted proteins | sample 4692961 | NCBI WGS metagenome assembly SWCA01 (sample SAMN10267275, study PRJNA491770) | bioreactor metagenome | isolation source: DHS bioreactor inoculated with | place: Japan: off Shimokita Peninsula | reverse complement strand
TTTTTCCGGGTAAAACGATATCAAGGACGGCGCTGTTGCTGCGAATGCTGCATAGAAACTTGCCCGCCTCGAAAGCTCTGCAATAAGGCGAGACGAGCCTTGTCCCGGCTTCTATTTCAGGAGTCTCTGAAAGAACGACGAGTCCGTCTCCCATATAATATACGGGAGGGTGCATGACCGGCTCGTTGAACAGGAAGAGATAGAGCGCGGCAAGCAAAGAGATCGCGATCGGATAATGAATGGATATGCGAAGATTGTGCAACATGGATTACGGGAGTTTCGAGAAACTCAGTATCTCCTCATCCTGGTAGTGCAGGGAAATCGTCGAATCGGGGCGACAGCGGAAGGTCGTCCGCCCCGGAGGCAGAGCCGTTTCTTCACCGTCTTCATTTAAAAGGCGGTAAGATCTACCCATACTGGCGACGGTCATCTCTTTTGCGCCGGGTCGCAATCCGACTACGAGAATCTCAAGCTTTCCGGTCAGGTCGTTTTCCTGCGTGTATTGCTGCATCCGTCGTAAAAGCGATGAGAGGCGAAGGGATGGCCCCTTGATTCGAACCGTTGCAAATAGATAGCCGAGCGCTCCGGAAAGAATCATCGCCTGTACTCCGCCGGCCGCCTTCGTCGATAGCAGCACCGCATACTGACGATCGTTGGTGTGAAAGTACTCTATAAGCGTGGCGGAGCGAATACGGCCCGTTTTCAGCACCCAGCCTGGAACCTCGGGCGCTTCCTGCATCTGAAGCATCTGCCTTATCTTTGTCGCGATACGCAGCTCTTCGTCGTACTCGGCGATGTTCTGCATGCGGCTTTTCAAAATATGATCGTGAATGGTTATCGCCGCCTTTGCCGCAAACAGTTCGAGTCCGCGCTCGGCGTGTCGGTTCTGCGTAGGATGATGGAAGATGAGCATTCCAAGCAGTCGTCCGCGATGAATAAACGGAACGGCAATGGCGATGCGGTAAGCCGCCATAATCTTTTCGACGTGTTCGGGAACGGTCGGATCTTCGCGACGAGCGACACGCCCGAATTGCCGGAACATGCGCGTTATGGGGATAACGTTTTTTCGAGTGATGCGTCTTGATCCCTTAAGAGCGCCGCGACGGTAAACATGCATGTCGAAGAAGCGTCTTTCCTGCTGCAGAATAAAAAGGCGCGCATCGGGGATTCGAAGCCAGATCATCAAATCGGGCATGATCTGATTCAGCAGCGTTTGCAGCGTGAACGGACGGGCAAGAAACTCAAGGTGATGCTGCTGTGTTTCGATCAACGTCTCCCAGGAAGGGAAGGTCAGAAACGGCTCAAGCAGATAGTCGCGCACGGGAATCAGGATGACGACGGCGAGCACCACAAAAATGACGGTGGCAAGTTCCTGCTCGTAGCCGACGAGGAAAATCGCCGATTGCAGGTATGTATAGCCTGCGATGATGAGCATCCCGGCGAGGAAAGAACTCCACCGACGATATAGAAATCTTCGCAGCGACGCCATCTATGTGGTGTACTCGGAATTCAGCCGCACGTATGCTTCCGTAAGATCGCAGCCGTACAGGATTTCGTATGCATTACCGGCTCCAAGATGGACGGTGAAATCCACTTCTTCCTGCTTCATCTGTTCTTCAAGATCGGCGAGAGTCGCATGACCCGGAGGATACATACGATGCGGACCGACGCGAATCTCTGGGTCGGGATGCTGTTCATCGAAGACCTTGCCGACGGCGGCCATGATACGCCCCCAGTTCGGATCGGCGCCGAATACGGCCGTTTTTACAAGCGGGCTGTTGAGGATGGATCTGCCGATCTTCATCGCCTGTTCGCCGTCTCTTGCTCCTCTGACGATGACGCGAAAGATGCGCGTCGCTCCTTCGCCGTCACGTACGATCTGTAGAGCAAGATAAAGCGCCACCTGAAGTGAAGCGGCCATAAACGTCGCCGAGGTCGGATCAGTATTCAATCGATTCTGCAAGAAGTTCGACGCCTCTACGAGACCGGCCGGATCCGTTACGTAAAGAGATTGAAGAAGCGTCTCCATGTCGTCGAAGGCCATCGAACGCAGGCCGGCGACGTCTTCGGGACGTATGCGAACGCGAATGCCGCTTGCTCCGCTGGCGAGCATTGCAAACGTATCGCTTGTTGACGTGTCGGAGTCGACCGATATACGGTTAAAGGATCGGTCCGCCAGGAAAGGCAACCAGCGTCGCAGATCGTCTGCGTCGATTTCGGCGTCGGTTAACATATAGGAGAGCATCGTCGCCATATTCGGCTCGATCATACCGGCGCCTTTGGCGATGCCTGTTAACGCGAATCCAGGCGATAACCGCAGACAACGATATTTGGGGAATCTATCGGTCGTCATAATCGCGCGAACAAAGGACATCGGATCGGAATTCTGTAACCGGTCCTTGATGGCGTCGCAGGCGGTCAGGATCTTCTCAGCCGGCATGGGGCGACCGATGACGCCGGTGCTGGAAGGCAGCACCTCGGTGGATTGGATCTGCAAAGAGGCGGCAGCGCGTTCGCATTCCGCTTCGGCGAGCGCCAGGCCGTCAGGGCCGTTGGCGACGTTTGCGTTGCCTGAGTTGACGACTACAAGGCGCAGGCGTCCGCCTTCTATGTGGCGCCGACCGACGACGACAGGATGGCCCGGGAAGCGATTTTTCGTGAAAACGCCATGCGCCGTTGCATGCGTCTCGCTGAAAAGAACGCCGAAGTCCTCTTTTGTAGAGTTTGATTCTTTTACGCCAATACGCCAGCCTGTGGCCCGAAATCCGGCGGGAAGAAACAGATCGCCCATTCCCGAATAAAACGGCGAGGCTTGCCCCTGTCAATTGCTATTGTAAGAGCCTGATTCAAAATCCCCCATCGGGTTCCGGTATGCCCTCAGCCCTGAAAGGCATCATCCGTAGCCTTATTGAAGCCAGCTGAAAGCTAATCGATCTGCAAAAGTAGGAGAGATAGGTCGTCCCGAATGCGGGCGCCACCTCGAAACTCCGTCCAGTCATCGAGAATCTGTCTGTTCATCTCTGATAATGAATCCGCCGAGGCGATCTGAAAGGCCTCCATCACTCGAACGGGCCCGTACATCTCCCGGTTATGGTTTGCCTGTTCAACGATGCCATCGGAACATGTAAGCAATAGATCGCCAGGTTTGATGCGAAACGAAAACGGATTCAGACGCAGATTCTCGGTAATGCCGATAAAAGGCATCGATGGATCACTGCCGGGATTTCGCAGCGCATGTACGCGATTGTTTCTTCGAAGCCAGATCATCCCGTGTCCGTAATCAAAGACTGAGAGCACGTAATTCTGTTTGTCGATCAGGAAGACGACGCCCGTCGCGTACATCTCCAGAGAGCTGAGCTTCACAAGCTCGTTATTCAATCTGTAAAGCTCGTTTTCGAGAGCGCGAAGACTGAACGAAGGATGTTTCTGTAACTCTTTCCACATCGTATGAAGAAGAGTACCGAGTACCGAAACCATAGCGGCCGCCTTTACGCCCTTCCCGCAAACGTCAAAGAGCGTAGCCACAGCGAAGCGATCATCGATTTCATAGACTTTCGCAAAGTCCCCGCCCGGTCCCTGAAAGGGCTGAACATGGGCACGATGGCGAAGCTCATGCTCGATTTCCGGGGGAATACAGGGCGCTTCGAGGATTCGGACTTGCGCATCGCGCACGGCTTCCATCTCGCGGGTGAGGAAGTAGTTGATTCCGCGAATGACGCGATCCACCGTCGAGATGCCGAAGAAATGCCTGTCAAGCGTGACGACGAAAGGATCGAAGCGCATACGATCGGGTCGGCGCATCAGTATTTCGGACGCCTCTGAAAGATTCGTATGGGCGTTCAGGCAGACGATATCACGATTGATCAGGTTGTTGAGTCGTGCCTCCTTTCTAAAAAGAAGATCACGCGAGAATTGCGATTCACTGAGCGAGGCCAGAAACGTCTGTCGTGTCAGGTATCCCGTAATCCAACCGGAGCCGTCGCGTACGGGCAGGAAATCCAGCTCTGGAAACTCCTGATACAGCTCAAAAATTTCGACCGGGCTCTGATCCTCCCGAGGCAGAGTGAAGCTGTAGCCGGTCTGCGCCTGAAGCGTCTCCCGAATGATCGTTGCCCGTCCGACTTCATAGGCCGAAAAGATGGGCCTTTCTCCTATGCGCTCTTCAATCAGAGCGGTTTGCTTTTCATCGGGTCGTCGTTCGAGGGTCATACTCATAAACCTCAATGAAGGGGGATCCGTATTACGACGGCGTTACGATATGGCGAAGAGTGCAATTCAAGCGCTCGTTTGAAAAAGAGTTGTGCCCTTCTTTCGCCTTTTCATTTTGCGACATGTCTGAAAAACCTTTTCAGGGCAAGACGGCTCTTGTCACGGGTTCTGCCCGCGGCATCGGTCGTGCCATTGCTGAAGATCTGGCGGCCTGGGGTGCAAACCAGGTAATCCTCGATGTAAAACAGGAAGATTGTGATCGTACTGCGAAAGAGATCGCCGAAACCTACGGCGTCAAAACGATCGGCATCGCCTGTAACGTAATTAACAGCGCCGACGTTGACGCCGCCGCTGAGCGTGTGAAGAATGAGTTCGGGGGACTCGACTTCCTCGTGAACAATGCAGGTATCCTGCGAGACAATCTACTGCTTCGCATGAAAGAAGAAGAGTGGGACGTCGTTATGGACGTGAACCTGAAAGGGCCGTTCCTCGTAACGAAGGCCTTCCTCTCCATGCTTATGAAGGCGAAGAGCGGCGGTCGAGTCGTAAACATCAGCTCCATTTCGGGTCTGCTCGGTCAGGCAGGACAGGCGAACTATGCGTCCAGCAAATCGGGTCTTATCGGATTCACAAAGGTGGTCGCTCGCGAATACGCGAAGAAGGGCCTGCTCTGTAATGCGATATGCCCCGGATATGTACGCACGGATCTCACCGACGCCCTTCCTGATGCCGTAAAGGAGGAGCTGCGTAAGTCCGTTCCGCTTGGCCGTCCCGGTGAGGTGAAAGACATTTCGCGTGTCGTTCGCTTCCTCTGTTCCGACGACGCCGGCTTTATCACGGGTAACGTTATCCGTGTTGATGGCGGCACCGTAATCGGAATGTAAGTATGCTTCCCCACGCCTTTGTCCTGGCGTGGGGAAGTGCCTTTCAGGGGGAATACGTATTAGATTAGCCGATCCACCAGGCGCACAAGGATCGGATACATCGTCACTGCTGTCGCAAGGCCGGCAAGAATCCACTTTGTCTGCGAGGTGATGTCTTTATGAAGCCCCGATATCTGCTTCTGAACATCGGCGAAGTCTGCCTTCATTTCAGCGCGCAGCTCTGCAACTTCAAGACGAACCTCTGCTATAGATGATTGAGTCTCTGTTCTCAATTCGGCGATAGAAGTCTGCATCTCAGTCCGGAGTTCACCAATAGTGGCCTGCATCTCAGTCCTGAGCTCGGCGATGGCAGTTCGTGTATCAGTCCTGAGTTCGGCGATGGCGGTTTGCGTGTCAGTCCTGAGTTCGGCGATGGCGGTTTGCGTGTCAGTCCTGAGTTCGGCGATCGCGGTCTGTGTGTCGGTTCGCAGCTCGGCAATCTCCAGACGAATGACGCCGGTTGCTTTCTCGAGCTTATTTTCGAACGTGAGTGCTGACATATGAGCGACTTCCTCCTTCTGTAGAGAGAAGGTAGAGACGAGAAAGTCAACAAATTTTGGGGCGGCATCACCGAAGACAGCGGCCACCTCCTCCGGTAATGTCAGAAACTGTGGCATAAGGAACCTCTCATTGAACTTCAAGGTGCGGAATGAGCGGAACGGATGCAAAAAAAATTACGGAAAGGGACAATTGGAATCAAAAAGTCGACTGTTCCGTTTTGACGCGAAACGCTGTCGCTCGACCATTCTTCGTTACGCGGACGGAACGGGCGGGCGTGGGTCGAGTGGAAAGTCTGCAAGGCCTAAGGAAATCCTTTTTGACTGTGGCCGTCTTTTCCATTACATTGCCGTTATGGAATCGGAAGTCATTCTGGAAACGCACGATGAGCGCCGTCGATGGTTGCGAATTGTCGCTATTCTTGCATTCATCACAATCTCTTATAATCTGATCGAAGGGCTTGTTTCGATCTTCTTCGGAGCCGATGATGAGTCCCTGTCGCTGTTCGGTTTTGGCGTCGATAGCTTTGTAGAGGTGATCTCAGGCATCGGAATCGCACATATGGTCTGGCGGATGCAGAATATCGGAGCGGACGTGGATTCCGATCGTTTCGAAAAGACGGCCCTCCGCATAACGGGAATCGGATTTATTGTTCTGGCCGTAGCGTTGCCGGCAGGCGCTATTATGAGCATCGTTAGCGATCATCGCCCGGATGCGACCGTTGCCGGCGTCATCATTTCGCTGGTTTCAATTCTTACCATGTGGCTTCTGATTCGCGAGAAACGCCGTGCCGGAGCGGCGCTGCAGTCACAGGCCGTTCTCGCCGACGCAAACTGTACACGTACCTGTCTTCAGCTTTCTTTTGTGCTGCTAACGGCATCGCTGCTGTATGAACTGTTCAGGTTGCCTTATGTCGACGCCGTCGGATCTCTCGCCATCGCATGGTTCGCCTTTCGCGAAGGCCGCGAGTCCTTTGAGAAGGCCCGCACGGGAAAATCATGCGGATGTGATGGCTGTCATTGAAAAGCCTGACCAATCAGTCGGCTTTTTTCAGAGCGGTCAGGTAACGATCGACGACCTGGGCGCATTTCCTGCCTTCTGAGATGGCCCAGACGATGATGGACTGACCGCGGCGTACGTCACCGGCGGCAAAGATGCCCGGCGCCGTAGTCGTGAAATGATCGCCGCCGACGCCGAACGATGCCTTCACGTTCTGACGTGAATCAAAGGCAACACCGGCCTGTTTCAGCTGATCGATCAGAGGAGAGGCCTTCGGGCCCGTGAATCCAATAGCGATGAGAACAAGATCGGCGGGGATCTCGAATTCCGTTCCGGGGATGTCGATGATCTCGGTGCGCGATTTTTTAACGACCTGGTTACCCGTCACGGCGACGACGCGACCCGATTCGCCGCGAAAGCTTTTCGTATGCAGACTCCATTTTCGTTCCACTCCCTCTTCCTGCGACGTCGATGTGCGCAGAATGCGAGGATACAGCGGCCACGGATCGTCGTCCGTGCGTTCTTTTGGAGGCTCGGGATTATAGTCGAGCTGAGTGACCGATTTCGCTCCCTGCCGATTCGCCGTACCGATACAATCCGATCCGGTGTCGCCGCCGCCGATGACGATGACGTGTTTATCCGTGGCCGTGATCTGATCGGCGACCTTTTCACCAGCCACAAATCGATTCGCCTGCGTCAGGTAATCCATCGCGAAGTGCACGCCTTTTAAATCGGCGCCGGGGATCGGAATGCGTCGCGGTTCTTCAGCTCCCATGGCAAGGATGACGGCATCGAACTGCGTGCGCAATTCATCGAGAGAGATGTCGACGCCGACATTGACGCCCGTTCGGAACTGAACGCCTTCCTTTTTCATCTGATCGAGTCGGCGATCGATGCGCCATTTCTCGAATTTAAAATCGGGGATGCCATAACGCATCAGTCCGCCGATGCGATCCTCTCTTTCAAAGATAGTCACATCGTGGCCGGCACGTCGCAGCTGCTGGGCGGCCGCCAGTCCGGCCGGGCCCGATCCGATAATGGCCACGGAACGATCCGACAGCGCTTTCGGAGGGAGCGGTTCCACCCAGCCTTCTTCGAAGCCGCGGTCGATGATGAAGCGCTCTATGGACTTGATCGCCACAGGCGGATCGGTTAACCCGAGAACGCATGCCGATTCGCAGGGCGCGGGGCATAGCATACCCGTGAATTCGGGAAAGTTATTCGTCGAATGCAGATTTTGAAGGGCTTCCTGCCAGAGGCCTCTGTAGACGAGGTCGTTCCATTCGGGGATGAGGTTATCCACGGGGCAGCCGGTTTCTCCGTGGCAGAAGGGAATGCCGCAATCCATACAGCGCGCGCCCTGGACGCGCGCCGTATTTTCGTCAAAGGTCTTCTCGAACTCTTTGAAATGCTTGATCCGTTCTTCTACCGGCTGCTTCGAGATCTCGGAGCGCCGGTAGTCCATGAAGCCGGTTATCTTACCCATTCAAATACCATACTTGTTCTTAATGATGTAAAACTTCCTCTTCCTCGCTACTTTTATTTGTCAGTTTTTCTTCTTCGAGTCGCTGCAGGGCAAGTTTATAATCGCCCGGGATCACCTTCACGAAGTTGTCGAGCTGCTCTTCCCACGTTTTCAGGATAAACTCGGCTCGCAAAGACCCCGTGTATTCGCGGTGACGGGTGATCATATGCAACAGCTGATCGATCTCTTCGGTATCGGTGAGCTGTTCCAGATCGACCATACCCGTGTTTACGCGTGAAGCGAAGGTATGATCGGGATCCCAGACGTAGGCGATACCGCCCGACATACCGGCGGCAAAGTTGCGGCCCGTATCGCCGAGAACGACGACACGTCCTCCCGTCATGTATTCGCAGCCATGATCGCCGACGCCTTCGACGACGGCATGCACGCCCGAGTTACGGACGGCAAAACGCTCGCCGGCCATACCGTTGACGTAGACCTCGCCCGATGTCGCTCCGTATAAGCAGGTGTTGCCGATGAGGATATTACGTGCCGGATCATACGCAGAGTTAGCCGGCGTGCGGATAATCAAACGTCCGCCGCACATGCCTTTGCCCACGTAGTCGTTCGCCTGCCCGTCCTGCTCGATCGTGATGCCTTTCATCAAAAAGGCGCCGAAGCTCTGGCCTGCATAACCCTGCATGCGAATATGGATCGTATCGTCGGGAAGGCCCTCTTCGCCGAAGCGGCGGGCGACTTCTCCCGAAAGCATGGCGCCGATGGTACGGTCTTCGTTCGTTACCGGCATGTCGATCGTTACGGGCTGACGGCTTTCGAGAGCGGGTTTCGCCTTTTCGATCAGTTTCTGATCGAGCTGACGTTCCAGGCCATGATCCTGCTCTCTTGCTTTCGTCAGACCGGTGCCAAAGGCCGGCTTCGGCTTTTGCAAGATACGGCTGAGCTCGATACCGCGCGCCTTCCAGTGATTCTGGGGGCGTGTGAACTTGAGACTTTTCTGCTGCCCGACCATCTCGTTGATGCTGCGGTAGCCGAGTCGGGCCATGATCTCGCGGGTCTCTTCGGCGACGAAGAACATATAGTTGATCAGGTATTCGGGCTTGCCGAAGAACTTCTGACGCAGCACCGGGTCCTGCGTAGCCACACCGACGGGGCAGGTGTTCAGATGGCATTTGCGCATCATGATGCAGCCCTGGGTAACCATCGCTCCCGTAGCGAAGCCGAATTCTTCGGCTCCAAGCAGGGCTCCGATGACGACGTCGCGTCCCGTCATCAGCTTTCCGTCGACGGCGACATGAACGCGATCGCGAAGACCTTCGGCCACCAGAGTCTGATGTGTTTCAGAAAGGCCGAGCTCCCACGGCGTTCCGGCGTAGTGAATGGACGAGATCGGACTTGCGCCCGTTCCACCGTCATGGCCGGCAATGAGGATGTGATCGGCATGTGCCTTGGCCACGCCGGCCGCCACCGTGCCCACACCGGCGCACGAGACGAGCTTCACGCTGATACGAGCGCGGGGGTTAACATTTTTCAGGTCGAAGATGAGCTGCGCCAGGTCTTCGATCGAATAGATGTCATGATGCGGCGGCGGCGAGATCAGCGTCACGCCCGGAGTGGAGTAACGCAGCTTCGCTACGATTTTATCGACCTTGAAGCCCGGCAGCTGTCCGCCTTCGCCTGGCTTTGCTCCCTGCGCCATCTTAATCTGGATGTCGTCGGCATTGACGAGGTAGTAGGCGGTGACGCCAAAGCGACCCGAGGCCACCTGCTTGATGGCGCTGCGCATGCTGTCGCCGTTCGGCAGAGGCTTGAATCGAATGGCATCCTCGCCGCCTTCGCCCGTATTGGACTTGGCGCCGATACGGTTCATGGCGATGGCCAGGTTCGTATGCGTCTCCCAGGAGATCGAGCCGAAACTCATCGCACCGGTCTGGAAGCGCTTAACGATCTCTGACGCGGGCTCGACCTCTTCAAGAGGAACGGGTTCGGGCGCATCTGAGAAATCGAAAAGCGAGCGTAGCGTGATGAGATCGCGCTCCCGGTCGTTCACTTCTTCGGCGAACTTGCGATACATATCACGATCGTTCTTCTGCGTCGAATGCTGAAGAAGATGGATGGTCGTCGGGCGCCACAGATGCTCTTCTGAATACTTGCGCCAGTAATGCACGCCGCCCGTTTGCAGCTCGCCGCGCGATGCGTTCGGATCATAAGCGACGCGATGACGTCGCATCGTCTCTTCTTCAAGCATCTCAAGGGAGAGGCCTTCGATTACGGTACGCGTACCGGTGAAATAGAGGTTTACAAGCTCTGAATCAAGGCCGATGGCTTCGAAGATCTGCGCGCCGCAATACGACTGCAACGTCGAGATTCCCATCTTCGAGAAGATCTTGAACAGGCCTTTGTTCACGGCCTTGATGAAGTTCTTACGCGCATCGCGCGGTTCGCCGATCTCGGGCAGCAGGCCTTCTTTATGAAGGTCATGCAGCGTTTCGAAGGCCAGATACGGGTTAATGCCGTTTGCGCCGTAGCCGATCAGCATGGCGAAATGCGGCACGTCTCGCGGCTCGCCCGATTCGATGATGATGCCCGTTTTCGTGCGAAGGCCGGCGCGGATCAGGAAGTGATGCACGGCGGCGACGGCAAGTAGCGACGGAATCGGAGCCTGTTTTTCGGCCACGCCGCGATCCGACAGGATGATCAGGTTATACCCGCGGCGCACGGCCTCTGCGGCTTCGTCGCAGAGCTGATCGAGGCGGTTCCGCATGCCGTGCTTCTGATCCGGATCAAAGAGAATCGGTATCGTGATCGAGCTGAACACGCCCTCTGAGATATTGCGGATCTTTTCCAGCTCATGGTTCGTCAGAACGGGATTCTTCAGCTCGATGCGGTGAGCGTACTCGGATTTCTCGTCGAGCAGGTTGCCTTCGGGGCCGACATAACTCGTCAGCTCCATGACTAACTCTTCGCGGATCGGATCAATGGGCGGGTTCGTTACCTGAGCGAAAAGCTGCTTGAAATAACGGAAGAGCGGCTGCGGCTTCGACGACAGGATGGCAAGCGACACGTCTTCGCCCATCGCTCCGATGGCCTCTTCGCCTTTCTCGGCCATCGGCTTCATGATGGTCATGACGTCTTCGGTCGAATAGCCGAAGACGCGCTGACGCTCGACGATGGTCGTATGATCGGGCTGGTGCACGAACGCCGGATCGGGCAGATTCTCAAGGCGGATCATATGCTTCTCCACCCATTCGCGATACGGCTGCTGACGAACGATCTTCGCCTTGATCTCTTCATCGTCGACGATGCGACCTTCGTTCAGGTCGATCAGGAACATCTTCCCGGGCTCGAGCTTTCCGCTTTTGACGACGTTAGCCGGATCGACGGGAATCGTGCCGACCTCGGACGACATGATCGCCAGGTTGTCTTTCGTAATGATATAGCGCGCCGGACGCAAGCCGTTTCGGTCGAGTGTGGCGCCGATTAACTGACCATCTGAGAAGGCGACGGCGGCCGGACCATCCCACGGCTCCATCAGAGCGGCATGGTATTCGTAGAATCCGCGCTTGTCGTTATCCATCGCAGGATTCTTCGACCAGGCCTCGGGAATCATCATCATCATGGAATGCGGAAGCGAACGGCCGGCCATATAGAGCAGCTCGACGACCGTATCGAAGGTCGCCGAGTCGGACTGGCCTTCCATGATGATTGGAAGCATGCGCTTCAGGTCTTTGCCGTAGTAGGGAGATTCCATCACCATCTGGCGAGCGGCCATCCAGTTGATGTTGCCGCGCAGGGCGTTGATCTCGCCGTTGTGGGCGATCATGCGGAACGGATGCGCGAGATCCCATGTCGGGAATGTATTCGTAGAGAATCGCATATGCACCATCGCATACGCCGACTCCATAAAAGGACTCTGTAGATCGAGATAGAACTGCGGAAGCTGAGCGGCCAGCAGCATTCCTTTGTAGTTGATGGTGCGGCTCGAGAACGAAGGCACGTAGTATTTCGAACGATCCAGCTTATGTTCGGCGCGCACGCGGCGATCGATGACGCGGCGGATCAGATAGAGTCGACGCTCAAAATCCTCGTTCGACTTGATATCGTCCGAGGCGCCGATAAAACAGTGACGGAAGGCCGGCATGGTCTTGCGAGCCGATTCGCCGGTCTGGTCGGGATCGGTCGGAACGACGCGCCAGCCGAGGAAGTGCTGTCCTTCATCAACGATGACCTTTTCGATGATGTTCTGCACGGCATGGCGGATCGTCTTGTTGCGCGGTAAATAGATGAATGCGACGGCATATCGCCCCTCGGGGGGCAGATCGATATTCAGCTCGTCTTTTGCGACTTTACGAAAGAAACGATCGGGAATCTGCATCTGCAGGCCGGCACCGTCGCCTGTAAGAGGATCGGCACCGACAGCACCACGGTGTTCGAGACGCTTGAGGATCTCGAGCCCCTGTTCAATAATGTTACGGGACTTTTTCCCCGTAATATCGGCAATAAAGCCGACGCCACAGGCGTCACGGGCCATATCGGGGTCATACATGCCCGATATGGCGGGAGTCTCAAAATCCTGATCGAGGTACTGTTCGTTGTCCATGTGTGTCCATCCAATGGGAGCGCTTCTGGACGGCCCAACCCTGCCTGGAGAAGACCGGTCTCGCGCTCCATCCCCTGATTTCTGTTGTTTTATTGCCTCTGGGGGAGCAAATGTACCATAAATTCAGCAAGCCCCGTTCTGTAAATATAGAAGCTTGCAGTGAGAAGGGCAATTCGTTCAATAAAGGAACCGATCCGCTTCCGGTGCGAAAAATCGCCTTGACGGTGTTGAAGGAAAAGGCGATAGACGACCATGCAGTTGCGATTCCGCACTCTCATTCGAGGTAGCATCGCCGAAGTCTGGGGCGCCTTCGAAAAGATCGAGAATCTGCAGCGCTGGCAGCCGGCTTTGAAGTCCATCAGGCACATTGAAGGCAAGCCGGGCCAGCAGGGCGCCATCAGCGAAGTCACGTACATTGAAGACGGCAAAGAGGTCGTGCTGCGCGAGCGCATCCGCTACAGGCAGGAGGGGGTCGCCATGGACCTCGAATACACCTCTCCGCTTGTCGTCAGCCATATTGAGAACCGCTTTCTTCCCGCCGAGGGGGGAACGATGTGGGTCGTCGAAACGGATCATCGCTTTCGAGGCCTGTACTGGTTCCTCTCGCTTTTTATGCGTTCGAAAATCGAGCGGCGCTTTAGAGAAGATCTCAATCGCTTCAAGGCCCTTGTCGAAAAGCGTTGAAAAACGTTAAGAGGCGTCGCACTCCCTACTTTTGAGGTGATTCTGAATGTCCATTGATTCAAAAGAAGACCTGGACGGCATTCTCGCCGCCGGGCGTCTCGTCGCCGATACCATGCGTCATATGGTTACGTCGATTCGCGCGGGAATGACGACGCTGGAGCTCGATCAGATCGGCCGTCGCTATTTTGAAGAGCGAGGAGGGCGTTCTGCTCCTGAGCTCACCTACCGCTTTCCGGGCGCGACCTGCATCAGCGTGAACGAAGAGGCCGCTCACGGCATTCCGGGAAGCCGCATCTTAGAAAAAGGCGATGTCATCAACGTCGACGTGTCTCTTGAATTGAACGGGTATTTCGCCGACATGGGCTATACTACATTTATCGAACCCGTCTCTGTCGATACGCGACGCCTTATCGATACGAGCCGCTATGCGCTTGATCAGGCGATCCGGGCGGCGCGGCATGGAGCGAAAATCGCCGAGGTCGGCCGTGTGATTGAGAAATCCGCCCGTCTGCGCGGATTCAAGGTGATCCGTAATCTTGCCGGGCATGGCGTGGGCCGAGCCCTTCACGAAGAGCCCGTCGATCTGGTGAACTACTATGATCCGGGCGATCGGCGCAAGCTTCGCTCGGGGCAGGTCATCGCCCTTGAAACCTTTGTTTCTACCGGAGCCGAGCAGGTCATTCAGAAGCGTGACGGCTGGACGCTGACGACGCGCGACAATAGCAGGGTGGCTCAGTTCGAGCATACGCTGATCGTACGCGACGGAAAGGCGCTCGTGGCGACGGCCTGAGTCTCTATCAGAACCGGACCTGAATCTACGGCAGACGCCTGATGATCATCATCGTAGCGTCGTCGTTTGCGGCGCGGCCTTCGCGAAAGGCGTCGACCAGGCGGTTCGTTTCGACGGCAATCTGGTCGACGGGCGACCGGAACCATTCCACGCCGATGGCCTTGAGACGATCGTCTCCGAAAAGATCGTCGGCGGGGTTCATGGCCTCTGTATAACCATCAGAGACGGCAAGCAGAAGATCGCCGCGACCGATCTCTATCTCGTTCGCTCTGTAGTTCGCTCCTTTGAGGCCGAGGACCGGGCCTGTCGTTTCGAACTCGAGCACGGAGCCGTCCGCCTTGTAAAGATACGGCGGAGGAGTGCCTGCGAGAATATACTGAGCCCTGCCCGTATCGGGAAACAGTCGCAGCAGGAAGATGCCTATAAAGCGGCCGATAACGATCGTCTCAACAAGGTGGCGGTTCAGAATATTGACCGCCGTCGCGAGATCGTCCGAGAGCGCATCAAGCATACGGATGCCCGTATGGAACTCGCTAACAAGCAGAGCGGCCGACAACCCCTTACCTGATACGTCGGCCAGGATAAAGTCGATCGTTCCGTCGGGGCGTTTGTAATAGCCGTAATAATCGCCGCCGACCTCGCGACAGGGCGTCGATTCGCCGTAGATCTCGTAATCGGGCAACTGCGGCGGGGCGTCGGGAAAGAGCTTCTGCTGGATTTCAGAGCAGACCGAAAGCTCGGACTCAATGGCCTTCTGTTTGAGCATGATGGCATGCATTCGGGCGTTCTGGATGGCCAGGCTGGCCTGCCTCGCAAACCCTTCCATCAGCCTCTCGTCCTCTTCGGTGAAAACCTGTCCATCCCTGCGATTGAGCAGCTGTGCCGTGCCGATGATCTCGCCGTTTACGATCAGCGGAACGCAGAGGTAGGAGTAGGTTGCATGGCCGAGGGTCTGATCGACCTTACCGTAGTAGCGCGGATCATTGCGAATATCGGCGATGCGTTCAGAGCGGCCACTCATCGCTACGGCGCCGGCGATGCCTTTTGTGATGGGAACCTGAAGCTGTTTGAGCAGACTGAACTTTTTATCGGTGGATTCGACGAAAACAAGGTGCGTGCGCTCGTCGTTCAGAAGGGCGATGGAGCCGATCTCGGCATTCATCAGCTCGGTCGCCTGAGTCAGCGTATTATGTAGCACCGTCTGCAGATCGAGAGAAGAGTTGAGAAGATAAAACGATTCCGTCAGACTTTTCAGACGACGGTTCTCTTCCTGTAGTAGATCGATGGGCTCCATAGTGCGCATCGCGAACGTAGCACGCCGGGCGGATTCTGTCGAGCCGTTCTTTGAGCTGGTGAGGGAAATCAGCGGGAAGCAGAATGGCATACCGCCTTCGCTTTTCGAGCCGGGTCTTCACGGTCCGGTTCAGTTTTCTGTATAGACATAGCCGACGACGATGCCCGAGGTTGGATTGGCCTTAAATAAATCGATCACAGTGGCTCCGGTGCCAGACGAACAGTAGAACTCACCACTGTTAATGCGGATTGTGTATGGCCCGCCTCCTCCGTCGTCGGGCGCTGTCAGGGTGTAGGTATGCTCCGCAAAATTCGGAGGATCGCCCACGTTGTTGTACTCGCCGACATTGTTGCAGACGACCTGCGCCCAGTAGCCGCTATTGAGGCAAGACTCGTCGTTGCTGTTCGGACAGGCCCCGTTATAAAAAAACGTAGGGTTGCTATCGTCATTTAGGATGGAAGAGACGTTGACGATGCCGCTCCCGCGATCCCTTCGCGCAAGTTTCACGGTTACCGAAATCGAACTCCCTGTTGAAGCGGAAATCGTCGGTGGTGCGGCGAACGTTCCCGTCGTTGTCGGGCATCCGCCCACATTGCAGGCCGTAATGGCAATCGTCGGTTCATACAGGGTTACATACGTATTGTGGACCTGATAGCAGTCTTCGAGCTCAATCGGCACGGTAACGGTTGCGTTCGTTACCGTGCCCGTAAACACACCGCCTGACGGCGGTGAAGTGTACTGGCAGTAGTATCCATTCTTGAAACCGCTGATTCGTACAGAGTAGTTCGTGCCGCTTGAAAGCGGCGTTGCGAATGCATGGACGCCATTGGCCGTTACGACGGTCGTCTGCGAGTCGTTCAAGCTTGCCGTGAATTCGTTTCCGCTCAGGGATAGTCCGGAAACGTTTATTCGAATGGAATAGGTGTTCGCTGAGCATATAATATCGTTCGCGATGGAATTCCCCGTAACCGGACCGATGGTCACCGTGGCTGTTCCCGTTGCGCCAAAAACACATGTCTGCCAGATCGATTCGGGGTTTGCCGCAATCGTCAACGTGTAGCTTCCGCCGTGAGTGAGAGAGGAAGAAAAGAAATAGCTGCTTGATCCATTGGCGATGGCGGTTGTATCAATCAATACGCCACCGACGTCGTGCAGGGTGACGGTCAGCCCTGTACCGCTCAGGCCTGTTACGTCGCCGCCGACCGCATAACCGAATGTGCTACAGGATATGGTGACCGTTCGATTGGAATTGCCGATTGTACCTGTGGAACCGGTGACCGCACAGTTCTGACCGGTTGGCGGCGTGTTCACGGAGACGCTGTATGTCGTGCCCGACGATAGATTTGCGAGGGTAAGTGCCGTCGTTCCGGCAGGAACCGAAACGGGCGACCCGTTAACGCTTAGAATAAGTCCGGGGTTAGCAAGCCCCTGTATTGATGCGTTGAGATCGAAATTCCGAGTGGTGCAATTGACGGTCTGTGTCGTTATGTGTGCCGGACCCGGGTTACCAAGTACACAATCCTGGTAGGGGGACTGCGGCTGTCGTACGATCACAAAGCTGTTATTCACTCCAAGAGTGCTGGGCGTCGGGAAATCCTTTGTCGCAGTTCCGCCTGCAAGAGAAACCGTATCTGTGCGTCCGCCCGCCTCCGTCCGCTCGATGCGAAGCTCGTCGCCGAGCAAGCCCGCAGTGTTTACGGTAATCCACTCACCGTCGACACAATCTACAAGAACGTCTGCAATGTCGGAATTATCGACTTTCCCATCCTTATTGAAGACCGTGCAGAGCTGTGGTGACGACCCCGAAACGGGAAATGAGGCAACCTGAACGGAGTAGATATCATCGGTGCGAAAACTGTGGGGGATGGTGAAAGCATAGCTCTGAGCCACGACTCCGTCGCCTTCGACGATAACCGTGCCTCCGCCGGCCCTCAATGTGATGCCTGGGGTGTTGCCGATCAGGCCGTTGATCGTTCCGCCAACTGTAAAGCGGGGAGGGAAAATAGCGTCGAAAAGAAAAATCTCGGGCGTTTGATCAGAAAGAGACGCAGTACAGGATGCCACTACCGCCAGGGAAGCCGGCAAGAGAGGGAGCAGTCTGTTGCGCCAGAAGGTGACCATTGGAACATCCGCCTGCGCCTACTGTCCTAATATACAGACGCAAAGTCAATAACATTCTGTAGAAAAATGCCGAATTGCAGTTGGCCAGACGTCCGATCTACAATCCTGCTCTGACGAGATCGTGCAGACGCAGGAGGCCGATGGGATGATCCTCATCGTCGACGACTGGCAAAACGTTAATCGGCGACTTACGCTCTTCCATCATATGCAGAGCGTCGATGGCACGGCTGCCTTTTTTTATACGAAGCGGAGAGGCCGTCATCACCGAGGCGATACTCTGTTCGAGAACGTTTCCGAATCTCAGTATGGAGCGGCGTATATCGCCGTCGGTTACGATGCCGATCAACTTGCCCGATGCATCGGTAATCATGGCTCCGCCCAGATTGGGCTTTGTCACCGTTTCGAGCAGTTCTTTCATCGATGCATCCTGGCCGACGACGGGAATACCATGATCGAGCACAAGCAGATCCTCGACGTTAAGCAGGAGTCGCTTGCCGAGCTGTCCGGCCGGATGGTACAGGGCAAAGTTCTCGGGCTTGAAGCCGCGCAGCTCTGCCAGCGCCGAGGCGAGCGCATCGCCAACGACAAGTGAAACCGTCGTCGAAGCGGTCGGCGCCAGGTTAAGAGGATCGGCCTCCCGGCTGACCTTTGCCATGATGATCACATCAGACATGCGGCCGGCGCGGGATTCGGCATTGCCAAGGATGGAGATGATGCGATTCCCCATCTTCTGCACGACCTGAAGCATCTGCACGACCTCATCCGACTCGCCGCTTTTTGCAAGGCAGAGTACGACATCGTCTTTCTGCAAGGCGCCAAGATCGCCGTGCAGGCTTTCGCCAGGATGAAGAAAAAAGGCTGGAGTTCCCGTCGACGAGAAGGTGGCCGCAAGCTTCTGGGCGATGAGGCCTGATTTTCCCATACCCGTGCAGGCGACCTTACCTTTGCAGTTCATCAAGATATCGATGGCCTGTTGTAACGATTCGTCGCCGATCAGCTTGAGGTTATTCTGTAGCTCGGTGATCTGATGGCGGTAACTTGAGAAGAACAGTTCGGTGACGTTCATTGACGAGGCTCCTGATGCCATTCGGCCGCAGCACAGAGGAGCGTCATCTGAAATATGCTGCCTCATTGCCGGGGAGATCTCTCGTTTCAGGGGAGATATTCTGTCGGTTGTGCCTGTTCTGGCTCAGTGGATTCGGCGGGCTTTTCTTTCTCTTCGCCTGCTTCGTTTTCTTCTGCCTTGTTTATTTCTTCCTCCGTGCCTTGCTCGTCATCGGCTCGCCGATCTTCCGCTTCGAGTTGCTTCTCTATCTCTTCTCGCTCTTTAACGACGCTGTCGGTCGTCCAGAGATCGACGGTCTTGCGAATGCCTATACGAGTGTAGGTATTGCGATAATAAAGAGAGGCGGCCGGTAGCCCGTCGGCACGTTGAAGGTTAACGTCAAGGCGGGTGCGGTTCGGAGAGTCTGCGATCAGCTCAAAATAAAGATAGGTCTGATGAAAGAGGCCTTCTTCGAAGAAGCGGCCGATACGATAGCCGTAGACAACCTGGAGCGCATGCAACGCCATCCAGGCGTTACGTGAAGAGGCGACCCGGTTCGTGCCTTCGAGCAGATCAAGGTTGTAGCGACTCTGGCCGAAAGAATGGCCGATACCGAAGTACCAGTTCTCGCTTCTGAAATGAGGGAAAAAGAGAGTGATATACGCCCTGTATTCCTCGAATACGAATTCTGTTCTTCGTCCGAGGGCATCGGGCAGCGGAAAGAGCAGATTCGTCGTCGCCGTCATCGGATTCGTCGTGACGCGACCGTCGTCGGGATAGTTATGCAGGGTACCGCGAAAGGTACGCGGGGAGTTCAACGTAAACGACATGCGCATGTAGTCGCCGATGCCGTCGCTGCCGACGAAGGGAACGGGGCCCGGGAAAAAACCGACGGAGTAGAAATAGTCAAGCTTGCTCTGTTCACGGTTCAGGTCGACGGTGCCGTCGTAATTCACGTCACGAGAAGAAAGCGTTCGCTCCGGAGCGCCTGCCCGAACGTAGAACCGGGCGTCTGAGAATTCAGCACCGGCCGAGAGGTCGAGAAAGCGCAGACGCTGTTGAAAGGAATCACAGCCTGCAAGACCGAGCGCCATCGTAGCGAGAATGCAGGCGAAAAAGCAGGCCTGAACGCGAAAGACAGAACTTCTAATCATCTCTTCCTTACTCTTCGCCTTCTTCCTGGTAATAACCGCTCTGATTGAGAGCGCCCGTTTCGGGAATCGCATCCATCATATAGGTCATGGCCTCGACGCTCTCATATGCCGCCGTCTTTACAGACACGGTTTTTCGACGGTAAAGAGTCTTTTCGGGTTCATCGGAATTGCAATCCTCGTAACGATCCAGCTCATCCCACAGCCGGGGATCAATCACCTCGTAAAGCTCGCCGTGTATGATGCCCTGACCTTCGACGGCGGCCGGATACTCGCCGAGATCATACAGAAGTCCCGTAATCGTTCCGGTATCGATAAATCTCACCCGACCGGCAATCAATGAGTGAGCGGACATTTTTCGCATCAATGTGCCATAAGCGAAGAGTCTCGTCGGCCGAATCCAGTCGAGCACGGCGTTAAGCGAAAGTCCGATGACGTTCAGATAGTCTCCCTGAATTGAAGAGATCAGCGAGGCCCCGATTCCCTGGATGGCATACGCCCCGGCTTTATCAAGCGGCTCGCCGGTCGCCACATAGCGACGGATCTCGTCGTCTGATAGATCACGAAAGCGCACAACGGTACTGACGGCCTTTTCAAGTGTGATCAGCCTATCGCCTTCTCTGCGCAGCATCGCATGCGCGGTGATTACCGTATGCGCTTTTCCCGATAGCTCGCGAAGCATCGCATGGGCCATCTCTGAGTTCTCGGGTTTTCCATATAGAGCGTTATTCTGTACGACGATGGTATCGGCGGCGAGTACGCGAACGTCTCCCGCAAGTGTATTGAGAACGGCTGCGGCCTTTTCACGCGCAAGCAGCAGCGCCGCATCGGCTTGACGTGACGCAGGCAGTAGGATGGCCGTTTCCGTTCTTGTGGAGCCCGGGATGCCGAGCAGCATGCCTTCTTCGTTAAGATCGGCGGCCATCGTTTCAAACGAAACGCCCGCGCTTTCCAGTATCTGATGCCGTCTTGCTGAGGCCGATGCGAGAATCAGACGCATAGGGGCAGAACACTGTTCCGCGTCGTCCCGTCTACCGCTTCCTGCCTGTCGCTTTCGGTTTATCGCTTCGCGCCTCTCCGAAGTCCGGCTCTTTTGTTCGTAGAGTCATTCTCTTGCCCGTTGCCGGATGCTCGAATACAAGCTCATACGCATGCAGCATCAGTCTGCCTGCTTCTTCCTCTCGTTCTTTTCGACCGCTGTCATCTCTTCTGCTATTCAACTCTTTGCCGTAAAAGGTATCACCGACGATGGGCGTACCTCCGGCGCTGAGATGCACCCGGATCTGATGTGGACGTCCCGTTACAGGACGGGCCTCGATAAGAGCGACTTTATCCTTCTGCCATAGGGTGCGAAAGTGTGTGACGGCCGACACCCCCTCTTCATCGGGACGTGCGGTGCGGTAACGATTGCGTTTTCGTTCCGCACGTAGTATGGGATCGCTGCACGTCCATGTAGAAGGAAGTCTGGAGCTACAGGAGACCAGAGCAAGATACCGCTTCTCAATTGAATGCTCTTCGAACTGCCTTGCAAGAGAGGCGTTCATCTCACGACGCAGCGTAAAAAGAAGCAATCCTGACGTTTCTGCGTCCAATCGATGAAGCAGACCGGGCCTTTTTTCGGGCTGTAGCTCAGAGGGCAACTCAGATGGTCCTGTCATTCCCTTCTCTTCGGCAAGCATGGAGCAGAGCAGATCATACAGATTGGCCCGCGAAGGGTCGGATGTCTTATGCGTGGGCAGCCCGGCAGGCTTATCGACGGCGATGATGAATTCGTCGCGGTAGACGATCACGGGCGCCGTAACCGCCGGCCGCTTTTCTTTTTCTTCGACCATGCCTTCGATGCGATCTCCAGGGTGAACCGTGAAATCGGGACGACGACAGACGACGCCGTTGATCGTGATCCGACCGGCGAAGACGGCCTTGCGCAGCGCGGCGTTGGAAACGAGAGCTTCGCTGATCGAGCGCTGCAGGCTTTTATCAAGCCTGCCTTTCTCTTTGCAGACGAAGCCGATCTTCTTGAGTTCTGACATCAATCGCCGCAGTGCGAGCAGGCCATCGGACTGGCTGCCGCTTCAACGGGCCTCTGTGTTTTCGGCGATGTAACAGGAGCATCTGGCGCAAGCGCTCGCTCTGATACGGCCGAGCCCGAGTATTTTTTCAGAAAGAACTCGACGAAAGAATCTCTGTATCCGCGGTTATAACCCTCCTGAACGAGCGGCAACGCATCAGAGGGACGATTCATACGTTCGCCGAGCAGGTATCCCTTCCAGAAGGCGCTCTGCGCGGCCACATCCTCTTTCGAAGAATTCCTGCCCTGTTCAAAGACGACAAGGGCCTCGTCGAGTCGGTCTGCATCCATCAGGGCCCGGCCGTAGTTCGGATAACGATCGGACTCTTCGGGATGTCGCTCGGCGATCAGCTCGAAGGTGCGGATGGCGGCCGGCAGATCTTTCAACTGCCACTGCTGTATATAGGCAAGTCTCTGCAAAACCCACAGCTCGGGGTGAAGCGGCGCGAGGCGTTGCAGATAGGCCGCGGCAAGCTCGTTCTTTTTCAGATCACCGGCGGCCAGACCGGCAAGAAGCAGAGCGTCCCTCTGATACGGGTTCTGGGCAAGGGCCTTTTCGGCCGCTTCAAGCGCCGCCTTATGCTGTTTGCGGTTCCAGTAGAGCTCATGGGCCTGTTCGGCAAGAGCCTTCGCCTGTCGCCGATTTTCTGGCGTGATACGGGCGACGGCCAGACGGTTCGCCATGACGACCTCTTCCGTCGCCGTATTCGGATAACGATGCAGATAATTCAGATTCGCGTAGGTCTGCGGCTGTGGTTTGTTCCCGGGAAGCGTGTTCTGGAAATGCCAGCGAAAGTAATCCATCTGCCCCGTTCCCTTCCAGGAGGGGAAGCGGCCCCGATTCTGATCTTGAAAGCCATGCGTCGGATTGATGCCGCTCATCGCCTCGATATTGTGAAAGAACTCATGCAGATAGACGACGGTCGCATCGGGCGCATTCCAGTTCGCCGGAAACGATACATATCCGCGAAGGGGAGTGTTCAGTTGAAAGGGTACGCAGGGATAGGTGAGAGCGCCTCCGTTCGCCGTTGTGGCGCTGCCGCGTCCCGGCCAGAACGTCCAGATCGTATCGACGCTGCGGGCCGCATCGCAGTAGGCGTCGGCCGCTTCATCAGGCAGAGCATCGAGTATGGGGGCGCGCGACTCCTGTCCGCCCCAGGCCGTTACGCTCATCTCGGTAACGGTAACATCAAGCGCTGTGATGTCGTATTCGATAGTCAGCCGTCCGCCGCTCATCGCCTCAAGCTGGCGTTTTAATACCTGCAGAAAGAGTGCTGCCTTCTCTCTGTCATCAGCGTTGATCTCGTCGCTGGCGACGACCTGCTTTCCGTTCAGATCTTTAAAATCAAACCGGGCTTTCTTCAAAAAGAAGACATGCATGCGATGAACGTACTGCGGTTTAATGCCCTGGCGCTCGACGGCAAGACGCTGCTCGGCGAGCTCTCTGTGAAAGCGGGGATTGAACTCTTTCAGCCAGTCTCTGTGTGGCTTGCTGCGTTCGATGACTCCCTCCGCCTCTCTGTAATGAGCGGCGGCCTCCTCGTAACGCCCGGCGGCGAAGGCTGCATGAGCAAGCCAGATCTCGGAATGGACCTTGCCTTCATTCAATGCAAAGTTATCGCTGTTCGGTCGAAGTGCAAAGCCGCGATCGGCAAGGGCGACGGCCTCTGTATAACGCTTCTGATCCCTTTTACAGATCGACGCGTATCCGAGTGTGTAAAGCACCTCGTCAAGGGCGCCGGTGCGTTCTTTTGCCTGATGGGCGGGCACGGCGGCAAGATTCTGTTCTGCTAATTGAAGGGCCGACTGGAACGCCTTTTCGGAATCATCGTATCGCTCGATCTGACAGAAGGCGATGCCGCGTTCGCGTAAGGTGAAGACGCTGCGATCCCCTCCCTGCGTAAGAGCCCGGTCGTAATGCTGAAGAGCGGCCGCGGGATCTTTTTTATGCCACAGATAGACGTTGCCCTGGCGAGTGGCATAGAATCCGGAGTCGCTCCAGAGCCGCTCGGCTTCGGCAAAGGCCTGAAGGGCCTCATCAAAGCGGTTCTGGGCGATGAGGCGGTCGCCCTTCTGGTTCAGCTCCGAGGCCTTCTGCCAGTTCTGATTGGCATAAAGAGACGCGCTAAAGAAGGGAGCGATAAAAAGCGCCGCTGACAGTAAGAGGAATATCGGGGTAAGTGGTGTAAGGGCGTTCTTGATTCTGGAGTGCCGGAAGACCTTGAAGAACATGACATGAAAGAAAGCGAGATCCCTGAACTGTCAAGGATCTCTTTTCCGCTCGACATCCTCTTACAGGGCTTCAGATAAAGGCATGAACTCCCTTCGCCGACTTATCCTGTTTAAAAACGGACTGGGCTGCTTTGAACGACATATCGTCGCCGATCAAGAGGTGCAGCTGGACTTTCGCGCATCGGAGATCGACGACGTCATCAAATCGATCATCGTCTATGACGAGGGCGTGAAGAATCTCTCATTTGACGGCAAACGGCCTTCCTCTGAAGATCTTGCCGATATTGGATTGCGTCCCGTGCAGGGAAAAAACGCCCTCATCGAATTGCTTGTTCAGTTTCGCGGAGTGCCGTTTCGCGTCGTTACGACGTCGTCAGAGTATAAAGGCGTTCTTACAGGAATCGACGAACGACAGGAAGCGGCGGGCGAAAGCGTACTCTCGGTCAGTTACATGGTTCTGCTTGCCGAAGACGGCGCTCTGCAATCGGTAAGACTGCCCGACGTTATCCGTATCATTCCCGATGAAGAAAGGGCCGGCAAAGATCTGAAGCGGCTGCTTGAAGCCAGCCTTTACTGGAAGGCGACGGAGCGCAAGAAGCTCGTCGTACAATCGGCGGGCGGCGAGCTGCGCCTGAGCTATATGCTGCCCGTTCCCGTATGGACTTCAAGCTATCGCCTGCTTCTTCGCGAAGCGGATGCCTGTATGATGCAGGCCTGGGCTCTTGTACATAATGCATCGGACGAAGACTGGGAAGATCTGCAACTTTCGCTGGCCTCGGGCATGCCGATGTCGTTTCGCATGGATCTATACACCCCGCGTCATCGTCATCGTCCCTTTGCCGAACTGCCCGATAAAGAAGAGTATGCCGCTCCCGTCGTCGGTCGATCGTACGCAGAGCCGCCGGCGCCCGCTCCGCAGGCAAAGCGGTCTCGGGCTGCGATGGCCCCTGCTGCCGCTTCGGTAGGATCGGCGCCGTTTGAAGCGGATATGCTATACGAAAGAGAAGAGATGGCATTTGCGGGCGCCTCCGATTCCTTTGCCGAGAGTACGGCCGTCGATGCGAAGGCGTCGGAGTTCGCTCCCGTTTCTTTCTTCAAGATCCGCGATGCCGTTCATATTCCGGCCGGTAAGAGCTCGCTTGTTCCTTTGTTTACGATGCCCGTGGAAGGCCGCCGCGTCGCTCTTTATCGAGCAAGCATTCGAAAGAACAATCCGATGACGGCCGTGCTTTTGCGCAATACGACGGGCTTCGCTCTCGAAGACGGTCCGATCACGTTCTATTCTCCGGAGGGTTATACGGGGGAGGGAATGCTGCCGTCCCTTGATCAGGACGAACAGGTCATCGTTCCCTTCGCCATCGAAGGCAGTATGCTCGTCAATACCGAGCAGAAATCCGACACGAAAGAGGTGCATCGCCTCTATGCAAGGGGTGGCCTTCTTTTCCTGGAGCGCAAGGTCGAGCGTCGTACCGTCTATCTGCTGCGACGCGGCGGGCCTCTGGCCTTTGATAAGCTGTATATCGATCATCCGGAATCGGCGGGATGGACCGTCGTCGGCCGCTCCCCTGAGTCGCGAAGCGAAGGCTTTGTGCGCTTCTGTACGTCGGCCGAGGCGGATGAGTTTGATGTCGTCGAGCAGTACGTGCTCACCGAAACGCTTCACATGCAGGTCGGATCAGACTGGCTCGATACGGTGCTTGCAACGGGCCTGATCCAGTCCGAACAGCGAAGCCTGCTTGATGGCATTGCCCGTCTTAATATACAAATCGATGAGGCCACAAGGCGCGAGGGACAGAAGACGAATGATATCGAAGAGATCGGCGTCGATCAGAAGCGCATCCGTGAGAATCTGAAGGCGCTCGGCTCAGCCGAGGAAGAAAAGGCCCTGCGTCGCCGCTATGTTGCGGAACTCGAACAGGGTGAGAATCGGTTGCGATCCCTGAAAGAAGAACTGAATGAGATTCGTAAATCTCGGGAATCGCTGATCACACAGCGAGGCGAGCGCATGGACGGTCTCAGTTTTGATTTCTTTGTTGACGGAAGCCGGTGATGGTGGCTCTTTCACAATAAGCCGATGGCGGCGAACTAACAAGAGCAGAACATCCGATTCAGGGGTGCCCTCAGGGCTGAGATCATACCCTTCGAACCTGATGCAGTTTATACTGCCGTAGGGAGAATGCATGACACCGAGCAAGACAGGCATTTCAGAAAAGGCGCGCATAACGCGCGATCCTTTTCCTGAAAGCGAGAAAATCTATACGACGGGCTCAAGACCCGATTTGCGCGTACCTTCGAGAGAGATACGCCTTTCTGAAACGCATCATCGCGACGGCTCAAGGACGCCCAACGAGCCAGTGATCGTTTACGATACGTCTGGCCCTTATACTGATCCGGCCGTTGCTATTGATGTTACAAAGGGCCTGCCCTGCATCCGCGAATCGTGGATCGAAGAGCGAGGCGACGTTAGAGTGGTTCCGCTGAACGAGCGGGCCCGGCCGAATGCCGTTTCGCTTCCCGGGCTTGACCGCACGGTGCGCGTGGCTAACGAAGGGGCGAACGTCACGCAGCTGCACTACGCCCGCCGGAGTATCATCACCCCTGAAATGGAATTCATCGCCATTCGCGAGAATATGGCGCGCGAGCTGCTCTGGCAATCGGGGCAGTCGCCTCGCATTCTGCCTTCGGGGCTTCCTGAGTTTGTGACGCCTGAGTTTGTAAGAGACGAGATAGCGGCCGGGCGGGCCATTCTGCCGGCCTCGATCAATCATCCGGAAACGGAACCCATGATTATTGGTCGTAACTTCCTTGTGAAGATCAACGCCAATATCGGTAACTCTGCCGTTGTCTCTTCTATAGAAGAAGAGGTAGAGAAACTCGTCTGGGCCATCCGCTGGGGCGCCGATACGGTGATGGATCTGTCGACGGGCAAGCAGATTCACGAAACGCGAGAGTGGATACTTCGCAACTCTCCCGTTCCGATCGGAACGGTGCCGATCTATCAAGCCCTTGAAAAGGTAGGCGGCATCGCAGAGGAGTTAACCTGGGAACTCTATCGCGACACGCTTATCGAGCAGGCCGAGCAGGGTGTCGACTATTTCACCATCCATGCCGGCGTTCTTCTGCGTTACGTGCCGCTGACGGCTCGTCGATTGACCGGTATCGTATCGCGGGGCGGTTCGATTCTCGCGAAATGGTGCCTGGCGCATCATCGAGAAAACTTTCTTTACGAGCACTTTGAAGAGATCTGCGACATTCTGAAGCGATACGACGTCGCTTTCTCGCTCGGCGACGGCCTGCGTCCGGGAAGCATCTATGACGCAAACGACGAAGCGCAGTTCGCCGAGCTGCGAACGCTGGGCGAGCTGACCGAGGTTGCCTGGAAGCATGACGTTCAGGTAATGATAGAGGGGCCGGGTCACGTTCCGCTTCATCTCATCGAAGAGAATATGCGCGAAGAAGAGCGCCTCTGTCACAATGCTCCGTTCTATACGCTTGGCCCGCTTGTGCTTGATGTGTCGCCAGGCTATGATCATCTCGCTTCGGCCATCGGCGCCGCCAATATCGGAGCGATGGGCTGTTCGATGCTCTGCTATGTGACTCCGAAGGAGCATCTGGGGTTACCCGATCGCGATGACGTCAAGCAGGGAGTGATCGCCTATCGCATCGCCGCCCATTCGGCGAACCTGGCGAAAGGACATCGCCGCGCCATCCTCAGAGATCATGCGCTTTCCAAAGCGCGTTTCGAGTTCCGCTGGCAGGATCAGTTCAACCTGTCTCTTGATCCCGATACGGCCCGCGCCTATCATGATGCGACGCTGCCGGCCGAAGGAGCGAAGACGGCGCATTTCTGTTCGATGTGCGGTCCGAAATTCTGTTCGATGAAGATCACCGAAGATGTGCGCGAGTATGCGAAGCAGGCCGATATCGAAGAGGCCATGCAGCAGAAATCGAAAGAGTTTGTAGAGCAGGGCGCGCAGATCTATAGATAGGAGTCGGTCCCAGAACAGGCTCTTCAAGGTCGGGCATTCTGGCCCGGTATTGCTGGACGAATGTGCACGGAGCGTGAAAATGTCTCCGTGCAGCGCTCCCACTTTCTCTTCTATATCCTCCTGTTGCTGACTCTGGCGCCTTTAGCGGCCTGTCAGGTCGATCGTCGTCCGCCTGAGCAGAAGATCCGCGATCGTTTTGCGTTCGGGCGTTACGAGACGAGCGAGGTCATTCTTCCTTACCGACTTTCTCGTCCGGGGAAGCTTTTGACTCAGAAGAAGTATCCGCTGATCGTAATGTTTCACGGCGCCGGCGAACGCGGCACGGATAACGAAAAGACGATGAAGCACTTTCTGCCCATGCTCGGGCGGGCGGATTTTCCGTTAGACGAAGCATACGTATTGATTCCACAGTGTGATGAGCCCTATCGCTGGGTGGAGGCGGACTGGAGCCTTCCCGCACACAGGCAGCCGGCACGGCCGTCGAAGCCCATAAACGCTCTCTTTGATCTGATGCGGAAGCTGATCGCAAGCGAATCCGTCGATACGTCGCGCATCTATGCCGTCGGCCTTTCGATGGGAGGCTTCGCTGTCTGGGATGTGCTTGCAAGGCGGCCCGATCTCTTTGCCGCCGGCATTGCCGTCTGCGGCGGCGGCGACGAGAATACGGCAAGATCCTTTCATGCTCCGGTCTGGGCCTTTCACGGGGCGAACGATCAGGTAGTAAAGCCCGCTCGTAGCCGCAATATGGTTGAGGCCTTAAAGAGAGCCGGCCGCTCCGTTCGTTATACAGAATATGTGAACGAAGGGCATGGCAGCTGGCGTCCGGCCTTTCAGGAGCCCGACGTTATACATTGGTTATTCTCACAGAGGCGCCAGTAGAAGCAAGAGACTTCGGAACAGGCGCTTACGGTTGAGCGCCTGTTCCCGCGCGACGTTCCGTCTCCGGTGTCAGTTCTTCCCGTAAACACGCTCCTGCTTGTATCTGAAGAATCCCGACTCTTCTTCGTTCTTGATAACCTCTGCCTGGTCGGGGCCGAAGTACTTGAGACGCAGCTCATTCAGATCAGATTCCGAGGCGCCGCCCGACGTCAGGGCGTCGCGTGCGCTCATGTAGCTCTGTCCCGTTTTCCAGCGATCGTCACGTTCCGTATCGAGCGATTTCCAGCGTTCGATGGCCTCAACGTCCATACCGAGCCCCTTTCGAATCTGAGTGAGCGTGTCGTTCCGATCGTCCGGACTCATGTGGGATAGCTCTTTCTGCACGGAAGGAAGTTCCAGGAACCGACTCGTCAGCTCGTAGCGACGAGCCTCCATGTGTCGATCCGTCTGTTCGCCGAGCGCCTCGTTCAAAGCGGCCTTGTAGCTTGAGAGTTTCTGGTTCAGATCGCCACCCGATTGATCGATCTGCTTCAGCGACGTTGCGATCTTTTCGTTGCGGATCTCACCGGCCCAGATCTCGGCGGCCACCTCTTCTCCGAAAAGTTCGTTTCGCTTCTCATTCAGGATCTCCTGCCGCTCTTCACGGCTCATACCGGCAAGCTCGTCTCGATTCTTCTCAAGCCATTCCTGATATTGCTGGTACTTCTCGAAGCGTTCGAAGATATCATCGGCGAGATCGGGAAAGGCCGCCTTCAGCGTCACATACATCTCTTCGATCCAGGCCTCGCCGAAGCGCGCCTTCATCGAACGAATCAGATCTTCGATAAGGCGAATCTGCACCCAGCGGTTCTTGATGTTTTTGCCGTAGTTGGCTCGCAGCACGGCTACCATCTGCTCAAAAGTCAGATCATCCGAGAAGCGCGGGCTTCCCTCTTCGTTCATAACCTCGACTAACCGTGCCACCTCATTCTCGTCGACGGTACGCGAGGCGGGCGGATGGCGACGAACGCGGTCGATTTCATCAAGCGTATCGTCCGAGCGCAGCAAAAGAAAGGCAGCGCCGATGGCGAGTACGGCCGCTACAGCAGCCGAAATAAAAAAGAGTCTGGTTTTATTCATACTTGTTATTCAGGGGAGTTGTATTTGATTTGCAGAAGAATCGTGACTCTGCGCTCGTTAAAAGAGCGAAAAAAGGCCCGGAAGAACCGGGCCCGTTCGAATCGGAATCAATCGTAGTAGGCGATGTAGTCGATAAGAGCGGCATAGAACTCCATCTCATCGAAGGTGTCGGGCGGTAATCCTACGACGTCAAGATGATCCTGCTCGACGATAGCCGCCGTCGACGTCATCTGCGTCGAGCTCGGTGCGTTGATGTTGCTTACATAGCCCGTCGAGCTTTCCGTTCCGATAGAATCGAAAAGGCCGAAGCCGCGAACCGTGTATTTCAGGCGATAGCCCATCTGCTGCGAGTTGATGCCGACGAGGCCGTCGTCGTCCAGATCTGTCGCCGTTCCGTTTCCTTTGCCGGCCGCTCCGTCGTTGTTACAATCATCCACGCAGTATCCGTTGCCGTCAATATTGAAGAATCCGTTACGCAGAATGAAAAGCAGCGGATTCACGCTCAGTCCCGTCTGTGCCGTAACAATAGAGGCATATCGGTTTGCATAATTCGAGTTGATCGGATATTTCTCGTTGAACTGCTTTGCTCCGGTGAGAATGCCGTCGCTGGAGGAATAATCGTTATACACGAGCTGTTTCGCGGCGGCGAAGCCGTCGTTGCCGCTGGAATATACGATATTGCCATAGATATTGGCAAGAGCGGCGATCACGTCGGTGATGCCCGGGCCGAGATCCAGAATAAATTTCGCAACGGGCGATCCGCGATGCGGCGAAGAGACGCTGATCAGCACGCGAACGACGGGCGTTCCGCGGCGATTGCGCAGTTCGACGGCAGCTTTGCGAATATCAAGCCCGCCCTGCGAATGGCCGATGAGGTTTACCTTCGAGGCGCCCACCGTTGCCATGAAGCCTTCGGTATCGTTGGCAAGGTCATATCCGCGAACCTCGGAATTGTGAAACGGCTGAACCTGACCGATGAAGGCCTTCTGATTGCTGTCGATGTAGGAGTTGCAGGTGATTTCAAGGAAGCCGTCGCAGGGGTCGCCTACAAACGTTCCATAATCGTCTCCCCAATAATCGTAGCCGGCGATATCGTCAAAACCGGCCATTCCATGAGCAAATACCACCGGATAGGTGGTTCGGGCCGCGCGGGCCTCCAGTCCTGCCACCGCGCAAAAGAGCGCCGGCAGGAGATACATAAGCTTTCGCATGATCATCTCCAGGAGTAAAGACCTCTCTTTACTCTTCCTTAAGTTTTCAAATTTTTTGTTTGTGTCAAACGACGTCGCCGGAGCGACTCTGTATTTTGACAGTAAACTAAAGGGGGTAGAATTTATTGCAAGAAAAAAAACGCCGGTTCGAAATCACAATGGTTGACCTCAGCGGCTTCGACGAGCGAGAGCAGGTATAGTCCGAATTGGCATTGCTGCTTCTCTTTCTATAGAAAGGATTGACATTGCCTGACGGACATGTCGTTCTTCATTATGGCATTTCGACGGAACATTGTTTTCAGCGCATCAGAAGACCGGCTTGAGCGTCTGCTTGAAGATCGCCTCAAGCCCGGAGCAGACAAAGAGAAGATCGATGAGCGGATCTGGGATCTTTTTGGCGAAGAATGGGTCATCATGATGACCGATCTTTCGGGTTTTTCAAGAGGGGTCGAGAAATACGGCATCATTCACTTCTTGCAGACGATACAGGAATCGGAGCGCATCCTGATACCCGTTATCGAAGAGCATGACGGCATTCTACTGAAGATGGAAGGCGACAGCATGTTTGTGATCTTTCGCCGTCCGCGCAAGGCGCTTGCCGCCGCTATTGCCATGCAGAGAGTCCTTGTGGATTACAATAACGGCCGAATTCCCGAAGAACAGATCCTGCTCTGCGTCGGCCTCGGATTCGGTCGCGTGCTGAAGATCGGCGATACGGATTGCTTCGGGGCCGAGGTGAACGCGGCAAGCAAGCTCGGTGAGGATACGGCAAAGGCCAACGAAATCCTTGTGACGGCCAGCTTTAAAGAGGCGGCCGGGGAACAGGAAGGCATCGCCTACGCGCTGCTTGACGGTGCTCCTCCTGGAGCAAGCGCCGCATACAGGATCAACTATGCTCTCTAACGGGGTTACGCGCAGGAAGCTGGAGCGTTTTAGGGCCTTCATCGAAAAAACAGGAATGAGTTACTTGACAGCACTTAGCCAGGTTTGAACAGGGCATACGGGGTGTTAAAAAACCCTAAAAAACACCGGAATTCAGGCGTTTTTCAACTTATTCTTTCACCGGAAAGAGAAGCGCACTTCATTCCATATCATTTAGAGGTATACGAGTGGCTACTAAGAAGACAACGAAGAAGGCTCCCGCTGCAAAAGCAAAAGCCAGCAACGGAAAGTACTCATTTCTTGACTCCCTGCTTGAAGGGGTCGTCGAATCGACGTCGGTAAACAAGAAAGGCGAGGTTGTACTGAAGAAGAGCGACCTGAAGCAGGCGCTTGAGGCCTCCTTGCTTGAAGCCGGCAAAGCTGCAGCTCGCGGAGAGAAGGTGCGTCTTCCCGTCATCGGAACGCTGATGATGAAGGATGTAGCCGCTCGCAAAGCAGGCAAGGCTCTGAACCGCTTCACCGGCGAGATGGTCGATGTGGCCGCACGTCCGGCAAGCCGCAAACCGCGTTGGAGCTTCCCGAAATCGCTGAAAGATCTGTTCGCAGATAAGAAGAACTGGAAGTAATCCAGAGAATGCTCGATGAGGGAAGGGGAATCCTTCCCTTTTTGCATTATGTTCAAGCGTTGTCTGAGTATCGCGGCGACTCTGCTGCTGATCGGCTGTCAGTCGAATCCGACAGCTGAACTTGTTCGTGAACTCAACCCCGACGGCTATAAAGACGCGACCGTAGCCGTGCTTCCTTTGATCACATCAGGGCTACCGGCCGAAGCCGGGCGTTATCATGGCGATCGAATCGTCGATGAGCTCGTTCGTTCCGGACGCTATCGCGTGCTCGAACGTTCCCTTGTCGATCGTATACTCGAAGAGCAGAAGTTCCAGAACTCAGGCGTGGTCGACACCGACCAGGCGGCGCGCATCGGCAGACTGCTTTCGGCAAGACTTGTCATTACGGGAATGGCTTATGGCCGCCCTGACGGAGCGGATCTGTTTATCCGGCTGATTGACGTCGAATCGGGCGTGATTTTGAAAAGCGCCCATCGTCAGGTGCGCGACGGCAGACCGTCGGATGATCGCCGGCGCGAAAGCGATTCCGGCCAGAGCACATCCGAGTCTAACGCTCAAACGGATAAACAGAACACTGCGCGTATTAAGCCGGTCATCGGCGAGGTGAAAGATGAGGCGCAGAGAGAGGCGCGAGGGGAGATCCTTGATCTCGCCGCCATCCCCAGCGTCGGCAATATCGTCGTTATAGGGCGCATGCGCAATACGGGAAGTATAACCATCGGAACGCCCTCTCTTCGCGTAGGCCTCTTTGATGCGAAAGGTGAAGAGATCGATAGCGTGCAGTGCTTTCCCGGCGTCGACCTTCCACCGGGAGCTCTTTTGCCTTTTCAGTGTGTTTCGCTTAACACAAGGGATCGATTTGCGTCGATCAGGCTGCTTCATTTCAAACCGCAGCCGACGCGCTCCGACCTCTATGTTCACGATCTCTCGGTAGTCAGGCATAACCTGCGTTATGACGGCTTTGCGTACAATCTGACTGGGACCATCCAGCATTCCGGAAAGATCCCCGTCAAATACCCTCGCGTCATCGCCTCTTTCTTTGATGCCGGCGGCGCCTTTATTGGAAGCGCTCAGGGCTTCGGCGATGATAAAGAGCTGCAACCCGGCCAACAGACGCGCTTTCAGGCCTCGCTCTGGGCTCTGGGTGGTCGCAAGCCGGCGCGCTATGAGATGGTCGTCGTCGGCCTGCGGAATTAGGATCAGCGTTATAACCCGGCCTGTAAGCACATCTCATCAAGCCTGACGTAGCTGATTTCCATTCCCTCTTCCATTCCCGTTTCGAGCGCCATCTTGCGGATCTCGGCCGATGGATAACGGCAGGTGAGCGTCATCAGCGTTCCCTTGCCCGCCGCAGCGAGCTGAAGCGTGTTCACCGATGCCTGGCTGGAGTCGCTCAACGACGGAAGCTGCGTGGGATCAGGAATAAAGATCTCGGTATTGGTAATGGATTCCGGAGCTTTTATCTCTTTATAAACACCACCGAATCCGAAAGAGCTTTCGCCTTCCTTCTGCCAGACAAAGAGATATTCACCGCCGACACGCAGATCAATGCGGCATGTGGAAAAGGACCAGCCGTCCGGACCGGTCAGCCAGCGCTGCAACAGCTCGGGCTTCGTATTGCAATCATACACAAAGGCGGGCGGAGCGTCGAAATAGCGCTGAAACACGACATCGGCGTCGCCCTGAAGATCTACAGTCAGTTTTTTCGGAAGGGACATTCTGCTCTCCTGTAATAACGGGTTGATTATATAACTAATCCGTTATCTAATGGGCCGTCAAGCGCGGTTTTCCTGGGAGAGCGAAAAAAAAGCCTGTCAGACGACAGGCTTTTTGAATCAATCGAAGAGGGAGAACCTCGCAAGTCGCTCAGGCCCTTTTCTGTCGTCGCTTCTCTCTGCGTCTCTCAAGGGCGAGGTAGAGGTAGGGCAGTATGAGAAGCGTGAGCACGGTCGATGTAAAAAGGCCGCCGACGACGATGGTCGCAAGCGGACGCTGCACCTCGGCGCCGACACCGGTATTCAGGGCCATAGGCAGGAATCCCAGTCCTGCTACGAGGGCCGTCATGAGCACCGGGCGCAGTCGTGTGAGCGTGCCATGATGCACGGCCTCGTAAAGCTCATAGCCCTCTTTGCGCAGCTGATTGAAGAAGTTCACAAGGACGGTGCCGTTCAGGACGGCGATACCCGAGAGTGCGATCAATCCGACTGTGGCCGATACGCTGAACGTGATGCCGCGCATCCAGAGAAGCAGAATGCCTCCGGTAGTGGCGAGCGGAATACCGACGAGGATCAGCAGCGTTTGCAGTAGATCCTTCACGTTCTGTAGCAGCAAAATGAAGATGAGAAAGAACGTGAACGGAATGATGATGAGCATGCGATTGCGTGCCCGTTCAAGGTTCTTGTACTGTCCTGCCCATTCAATGTGATACTCTTTCGGCAGATTGAGCTTGCTTCGCAGGTCGTCGTCGGCCTTCTTAATAAAACCTTCGAGATCCCGGTCTTCCAGATAGATGGATAACCCTGCATAACGACGGGAGTCGATGCGCGAGATGGTCGAAACCTGATCGGTGAACTGAAAGCTGGCGACGTCGCGAAATCCGATGACGCCTCCTTCTGGTAGATCGAGAGGAAAACGCGAGGCCAGGCCTATGTTCTCGCGCCAGCGATCCTGCATGCGCAGCACGATCGGAAATCGGCGATCCTTTTCATAAAAAGAACCGATCTCTTCTCCTGCCATCGCATATTGAAAGCCGACGTGAATGTCGCGCGAGTTGAGGCCCCAGCGGTTCATCTTCTCGGGATCGGGTTTGAAGTCGAGTAGAGGAGTGCGACGCAGCGCCGAGAGCTCATCCTGACCGACCTCGCGCACCTGCGGCATCTGTTCGGGCGAGAGCGCTTCTTCGGCGATCTGCACATACTCCATCAGCTTGCTCAGATCGGGGCCGAAGATACGCAGCGAGGCGTCGGCGCGCGATCCTTCGAGCATCTCGTTGAAGCGCATGGCGATGGGCTGTGTGGGCGAGTATTCGTCGCCTGCAAGATCCTCTTCTCTGCTCAGCCGCTTGCTGATGGCGTCAAAGAGCTCGTTCTTGGTGCGGCGTCGTCCGAGTTCTTCGATAACGGGCCAGGCGTCGCGATCCTTCTTCAAGATGATAAAGCAGTCGGCGAAATTGATGCCCATCGGATCGGTCGCCGATTCAGGCGTTCCTATGCGCGAGAATACCGTTTCGACCTCTTCAAACTCACGGATAACCTTTTCGGCGTGTTCCTGTCGCTTTACCATTTCGGTCAGCGAGATGTCGGGGCTGCGAACCATACCGACGACAAGATCCTGTTCGTCGAGATCGGGCAGGAATTCGCTTCCCAGTCTGGAAAAGATAAAGAGCGAGATCACAAAGAGCCCGAGCGATGCTCCGGTAAGAAGCCGGCCACGACGCAGACTGAAGTTCAGAACGGGCGTATAAAGACGATGAATCCATTCGGTGAGCTTGCTCTGAGTATGCTTCGGCTCTTTCAGAAAAAGCAGAGCGAGAACGGGCATGACGAAAAGTGCCAGCACAAGCGAAGCGGCAAGGGCAAGCAGTACGGTGATGGCCATCGGACGGAACATCTTCCCTTCTACGCCTGTTAGCCCGAGGATGGGAATGTAGACGACGATGATGATTAAAACGCCTGTAACGACAGGAGCGGTGACCTCTCTTAAGGCGTCGGCGATAATCGTGAACTTTCCTTCGCTGCGTAATCGATCAGGATCTTCCTCCATCTTGCGCACGATATTCTCGATCATGACGACCGCCCCGTCGACGATAAGGCCAAAGTCGACGGCTCCGAGGCTCATGAGATTCGCGCTAATGCCCATCTCTTCCATGCCCATCAGAGCGATGAGCATAGAAAGCGGGATGGCAAGGCTGACGATGATGGCGGCGCGAAGGTTGCCCAGGAGCAGAAGCAGAATGACGATGACGAGGATGCCGCCTTCAACGAGGTTTTTCTCGACGGTGGCTACCGTAGCGTTTACAAGCTCGGTTCTTGAATAAAGGATTTCAACCTGAACATCTTCGGGCAGCGGAATCGTCGAAAGTTTGGTCTCGCTTTCCCGGGCGACATCGCGGCTGTTTGCTCCGATACGCATGAGCACCGTGCCGAGTACGGTCTCTTCGCCGTTCTCTGTGGCCGCTCCGACGCGGGGGAGCGATCCGTCACGCACGTCAGCCAATTCGTCGAGACGCGGCGTCGGCCCGACCGCATAAGGACGTATCGGATAATGCCGGATCTCATCAATCGTACGAAAGCGCGCATCGGATCGAACAAGCACGCGGCGCATGTCGGGCTCAATATAACCCCCGCCTGAGTTCAGACCGACGTTCTGCAATGCGTCGGCAAGCGTTGCCGGCCCGATTCCGTTCTGCCGCATACGATCGGGATGAAACTCAATGAAGACGCCTTTCAGGTAACCGCCGTTGGAGTCGACTTCGGCTACACCGGGCACGGTCTTCATTGCCGGCCGGATTACCCAGTCCTGCACGGTGCGCAGATAACGCAGCCGGTCTTCAACCTGCATCGACGCAAGCGGCGTACCCGGCTTTGCCTTTACGGCATACATAAAGACCTCGCCGAGTCCGGTGCTGATCGGGCCGAGCTTCGGATCAATGCCGTCGGGTAACGATCCCTGAAGGCCCTGCAGGCGTTCGGCGATGAGCTGACGCGAAAGATAGAGATCGGCGTGATCTTCAAAGACGATCGTGACAAGGGATAGCCCGTATTTCGTGATCGAACGAATCTCGCGCACATCCTGAATACCGGCAAGTTCCACCTCGATGGGATACGTAACGAGGGCCTCGCTCTGTTCGGGGTCCATGGCGCCCGTTTTCGTCTGTACCATTACCTGTATGCCCGTAATATCAGGTACGGCATCGACGGGTAACTTCGTGATGGCATTCGCTCCGAAGAGAATGAAAAGGAGGACAAGAAAGAGAATCCACAGTGGATTCTTCATGGCAAAGGTCTGCAGGCGATGTAACATGATTATTCGAGCTCCTCTCCGACGAGTATTTCAAGGCGACCGAGGGCTGCGGCCGCTTTCAGACGGGCCTCTCCCATGCGGATCAGGATATCGTGAAGGCGTTCGTGTTCGCCCCAGAATTCAAAGTAGGTTATACGGCGCGACACAAGCGCCGCCTCAAGCGCCTGCGTCAACGGCTCGCTCTTGACGAATGTGCGATACAATCGCTCGTAGCTTGCCTTCTCGCCTCTGTAAAGGGCGATCTCCTGTTTAACAAGCAGGTCAAGGCGCTGTTCGAATCGTTTTAGCTCTTCTTCAGCGATCTGTCTGTCGGCGGCGGCAACATCCGATCCGAATCGTTCGGGCCCGAAGATGCCGAGCGGTATGCGAACGCCGAATTTCCAGAAGTTCTCGCGTTCCGGAGCGTTATTCTGAAAGTTGGGCGAGCTGTAATTTCCGAGATCTCTTTTTCCCGCAGCGGCGAAAAGCTCCACAAAGGGAAAGATCTTGCGCGAGGCCATCTCTTCGGCAGCCTGCGCCATGGCGATACGATCGCGTCCGAGCAGTACCGGCAACCCGGCACGAGCCTTCTCTATCAATTGAGCCTCATCTCTTATTTCGGGAAGCGGTATCTTTGAAAAGTCTTCGACGACGAGGGAATCGTCGTGCGTTAACCCCAACTCTTTGCGAAGGGCGAGAGTGGAATTGCGATATGACGTCTGGCTGTCGATATAATCGGCCTGAAGCGAGGCGATGCCCATATCAAGGGCCGACGATGTGTAGGCGCCGAGCCGACGATCGAAGTAGCCCTCGCCAAAGGCGGCCTTTAATCTGGTGAAGCGTTTCGTATGTTCGTCAAGATGCTCGCTCATGTGGCCATGAATCGATATGCCCAGATAGGCCTCTCGCAGGCGGCTTCGTGCCTGAAGTTTTTCGAGGCGCAACATGTGTTCGGCCAGCGATGTGCGATGCTCGGCTTCTTTGCGCAGGCTGCTGCGACTGCCCGATACGTCGATCTGCTGCCGTACTCCGACTTCGTAGGAGCGTCCCTGCATGCGTTCTTCGGTCGGAACCGTGTCGAAGTAGCCGGCCGGGTACTGTGTGCGGCTGCGTTCATAGCTCAGGTCAAGCTCAGGAGCGGCCGGCAGCAGCGTCGAGGCCTGTTCCTGCTGCTTCTTCTCTCGCTGGACGCGCAGGGCCTGGATATGAACGTCAGGGCTCTGCTCTGAGAGTTGAAGGGCGTCCCGATAGCGCAGAAGTGCCGGCGCATCTTCCTTCGCCAGGATCAGGGCCGGCCAGATCAGTAAGATGAGACCGCCTCGCAAAATCTGCGGCATGAAACGTGAGAACATGGGGGTAATGTATCACAGAAGTGGAATCGTGCAATGGGTCATTTGTCCCTTATGGCCGAAGGCTGGCGAGCTTCTCTGGAGCCATAAGCGACGGGGATAGAAAAAAACAGTTGAACGACATCGGCATACTTATATAAGAGCGTCAGGAATGATTTCTATGCTGAGGCACAGAGCCGGTCGTATCGCTTATCTGTTAATATTGCTGCCCGTTTTCGTGACGGCGTCTGTAATGGCCTCTCCAGCCGGGCAGACCGGGATTCCCGGACGTGCCGCTACGATGTTTACCCTGCTTGAGCGTTATCATATTCGAACGCCGGCCGATGCTCGCACCATCGTCAAGCCCGACCTGGTGAAGCGGGACTTTCTCGCCGCCGTCGATTCATCGGGCTTCTTTTTAATGAGGGACGACGTCGATCGACTGATGTCCATCCCCCTTCGCGTCGACGGCCTTCTGAGCGGTGATGTCGTTTTTTTCGATGCGGCAGTAATCACGCTTCGCGAAAGGTTGCTGCAGATGCAGGCTGATCCGCTTCTGCATAACGAGAAGATCAACGAATGGCCGGCCTGGGTTGAGTTTCATTCGGGTTCCGATCCGTCGTACACAAAAACGCCGACCGAACGACGCGAACGCTGGAAGAAGCTGCTACGCCATCGCATGCTTTTACAGGCGTTTTTCGAAAAGCCCGATGCGACTGTGGCGGAATTTCAGGCGCTGCTTGATAAGAATGGGGAATCGTACCTTGCCATCGCCCGCAAGCGTGAGCTGGCGAGAATTCAACGTAAACTCGAACATCCCGATGGGTTTGAGAAGTCGCTCAGTTCTCTTTTCTTGAACATCATCAGCTCGCAGTATGATCCGCATACGGCGTTCTTCAGTATGTCGGATCGCAAGATGATGGAAGAGTCGTTATCGGCGCGAGCCATGACCTATGGCTTCACGATCTCACGCAGCACGGGCGGCGAGATCCGCATCGAACGCCTGATCCCAGGCGGAGCGGCCGATCGTTCGGGTAAGCTGCGCAAGCAGGACGTGCTTCTGCTTGCCGAGCTACAGGAGCCGGCCGGCGTCAGACAGGTTCACTTCGCCGATCTCAGTCTTGATGAGGCCGATGAGCAGCTCTCGCATCCGCGATCCATGCAGATGACGCTAACGGTGCGCAGAGCGGACGGTTCGACCGAGCGAGTGTCGCTGCGCAAGCAGAAGGCAAGAAGCGAGCGCAATGCGGTTAACGGTTTTCTGTTAAAAGGATCGAGTCGTGTCGGCTATATCTATCTACCCTCGTTTTATGCTAACTGGGACTCCCCCGATGCTCCGGCCTTTGCCGACGACGTCGCCCGCGAGATCCTGAAGCTGAAGCGTGACGGTATGCAGGGCCTGATCCTTGATCTTCGCGGCAACGGAGGAGGCTCGGTACAGGAGGCGTTAAATCTTGCCGGGCTTTTTATCGACTCCGGTCCGTTTATGGTCGAGAGACAGAGAGAGGGAAGACCGCGGCTTTTAAAAGATCCAAGTCGCGGAACGGTCTATGACGGCCCGCTCATTCTTCTCGTGAATGGTCAGAGCGCCTCGGCATCGGAATTCTTCGCGCAGATCTTGCGAGATTATGACCGCGCCCTTATCGTCGGCAATACCACATTTGGAAAGGCGACGTCGCAGGTCGTGATCCCGCTCACGCTTGACGATCGTATTCTGAATCGGCCGCAGCTCTGGAGTCAGTTGAATATGGATTCGCTGAAACTGACCGTGAACGTGTATTATAATCTTGAGGGCACGAGTCATCAGCGCAGAGGCGTCGAGCCTGACATCGTTCTGCCCGAGCCCGTCGCCCCGACAGAGCAGAGCGGAGAGGCAGGTTATCCGTCCGCCCTTGAAAGCGACAGTATTGATAGAAAGATCGCAGTTGAAAAATCGGGCGAGCTGCCTCGTTCAAAGCTTCTGCGCAAAAGCCGTAACCGAATGTCAGACGGAAGGTTCGGGCGTATGACGCAGATCGCAGAGCGTCTGGCCCCGGCCTTTGCTCCCGTGGAACGCTTCTCGCTTGAGCCTCAGGCCTTCTTTGAAAAGATGCAGGGCCAATGGAAGGATTTTGAGGCCATGGATGCCGTTCTATTCGAGAAGAGTTCAGAGTACACCGTCGTCGTAGACAGAGCGGAGCTTGATATCGAGAAGATGGATCCGTATCGCAAAGAGATGAACGATTTTCAGCGAGAGCGAATTGAAAGAGATCTTTATATCGAAGAAAGCTACAGGATTATGGACGACTGGCTGTAGAATCGGCCCGTGAAACGGAAGAGCCCCATACTCACAGAAAAAATCTAAACAATTCTATTTTAGGAAGGAACATTATGAATAAAGCGTTAAAAAGCATCGCCATCGCATGTGTGATGCTCGTTGCAGCGTCGATCCAGGCCCGTTCGGGACGGGAGGCGCTCACTTACATGGAGAAGATATCGAAGCCGACTGAGAAGATACCCATTGATATGTGGGATTACATTCGGTCAGCGGCGCATAGCAAAAACGCCGTTCAGGTGGAGAACAAGCGCCGCTCTTTAATACAGAACGTCGCCACCGTGCGGGCAGCAACGGCACGCCAGCCGGGATTCGACGGCGACACGACCTTTCGCGACTCTCTCGTGCATTATCTGACGACGCTGCATATCATCCTTACCGAAGACTACGGCAAGATCGTCGATATGGAAGAGGTGGCCGAGCAGTCCTACGACGCAATGGAGGCCTACCTGCTTGCAAAAGAGAAGGCGAACGTGAAGATGAACGAGGCCGCCGAGGCGTTCCGCAAGGCCGAAGAAGAGTATGCCTCGAAGCATAACATCAAACTGATTTATACGGAAAGCGAGGTTTCAAAGAATCTAAAAAAAGCCGGCGAGGTGATGGCGCACTACAATCAGGTGTATCTCATCTTCTTCAAGAGCTACAAACAGGAGCTTTATCTGCTCGACGCTCTTAACAAGCAGGATCTCGGGAAATTCGAGCAGAACCGCCTCGCCCTTGCAAAGACGACCGATAAAGGCCTCGATCAGCTGGATGATATCGACGATTATAACGGAGACGATTCGCTTCTTGAGGCATGTGAAGAGTATCTGGAATTCGCGAATAAAGAGGCCGGAGAACATCTGAAGATCGTATCGGAGTTCCAGTCCAAGCAGGAGCAGTTCGAGGATATTAAGAGAGCCTTTGAAGTGAAAAAACAGAGCGAACGTACCCAGAAGGACGTCGATCTGTATAACGCAAAGGTGAAAGAAGTGAACGACGCCAGCCAGCGTTACAATAACATGATGAATCAGCTCAATCAGAATCGCAGCCGCCTGATTGACTTCTGGAACAAGAGCGGAACGCGCTTTTTCGAGCGCCATGTTCCGAAGTGAAAAGAACGCATGTTCGAGAGTCTTGAAACGGGCCTTGTGCGCAGCCTTCCTCCGCTGCATGATCTTGCCGGAATGGCCGGCATCGACCTGCCCGAGTACTTAGGGCAGGTGGCCGAGGAGGCGGCGAAAAAAGGCGCGAAGAAGGATGAGAAGCTGGAGGGGTAGGGCCGTCGCCGTGCAAACGCGCTGAATCCCTGCCGCCCTACTGCTCCACGCAGAGCAGGTACAGCGCGCTTCCGCATGACTCTGCACCGTTGGAGAGAGCCTGAGGCTTGTTGGTGATTGTCAGGCCGACTGCACCCGTAGGTGTGGCGGAGGTCCAATTGCTGCATGTAGTTGATGAGATCGTCCAGCTCGTCTCTGCGCCGGTCCAGACTTGATTGCTTGTTTGGTCCCATGAATTTGTGAGCACAAAATCAAAAACAGAGGATGCATTGGTGGTCCCGATTGTGGCGCCACCGGTGCGTCGTACATACGTTGTTGCGGGTTTTAGCACCCAATCTGTGACCGTATCTCTTGATTTGCCAGGAGTATTACTGAAAAGGAGCGCCTTGTAGCCCGGGAACTCGGCCTGACATTTCAGGTCGGCCCCAGAAATGCCGTCCAATGCCCCATCATACGTCGCCGCAGTCACTGCGATCTTGCAAACGCCACCCTCGTAGCAGGTGGTCCCACCACCCCCGCTGCCTCCAAAGAGCCCGAGCTCGATGCTGAGCCCGCTCAAAAGAAGGCCTTCAGCGCCCGAGGTATCCAGCGAGACCTTTTCGGCCTGCATGCAGGAGGCCACAGAAAACAGGCTGCATGCTAATATAGAGGAAATCTTGTGTTTCATGGTAGGCCTCCGCAATTCACAGACAACAGTCGTTCGGGATTTTTCAATAAATTGAAAAAAAGCGACCTCCCCGGAACTAACCCAAGCCCCTCCTCGGGTGCTCAGAGCCTTCTGCTCCCGGCGAAAACACTTGCCGCGCTGCCTCTGAGCCAGACCCTGTGCGTATGGACGAGCCCTTGAACCCGAGTCTGAATACCTTACCCGCCGGGCCCTTTTCCCGTCCCGGTGCGATTCTCGTCGGGGCGCTTGTCTTTCTTAACCTGTACGATGTCGTGTATCATCTGAGCACCGAGCAGACGTTGAGCCTGCATCAACTTTCTGAGGCGGTGATGGTTACGTCGATTACGGCCTTTGCCATATTTCTGCTTCTGCGTCATCGACGCACCCTGGGTCGGGCCGGCGAGCAGATGGAGCGGATTCGAGCCGAGGCCGATGAGGCGCGCAGGGAGGCCGAGAAGACGGCCGATGAGCTGCGACGTTACAGACAGGAAAACCGCGATGCCTTCGAGACGCTGCGCCGGGCGATGAACGATCAGTTTGGGCGCTGGCGCTTTTCGCCTGAAGAACAGAGGGCGGCCAGGCTGATCATCCAGGGGCTGAGTTTTCGCGAGATAGCCGCTCGGTTGAACAAGAGCGAGAAGACGATCCGCAACCAGAGCCTTTCCATTTACGAGAAATCGGGCATGACCGGTCGAAACGATCTTGCCGCCTTCTTTCTTCTCGACATCCTGGATATCGATGAATGAGATCGATCTCAGTATTCGTTTCGGATTATCCCTTGCGCTGGGCCTTTTTCTCGGCCTTGAACGCCAGCTTTCGCATAACGTTTCGCTTCTTCCCGATCAGCTGAAATCGACGCCCGACGATGCCGCTTTAGATGTCGCTCTCGACGCCGGCGAAGATCGATCGCTCGATTCTTCCGAAAGGCATTTCGCCGGCGTGCGCACGTTTTCACTTATCAGCCTGCTCGGCGCCATCTCGTTATACATCGGTCAATCTCTCGGAATGGAATGGATGTTCATCGTCGTTTTCGGAGCCCTGGCCCTTCTCTTGATCGCTTCAAACGTCCTGTGGCATCTGTCGGGTACGACAGGCACGACGACCTATATTACGGCGATGCTTGCCTTTTTGATCGGCGGCCTCTGTATGCAGGGCATGTTTTTGCTCGCGGTCTCGGTGACGGTCAGCATCGCCTTTATTCTCGCGATCAAGAAATGGATTAACCGGATGATCGTGCGAATCGAGCCCGAAGATATTAGCGCCACGTTGAAGTTCGCCATCATCACGGCCATCGTACTACCGCTTCTGCCCGATCGTAACTTCGGCTGGGGTGACTGGCAGTATCTCAATCCCTACAAGATATGGCTGATGGTCGTTCTGATATCGGCCATCAACTTCGTCAGCTACGTTCTCATGAAAGCGATCGGCGAGGAGTCAGGTATCGGGCTTACGGGGCTCATCGGAGGTCTGATTTCGAGCACGGCGATCACGCTCGGCTTCGCCCGAAGAAGCGTCGCAGAACCCGAGCTTTCGACCAGCCTTACTATGGGCGTCATTCTTTCCTGGTCTGTGATGGTTGTCCGTATCGTCGCATTGGTCGTGCTGTTGCGTCCGGAATTGATAGGCGGTCTGACCATTTCGTTAACCATGCTTTTGCTTCCGGGTCTGATCTACGCCTTCTATCTCTGGAAGAGCGATCGTGAAACCGCGCAGACGACCATTGCGAAGAAGCGCCCCAATCCGTTCGAGCTGGGTGTGGCGATCAAATTCGGTCTGCTGTTCGGCGGGGTGACTTTTATCGCCCATGTGGCCCGCGATCTTTTTGGCGAGAGCGGCGTGTATGCGGCATCGGCCCTGTCGGCATTAACCGATGTCGATCCGGTCGTACTGTCAATGATGGAGCTTGCCGGTCAGAACGGCGATTTCGGCCCGGTCGCTGTGCGCGCTATCCTGATCGCCGCCTTTGCCAATACCGTTACAAAAGGGGCGATGGTTCTTGCACTGGCGCATCCGACGATGAAAAGACGCATGGCTCCGGCGCTGGTGCTCTATGCGGCGGGGGCTCTTGTGGCATTTTTTGTATCGTGAGGCGGTTCTATCGCCTCCGGGAGCAGAACGGGTTACCGGTTCTTTGTTGTATCAGTCTTCAGGCGCGCAGGGGGAAAGCATTCGACACTGACCGAACGGGTGGTATAAATGCCACCGACGAAGAAGTGTATTGTAAAGTCCACAGCATCACGGCGAATAACAGCCTTTGATGCTCCGGCCGCACAGTTCGGTTCCAGCGGCGTTCCTGTTTCAAGCAGCCCGAACACCCAGCTTCCGCGGCGCTTGCTTTCATGCTCCATCGCTTCAGCAGGATAACTGCGCGGATCGATTTCGATTTCAATCGTCTGACATGATGCGAGCAGAACTGGCAGCAGGATTATTAATAATTGATGTTTCATAGTATTCTCTTAGAAGCGGCAGAATCGAGCGATTCACTTTCTGCAAACGACATCCACGGTTTTGGGCGCATACAGGCCGAGAGTGAGGTTTTCCCACAACCCGTCAGAGACGGTGCTGCGTTCGTAAATCTCGACGATCTTCCGATCCGGACAGAGATCAGACGCCCGCAGGGTTACTTTCGATGGTCCGAGTCCCCAGAAATAAAACGGTATGGTGCGAGTAACGACCGTATCGCCATACTTTTCGACGGCTCCACGGCATTCTGAGCAACCGTCGAATCGCACACGTGCATGCTGACAGCTGCTCGTCATGAATAATACGAACAGGGCGGCGCCTGTCGTGATCGTTATCCGTCGCAGGAGACTTCGAGATGTCGAGCCTGCCCTGATGCGGACTCGTCGTAGCGTTCTAAACATATTCATTTGCCTCAGTCGAATTGCCGGTAGACCTTCACGGCGTTAAGGTTGTCGCCGACCGTGATGTAAATATAGTTGCCGGTCAGATACGGTATCGTCGTGCTCGACATGATATAGCGCATCGAAGCGGTTCCGAATCCGCTGCCGCCTGTCTGCTGCCATGAGGCCGAAGCCATCGTTCCCGATGTGGGCGCCGGATTGGCACTTGCTATGCGGAACACGCGAATGCCGGACGACGTGGCATCAAGGTCATCGAAGCCGACGTAGAGTCTTCCGCTTCCATTATCCTGTAACAGACTGATGGCGTTTTTGGTCGGAAGGTCACTTTCCGTTCCCGAGATGATTCGAGTCCAGTCGGCCGGGTCGCATCGGTTATCCGCTCCCGGATCGCACTTCCACAGTTCGCCGCGAGAGGGCGTGCTCGCCGTTCCATCTGTAGCGCTTGCCGATGACGCCGTCGATACGTTTCGTGCCATGTAGAGTCGGCCGTTGTATTCGATCAGACGTGGAATTCCTTTCTGACCGGGTCGAATCTTTTCGAGGCTATTAAGCTGAAGCGTGACGCCCGTCCATCCGCTGCTCGGCGTGGCGGTTGCGCTGGACGTAAACCCGCTGAAATCCGTGGAATAGCGGATGCCACCGTTATTCGCCATGTAAAGAGCGCCGCTGTACTTCAGCATCGAATCGATTCCGACAATGGCCGAAGAGGCCGCGGGATTGGAGCTTCCGCCCGCGTTCTTGCCGAGCGAGGCGACGGATCGAATCGTCATATCGCTGCCGGAACCGATGCTGACCAGGCCGCCGCTCTGCGTCGCCGTATGATGGCTAACGATGGGGGCCTGCGTTCCGTGATTGCTTGAAAAACCGAGGTAAACATGGTTATCGACGGCATACAGGGTCTGAATGCTCTTCGTATTGTTGCCGCCCGTCACGCTGAAGCCGAATTCCTTCCAGTCCAGTTCGCTGTCGGTGTCCTGCGTGAAGTAACCTTTTGTTACGCCATCTTTAATCGGCCCGACAAGCAGGATCTCATAGTTGATGCCGCTTAAGGTGACGATGGCCGATGTGAAGCCGACGATGCCGCGTTCACCGTTCGGGCCGGAGTTGCCGTTTGCGCAGACGGGCGATACTCCGTGTCCGAATCCGACGGTGGCGCTGCACGTGCCGGCGTTGAAGGCGAAACTGACGAGTACAGAGTTCTGACCGTTTGCATCAAATCGGAACGCCGCCGTATTCAGCTCATTCGGTGCAAGATACACCCGGTTCGCATACGTGAACGTATAGTTAAAGGTTGTGCCGTCTACGAAGGGATCGTAGTAGTAATAACCGTCAGAGAACAGATTACGCTCTGCACCGAGGCCGACGAAGTTTGCCCGGTCTTTTGGCTGAGGCTGAAGGTTCTCAGCGTTGTCCGAGTCGCGAATGCTTACCGCATTATCGAACTGATCTCCGGAGAGGCCGTTGGCTCCGATGACGGAATAGGTGATGCCGATCTGTTCGGCGGAGTGTGTGATCAGCACCGTGTCCTGAGCCGTGCCGCTACCGGTTACCGCTGAGTCGATCGTGCCGAGCCCGTTCGGGTTGAATTTCCAGATCGTCGAACATGCGGCGTTACCCGTACAATCGGCGCTCGCCGGAAGGATGGCCTTGTTAAAGGTTACCCGAACCGTTCTTGAGGTGACGGCCTCGGCACCGATGATCCGCAGCTGTTCGTTTCCGATAAAGGTGAGCTGCTTCGGATCGGTGATGAGGTTGCCCGATGGATCGGTGACGCTTGATGCGACGGTAAGCCGATGCTGCGTTCCACAGATAGAGCTGTCGAGCGTTAACTGATAGGTGGAGTCGTTGATTCTGCTTACGCTCTGAATCGTCGGAGTCGTCGTGCAACCCGAAGAGGCAAGATTGGCCAGTGTGTACGAAGAGGTTCGATCGGCGTCGGCATTCGTTCCCGTTCCGTTGCGCATGGGTTCAGAGAATCGCGCAACGATCGTCGTTCCACCGGGATTCGTCACCGTCAGAAGATAGGGACGAACGGTATCGGCTCCAATAAAGGCGTCTTCATTGGGACATCCGACGGGGTTACCCGCCGTATCGACGATATCTGAAGATGCGATCAGCGTATAGTTCTTGTATTGCGTCCCTGCGCTTAAACCGAGCACGACCGTCGTGGCGTTCACTGAAGTAGCGGCCGTGATGGAAAAATCAGTCGTCTCTGTCGAGTTCGAGAAATTCGTACCGGCTTCACAGGATCCAGAAACCGAATCGACGATCTTATAATACGAAGCCGTCGCCGCACCGGCCTGGACGGCCTCAGAAAAGGTTACCCGCACGCAATCGGAATATCCGTAAACGCTGCAATCTGAGCTGCCGAGAGAAGCGGCCGAAACGACGGTCGGCGCTGTGGAATCGGCAAGAACCGTCAGGTTCGTCTGTCCGCTTATGGGCCCCGTCCCGGGATCGTAGGCGGCAGTAATCGTCGTCGTTTCGTTCGTGCTGCCGGTGGCAACGGCTGTTGCCAGTCCCTTTGTGCCGGCCGTATTGCTGATCGTAGCCACCGAAGCTGCGCTGGAACTCCAGACGACCATCGTCGTCATGTTGCTTGTACTTCCGTCGGTATACGTCCCCGTCGCCGTGAATTGCTGTGTCGTTCCTTGATTGATCTGCGCTCCGGCCGGTGTGACCGAAATTGAGACCAGGGAAGCGGCGGTTACGGTGAGAGTTGAGTCCTTTGTGATGGCGTTGTATTGCGCCCGTATGGTAGCGGTTCCGATCGCTATAGTGGATGCAAGGCCTTCGCTGCCTGAAACGTTCGATACGGTAGCAACGCTTACATTCAGGGAGCTCCAGGTTACGAGTGAGGTGATATCTGCCGTTGATCCGTCGGAATATGTTCCGATAGCCTGGTATTGTTGCGTTAACCCTCTGGCGATGGTTCTTGTCGCCGGTGAAACGGTGATGGAGGTGACGACGGCCGATGTGACGGTAAGATTCGACGTTCCCATTACGGCGTCAAGGGATGCCGTAATGGTCGTCGCTCCCGTTGCAAGCGTAGAGGCCGTGCCGCGGCTGCCATCGACGTTGCTGATCGTTGCCACTGCGGTGTTTGAAGAGGTCCAGACGACGGAATCGGTGATGTCGAGAGTGGAGCTATCACTGTAGTTACCCGTCGCCGTGAACGCCTGCGATTGTCCGCGCGGAACGGATGGCGTCGTGGGGGAGACCGAGATCGACGTGAGGATGGCTTCCGTTACCGTAAGAGAGGCCTGCGCAGTCAGAGCCGGTGTTCCGGCGTCGTTATCATGGTCATAGCTTGCCGTAATCGTGACCGCTCCTTCGCTGACCCCCGTTGCCGTGCCGGTGCCCGATCCGGCAATCGTTGCCCTGCCTGTATTTGACGAGGTCCAGCCGACGCCCGATGAAAGCGTCGCCGTCGTACCGTTTGAATAGACCGCCGTGGCAGTGAAAGTCTTCGTTAGACCTCGCGCCACCGTTGACGTAGCCGGACTGACTTCGATTGAAGTGATGACAGCCGATGTGACGGTTAACGTGGCCGAGCCGAGTTCTGAGCTGTAAGAGGCTCGAATACTGACCGTGCCGGGAGCGACTGCGGTAGCGAGCCCTTTAGAGCCTGCGGAGTCGCTTACGGTGGCTACTGCGGTATTCAGAGAGGACCATGTGGCGGCCTCCGTGACGTTTTCCGTCCCGTCTGAGAAGATCGCCGTCGCTGCAAACTGTCGCGTGAAGCCGGCGGCAACCGAGTAAGATACTGCCGTCACCTGCACGGCGGTCAGCTGGGCGGCTGTAACCGTCAGTGTGGCGCCGGCAGATGTTACGGCGCCGAGCGTCGCCGTGATCGACGTCGTTCCCGTTGCTCCCTGACCCCTCGGATAACTTGCAGCATATCCGCGGCTGCCATCCGCATTGCTGATGGCGGCGATCGTTGAGGCGTTCGAAGAACTCCATGTTACCTGTGTCGTTATATCGAGAGTGGAGGAATCCGAATAGTGACCCGTGGCGTGGAATTGCTTTCCAAGCCCTTTATGCACAGTGTAGGCTCCATCAGAGGAGGTGACGCCGATCGATTCCAGCTCGGCGGCGGTTACGGTTAACGTTGTCGTAGACTCGACGCCGAGTTTCGAGGCCGTTATCTCAGCCGTTCCTACAGAAACGCCCTTTGCACGGCCGGCACCGGCTCCGTTCTCGATGGTGCTCACCGAGGTGGAGTCGCTGCTCCATATAACTTCACTCGTAATATCAGAGGACGATCCGTTTGAATAAACGCCCGTTGCCGTGAACTGCCGGTAGCGACCTTTTGCAATGCTCGGATCGGTTGGTGCAATCTGTATCTCTGTCAGTATGGCCGCCGTCGCCGTGATGGTCGTCGATGCCTGCCGGCCCGAATACTGTGCTGTGATGAGGCTGCTGCCGGTATCCGTCAGAGCCTTTGCAAGGCCGACCGTACCGCCGGAGTTGATCTCTATTACGGCCGGGCTATCGCTGGAATAGGCTGCCTGGTCCGTCACATCCTGACTGCTGCCGTCTGAAAATTGAGCCTGAACGCTGAGTTGTTGCGTTCGTCCCCATGGAAGGGAGGGATTGGTGGGGCTTATAGAGATGCCTGTAACCGTCGCCGATGTGATTGTGACCGTCGCCGTTGCCGTTCTTGTTATGGCTCCGACCGTTACCGTAGCGGTGATGGTATCGTTGCCCGTTGCTGTGGCGGTTCCCCGTCCCGTTCCATCCAGCGTGATCTTTCCGTTTGAGGACCAGCTTACGGTGCTCGATAGATCCTGATTGCTTCCGTCAGAGAAGATGCCTGTGGCCGTAAACTGCCTTTGCGTGCCGAGTGCGAGCGTTGCAGTGGCCGGCGTGATCTGAAGCGATGTCAGCGTGGCCGGTGTAACCGTAACGGTCGTTTGATCGGTGTATGACTGGTACTCGATGGTGATGCCGGCATCGCCTGCGCTCTGGCCTGCCACGGCGCCTGTGATTGTAACGGATGCAACGCCGGGATTCAAGGATGACCACGTTGTGTCGTTCGTTACATCTCTACTGCTTCCATCGGAATACAGGGCGAGTGCCGTTAGCGAGGTCGATGTTCCTTTTACGATAGTAGGATTGGCCGGAGATATCTGGATGCCTGTCAGTTCGGGGGATTGACCGGGATTACCGGCATTGCCACCGAAGAAAAGCATACCGCCGCCACCTCCACCGCCTCCGAGAGCGGCGAAGATGGCTGTGGCTCCGGGCCACGCCATGCAACTGTTGATTGTTAAAGTAAAGGTGAGGAGAAGAATGGATCTGCCTTGAACGCCGATGAACCTGATCATACGCTTTTGTCTCGCGGCGAATAGGACGTCGAGATCCTGTACTTCCCTGTACGAATTTTTCGAATCAGTGTAGTCAGTGATGCAAAACCTTACAGGTCGCTTCTTATTGGGTTGTTCGCAGAAAGGGGTTTGAATTCATTTCCTACAGGAATTGTCTGCGTTTCTAACTATGCGTAAGATCATTCATATCGACATGGACGCCTTTTATGCGAGCGTCGAGCAGCGCGATGATCCCGAGCTTCGCGGTCGGCCCGTCGTCGTTGGAGGCCCACCCGATTCGCGTTCTGTCGTATGTACGGCCAGTTATGAGGCGCGTAAATTCGGCGTTCGTTCTGCAATGGCCTGCTCGAAGGCCTATCGATTGTGTCCTGATGCCGTATTTGTATTTCCGCGCTTCGAAGTTTATAAGGAAGTATCGGATCAGATCCGGGCAATCTTTGTCAGCTATACGGATCTTGTCGAACCTCTGTCGCTTGATGAGGCCTATCTCGATGTCACCTCGAATAAATTCCAGATACCGTATGCGGTGACCATAGCCCGACAGATCAAGGCTCGCATTAAAGAACAAACGGGTCTCACGGCTTCGGCCGGAGTGGCCTCAGGAAAATTTCTCGCCAAGATCGCCTCGGGCATGAACAAGCCGGATGGGTTAACCGTCATCCTGCCCGATCAGGCGATCGCCTTCCTCGAAGCGCTGCCCGTCGGCGATTTCTTCGGCGTCGGCAAGGTTACCGAGAAAAAGATGAAGGAGCATGGCATCTTCACGGGAGCCGATCTTAAATCACGAAGCCTGTCAGAGCTTGTATCGCTTTTCGGTAAAAGCGGAATGCATCTCTATCGTCTTGTGCGCGGAATCGACGAAGCTCCTGTGATACCTTTCCGCGAACGCAAATCGGTGGGCATCGAAGATACTTTCTCGGCCGATGTAAGCGATGTCGTTGAGCTCTTGCAGAGATTGCGTCAGCTTGCAGAGGGCCTGTCCTTTCGCCTTGCAAAGCACGGCAAGCCGGGCAGAACGATTACGGTGAAGGTCAAATACGCCGATTTTGAAACGCATTCGAAGAGTGAAACGCGCTCTTCGATTCCCGTAGCGGCCGATGCGCTGCATCAGATGGGCCGATCCCTGCTGGAACAGCTTCTTGAAGAAGGGCGTCCGGTACGACTCCTGGGATTGAGCGTCCATGGTTTTATATCAGAAGATGATCCGCAGTTGCAGCTTTTCGATTGAACGATGCCATGTAATATGCAAGTAAATAAAGTACTGTTTGCGGTATTATAAATGGTTGACATAGCGTTCGTTTTTTTCTCGTTTCCGGTTGACTCATATTTCTTTCTCATGTATTGTGACCTCAATCGCTGAAATATAATCGCGGGTCGGGGATCTGGTGTCTGCACCTATCTTCTCTTTGTAACGTTCGCTCGTTACTCTTTCCCTGTATCTTCCTTCTGGTTAGACCCTCTCGGGCCGTGATCTCCTTTCTTGTTTGCTATGAAAAAAATTGAGGCGTACATACGTCCGTTCAAGCTCGAAGAGCTGAAAAAAGAGCTGCTGGCGCTCGGCGTGAGTGAGTTGCGCTTCTTCCCTGTACAGGAATGGAGCGAGGTTCACGTGCAGGAATTTTATAGAGGTACGGTGTTCGAGGTGGATTTCGTTACAAGGACGGTGTTGATGCTTCTTGTAGAGGATGAGGCCGTAGATCGGGTCGTCGGGGTTATTCAGAATCTCTGCTCGACGGGATCAAGACAGGATTCGGGTGAGGGCGATGGGAGGGTTCTCGTTATCCCCGTTGAACGTGAGGTGAGGCTTTGATTCGTCTTTTCATCCTGTTCATGGTTTTGACTGCCTCGCTTCATGCCGCACCGGATTTGCAATCCTCTGATGGCGTTTCAACGACCGGTTCTTTTCGTCTCTCATGGGGGCCTGCTATAGCGGTGCTTCCGACTCAGGACAGCGACTATCTGCTTGAAGAATGTTCGGCAGACGAATGCCGTCCTGTATATCGCGGGCATGATCGGTCAACGGTGATCAGTGGTCGTCCTGATGGAATCTATCGCTTTCGCATCAGTGAGGCGAGTTCACCTGGATCATATGGCCAGACCGCGGTTGAGGTCAGGCATCATGATCTCGGTCGGAGCCTGATTGTTCTCTCGGGCGGGTTCGTGCTATTCGTGCTCTGTGCGGCAGCCCTGTTTTTTGGAGAGTTGCGTTCACGTAGTAAGCGTGGAGGCGCAGCATGATGCTCACTATCGCGGCTGTCATGACCACGGGTATAATCAAGGAAACGACGCTCTTTCTTCCATTCGAAACAGCCGGTCTGCTTCTGCTCGGGTTCAGTGTACTCTGGGTATTGCTTGGATGGTGGCTGGGGCGAAAGACGACGACGATTGATGATCATATGCTTGCCGGTAGGAATGTCGGGCTGGCGCTTGGGACGGCCACGGCGATGGCTACCTGGGTAACGGCTAACACTACGATGGTCGCTCCGCAGTTCGCGTATGAGTTCGGCATTCTGGGCGTATTCGGTTATTCTCTCGGCGCCGTCGGTTTGATCCTCTTTGCACCGATGGCCGAGCGCATACGGGCGATGTTACCTGATGGCTGTACGGCCGGCGATTTTATGCGCATCCGATTCGGGCATACGGCGTGGCGCATCTTTCTTGTCTTCTCTCTTGTTTATGCGATGGGATGGCTTGTAAGCCTGGGCATGGCCGGCGGTATTCTGATCCAGGCATTATCGGGTATCGAATACCGCATCGGTATGACGGTTATCCTTGGCGTGTGTACGCTGTACACCCTGCTTGGAGGCCTGCGAGCGGTGATTGCTACCGATTTTATTCAGAGCCTGATTATCCTTGGCGGCATCGCCTTTCTCGGGTATCGCATCAGTACGGGCGATATGGTGGATCGGGCCCATGCCGCTCTGCTCACCGAGCGGCCCCAGCTCTTGAACCTGTTACTGCCCGCCGCTCTCATGTTTCTTTTTAATAATCTCATCTTTGGTATCGGTGAGATCTTTCATTCCAACGTCTGGTGGAGTCGAGCCTTTTCCTTTCGTAAAGGGGTAGGGGCGAAGGCCTATCTGCTTTCTGGGTTGTTCTGGATTCCGGTCCCTGTCGTCGCCGGATACCTTGCCTTTGTCGCACCGGCGATGGCGGTGAACGTTCCGCGTGCCGATATGGTCGGTCCGCTTGCCGCCGCTCATCTGGCCGGAGAGGTCGGCGCCATACTCATCTTTGTCATCATTTTCGCCGCTCTTGCATCGAGCATGGATTCCCTGCTTGCGGCGACGACGGATCTGCTTGTTGAAGACGTTTATCGACGGCATCTCAAACCACAGGCGACTCCGGAAGAAAGATTGAAGGCGTCGCGATTTATGCTGCTTGGGTTAGCCTTCGTCGTCTGGCTGCTCTGTTTACCCGACCTGGAACGCATGGGGCAGATACTTAACTTCGCCGGTCCGTTCGTGGCCAGCATGATCTGGCCGATTCTTGGCGGCCTGTACTGGGAACGTACCAGTGCTACGGGCGTCAGTCTGAGTATGGTTGCGGGCAGCGTTGCCGGTCTCGCCGGTTATTTTATCGTAGGCTTCTATGTTTCGGCTCTGCTCGGAGCGGCCGTTTCGCTGCTTGTACTTGTGGCCGCGAGCGTGGCTTTTCCGGGACGCTTTGAGCTTTCACGAGGAAAGTATGACTCTTGATTTAGTGACTTTTAAGGTTATCCTGTACGCTGCATCGTTCCTTTGTGCGCTTGTTCCGCTATTGCTCGCACTGCTCTGGGTCGTCGACTATGTCAGAAAAAAAATATGGTAAGGGGATCGGGTACGCTTATGAATACAGCATTACTGCATCCATTGCTTAAAGAGCCGGTTCGTGTACGCGACGGTGTCAGTGGCATCGAGCGGCCGGTGGCATTGATGGAGGCGATCGAAGAGAATCCCGCTCCGCTGATGGACCTCGCCAATCGCCATATCGTTTCGGTCCGGCAATTTTCGCATGAGACGGTCACTCAGCTCTTGCGTCTTGCTGCCATGTACGAAACCCAACCAGTGCCGCTTCACCGACCGCTTGGCGGAAAGCTCTTGATCAGCGCCTTTTACGAGCCAAGCACGCGGACGCGCATCTCATTTGAAAGCGCCTGGCACAGGCTTGGAGGCGATATCATGTCGATCACCGATCCCGCCACTACGGGTATAGCAAAAGGCGAGAGCCTGCGAGACGTTGCCGAGATGTTTTCCAACTACGGAGACGTGATGGTTCTCCGTGATAACAACGCCGGAGCCGTGTACGATATGCTGCCTTCGTTGCGTATTCCCATAGTGAACGCCGGTAATGGAATCGATGAGCATCCCACTCAGGCACTTGCCGATCTTTATACGATCCTGAAATGGCGGCCTGATCTTGCCTCCAGGCACACGATACGAAGCAAGGTTCGCATTGGTATCATCGGAACTCCGGGCCGTATGCGCACGGTACGCAGCCTGCTCTTAATGCTTACTCTTATCGGCTACGGTATTGAAGAAGTTGTCGTGATACACCCTGACCGCGAGATATTCTCGGAGGGGCAACGGGAAGAGCTTGAGCGGGCCGGATTAAAGATCCGATGTGAACGTCGCTTGAGACAGGTTCTGAATAACCTGGATGTTATCTATATTAACTCGATCGCATGGGTGGGCGACACCTACGAAACGTTAACTGGCGATATGCGACTTTCGGCGGACCTGCCGCTCAAGAAGGGCAGTATTATTCTGCATCCGCTTGCGCGCGGAGAGGAGCTTGCCTTCGATCTCGACGGGACGTCGCATAACTGGTATTTCGCTCAGGCACGAGGAGCCGTTTTTGTGCGTATGGCGCTTCTCACATGTCTTGTTCAAAGGATCGGAGAAGTGATCGATGCCGGATCGGCACGAGGAGGATTATAATGTGCGGAATCGCCGGATACTGGAACTCTGACGGAGCATCGCCCGACGTGATGACGCTGGCGGGTATGGTAGCCATTCAGAGACATAGGGGCCCTGACGGATACGGCTGGCATGTGGATCATGAGCGCGGACTCGGGATGGCACATACGCGTCTGGCCATTATAGATCTGGACGAGCGCAGTCGTCAGCCGTTGCTTTCGGCTAACGGAGAGATAGCCGTCACGGTGAACGGAGAACTGTACGACTTTCAAAAGATTCGTGCCGATCTTTACGCGCGCGGAGATCGCTTTCGCACCAAAAGCGATTCAGAGATTCTGCTGCATCTGTATCCACGGTATGGCATAGAGGGGACTCTCTCATACTTGAGGGGAGAGTTTGCCTTCGCTCTTTTCGATCGCAGAAGCGATACGCTGTTTCTTGCCCGTGATCGTTTCGGTATCAAGCCGCTCTATTATTATGCCGATCAGGATCGCCTTATCTTTTCGTCAGAGATGAAAGGTATTTTCGCTCATCCTGACGTTCCACGCTCCTTTTCAGAGGAAGGGCTTTTCCACCAGCTCATGCAGACTCAGGTTCCGGGAACGACTCCGTACACGGGCATCCGTCAGGTTCCGCCGGGTCGATTCCTTGCCGTGCGACGTAAACGCAACGGCGGCTTTCATATCGAGCAGCACACCTACTGGGATGCCGATTTCCCTCTTGCCGGCGAGTGGCGCTTTACCGATGAAAAAGATGCCATCGAGCGCGTGCGTGCGTCTCTACTTGACGCCGTTCAGGCGAGGTTAGTCGCCGATGTGCCCGTCGGATGCTATCTCTCGGGCGGCATCGACTCCTGCTCGATCCTGGGGCTTGCCGCCGCTTGCCGGCAGGATCCTGTGAAGGCCTTTACGATCGGCTTCGATGACGCCGGTTATGACGAGAGCCCTATCGCAAAACGCATGGCGGCCTCAACCGGCGCCGATCAGGATATTATGATGTTGCGCGGCGAAGACCTGTATACGTCCTTCGTCGACACACACTGGCATACGGAACGAACTATCTACAATACGCTTGGCGTCGCAAAATTCTTGATGAGCCGCCATGTGCGCGATGCGGGCTACCGGGTCGTTCTGACGGGAGAGGGCTCTGATGAGCTTTTCGCTGGTTATCCGGGCTTTCGTCGCGATTACTTCCTGCGATCCGATCAGGCATCGGGTTCGCATCATGAGAGGCGTTTGCAGTCATCCAATGCGCTTTTTCGCGGCGCCATGCTCTCTGAAAACGAGATTGATAACTCCGCCCTGGACGCCCTCTGCGGCTTCACACCGTCTTCGCTCCAGCCGTGGCTTGCTGCCGGATCCGAGGTGCCTGCGCTGCTGCATCCGGTGATTCGCGAAAGTCTGCGTAGATACGATCCTGGCGCGGCAATCGCCGAGACTCTATCAGCGGATCGTATTCGAGGTCGTCATCCGCTTGATATCGCGCAGTATGTGTGGATCAAGACGATGCTCGAAGGGCAGATCCTGACGTGGGGAGGCGATCGCGTCGACATGGCTCACAGTATGGAGGCGCGGCCGGCCTTTCTCGATCATAACCTTGCCGCCGTCGCCTTTCAGATCGCCCCCGATCTACGGATTCGCGAAGGACGCGAGAAGCATGTTCTGCGCGAAGCGATGAAAGGCCTGTTACCCGAAGAGCTGTATAACCGCGAGAAGTTTGCCTTCATGGCTCCGCCGGCTCATCGTAACGAAGAAAAGAGCAGGGCCTTCGCCGATCTGGCAGCGGATTTCCTCTCTGACGAGGCTATCGAAGAAGCCGGTCTTCTTGACCGACAGGGAGTTCGAGAGCTGGAACGGCGCAGACGACATCCGTCCGGAGATCAGGCAGAGCTTGTTCGTATCGATGCGTTGCTGAACCATGCGCTTGGTGTGCAGATCCTCAAGCGCAACCTGCTTTCCTCTGATCTGCCGGCGAAGGCAAAGAGGCTGGCTTTGCAGAAGGAACAGACGCCGGCCGCCAGCTGAATCGTTCTTTTCAGGAGAGGGTGGCGTCGCGCTCTGGATCGTGGCTAGATATTCCACTGCAAACGAAGAGCTCCAGGCCGTTCTCTCGGCGCTGCTTGACGAGGAGAAGGCGGAGCGCGCCGAACATGCCGATCTGATGAAAGGTCTTTCCCTTGCACAGAAAAAGGCGGAGGGGCTGGCCGTTTATCCGCTTCGTTTTCAAGAGGGGATCATCTACCGTGGCGGACGCTGGAAATTGCGTTTTGAGCATGATCCGCTGAGCCACCGTATCACAGAAGGCGCACCGGTGAAGCTGTTTCGCGATGACGAAGAGGCCGACGGTATAGCCGTACGCATCAGCTCAGCGGCGATAGACGTCGTCGTCGACGACTATCCGGACTGGATTGAAGAAGGAAAGATACGACTTGAGGCGTCCTTTCCGGATCTCACCTGGCGCGAGATGCGTTTCGCCATACAGCAGATGCTTGAGGCCGAAGATCAAAAAGGAGAGAAGGGACGGCGTGCCCGACTGCGCGATCGGCTACTTGGTTATACAGAGCTTTCGGCTCTTACCTTAGAATCAGAGCCACACCGTTCGAATGAGTTAAACGCATCGCAGGACGAGGCCGTTACAGGCATATTAAATACGCCCGACTTTGCCGTCGTTCATGGTCCTCCTGGAACCGGAAAGACGACGACGCTTGTTGCAGCGATCGCCGCCCTTTACAGGCGCGAAGAAAGCGTGCTCGTATGCGCGGCGACGAATGCTGCCGTCGATCTGCTTGCATTGAAACTCGACGAGCAGGGCATACCCGTTCTGCGTATCGGGCATCCGGCTCGCGTCTATGAGGCTGCACAGGCGCTTACACTGGAAGGCCGCATGGAGTCGCGATCAGAGGCGAAGCTGCTTGCAAAGTATCGTGCGCAGGCCGCGCAATTATTCCGGCAGGCCCGTCGCTTTCGTCGCAGCTTTGGCGCGGCCGAGCGAGCGGAACGAGAGTCTCTCTTTGCCGAATACAGAGCGCTGCAGAAGACGATCCGCGAGATGGAAAAAGCGGCGCTTGACGATATCATCGAAAGGACGCCCGTCGTCTGCGCAACGTTAACCGGAGCGTCACATCCTTCTCTTCGAGAAAAGCGGTTCGCCACCGTTGTGATCGACGAGGCCACACAGGCGCTTGAGCCGGCCTGTTATATCCCTCTTTTGAAGAATCCCGAGCGTATCGTCATGGCCGGGGATCATCATCAGCTTGCCCCGTTGATCCGCCTTCCTGGCTCGCCGCTCTCTGAAACGCTTTTCGCGAAGATGATCGAGCGGCATAAAGATTCCGGTCGCGTTTTCTTCCTGAATGAACAATATCGTATGCAGCCGGTCATCCTCGGCTTTTCCAATCAACGCTTCTATGAAAGTCGTCTTGTTACGCACGACTCAGTACTCAAACGCCCGCCCATGCGCATGAAGTCCGAAGCAGAGGTTAGCCTTATCGGGTCGCTGCTCTTTGTCGATACGGCGGGCAGCGACGCCACAGAGGAGCAGGATGCCGATTCAGAAAGCCGCTTCAATCGCTTTGAGGCGATGCTGCTTGTTCGCATTGTCGAAAGGATGTTACGGCTTGGCGAAGACGATCCAGAATCCGTCGCGCTGATCGCGCCTTACAGGGCACAGGTCGATCTCCTGCGCTCCCTGTGTTCTGACATGGCTGTGCTTCCGAAAGGTCTGACGATTGAAGTCGATACGGTCGACTCGTTTCAGGGAGCGGAGCGCGACTGGATCGGCGTATCGTTTACAAGAAATAACGAAGAGGCTGAGATCGGATTCTTAAAAGACCTGCGACGAACGAATGTGGCCATGACACGGGCGCGCAAGCGATTGATTCTGGTCGGCGATAGTACGACGCTGAGCATGCATCCCTTTTATGCAGATCTGATTGCTTACGCTCAGAGCGAGAGCTCGTACTTCAGCGTCTGGGAAGAGCCCTTCGCCTCGCTTGTCGATCTGTAGAGGCCTGCTGCCGTCATGGGCGTTGCCGCGCAGGCTTTCTCTGCGCGCCGTGTTTGCAAAATCCCATTGACAATGGCTGCCGGTATGCAGTAATGCAAGCATGCGCAGGTCACTGCTTTCCATCCAATCTACCGCACTATTGGCCATTCTATTTTCCGCTCTATGTACCGTGGCGACTCCTCTTTTCGCCGAACGTCCGATCCCCGAACTGCACAGTCGCGTAACCGATGAGGCCGGTCTTCTCTCTACAGAAGCGAAAGAGCGGCTTGAGGCGCGACTGAAGGCTCTGGAAGAGGCGAAAGGAGCGCAGCTTGCCGTCCTGACGATACAATCTCTTGAAGGCGAGATCCTCGAAGAGTATTCGCTTCGCGTGGCTGAGACATGGAAGCTCGGCCGCAAAGAGGTCGATGACGGTATTCTTCTTCTTGTAGCCGTCGACGATCGCAAGGTTCGCATTGAAGTCGGCTATGGACTGGAAGGCATACTGCCCGACGCCTCCTGTCGGCGCATCCTTGACGAGACGATCCTGCCTGAGTTTCGCGGCGGTGACTTTGAATCGGGCATTGAGGCGGGCGTTGAGCGGATCGCTAAGACTATCGAAAGCGGAGAGTTACCCGAAGTGGAGGCCGTGCCGGTAATGGACGCATTGATGGCCTATGACGGCGTACCCGAGGGCAAGTGGATCGCCGGTCCGTTTTCCATGTTCGTTATAGGTATATTCACGTTTATGATGATTTTTCATAAAGAGATGCCTTTTGGCTTCATGTATCCTTTTCTTTTGATCTTCTGGACGGTTTTCCCTCTCGTCATATTCGGCTTTGCCGTATGGAAGTATCTGATCGGATTCTATCTTATCGGAGTACCGATCCTGCGCATCTTTGCGCCCAGAATCCCCGGACTGAAACGCATATCGGAAGGCGTTAGTAGTAACGTCTCATATTCTGGCGGAAGCGGCTGGTCGAGCTCCTCTGGCTCATCGGGATTTTCTGGAGGAGGAGGCAGCTTTGGTGGCGGTGGATCGAGCGGTTCATGGTAAGGCCCGTTTGCACTCCGCTCGTCCGGCGTGTGGCGTGGTCCTGGCCAGGCGCCGTCGCAATCCCATCCGTGGGCCGGAGCGGAGAGCAAACGGGCTGTAATGGTGTCAACGGCGGCCGGTAGGTAGGAGCAGAGACTTATGATTAGCATAAAGGCACATATCGGACTCTGTCTTGCCGGGGCCATGGCGATGACAGTCGTCGGCCGTTTAAGGAAACAGACGACTGACCAATCTCGTGACAATAGGATAGAGCGTAACCGCCGCCGCCAATCCGACGAGAATCCACTTTGTCTGTGCTGAGATGTCTCTGTGGATTCCAGATATCTGCTTTTGCATGTCCGAAAAATCCGCCTTCATTTCAGAGCGAAGGTCGGTAATAGCGGTCTGAGTGTCCGTCCGGAGATCGGCAATGGCAGTCATGGTCTCCGTTCTGAGATCGGCAATGGCGGTCTGCGTGTCCGTTCTCAGTTCGGCGATGGCCGTCTGCGTATCGGTGCGCAGTTCGGCGATTTCGAGCCGTATGCTTGATGTCTCTTTTTCGAGCGTTCTTTCAAAGGAAATCGCAGACATATGAGCAACCTCGTCTCCCTGAATGGAGAACGTCGTTGCAAGAAAGTCAACAAATTTTGGAGCGGCATCTCCAAAGACCGCCGCAACCTCTTCGGGCAATTTAATAAAATGTGGCATAGACCCTCCCTGTGTATTCAGGGAGGTCTCTGGATAGTCGAACTGATTCAAAAAAATCCCGAAAGAAGCTCAGGAAATGGCTATAAGGCTATAAATTACAACAAAAGAGAATTCATGAAAGGCAGCCCATTCCTTTGAGAGCAGGCGCCCTGCCACGGTTTGGAAAGCTGTCCTTTATGCTCTGGAGCATCATTCCGGTTCCAGGGTGACTTCCTTTTTCTTCTGTCTTTCGTCTAAAGGATTGTATCACGACTCCGATAAGAAAAGAGCCCGGGTTTCCCCGGGCTTTTGAGACCGGTACAGGTTATCGCAAGAGCTGCAATACACCCTGTGGTCGGACGCCGGCATGGGCCAGCATGGCAGTCGAGCTTTCGGTGAGGATCTGTTTCGTCGTCAGCCTCACCACCTCTTCGGCCATGTCTGCGTCCCGAATCCGCGACTCCGAGGCCTGAACGTTTTCATAGGCGTTCATCAGCCCCTTTGCCGTGTGCTCGAGGCGGTTATAATACGCTCCGAGATCGGCACGCTGCCTCAGAATCACATCCAGAGCTTTATCGGCCGCTCCGATCGTCGCATTAGCGGCTCCCGGAGTCGATACGCTCACCGTTCTGCGATCCGCCCCGCGGAGTCCCAGAGACGTCGAGGTCATCGTACCGATGAAGGCACGCTCCCTCTGATTCTGATTCGGTCCCATATGGAACCACATCGAGCCGTTTCGCGAGGTTTTCGAGAAACGACCCAGAAGCAGGTCGAACCGGTTAAACTCCGCCTGACTGGCGATACGGTCCACCTCGTCAACAAGCTGAGATACCTCCACCTGAATCAGCTGACGATCCTGAGCACTGTAAATGCCGTTCGCCGCCTGCACGCCTAACGTGCGGATTCGATGAATGATATCTGCAGTCTGCTGCAGATAGCCCTCCGCGGTCTGGATGAAGCTCATCCCGTCCTCGGTGTTTCGCTCAGCCTGACGCAGTCCCTGTATCTGCGCCCGCATTTTCTCTGAGACGGCTAACCCGGAAGCGTCGTCTCCAGCCCGGTTGATCCGGAGCCCGGAGGCGAGTTTTTCCATGGAGCGGTCCACGTCCCAGACGTTGAACTTGAGAACGCGATTAGCGTTAATCGCGCTCATGTTGTGATTGATAATCATCCTGCACTCCTTTGCACTGCTCTTGCAAGCAAGAGCCGGAGGATGCATCCTGCGTCCTCCCCCC
>SWCA01001739.1_pt1 | contig 63693 bp, 64 predicted proteins | sample 4692961 | NCBI WGS metagenome assembly SWCA01 (sample SAMN10267275, study PRJNA491770) | bioreactor metagenome | isolation source: DHS bioreactor inoculated with | place: Japan: off Shimokita Peninsula | reverse complement strand
AGATGTGCCCTAGCTACGCCCTAACTGCGTCCAAATATATCCAAATAAGGATAAATAGTAACAACTGATAAGTCATAATAAATCGAAATAAACACGGAAATAAACATATATCATATATTTGATATCTGATATCTTTCAGATGTTCCTCTAAGGTGTAGGTATAAATTGGCTGTTAATATCTTTGTGAGTCTAAGGGCTAACACTACAGAGCAAGTGCCATTGACTAATCCAATAGAGGAACAAAATGAAAGATGCAAAAGCTTTTACGTGTGTTACTAAAAGATTAGTGTTAGATGTAAGTGTTTTTGTACTTGCAAAGGATGGACTAGCTTGACTATCAATGCGGAGCATTCTGCTTTACGCTGATATTAGGGTTGCTGACATTCTTTGACTATGCAATAAAAAAGAACTTTGACAATTCATATATAGGGGGAATCAAATATGCATCCAAAGATGAAACATGTATATGTAGGAGTAGATACGCATAAAAGAACTCATACAGCCGTAATCATAAATTGTTTTGGGGAAAAGCTAGGAGAAATAACCTTTGAAAATAGACCTTCATCCTTTGAAGAACTAGTAAAAGAAGTAAAGAAACATACAAAAAAAGGAATCACTCCAGTGTTTGGACTAGAAGATACTGGAGGGTCGGGAAGACCATTAGCTGTATATCTAATAGGAAAGAAAAAAAAGGTAAGGAAGGTAGATGCATCACTTAGTAGCTCAGAAAGAAGAAATCAGGCTATCACCCATAAAACTGACAGCCATGATGCTCTTTGTGTAGCTAGGGTTCTTCTGAACAGATTAGAGGAACTTCCAAAAGCAGACCCACAGGATATTTGCTGGACAATATCCATGTTAGTAGGAAGACGAAAAGCTATCATAAAATCCTCAACAGCACTAAAAAATCAACTTCATTCTAATATTGTTCATCACTATCCAAGCTATAGAAAATTCTTCAGTGTTTTTGACTGTAATTCTGCGTTAGCATTTTGGGAAACATATCCATCTCCTTCAAGACTAAAAGGAGTAACAGCACAAGAACTAGGAGGATTTCTAAAAACATATAGTAATGGATTTTTCTCCATAAAGAAAGCTAGAGAGATTTTGAACCTTGTTGAAAAGGATGGAAATACCCTAACTGAACTTCAAGATAGTCGTGATTTCATGATATCAACTACGGTAAGACAACTTCGTCAAAATAATGAGGAAGTAAAGCAAATAGAGAATGAACTGAAAAACATCATGGATAGACTAGGATATAAATTAGAAACCATGATAGGAGTAGATTTGGTAACAGCATCATCTTTTGTAGCTGAAATTGGGGATATAGGAAGATTTCAAAGTGCTGATAAACTAGCTAAATATGCAGGAATAGCTCCAGTAAAATATTCATCAGGGGATAAGGATAAATCTTTTCGTAATCGTCAAGGAAATAGAACTCTCTATGGACTTTTCCATGATTTAGCAGGTAGACAAGTATGCTGTGGGAGAAATAAGGATAAGCCTATAAATTCTATCTTCTACGATTACTATCAAAAGAAAATAAGTGAAGGAAAAACAAAACATCAAGCAATAATTTGCGTAATGAGAAGACTGGTAAATATAATCTATGGAATGATGAAGAACAAAACGGAATATATTCACCCAACTCTTTCCAGTGCATAGATAGCGTGGTAAAATGAAATAGGGATATGTTCAAATGAGCATATTCCTACAATTGAGGCACCTATTATCTAATTAGGGATATTACAATCCTGTTATAGGTAGGTTTACTCAGGAAGATGTGTATCGAGGCGATGGACTTAACTTATATGCGTATGTAGCTAACAATCCTGTTAATTATGAAGACCCGAGTGGCTATAGCTGTGAAAGTAAGGGTAATACATATAGTAAAGATGAAAAACCTAAAAATAATAATAAGCCTAATACTTATCCACCTCGTACACCTGAGGCTCAAGCAGAATGTCAAACGGTTGTTGATACCGTGAATAAACTTAAAGGAAATCAAACTGGTGGAGACGACAAGAAAAATCCTGTAGCAGCTGTTTTTGTTCATCAGGATGGCACGGTTTCGGTAGGTATTTCAGGCAATAACAATAAAACTGTAGAATTTGCATCACAACTTCAAGCTGAATTGAATATGAATAGTACTATTCCTAATAAATATACAGTGTTTGGAAAGACTGATTATGAATTAAAGGAAATAATGGAGAGGTCCGGAAAAGGAACCCCTGGAAATATTCTTGGTGCATGTGCAGAACCTAAAGCAGCTTCTGCAGCAAATAAAAATACCAGCCAAATTATAGGTATGGATACGAGATGGCGTTTCCCAGAAGAAGTAAGAAAAAATAACCATAAATATAGTGGTAGTGATAAAACAAGTGACTCACAAATGAATCCATGTGATACATGTAAGGCATATGAGTCAGAATATATGGAGTATGCCAACGCTAATAAGAAAAAATAACAAAATATAGATTTTTTGAAAGGATGGAAAAACTAGAATGATAAGAAAAATACCTACTGAAGGTACACCAGATACTATATTTGAAAGATTATCAGCATATATTTCACATATAGATAAAGATTGGATTAATAGAATAAAACCGGCTTCTAAAGAGTCAATTGAAGAAATCAGAAGACTTTCGCGAATTCAAGAAACAGGATATGATTTTCCAGAAGTATATCTTCAATATATGAAATACATGGGGGAAGATGATGGAGAATTTTTATCATATGGTCTATATGCTGATACAGGAATAAAAGAAATTATTGAGCTATATAAAATAAATATAAGATGTCATGAAGATGAAATAAATCCATATCAGCTTATATTTGCAATAAACAATGAAGTGGATGCAGAATTTTATATTACTATGAATACGAAAGGAGAACACAAAATAACAACAAATTTTGATGAAAGTTATCATATAGATGGATATTCAGAGAATTTTGAAAAGTTATTATTTCAAACTGCTTATGATATTTATGAACGCAGATACTTTGAAAATGGACTGTATTTTGGGACAAATAGAAAAATATATAAGGAAACGTTGAATAACCTAGGCGTGGATGATATATTTATGGTTGTAGATAAATATGCAAAGCAATATGGTTTTGAAAAAGTGTGGTTTAGTGATAAATGGCATTATATTGGTATGAAAGAAGATATTTCATTTATGGTAAAAAAAGACCTTGCTATATGTGGATATGTAGTTGGAAATGATGAGAGCGAGGTTGAAAAGTTTGGAATGGTTCTTAATGATGCTTTAGGGACAAGAATTCAATAATTGTTATTAAAAATGAACAAATAGATTTTGGTGCAAAAAGTAGAGTGATGATATAATTATATCAAAAAGTTTATTTAGTATAGAAATACTATGAATCAGAAATAATATTTTTACGAGAGAGATAACACTTAAAATATTTAATGTAAAAATGAAACTTACCGCAAAATTTTATATAAACACACTGCAATAAAATTAAATAAAGTATAAAAATATATAAAATCCTGATATTTCAATGTATTCAATAAAAATAACAGTTTGAAAATTTACTGCATAATCTAAATTCTGTAGTGAGAAGAAAAAGGACAATGGAAGAGATTCTATTGTCCTTTATGCTAGGAAATAATTGATTTTTAATAATTGAACCAATGTTATTTTGAGAATGAGCATATTGCTTCAATTGAGGCACCTATTATCTAATTAGGGATATTACAATCCTCACATAGGAAGATTCACTCAAGAAGATGTATTAAATCTATATGCTTATGTAGCAAATAATCCAGTTAATTATGTCGATCCTTCGGGTTATGCAAGTGGATGCCTAAAAGAAATCTATGATAGACAGATTACAAGAGAAGACTGGAAAAAACATATGCAGGCTCAAAGAAACAAAGTTAGAGATGGAAAAATGACCCAAAAGGAGCTAGAAGCATATAGAAATAAATTAGCTAATGGAATTGAAAATTCAAATCCTAATAAGCATGTAGGGAGCGAAAAAGCAATTCAACAAAAGCCTGGGGGATCAAATGAATTTTTTTGGTCAGCGTCGTATTGAAGGTACATTTAGAAGTGGTAGTCGTGCACCAGACTATATAAGAGGACGAAAATTAGAAGATGTAGCAGCAGATTTAAAATCGGGTAAATTACATCCTGATCAATTTGAAGTGAAATATTTTATTGATCCTGAAACCGGTAAAAAGGTTGCAGAAAGTAATAGAACTCTTTTTGTATTAAGTATGGCAGGTATGAAACCGACTAAAACAAAAGAAATAATACCAGATAAGAAAACATTGAATCGTCTTAAAGAAACACCAATAAGGTATCGTGGAGAAGTGTTTACTTTACCAGGTAGAGCAATTCCAATAACTCCAGGACCAAATAATTTACAGATTCTAGACATAGTAAGACTTCCTTAGCATGTCATTTGAAGAGAGGATGATTAATATGAAAAAAATAAAACTTCAATCTATAGAAGTTCCATGGCAGATTAGTCCTTCGCATGAATTTATTGATTTTTCAGGAACTGAAGGAGACGTAAAGATAAAGTTGCTTGTTCAGTTTAGTTCTAAAATACGTGAAAATATTCTTGATAATTTGGAGAAAAAGTATGGGGATAATATACCAGATGAACTTTGGAACAAGGCAGGTTATGCAATTATTGAAATCAAATTTTCAGTAGTTTATTTTTTTAGTAAGAATGTGTCACAACAAGAGCATGGATTATTAAGTGAAGAAAAATATGATTTTAGTAGAATTATACCTTATAATGATAACAGTGTGTCTTTTGAAGATATGTGGAATGAAACGAATATATGTCCGGATCCTAGTCTTTATGAAATAGTTGATTCAGATTTAAAAAACTATCTAGGGATTAATATGCAAAATATCAAACATTGGATGGTAATAGGTCATGATGTATATTTTGATATTTTAGCATCAGAATTTGAATGGAAAGAGATAGAATTTTAGAATACAGCTTCTATTTGAAGCGTAGAATATCGATATTTTTATAAAAATGCAAATGAAATTATTAGAGAGGTATCATTTAAAATTGTATACGATGAAATACAATCATCAGATTTAGCTGGATTATTTCTAACAATTTTGAACTTATAGCTGAAGTTTTGATTTTAGATTATAATGATGAATGTCTAGTTTTGGTGCAAAAAGTAGAATAATGATATAATGATTTCGAAAAAATTAAATTGGAGAAGAAGTTATTTCAAAAAATATCTTAAAGATAAAAGTATTTTGAATCAAAAACAATACTTTAATAAACATAAAAACCCCTCTAAGTCAAAGAGAATACATAAGTTTTTTCTATTATTTAATTTGTAAGTTTTCAAGGTGAAATTTTTTTAAAAATCTGTTAAGAAATTTTGACTGTTTGAACGATAGTGAGTTTCAAAATTTTAAGATTTTAAAAGAAATGAGCCTATGAAAACTCAAATTAAATAAGAAAAAGCGTTGTATTCGTTTGGATTAGAGGGCTATAATGCACGAAAGTAAGATGAGCACATTTTTTTACACATGAAATTAATCATTACATTGTTTATTGGACTAAATTATCAATATAAGAGGACGAATTTATTTTTTAGGGAAGAGTAGCATTATTGTTATTCTTCTCTTTTTTTGATTAAAGAAGGAAGTGTTGGATAGCATTGTACGTCAAAGCTTGTGATGCTGCAAAGCCTATATTTTTAAGTGATAAAAGAAGAAAAAGCAGATAGACTGGTAAAAACAATAGAAGAAGATAAAGAAAATGGACAACCTAGAACCAGTAAGTTTGAATACGATAATGCAGGAAATCTCATAAAAGAAATAGACTGCAATAGAAACTCCATACAATATGAATATGACAGCCTAAACCGTCAAATAAAAGTAACGGATAAAGAGAACAAAGTAACAAGACTTTATTATGATGAGAATGGAAATATAATAAAGCATATAACTCCAGAAAATTATAACAAAGAAAATGATGATGGAAAAGGAACAATATATTCATATGATAGCCTAAACAGATTAACAGAAATAAAAAATGCCTTGGGAATTGTAGTGAAGAAAAATAAATACAATAGCCATGGCGAATTAACAGAAGAAATAGATGCATCAAATCTAGGTGTGCAATTCACTTATGATATAGGTGGAAGAACAAAACAAATTCTAACACTAATGCAAAACAAAAAGGAAAAGCAAGCCAAGAATACACATACGATGCGCTAGGAAACATAACAGGCTTAAAAGATGGAGAAGAAAATGAAACAAAATACACCCTAGACCTTTGGGGAAGAATAACAGAAATAACAAAAGCAGATGAAAGCAAAGAAAGCTATACCTATGACTTTGCAGGAAATGTAACAAGTACAATAGATGGAAATGGAAATACAATAGAATATACATACAACAGCTTCAATCTGTTATCCCAAATAAAAGACCAAGCAGGAGAAGTAGAAACCTTCAAATATGATAGATTAGGAAGAGTAGCACTTCATACCGATAGAAATAAAAATATTGTACAGTATACCTATAATAGAGATAATAATATATTAAAGAAACAAGAACTAAATACCCAAACAATAGAAGAATACACATACAATATAGATGGAAGCTTAAAAAGTGCAAAAAATGAAAATGGAGTATACACCTACGAATACACTCCAAATAGGAATCTGAAAAATAAATATCTAAACAACAAATTAATTCTCCAATATACCTATAACAAAGACAATAAAGTAGCAGAGCTTAAGGATTTAACAGGTAGAACAACAAAATATACCTATGATATAATGGGTAGAGTAGAAAATGTTTTTGAAAATAACGAGCAAGTAGCTGCTTATACCTATAACCATGATGATACTATAGCAAATATAAAATATGGAAATGGAATAAGCACCCAATACTCCTATGACCAAGACAAGAACATCATAGGAATATTATCAAAAACAAAAGAAGGACAAGGATTATTAAATCACAGCTACAAATACAACAATAACGGATATCAAACTGAAAAAAATGAAGAAGGAAACCTAACAAAATATACGTATGACAGCTTAAGCAGATTAGCAAAAGTAAGCTATCCAGATTACACAGAAGCCTTTACTTATGATAATGCAGGTAACAGATTAACTAGAGCAGCAAAAGGAGAGACTACAAACTATTTCTATGATGTAAGAAATAGACTAAAGAGAACACAAGAAGGAACAAATTTTACTTTCTTTGAATATGACCCTCAAGGAAATCTTCAATCTGAAAGAAATAAGCAAGGAAAAACAAAGTACACCTATGATGTTTTCAATAGGACAGCCAGTGTAGATAAGTCAGATGGAAGTTATATAAAGAACTTTTATGATGCCGAAAGTTTAAGAAGTAAAATTGATGAAAATGGAGTAATAAGCAAGTTTATTTTCAGTGGTAGAAATATAATTACAGAACTAGACGCTCAAGATAATCTGAAGACAGCATATACAAGAGGATATAATTTAATATCACAGAAGGATAATAAAGGAAATATTTTCTATTACCTCAACAATGCACATAATGATGTAGTAAGTATTACCGATAAACTAGGTAAAATAGTAAATAGTTATAGCTATGATGTCTTTGGAAATACTGTAGAAGCAAAAGAGCAAATACACAATAGATTTAGATATGCAGGAGAGCAGTATGACCAAGTAACAAACCAATACTACTTAAGAGCAAGATTCTATAATCCTATCGTTGCTAGATTTACACAAGAGGATGTGTATAGAGGCGATGGATTAAACTTATATGCGTATGTAGCAAATAATCCAGTTAATTATCTAGATCCTTGGGGTTATGCAAAAAAACCATGTGAATTAAAAGCTGAATTAATTGAAAGGCAGCAAAAAAGAAAAAATGGAGAATTAAACGAATCAAATTTTAAACAATATGCAGAAAAAGAAAGAAAAGTTCAAGAAGAAATTAGAAATGCTAGTTACCCACCACGTACCCAAAAAGCCCGTGAGGAATGTCAGCATGTTGTAGATGTAATGAATGGAATGATTGGGCCGAAGAAAAAGAAAGTTGTTTCTGTAATGACTCATGAAAATGGTACTGTTTCTGTTGGATTTTCTTGTTCAGGCTCAGAAGCAGATAAAACATTTGCAACTCAACTTGAAAATAAACTTAATCAAAATGCAGATATAAAAAATAAGTATAAGGTATCAGCAGAGTCAATGCCGACAAGTAATCTAGAAACAATAAGCAATACTGCTGGTGAATGTGCAGAACCTAAGGTTGTCCAAGCCGCTCACAATAATTCAAGTAAGATTGAGGGAATGGATACTCGTTGGCGCTCAGAAAAAGATCCTAATCCTCATGCTTATACAGGAGAGAATGCTGATGGAGCTATGGTGGATTATAATCAAATGAATCCATGTGATACGTGTAAAAATCCAAATAATGTAAAGGAGTATATGAAATATGCAAATGCAAATAAAAATTAACGATCGTATTCCTGGTCCAGGGGATAATTCTAATCTATTTGAACGTTTATCTTCATATGTGTCAATTGTTGATAAGGATTGGATTAACCGAATCAAGCCAGGGAGTCAGGAGTCTATTTCTTTATTAAAAAAGCTTTCAGGAATTGAAGAAGCTGGCGTAGATTTTCCAGAAGCATATAAAATATTTTTAAAATACATGGGTGAAAATGATGGAGGAGCATTAGAGTCAACGCTTCTTGGAGAAATAGGCATAGAGGGTATAATTGACTATTACAAAGAAGTTCATGAGTATGAACCTGATACACTAAACCCAAAATGTCTTACCTTTGTTTCAACACACCTCGGATTGGAAATTTCATTTGATTTAACGCAGTCAGATAATCCAACTATAGTGAGGTCGAGTGATGGTGAAATATATGCTTTTTTTTCTGAAAGTTTTGAAAAACTATTGTTTCAGTATACATTCCTTAAATATGAAGAATTATATTATCCAGAAGCTATTTCTTTTGGAGGTTCAGAGAATATGCTTAAGTCAGCTTTAGCTCATCATCAAACAACAAATATTTTTGATGTGGTAGATAGTTATGCAAAAAAGAATGGTTTTAAAAAAGCATGGTTTAGTGACAAAAGACATTACTTTGGGATTCGAGAGGATGCAACATTTTGTGTTTGTGGGGGAGAAGAATCAGCTGTGACAGGAAATGTTACTGGTATGGCAGGAAAGGTTACTGGGTTTAATAAAAAATTTGTACATGAATTTGGAAAAAGTTTAGCATCGACTATTGGTGCAAACATTCACACAAGAACATAATTATTGTTGATTTATGTTTTACTTTTTTATCTTTTATTTTAAATGGGAATGTAAAACTAAACCTCTCTAATCCAAAGATAATATATAAGTTTTTTCTATTATTTAATTTGTAAGTTTTCAAGATGAAATTTCTTTTAAAATCTGTTAAGAATTTTGACTGTTTGAGCCATAGCGAGTTTCAAAATTTAAGATTTTAAAAGAAATGAGTCTATGAAAAGTAAAATTAAATAAGAAAAAAAGTTGTATTCGTTTGGATGGTTCTGGTGCAAGAATAGAAACAGTGATATAATGATTTGAAAAATTAGGAATTGGAGATTGATTATGTCACAGAATTTATTTAAATGGAAGCACTTTGAATCAGAAATAATACTTTTATGCGTTAGATGGTATCTAAAATATTCGCTAAGTGATAGAAATTTAGTAGAAATGATGAGTGAAAGAAGCTTATCAATATCTCATACAACAATAATGAAATGGGTGCATGAGTATTCTCCAATTATTAATAAAAAAATAAGAAAGCATTTAAAGAAAACAAATGATTCATGGCGTGTTGATGAAACCTGTATAAAGGTTAAAGGAGAATGGAAATATTTATACAGAGCAGTTGATTCAACAGGAAAGACAATAGATTTTTATCTTAGTGAAAAAAAAGATAAAAAATCTGCAAAGGAATTTTTTAAGAAAGCCATGGGATATAGTCATAATCAGCAACCAAGAATAATAACTGTAGATAAAAATCCAGTTTATGAAGTTGCTATACCAGAACTTATTTATAGAGGAGTGCTAAGCTGTAGAACAAGTGTTAGGCAAGTAAAATATCTAAATAACATTGTAGAGCAGGATCATAGATTTATCAAACGGAAGATAAAATCGATGATGGGATTTGAAAATTTTGAAACAGCACAAAAAACTATTTGTGGAATTGAAGCAATGAATATGATAAGGAAAGGGCAGGTTGAAGAAATTCAATGTGCCCTTTCTGAAATTAAATTCATAAATAAAGTCATGGGAGTTAGCGCATAAGATTATACTGATTTTGCAAAAAAATTTCTAATTTTCATTTTTGCACCAAAGGAATATTTTTTGCAACAAGAGAGGTACAAACCATATATATATTTAAAGCGGTGTATGATATAATTAAAGAAAAAAGATGGTGAAAATCATGCAAGAAAATATAAATAATGAAAATGATTTAGGATATAAACATATACTTTCTCACAAGAAAAATTTTATAGAATTTTTAAAAAGCTTTGTGAAAAAAGATTGGGTAAACCTAATAGAAGAAGAAAATGTAATTTTAATAGATAAAGAATTTATACTTGAAGATTTTAAAGAAGAAGAAGCAGATTTAGTATATAAAGTGAACATAGATGGAAAGGACATAATATTTTATGTTTTATTAGAACTTCAATCAAGCGTGGATTTTAGGATGCCGATAAGACTTTTAATGTACATGACAGAAATTTGGAGAGATGAACTTAAAAATACAGAAGAAAATATAAAAAAGAGAAAAGGATACAGATTACCGGCAATTATTCCTGTTGTATTGTATAATGGAAAAAATAATTGGACAGCAGCAAGAAATTTTAAAGAAGTATTAAATGGATATGAATTATTTGAAGAAAATATAATCGATTTTAGATATTTATTATTTGATATAAATAGAATGGATAAAGAAGAATTAATAGAAATAGCAAATGTAGTAAGCTCCGTATTTTTATTAGATCAAGATGTAGAAGTGGATGAAATAATAAAAAGATTAAAAACAATAGGAAGAATCATAAGAAAAAGTGCAACCAAGGAACAAGAAAAAGTTTTTAGAGGTTGGCTGATGAACATATTTAGAAATAGGTTTGAAGATGAAGTAAATGAAGAAATTTATAAGTTATTAATAGAAACATCAAAGTTGGAGGTGGAGGATATGGTAAGTAATTTAGGGAAAAAACTAGAAGAAGAATTTAAGAATAGAGAAGAAAAAGGAATGCAAAAAGAAAGAGAAAAAATAAAGAAAGAGCAGATAGAAAAAATAAAGAAGGCATTAAAAAAGGGATATAGTGTAGATGTTATTATGGAAATATTAGAAGTATCAGCGGAAGAAATAGAAAAAGTAAGAGAACAGACGATTCATTAGTATTTACAAACAATAGAATAAGAATATTCAAAGGAAAAGCTAAATTTTATTACAATTATAGCTTTTCTTTTTTGTTTTTATAAAATTTATAGATAATCATACAAAAAAATTGATTTTGATATAATAAAAGAGTATTAATTTTGTACTAGGTCCAAAGAAATATGTTCATAATTCCTTATATATTTAAAAAATATGATATAATGAAAACATAAACTATATATGAAGGAGCGATAGGATTGGACAAAAAACATCTATTTTCTCAATTACCATCTGTAGAAGAAGTATTAAATCATGAAAAAATAATTCCTTTATTAGAAGAATATCCAAGAATACTAATTGTTAATAACATAAGACAATGTATAGACGATATAAGAAAAAAAATAATAGCTTTAAAAGAAGCAGAAATAAATGATTTTTATACAGATTGTAATATATTAATGAATAATATTATAGATCATGTGAAAGAGAACTATGCGCTTTCTTTAAAAAAAGTGATTAATGGAACGGGAGTAGTAATTCACACGAATTTGGGAAGGTCTCTTCTTTCTGAAAGTATAAAAGAAGAGGTTTGGAAAGTTGCATCTAGATATTCTAATTTAGAGTATGATTTAGATTTAGGAGAGAGAGGATCAAGATATAGTCATTTAGAAGAAACTATAAAAAAAATAACAGGAGCAGAGGCTGTTCTAGTTGTAAACAATAACGCTGCAGCGGTACTTCTTGTTTTAAGCACCATGGCAAAAGGAAAAGAAGTCATCGTATCTAGAGGAGAGCTTGTTGAGATAGGAGGCTCTTTTAGAATTCCTAAAGTAATGGAGCAAAGTGGTGGATATCTTATAGAGGTAGGATCTACTAATAAAACACATATTCATGATTATGAAGAAGTGATCAATGAAAATACAGCAGCCCTTTTAAAAGTGCATACGAGTAATTATAGAATATTAGGCTTTACCAAAAGCGTAGAGATAGAAGAATTATCCAAACTTGGAGAAAAACATAAATTACCAGTAATTGAAGATTTAGGAAGTGGGCTTTTTGTAGATCTTTCTAAATATGGATTAAGCTATGAGCCAACAGTGATTGATTCTCTTAAAAGTGGAGCAGACATTGTTACCTTCAGCGGAGACAAAATATTAGGTGGGCCGCAAGCAGGAATCATTGTAGGGAAAAAAGAATATATAGAAAAAATGAAAAGAAATCAGCTTACTAGAGCGCTACGAGTGGACAAGATTACTATTGCTGCACTAGAGGCTACTTTTAGATTATATTTAGAAGAAGAAAAAGCCGTGAAAGAAATACCAACCCTAAGAATGCTGACCTACACCATAGAGGAATTAAAGGAAAAAGCAGATCAATTACATGAAATTATAAAAGATAAAAATATAGATGCAGTTGTAAATATAGAAGATGGATATTCTCAAGTAGGAGGAGGATCTATGCCTCTTGAAAGAATAAAAACAAAAGTGATTACTATGATACCGAACACTATCAGTGTAGCTTCTTTAGAAAGAAAATTAAGACTTAGTGAAAATCATATTATTGGAAGAGTATATGATGAAAAGTATGTACTAGATGTAAGAACTATATTTGAAGATGAATTTGAACAAATTGGAAAAGAAGTAGAAAAAGCTTTGAAGTAGGAGGAGTAGAATGAAAAACGTAATAATAGGTACAGCAGGTCATATAGATCATGGAAAAACTACTTTAATTAAAGCCCTTACTGGAAGAGAAACAGATAGATTAAAAGAAGAGAAAAAAAGAGGAATATCTATCGATTTAGGATTTACTTATTTTGATTTACCTAGTGGAAATAGAGCTGGTATTGTAGATGTTCCGGGGCATGAAAAGTTTATAAAAAACATGCTTGCAGGAGTATCTGGAATGGATGTAGTACTTCTTGTAGTAGCTGCTGATGAAGGGGTGATGCCTCAGACTATAGAGCATTTAGATATATTAAACTTTCTAAATATAAAAAAAGGAATTATTGTAATTACCAAATCAGATTTGGTAGAAGAAGAATTTTTAGACCTAGTAAAAGAGGATATAAAAGAAAAAGTAAAGGATACATTTTTAAAAGATGCTTTGTTTATAGAGGTTGATTCTATTAGTAAAAGAGGCATTGATACTTTAATAAAAGAGATAGATGATCTTACAGACTCTATAGAAGATAGAAATTTAAATTCTCCACCAAGACTGCATATTGATAGAGTATTTTCTATAAAAGGATTTGGAACAGTGGTAACGGGAACATTAATCGAAGGGAAAATAGACGTAGAAGAAAATTTAGTTATTTATCCTAAAGACATCCCTACTAAAGTGAGAAGTATTCAGGTACATGGAAATGCTGTAAAGCATGCTTATGCAGGACAAAGAGTTGCTATCAATTTAGCGAATGTTAAGGTGGAAGAAATAGAACGAGGAGATGTGCTTGCAGCACCAAATTCAATGGAAGAATCTATGATGCTGGATATCAATATCTCCTTGGTGAAGCATTCTTCAAGGAAATTAGAATATTGGGATAGAATAAGACTATATCATGGAACAAGAGAAATATTAGGAAGAATAGTTCCTTTGGATCAGGAACACCTCAATCCAGGAGAGGAAGGATATTGTCAAATTAGGCTGGAAGAAGCAATTGTTGCAAAAAAAGGAGATCTATTTGTCATTCGATTTTATTCTCCCATGGAAACCATAGGGGGAGGGGTAATACTGGATCCTAGCCCTAAGAAACATAAAAGATTTGATGAAGAGATTTTAAAATCTTTAAAATTAAAGGAAGAGGGAGATATAAAAGAGATACTAGAAGAAATGGTGAAAAAACATAGTAGAGAATATCCAGATATAAAAACCATCTCTAAATATATGGGAGAAAAAGAAGAAATCATTAAAGAAGAAATGTGTGCTTTAGTAGAGGATAAAAAAATAGTCAGGATCAATAATCTTTATATTCACTACAATCATTATGAAAATCTAAAGGAAAAAACAATAAGCTTACTTTCTGATTTTCATCAAAAATATCCTTTGAAGAAAGGATTGCCAAAAGAAGAATTAAGATCAAAAATAGAAAAGAATTTAAAAACAAAAGATTTTGATGCTGTATTGAATTTGTTTTTAGAGGAAAAAGAAACAAAAACACAAGAAAATATGGCTTCTTTATATGATTTCAAGGTAATATTAAATGAAAAACAAATAATGATAAAAAAAGAAATAGAAAAGAAATTAAAGGAAGATGGATTTACACCGAAAAATATAAGTGAGATTATTCAAGATAGAGAAGAATATGAAAAGGTTTTAGGAACCTTGTTAGGAGATACCCTCATAAAGGTTAGTGAAGATTTAGTTTATCATAAGGAGTGCTATGATAAGGCTTTACTGCTTCTTAAGAATTATATAAACGAAAATAAAAGTATTAACTTAGCAGAGTTTAGAGATTTAATAGGGGCTAGCAGAAAATATGCCATGGCTCTTTTAGATGATTTTGACAGAAATAAGATTACAAGGAGAGTAGAAGACAAGAGAATACTAATATAGGAGGGGGAAAAATGAAGACAAAAATACTCATTGTAGATGATGAACCCTTACTTATTAAAGGAATGAAATATTCCCTTGAACAAGAAGAATATGAAATAGATGAAGCTATTGATGGAGAAGAGGCTTTGAAAAAAGCAAAAAGCAAAAATTATGATATGATTATATTGGATTTGATGCTACCAAAAAAAGATGGATTTCAGGTTTGTAAGGAAATAAGGGAATTTTCCTTTGTCCCTATTATCATGCTTACCGCAAGAGGAGAAGATGTAAGTAAAATAATGGGATTAGAATTTGGAGCAGATGATTATATAACAAAGCCTTTTAATATACTAGAGATAAAAGCAAGAATAAAAGCAATTTTGCGGAGAATAAAAAAAGGAGAAGAAGGCAGTGTTTCCTCTGAATTTGAAATAGGAGAATTTAAAATAAATACACTAGGAAGAAAAATTATTTATAAAGAAGAAGACATTAATTTAACAGGAAAAGAATTTGACCTATTCTTATTTTTAGCCACAAATCCCAAAGAAGTATTTACTAGAGAGCAGCTTTTAGAGAAAATATGGGGATATGAGTATTATGGAGATCTACGAACTGTAGATGTTCATATAAGGAGGTTAAGGGAAAAGATAGAGAAAAATTCTTCAAGCCCCAAACATATATTAACAAAATGGGGAGCTGGTTACTATTTTAAGGAAAATTAAATATAAGGTAATTTTAAGCTATATCCTCATTATGGGATTTGTCTTTATCCTCATAGGAAATCATCTAATAGAAGGCATAAAAAATGAAGAAATAAAGGAAAAAAAAGAAGTTTTGATGAAAGAAGGAGAAGAACTAAAAAGCAAAATAGAGGAATATAGCGATTTAGATGGAGCAGAGACAAAAAAAGTACTATATAATCATCCTAGGATATATGAGGATGCAGAAATGAAAGTATTAGACGCCTCTAAAAATTTAATCTTACAAACAAGAAATACTATGAAGAAAAACACGAGGATGGAAGAGTCTGTAATAGATAAAGCCGTAAAAGGAAAAGTAGTATATGAAATTAAAGAAGAAATAAAGATAGCTTTGCCTATAAAAAAGAAGGAAAAAATAAGCGGATTTTTATATGTAGAAAGTAATCTAGAGGATATATCTATAAAAATAGATAAAATAAAGGGAATACTTTTTCTCATATTTACTATAACCATCTTAGTATATGTGTTTTTGGTCCTTTTCTTAATCGAATATGTAGCGAATCCTATTAGTAAATTGATGAATGGATTTAGAAATATTGTAAGAGGAAAGCTTTATGAGAAAATTAAAATAAGAGGGAAGGGTGAATTATCTCAGCTTTGTATGAACTTTAACATTATGAGCACCAAATTAAGTCAAATAGAAGAGCAAAGAAGAGAATTCGTATCTAATGTATCCCATGAGTTAAAAACACCCCTTAGTTCTATTAAATTACTCATTGGTTCATTAATATATGATAAAAATGAAGATAAAAGTATCTATAAGGAATTTTTGAAAGATGTAGATGGAGAAATAGATAGGTTAAATAGTATAATAGATGATTTGATGATTTTAGTAGATATAGATGAACACAAGCTCCAGCTAAATTTGGAAATAACCTATTTAAATTATTTAATAGAATATGTAGTAAAAAGATTTACTTTAAAAGCAAAAGAAAAAAATATTAAGATAAACTATATACAACAAAATAACGTTCAAATAAAAATGGATTCTCTTAAGGTAGATAGAGTAATAACAAATATGTTGGATAATAGTATAAAATATAGTAATGAAAATAGCCAAATAAACATATATTTATATACTGAAGAAGATGATGCAGTAATTAAAATACAAGATGAAGGAATAGGCATACTAAAAGAAGATATGGATAGGATATTTGAAAGATTTTATAGAGTGGACAAAGCTCGATCTAGAAAAACCGGAGGAAGTGGTTTAGGTCTTTCTATCGCAAAACAGATAATAAATCTACACCAAGGAGAAATATTTGTAGAAAGTGAGAAAAAAGTGGGTACAACATTTTATATCAAAATACCTACAGATTTAACCTAGGAGGGAAATATGAAAAAGATATACTGTTTTCTGTTGATTGTTACCTTATTAGCGTCTATTGTAGGATGTAGCAAACAAGTAGATACAAACTTTAAAAAAGAAGAAATAAAATTATATTATGGAAACTTAGATAATTCAAAAATACAATGGGTGACAAGATCCATAGAATATACCAATGAAATGGAAAAGTATACAAATGCGCTGAAGGAGCTTATTAATGGACCTTACTCATCGGATATGAGCAGGAATATAAATGAAAATACACAGATTATATCGATAAAAAAGAAAAAAGATGTACTGTACTTAGATTTATCTAAGGAATTCTTGAAATTTTCAGGAGATATAGGGCAAGTTACTGCCATCATGACCATAAGTAATACTTTAAATCAATTTAAAGAAATAGAGGGTGTAGAAATTCATGTAGAAGGAAAAGATTTAATTTCTCCAAAAGGAGAGTCTTATGGTGTTTTAAAAGAATTTAATTTAAGTGAAGAAAAGAAAGTAATGATTCAGCTTTATTTTCCAGATGAAAACGCTCAATATCTGGTTCCATATAAAAAGGAAATAGAATTAAAAGAAGGATATATGTTAGGAAAGAAAATTATAGAAGAATTGATAAAAGAGTCAAATGAAAAAAAATATAATATAATTCCAAAGGGAACAAAGCTTTTGAGTTATTCAGAGGATAAAGGAATCGCAATGGTGAATTTTAGTAAGGAATTTATAAAAAATCATAAGGGTGGCAGTACAGGAGAAACCATGACTTTGTATTCTGTTATAAATAGCCTTACAGAATTAGAGAATGTAACAAGCGTTTTGTTTTTAATTGAAGGAGAAAAAGTAGAGTATTTTGATCAATTTGAATTTAACAAACCTTTTATTAGAGATGAAAGTTTAATCCAACCTGTAGAATAATATCTATATATGTTAAGTGAAAGTCCTTTAAGACAATAAAAGTCTTAAAGGGCTTTTTTGTTACTTATTTTAAAAATAAGAATCATAAAGAAAAATAATAAATATTTAGAATACTATAGAAAATTACTATTTGAATAATTACAGGAAAAAAAATATAATTTAAAAAGAGGTTACATAATCTTGAAAAAAGGAAGAAATAATTTACGGGATTAAGTTTGCATGAAATTTGATTAAAAAAAGCATAACTAAACAATAGCTTAATAAGGAAAAAGAGGGTAGGTTTATATGAAGAATGTATAAGTTTACCCTTAAAATTTTTCTTAAAAATATGGGGAATAACTAATAAAAATAGATAATGGAAAAGAAAGGGAGATGGAGATGAGTGATCTGCAAAAAAAAATGTTACAAGATTTAGCTGACTGTGTTTTAGAGATGGAGGAGGACAGGGTAAAGGAAGTAGCAGGAAGGTATATAGAAAACAAGTTTGATGCTTTAGAAGGAATAAATGAAGGCTTGGCAAAAGGGATGGAAGAAGCCGGTAAGTTATATGAAGCAGAAGAATATTATATTCCAGAATTATTAATGTGTTCTGATACTATGTATATTGGACTAGATGAATTAAAACCCCATATTATAAGAAAAGAGCAAGGGGAGAAATACAAAGCTGTTATTGGTGTAGTTGAAGGGGATACTCATGATATTGGTAAAAACTTGGTGAAAATTATGCTAGAGACTGCTGGTTTTGAAGTGGAAGATTTAGGAAGAGATATTCCCCCGAGAAATTTTGTGAAAAAAGCAAAGGAAATAGGGGCACAAATTATTTGTTTATCCACTCTGATGACTACCACCATGGTTGGAATGGAGGATGTTATAAAACTATTAAAAAAAGAAAATATAAGAGATCAATTTAAAGTAATGGTAGGCGGAGGACCGATTTCTCAAAGCTTTGCTGACAAAATTGGTGCAGATGCTTATACAAATAGTGCTGGAGAAGCTGCAAAGGTAGCCAAAGCGTTGGCGCAGGAGGTCATAAGATGTTAAAGGATCAAATGACTCCAATGGAGAGGGCAATTGCCATTGCTAAAGGTGAAAAAGTTGACCGATTACCATGCAATCCCAATTTGGCTAACGGAGTAGCTCGTGTTTATGGATGCAAGATATCGGAATTTAATACAAGTGCAAAAACTATTGCTAATGCTCAAATTGCTTCTTATAAAAGATTTGGATATGATGGAGTAAGGATTTTTACAGATCTTTTTCCGTGGGCAGAAGCCATGGGTGCAAAGGTGTATTTTCCAGAAGATAATACTGCTGATTTAGAGAAACCCGCCATTGATGATATTGCTAAAATATCACAATTGCAGCCAGTTGATCCTTATAAAGATGGAAGACTTCCTATACATATTGAAGCCATGAAATATCTCATAGATGAGGTGGGAACGGAAGTTCCCTGCTCTGGTGGTGTAGTAGGACCTTTTACGAATGCCTTTTTTCTAATTGGCATTGAAAAGATGATTAAGCTTTTCTTTAAGAACCCAGAAGCTGTACATAAACTATGCGAAATTTCATTAGAAACATGCATACGCTATGCTCAAGCCATTATTGATGTTGGACTTACTCCTACTATTTCAGAGCCTATGTCATCTTGTACAGTTGTGAGTCCTAAACATTTTCGCGAATTCGGAATGCCTTACTTAAAAAGGCTCGTTGATTTTATTAATAGAAGGGGTAAAGGGGTAACTATACATATTTGTGGAAAGACAGATAAAATATGGGAAGATATTGTCAATATAGGAATTTCAGGCTTTAGCATTGATAATGTGGTTGATTTAAAAAAATGCAAAGAGCAAATTGGAGATAGAGTGAAAATTTTAGGACATGTAGATCCAGCTTCTGTTATGTATGCAGGGACACCGAAGGATGTGAGAAGAGCTGTTGTAGAATGTGTGAAACAAGCTTGGGATAGTCCTAAGGGATATGTTGTTATGTCTGGGTGTAGCTTACCTGTAGAAACTCCTTTTGAAAATATTGAGGCCATGATGGATATATCAAGGGAAATTGGTTATCCTATTGATATTGAACAGCTAGAGAGAATATTGAATAGATAGGGGTTATTTAGCATACATAAAAATACTTAAGTAAAATGTCGAAAATGTTCTTGCGCAAAAATAATATGTATGCTATTATATAGTAGTGCCAAGGGAAGGGCACTATATGGGAGTAGATGGGTGCTGGTGTGCCCTCTGGTCTTCAAAACCAGCGCGGGGGGTTAGGAGCTTCCTGGGTGGGTTCGATTCCCACATATTCCCGCCAGTAGGAAAAAAACAAGCATTTTTTAAGGTAGAAGCACATAAAAGACCCCAAATTCGGGGTCTTTTATTCATTGATAGGAATTTTTTCTTCTAGTTTAAATTTTTTATCTTTATCATTCCATACATAAAGCTCTTTATTCACTGTTTTGCTTATTTCTTTAAAGTCTTCTTCTTTAGGAGTTTCTGAAGACTTTGCCTTATAAGTGATATTTGTAGTGATAGACAATAATTTAGGAATATCTTCTTCTAAATAGTCTATAGAAGATTTTTCCACTTTTTTCGTCCAAGCATTATCTGGAGCTTCTTTATTAATCCATATATCTTTGTATATTTCATCATAGTAAATGGATTTTTTTAATGCACTTTTAAATGCATTTTTGTCATAATAAAAAATTTCTATAAAGTTATCTATAAAAAATGCACCTAATCGTTCGTCTAAAAGCTGTTCCACCACTAGGAAATTTTTGAAAAAAAATATTTCTTTAACTGGAACTAAATTAGTAATTTTTGTTTGATAAGAATAGTACTGAGGATTAGCATCTTCATATATAGCAATTAATGCTGTATCTTTAGATAAATTAAGAACGAATATAATGTCGTCTTTTTTGTTAGGAAGGATGTCTCCTTTATATATTTTTAGTTCAATATAGTCTATGTATTCTAGCCATTTATCATATCCAGTAGCAGAAAGTATATTTTTTATGATTTCTTTTTTTGTTTTTTCTTTTTCTTCTGCACTTTCTGTAGATTTTAAATAATTATTTACCATATCTTTAGAAATTAAATGACCGGCACATTTTGGAATTAATATAAAGCAATTTATAATAATTAGCGCCATTAGAAGATAAGCTATTTTTTTCAAAAAATCACCCCCTATATAGTATGTATATGGGGGAATATGTATTCTAATATTTTTCATCAAATACAAAGCCTTCTTTGTAGATGGATTCTTTTAACAATGCATCTTTTATGTGTCTAAATTCAGTATATACTTTTTTTATTAATCCATTATCTAAACTAAAAAAAGAATAGATAGATTCTTTATTCTCTTGTAGTGTAGATTTGAAGGTTTCTTCATTAAAATTTAAAAAATATTCTTTTGTTAAGGTTATTCCCATAGAAGATAATTCATCTTGATTTTCAAGTAGTATATCTGATATTCTTTTTACATAGTATCCTCCAAGATAAAGATCTATTTTTTTAAGATAAGTTATAGATTGATTATATTTTTCTACAAGATTTTTTATGATTTTCAATAATTCCATATCATCATGGGTAAAGGATTTTTTTATTTCTTTTTCTAATTCTTGTTCTTGTATATAAAAATCTTTGTAGTCTTCTTTTAAATCCTTTAATTTGTCATAAAAATAAGTGGTGCTAAGGATGAAATTTTCTCGATAATGATTCGTATTGTTCTTGGAAGGAGTGACTTTATTTACTTTTGTCACCTTATTTACATTATTTACTACGGTATTTTTGTTAACGTTCATAGTAACGACTCTATCTTTATTTACAGAATATACTTTGCTCATACAATTCACCTTCCTTTATGCATATATCGGAAAAAAGCAGTTTATTTTTGAGAATAATATCCTATATAGGAATTTATATTAAAAAAAATATTTTTTATTCGTACAATATAAAATTGGTAGGAGGCATATAGATGGAAAAAAACTTTTTTATGAGAACAGAACTTTTATTAGAAGAAGAAGGAATAACTAAATTAAAAAATGCTAAAGTTGCAGTATTTGGAGTAGGAGGAGTGGGAAGCTATACAGTAGAAGCATTAGCAAGAGCTGGAGTAGGGAAGTTAGTGTTAATTGATCATGATGAAGTAGATATAACGAATATAAATAGACAAATTCCAGCGCTTCATAGCACCATTGGAAAAAGTAAGGTTGAGGTGATGAAAAATAGAGTACTGGATATCAATCCAAGTGGAAAAGTTGTAGCTTATAAAAAGCTATACAATAAGGATAGTGCAAAAGAACTTTTAAGTGAAGAATATGATTATGTTGTAGACGCTATTGATATGGTTTCTTCTAAAATAGATTTAATAGAAAGATGCTACAACCAAGGAATAAAAATAATAAGCTGTATGGGAATGGGAAATAAATTAGATCCTACAAAAATTGAAATTGCAGATATTCATAAAACCCATATGTGCCCTTTAGCTAAGGTTATGAGAAGAGAATTAAAAACAAGAAATATAAAAAAATTAAAGGTGGTATATTCCACAGAAAAACCAATTAAGCCTGTTGTGACACTGTCTAATGAAAGCAAAAGAGAAATACCAGGAAGCGTATCTTTTGTGCCTTCCGTAGCAGGTCTTGTTATTGCTTCTGTAGTGGTAAGGGATTTAATTGGATTATAAACTGAAAGTAGTGCTACCTTAAAAAGATAGCGCTACTTTTTAAGTTTATTCTTCAAATAAATCATTCATTAAATTTTCTATTTCTTTTTTTGCTTTGTTTGTTTCTTTTAAATTTATTTCTATAGCATCGTTGTGGAAAAAGATCACGTCGCCTTCTTTTATAGAAGAAGGTAGTTTTGATTTAGATATAGAGATAAAACTTGTATTCTCTAATTCGATTATGGCCAAACTTCCTTCGAATCTATCCACGATTCCTTTCATGATATCACCTACTTCTCTCCATAATAATCATATGTTCCTGGTTTTTTTTCACTCCAAATTTCATCTCCATTAGAGTAAAATACAATGCTTCCTTGTTCATCTGTTCTATAAAGAGGAATATTATATTCTTTAAGAAGATTTAAAGTTTCTTTATGGGGGTGCCCATATTTATTTTTATATTTACAAGATAGGATGGCTACATCTGGATGAACTGCTTTTAAAAAGTTTTCAGAAGTAGAAGAAGAACTTCCGTGGTGCCCTAATTTTAATACATCTGATTCCAAATTTATACCAGAAGAGATCATATCCTTTTCATTTTCAAATTCAGCATCTCCTGTAAATAAAAAACTTTTATTTTTATAAGTTGCTTTTATCACAATAGACCATAAATTATTATCTTCTCCATAGCTTCTCATAGGATTTAAAATTTCACAAACTACAGATTTACCTAGATTGAAATTTACACCATATTTTGCTTCTTTGATTTTTAATCCTTTTTTCTTTGCCGCAATTAAAACATCTTTAAAGGTTTCTGTAGTATGACTTTTTTTAGGCATATAGAATGAGCCAATTTCAAAGTTATAAATGATATAATCTATTCCACCAATATGATCTGCATCAGGATGGGTGCCTACTAAAACATCTATTTTATTTATGCCATGGCCTTTTAGATAGCTTTCAATTTCTTTTCCCACTCCATTATTACCAGCATCAATAAGCATGGTTTCGTGATCTGGAGTGATGACAAGCGTAGAATCTCCTTGTCCCACATCTATAAAATGAACACTTAAAGCGCCTTCTTTTGAAAACTCCTTTTTCACTTGCATTTGGCTTGTTTCTTCTTTTTTTTCCTCTTCAATGGTTATGTTTTCACATGCAACTAAGAATATAGATAAGATGATGAGCATAAGTAATGCTATTTTTTTCATGTTAAGCCTCCTTTATGTAATTCTATTATACATCATAATGATTTAATATTTGTATGTTTATAGAAAGAAATTTGGGGAAAATATATTGGAGAGGGTATTCATAAATATAAATACCAGTTGAGGGTATGCATCCATATATGGTACAATAAGTTGGTAGCAAAGGAGGTCGATTTATATTTTTAAACCAATAAACATCATGTCAAAAGATATACTATATCCTTATTTTGAAAACATAGATTATGAAGCCTGTGAATATAATTTTACAACCTTATTTATGTGGCAACATCTATATAAAACTATGTATCATGCACAGGAAAATTTTGCAGTTATTGTAGGTGAATATGAAGATCACAAATTTACGGTAATTCCTCTAGCAGATAAAAATAATTTAAAAGAAGCTTTTGAATTTATATATAAAGAGTTTCATGAATGCCATGTAAAGTTAAACTTAAGAGGTGCTACAAAGGAATTTGTAACCTTTCTTCAGGAAAATTATGAAGGAAAGTTTGACTATATAGAGGAAAGAGATTATTTTGATTATATCTATTTAGGAGAAGATTTGAGAACCCTAAAAGGAAGAAAATATCAAAAGAAAAGAAATCATATTAATTCCTTTTTAAAAGAGTATGAAAATAGATATGAATATAAAAGATTGGGTAAAGAAAATTTCAAGGAATGTCTTGATCTTTTAGAAAGCTGGAGCGAGAATAAAGAAGAGGATGAAAGTATAATCAGTGAAAAAATAGCCATTGAAAAAGTATTTAAAAATTATGAAAAACTAGATATAAAGGTAGGCGGAATTTATATTGATAATAAACTAGAGGCTTTTACCTTTGGAGAATATTTAAATTCTAATATGGCAGTGATTCATATTGAAAAAGCAAATTCTGAAATAAGAGGGCTTTATCCTATGATCAATAAATTATTTTTAGAAAAAGAGTTTCCAGACGTAGAATTTGTGAATCGAGAAGAAGACCTAGGGATAGAAGGATTAAGAAAAGCAAAGCTTTCTTACTATCCCCATAAATTTGTAGAAAAATATACGGTTTTGGAGGCTTAAGATGGATAGTAGATTTGCAAAAAAAGAGGATATAGAAGAAGTAAAAAAAATCTGGAAGTATTGCTTTAACGATCCAGAAGGGTTTTTTCATTATTATTTTGAAAATAAATATAAAGAAGAAAATACATTAGTGATAGAAGAAGGAGAGGATATTTTATCCTCTCTTCAATTAAATCAATATAAAATAAAATTAAAGGATAAAATCTATGACACATCCTATGTTGTAGGGGTATCTACTCTTCCAGAAATCAGAGGAAAAGGTGCGATGAAAATATTGATGAAAAGTGCCTTAAAGGAAATGTATGAAAGAAAGCAATATATATCCATTTTAATGCCTATAGATGATAGACTATATAGACCCTATGGATATGAACATTGCTATGATCAAATAGAATATACCATGGACATTAAAGATTTGCATCCTTTCAAAATAAAGGGTGCCTTTAAAGAAGCATCCCTTCACCATATTCCTCATCTCCTTTCTATTTATGATGATTTTTTAAAAGATAAAAATGGATTTGTAATAAGAGATAAAAATTATTTTGAAAACTTGTTTAAAGAAATAAAGTCAGAGAATGGATTTTTATATATTCATGAAAGTGAACATGGAGTAGACGGATATATGATTTATTTTATAATGAATGAAACCTTGATCATAAGAGAGCTTTTTTATAAAAATATAGATGCATTGACTTCTTTTCTAAAATTCATCTATCACCATAATACCCAGCTTAAAAAAGTGATTGTATCTTCTCCTATAGAGGACAAAATGAAATGTGTTCTTCCTAATTTAAAAACTGTAGAGAGGAAAATAAAGCCTTTCATGATGGGAAGAGTTATCAATTTTAAGGAATTTATGGAATCTTTAGAAGGAGAGGATATTTCGGTGGATTTTAATTTAAAGATAGAAGATCCTTTTATAGAGGAAAACAATAAAATATTTCATATTTTAGGGGAAAAAGGCAAAATAAAAGTAAAAGATACCCTAGAAAAAGAAGATATCAAAGTAGATATCAACACGTTAAGTCAACTGGTTTTCTCTTATATAGATGTAGAGGAAGGGATTTTCTTAAAAAAAATAAAATATGAAAAAGAAGATACCCTTCATATGCTAAAAAAAATATTTGAAAAAAAATTAAATTATATAAATGAATATGTATAGGCTTTAGGGCCTTTTTTCTTTTTTTTGAATACATATAAGTATAAGGAGGTGGAAAAATGGAAATGTATTCTAGTAGCCTTATCATTTCTATCATCATCGGCGTTACGCAGGTTGCAAAAACAGCAGGACTGCCTAAAAAATTTGCGCCACTATTTTCTTTGCTTATAGGTATAATACTATGTCTATTTTTAGAGCCAAATAAAGATATAAAACAGGGAATATTGAATGGTGTGATTTCTGGGCTTACTGCTAGCGGTTTGTTCTCGGGATATAAAAGTATGACAAAAAAACAATAATTGTATGGTAACAATATTTATTGAGATAGAAAAATCTCCTTGATATAATAAAATTAGAATAATATAGTGAGGGGGATTTTTATGACAGATAAGAAAATATCTAACTTGACATTAATTGGATTGATGATAGCAGCGGTTTGTATGGGTACAATGGTAATTCAAATTCCAATGCCAGCTACCAATGGTTTTATTAATATAGGAGACAGCATGATTTTTATTACTTCTATTCTCTTTGGACCAACAGCAGGAATGCTTGCAGGAGGAATTGGATCTTCTCTTGCAGATCTTTTAAGTGGATATGGACATTGGGCTCCTTTTACATTAATTATTAAAGGTGCAGAAGGATTTGTTGTAGGATATTTAATGAAAAACTCTTTGAATAAAACAAAAATGATTTTTTCTTGTATTATTGGAGCCTTACTTATGATCTTTGGCTATTATGTTGCAGGAGGAATATTAGAAGGAAGCTTTATTGTTTCTTTAGAATCTGTACCAGGAAATATTTTTCAAGGAATAGGAAGTATTGTTATAGGGGTTCCTGTGGCCATGGCTATATCTAAAACCCCATATATAAAAAGAAATAGTTTATCTAAAAATTAAATAGTTATAAAATAAAAAGTCTTCCTTAAAAATATTAAAAAGGAAGGTTTTTTTGTTTTATATTTAGAGGAAAGTGATATACTATAAATATTTAAATTTAAAAAGAGGTGAGTTTTTTGAAATTAACGGTACTCGGTAAATATGGACCTTATCCAAAGGGAAATGGAGCATGCTCTGGATATTTAATTGAATGGGAAAGTAATAAATTATTGTTGGATTGCGGAAATGGGGTCTTAAGTAGATATTTTGAATTAGGATACAAATTAGAAGAATTAACTGGGATTATTATTTCTCATCTTCATGCAGATCATATTAGTGATTTACTTGTTTTAAAGTATGCCCTTCAAATAAAGATGGAAAATGGAAAAATTAAAAAACCTATTCCCTTATATTGTCCAAGTACTCCTTTTAAGTTTTTCGAAGAACTAAACTATAAAAACGTATTTGAAATTCATATTATAAAGGATAAGCAATGTATAGAATTTAAAAATTTAAAAATAGATTTTCATTTAACAAAACATTCTATAGAATCCTACGCTACCATAATCGTTCATGAAAATAAAAAATTTATTTATACAGGAGATACGGCCTATTTTAAAGGAATAGAAGAAATGGTAAAAGGTGCTAGTGTTCTTCTGTGCGAAGGAGGAATATTAGAAAAGCAAAAAAATGATAAAGTTCCCCATTTATCAGTAAAACAAGCCTGTGAGATAGCAGAAAAGGCAGGAATTAAAAGACTTATTTTAACCCACATTTATCCTGAAAATAGCTTTATAGATATCCTAGAAGAAGGAAATCCGTACTATAATGGAATACTGGAAGTAGCAAAAGAAAAACAAATTTACTTTATATGAGAAGACCTATTTTTTTTATCTGTATCATAAGTCTTTTATTTGCTTTTGTATATACGAAAACCTATCATAAAGATCCCCTAACATCTTTAAAGGATAAATGTGTTATGATAGAAGGGGTGGTAAAAGAAATAAAATATAAAGAAAAATATGTTGAATATAAGATAGGAGATTTCTTGGTAAGGGATTTTGACAAAAAAGAAAAACTGAAAGTGGGATATAAGGTAGAATTAAAAGGTGTATTTGAGTCTTTGGAAAATATAAAATTAGATAATTTTGATTATGGGCAATATTTAAGAGCCAAAGGATATAAGGGAATTTTAGCGGCAAAAGAATTTAAAATAAAAGATAAAAAGAAAAATATATATTCTTTTTCAACTAAAGTAAAAAAAATAATAGAAAATAGAATGGAGTTTATTTTTAAGAAGCATGCTTCTTTTTTTAAGGCATTATTATTGGGAGATAAAAATGAAATGAATGAGGAACTTTTAGATGCTTTTTCAAAAACAGGAACAGCTCATATTATCGCTTTATCAGGACTACATGTGGGAATTCTTTTATCTTTATTTCATTTTATCTTAAGAAAAATAAATAGATTTTACAAGTTTATTTTTATGATCTTATTTTTGCTATTTTACGCTTTTTTAGGAGGATTTACGCCTTCTATTGTTAGAGCATGTAGCTTTGCCATAATCATGAATTTAGGATTATTTATAGAAAGAGAATATGATGGAATATGCACTTTATCTTTTATGGGAATGTTTTTGATGATGAAAAACCCATTCATAATATATGATGTTAGCTTTCAATTGTCTTTTTGTGCAACCTTGTCCATCCTATCTTTTTATTTTATTATAGAAGATTACATACACTACTCCTTAGTATCGATTACTATTTCGGCAAATATATTAACATGGCCCATTCTTTTGTATCATTTTAAAATTTTTTCTATAGTATCATTTATTGCAAATTTACTAGTTATTCCTGTGATTGGTATTTTAATGAGCTTTATCTTAATATCCTTATTGACTTCTTTCATTTATTTGAAAGCTGCTTATATCCTATCCAAAATAACCATTCTTTTAGCAGAATATATTTTTTTGATTGTAAAGTATCTAGCTACCCTTAGATTTTCTTATATACAAGTAAAAACGGTAAATTTGAAATTCCTTTTACTTTATTATATACTCATACTGTTATATATGATTTTTAGAGAAAGAAAATTGACAAAGGAGAACGGTAATGGAGTACAAGGATATTGTCCAGGATATGAAGCATAAAAATTTCAAAAAAGTATATTTGTTTTATGGAAAAGAATTTTACTTATTAGATCATATTATTAAAATTTCAAAAGAAGTGTTAAATCCATCTTTTTTAGACTTTAATTTTACGATTTTAGACGGAAGAGAAATTACAATGGACCTTTTTTTGTCCAGCGTAGAAACCCTTCCTTTTATGGAAGATAGAAGGATTGTTATTGTAAAGGATTTTGAACTTCTAAGGGGAAAAAGAAAAAATTTTTCGGAGAAAGAGGAGGAAGATTTAATTAAGTATTTTAAAGATATTCCTACTGTATCTACCCTTATATTTTTAGTATATGGAGAAATTGATAAAAGAAAAAAGCTTGTAAAAGAATTGGGAAAGCAAGGAATTGTATTAAATTGTGATAAATTAAGAGGAAATGAACTTTTTAAATGGACAAAAAATAGATTTCAAAAAGAAAAAGTAAAGATAGACCAATCTGCCATGGCTTATTTTTTAGAAATAGAAGATTATCAAAATAAAAACTCCGGTAAAACCTTATCGGATTTAGAAAATGAAATCATTAAAATATCTTCTTTTGTAGGAAAGGGAAATGTAGTTACAAAAGAAGCAATAGAAGAAATTTCTTCAAAAAAAATAGAAAATGATATATTTAAGCTGATGGATGCCATAGGAAATAAAAATGCAGGATTCGCTATAAAAATATTAAATGATATGATTTTAGAAGGGCAATCTACATTAATGATTTTAAGTATGATTGGAAGACAGATTAGAATTACTATTGAAGGAAAAGAACTTCAAAAAATGGGATATTCCGCAGCAATTATAGCGCAAAAGATCAATCAACATCCTTATGTGGTGAGTAAAGCTTTAAGCCAAGGGGCGAATTTTGAACAAGAAGAGATGGTCAAAATATTAAATGACGTTTTACATATAGATTTTTCTATAAAAAATGGATTAATAAAAGACACTATAGGACTAGAAATATTAATTAGTAAACTTTGCAGCCAATAAATAAACCCCAGGATAACCTGGGGTATTTTATGGGAACTGGTGAATATCGACACGGTTCATTTAAAATTTAAGTAAAATGATTAAGCTTGTGCTACTAGAGTGTTTAACTTCTTAGCTAGTTTAGAAACTTTTCTAGCTGCAGCGTTTTTATGGATAGTTCCTTTAGCAGCTACTTGGTAGATTTTCTTTTCAGCAAATCTAAATTTGTTTATCGCTTCTTCCGTATTACCAGCAACTAAAGCTTCTTCAAATCTTTTTATAGCTGTTTTAACTTGAGATTTTCTAGATCTATTTAACTCAGTTTTTTTAGCTATAACTAGTATTCTTTTCTTAGCTGATTTGATATTAGCCAACATGCTCACCCCCTTGTAATTTGATTCATTTCTTCAATGTCAACAAAGTAGATTGTATCAGAAAAAAATATAAAAATCAAGGATAAATATAAATTAACACTTTTCTGACATTATACCTTTATCATTATACCCAAAAAATAGCTATTTTACAACGGGTTTAAGGATAAAAAATTAAAATAATTAAAATTCTATATTCCATTATAAAAAAATAAGTTTTTGTAAAAAATAACACATGCAATAAAAAATAATGGAGGGATTATTTTGAAGAATATAAGAACTGATTTAGCAATAGAAGCAAGAGAACTCTATAGTGAAGATAAAAATGTAGAAATACCTGGAGTCAAGGTGGACAGAGAAGAAAATGAAAAATACACGATAACAAGAGTGGAAATAATGGATGATAAAGGAAAAGAAATTATGGGAAAGGAAAAGGGGATTTATGTTACTCTCGAGTCAAAGTTTTTAAGATTTGATGATGAAGAATCTAGAAACCTTATGATTGATTCCCTGCACAAAGAATTAAAGAACATATTAGGAGAAGATAAAAATAAAAAAACCTTGGTTATTGGACTAGGAAATTGGAATATAACTTCAGACGCATTAGGTCCAAAAGCAATATCCAAAGTATTAGTAACAAGACATCTGTTTAAAACCTATAATAAAGAAGAAGATGAAGACTATAGTGAAGTAGCTGCACTTAGCCCAGGCGTTATGGGGATTACAGGAATTGAAACTAGCGAAATTGTTAAATCTTTAGTGGATACCATTAGACCAGATAGAGTAGTTGCCATAGATGCTTTGGCTTCCAGAAAATTAGAAAGAGTGAACAGCACCATTCAAATTTCTACAGCAGGAATTTCACCAGGAGCAGGAATCGGGAATGTAAGAAAAGCCTTAAATGAGGAATATTTAAAGGTACCTGTAGTCGCTGTAGGGGTTCCTACTGTAGTAGATGCAGCGACTTTAACCTCTGATGTAATAGATATGACCATAGATAATTTGATTCAGGAGAGTACAAAAGGAAAAGAATTTTATAATATGCTCAAATCTTTACAGGAAGAAGAAAAATATCATCTCATAAAAGATTTATTAGAGCCATATGATCAAAATGTAGTAGTAACCCCAAAGGATATAGACGAAATCATAGATCATTTATCTTTGATTATAAGCAGTGCATTAAATAAATCCTTACATCCAGGAATAAATTAGATTTTCTTCTCATACAAATAGATAAAAAGGTTTTTAATCAGCAGTATAAAATGGACAAGTGTAAGGGGAGGTATACAAATGAGAAGAAAGGAAATATTATTTACTGCTATTTTGGTTATATCTTTTGTGTTTATTTTTTCATTTACTAGTATTGCTTTAAATTCTAATCAAGAAGATTTTTTTAAATACCTTATAAGTAAGACCTATCCAGAGTTAGAAATGGAAGGAAAAAAGGAAAATTTGTTTAAAATAGGACTGAATTTATTTAAAAAAGACAAAAAAGAAGTACAAGAAGTAGAAAATAATAAGGAATATGTGAAAATAGAAATATCAGAAGATGAATTAGAAAACATAGATGTGGTTTCTTCTCAAAATGAAAATGTAAAAGAAGAAAAACTAGAGGTAATTCCTCCTGAAAAAATAGAACTAGCGCCTGGTAAACCGCAAATACTTATTTACCATACTCATGGAACAGAAAGTTATGAACCAGAAAGCACAGGAAATTATCACTCCTTAAATAAGAAATACTCTGTAATGGCTGTTGGAGAAAAATTAAAAGAAGAATTAGACAAAAGAGGATATGAGGTTTTACATAATACAGAGTATCATGATTATCCTTCTTTTAATGGGTCTTATAAAAGATCTGTAGTAACTGCTTCTACGATTTTAAAAAAATATAGTTCTATAAAAGTAATATTTGATATACACAGAGATGGTGTGGATGTAAACAATGAACAATTAAGAAAAAAAGCAGCAGAAAATAGTACGGTTACCATAAATGGAGAAAAAGTAGCGCGATTTTCTATTGTAGTAGGGCCAGAGAGTCCAAATCGAAAAGAAGTAGAAAAATTTGCACAATATATAACGAGCATAAGTAATGAAAAATATCCTGGGCTTGCAAAAAAGGTCATTGTGAAGCCCTACGGAAAATTCAACCAATTCCTTTCTAATAATTATGCTTTAATAGAAATAGGAAGTAATGTTACCACGATTGATGAAACATTAAGAACAACAAAGTATTTAGGAGATGTATTAGATGAAGCTTTGAAAAATGTAAAAAGGTGATTTGATGGGACGATTAGAAAAGACCATAGAAAGTAAAAAAAATAGAAAAAGTAAAATGTATTCTTTTCTCATTATATTGATTTTAATAGTATTCTTTGTCACATCCATTAGTTTAATTGATTATAGAACGGGAAATTTTATGGGAAACTATGATAAGCCCTTATTTATTAAATTATATGGTTTTTTTAAAGGTTTATCTTTAAAATAAGATAAACCTTATTTTCTGTTTAAATCTTATTGAAATATACATAATTACAGTATAAAATAAAATAGTTATCGTAATTTGCAAGTAAAGGAGGAAAAAGAGTTTAATGGAGAGACTAGATAGAATTCGTAATTTTAGTATAATCGCTCATATAGACCATGGTAAATCTACCTTAGCCGATAGATTAATTCAACATACAGGACTTGTTAGTGCAAGAGAAATGAAAGATCAACTTCTTGACAATATGGATCTAGAAAGAGAACGAGGGATTACCATAAAGCTTCAAAATATAAGATTAGTATATAAAGCAAAGGATGGAGAAGAGTATTTTTTAAATTTAATTGATACACCGGGACATGTAGATTTTAATTATGAGGTTTCAAGAAGCCTTGCAGCATGTGAAGGAGGATTACTCGTTGTAGATGCAGCACAAGGTGTAGAGGCCCAAACTTTAGCCAATGTTTATTTAGCTTTAGATCAAGATCTAGAAATTGTTCCTGTGATTAACAAAATAGATCTTCCAAGTGCAAGACCAGATGAAATAAAAACAGAAATAGAAGATATAATAGGACTAGATGCGTCTGATGCCCCTTTAATATCTGCAAAAGAAGGAATTAATATTGAAGATGTATTAGAAGCCATTGTGGCAAAAATGCCACCTCCAAAAGGAGACGAAAATGCTCCCCTTAAAGCATTAATATTTGATTCTTATTATGATAGTTATAAAGGGGTTGTAGCCTATATAAGAGTGTTTGAAGGAACCTTAAAAAAAGGTATGAAAATTAAAATGATGAATACAAAAAAAGTATTTGAAGTAACAGAAGTTGGTGTTATGGCACCAGGACAATTTCCTTTACCAGAGTTAAAGGCTGGAGATGTTGGATATGTAGCAGCAAGTATAAAAGAGATTAGAAGCTGTCGTGTAGGAGATACTATAACGGATGCAGAAAATCCAACACAAGATCCTTTGGAAGGATATAAAAAAGCAACCCCTATGGTGTACTGTGGAATTTATCCTGCTGAAGGAGAAAAATATGAAAATATAAGAGATGCCTTAGAAAAGCTACAAGTAAATGATGCAGCTTTAGAATTTGAAGCAGAAACATCTGCTGCCTTAGGATTTGGATTTAGATGTGGATTTTTAGGACTTCTTCACATGGAAATCATACAAGAAAGATTAGAAAGAGAATTTGATTTAAATATCATCACAACAGCTCCATCTGTTATATACAGAGTAACAACTTATGATGGACAAGTAGAGATGATTCAAAACCCGACAAATCTTCCACCAATACCAGAAATAGAGATGATAGAAGAACCCATTGTAAAATCTAATATCATTGTTCCAACGGATTATGTAGGCGCTGTAATGGAGCTTGCACAAGAAAGACGTGGAGAAATGATCAACATGGAATATATTGATACAAAAAGGGTTATGCTTCATTATGAGCTTCCACTGAATGAAGTAATATATGACTTTTTTGATGCTTTAAAATCAAGAACAAGAGGATATGGTTCCTTAGATTATGAATTTAAAGAATATAGACAATCTAAGCTTGTAAAATTAGATATATTAATCAATAAAGAACAAGTGGATGCATTATCCTTTATCGTTCATGAATCGAGAGCTTATATAAGAGGAAAGGGAATGTGTGAAAAGCTGAAAGAAGAAATACCAAGACACCAATTTCCTGTACCGATACAAGCTGCTGTGGGAAGCAAGGTAGTAGCAAGAGAAACCATCAGTGCTTATAGAAAAGACGTTCTTGCTAAGTGTTATGGTGGAGATATTTCTCGTAAGAGAAAACTTCTTGAAAAGCAAAAAGAAGGTAAAAAACGTATGAGACAAATTGGCTCCGTAGAAGTGCCGCAAAAAGCATTCATGTCCGTATTAAAGATAGATTAATAAAAGTTTGAAAAGTCCCTTATTATTAGGGTTTCTGACTAGAATTTAATGTATACTATTTTTCGCTTAAGTTAAATAACTATTTTTATATTTAAAATTAAAAGGATAAAACAGTTATTTAAAAGTCGCTCAAAACTAGTATACATTAAATTTTTATGTAGGATACCTGTAGGATATAGGGACTTTTCTACAGTAAAAAAGGATGGGAGGAAGGATTTTGGAAAGAGGGTTATATATACATATACCTTTTTGTATGCAAAAGTGTAACTATTGTGATTTCAATTCTTTTAAAGTCACAAAAGAAGAGAAAAATAGATATTTGAAAAATTTGATAAAAGAAATGAAGCTTTATTCTGAAAAACTAAAAGAAAAAGATTTCACTACCTTATTTTTAGGTGGAGGAACCCCTACTATATTAAGTGAAGAAGAGTTGGAATATGTTTTCAAAAATATATATGAATGCTTTAATATAAAAAAAGATGCAGAAATAAGTATAGAATCTAATCCAGGTACTTTAAATAGAAAAAAATTAACCCAATTAAAAAATATGGGTGTAAATAGAATCAGTATAGGGCTTCAAGCTTTTCAAGAAAAACACCTAAAGTATTTAGGAAGAGTACATACCTATGAAGATTTTGAGCAGAATTTTAAAGATGCAAAAGAAGTAGGCTTTGAAAATATAAATGTAGATTTGATGTTTTCTCTTCCCAATCAAAATTTTGAGGAATGGAAAGAAACCCTTGAAAAAGTAGTCTCCTTAGAGCCAACTCATATTTCTGCCTATTCTTTGATTATAGAAGAAGGAACTGTGTTTGGAGAACTTCACGAAAAAGGAGAATTAAAGCTTTTAGAGGAAGAAATAGACTTAAAAATGTATTATTATACTAGAGAATATTTGCAAAATAATAATTATGAGCAGTATGAAATATCTAATTATGCAAAAAAAGGATATGAATGTAGACATAATATCCTATACTGGGAATGTAGAGCGTATTTGGGATTAGGACCAGGAGCACATTCTTATTTAGAAGGGGTTCGGTTTTCAAATATTTCTTCATTAGAAGGGTATTTTAAAAACTTAGAAGAAAATAGTCTTCCTATAAAAGAAAAACAAAAATTAAATGTAAAAGAAAAAATGGAAGAAAAAATATTCTTAGGACTAAGAATGAATAAAGGGATAGATTTTGAAAAATTCTATCAGGAATTTCATATTCATTTTATGAAGGTATATAAAGATGTAGTAGAAAAATTAAAAGAAGAAGGATTATTAGAATATGATAAAAACAGAATATACCTAACACACAAAGGAATAGATGTAAGTAATAAAGTATTTGTAGAATTTTTGAAGGACTAAATCTTGACAAAGGAAAGCAATAGTGATATTTTTAATTCAGGAGGAATTTAGCACTCGAATATAATGAGTGCTAACAGCAAAGAGGTGATCTTATGAATCTTAATGAAAGAAAGTTAAAAATACTAGAGGCAATTATTAAAGACTATATCCTTACTGCAGAAGCTGTAGGTTCTAGAACCATATCTAAAAAATATGATCTAGGTGTTAGTGCTGCTACAATAAGAAATGAAATGTCTGACTTAGAAGAACTAGGATATTTACTTCAGCCTCATACCTCTGCTGGCAGAATACCATCTGAAAAAGGATATAAGCTGTATGTGAACAGTTTAATGAAGCAAGATGATTTACAACAGATAGAAAAAGAAATCATAAAAAAAGCAGTTATAACAAACATAGGAGAAATCAAAAGCTTAATGGAAGAAACTTTAAAGTTGCTTTCAAAAGTTACTAGTTATACATCTATTGCTTTAACTCCACAAGTAAAGGAAAGTAAACTAAAGCATTTACAACTTGTTTATATGGGTCCTAGCAGTATTTTGTTAGTGGTTATTACGGACAATGGGATGGTAAAGAATACAATGTTGAATATCCCTTTTGAGATATCCGAAGAGAAGCTGAACCTTGTTTCCAAGGTATTAAATGATAAATTAATAGGAAAAGAGATAGCAGAGTTAGATGAAGCGTTTATGCTTTTTATAAAATCACAAATAATAGAATACAGTACCATAGTGGATAATGTATTTGAAGGGATTATTTCTAATTTCTTAGATATGAATGATTTGAAAATTTTGTTAAATGGAACCACCAATATATTTAATTTTCCTGAATTCAATGATATTGTCAAAGCAAAAGCATTTTTGAATATGTTGGAAGAAAAAGAAGCTTTAGCAAATATACTCAACACAAAAGGAATTCAAAAAGATCATGTCAATATATTAATTGGAATTGATAATTCTTTTGAAATTGCAAAAGATTGTAGTGTCATTACTGCTACGTGTAATATAGATGGTATACCGGTAGGAAAAATAGGTATTATTGGACCTACTAGAATGGATTATGCTAAGATTTATTCTGTTATAGATTATGTAGGAAATATTTTAAACAAGGGGTGGAACAATTGGAAGAAAAAGAAATAAAGGAAGAGGTCATGGAAGAAGTAAAAGAAGATTTAACTGAAGAAATTATGGAAGAGACCATGGATACAAAAGATAAAGAAATACAAACTTTAACAGAGTCTCTTCAAAGGCTTCAGGCTGATTTTAATAATTATAGAAGAAGAATGGAAAAAGAAAAAAGTGAAATCAGCACCTTTGCTAATGAAAAAATCATGGCAGAGCTTCTTCCGGTAATGGATAACATGGAAAGAGCATTACAAGCTTCTAGTGAAGAGGAAAAGGAAAGTGGCTTATATAAAGGAGTAGAGCTTGTCTTAAAACAGCTAGAAGGAACTTTAAATAAGTTTGGCCTTGAAGGGATTGAAGCAGTAGAAAGTGAATTTGATCCTAATTTTCACTATGCTGTAGCGCAAGAAGAAGTAGAGGATATGGACTCTAATAAAGTGGTAGAAGTTTTCCAAAAGGGATATAAACTTGGTAATAAGGTAGTAAGACCTGCCATGGTAAAGGTATCAAAGTAGCAAAAAATCTCAATTTAAATAGAGATACAAAAATTTGATAAGGAGTAAGAAGGAGGATATAAAAATGAGTAAAATAATTGGTATTGACTTAGGAACAACAAACTCTTGCGTTTCAGTATTAGAAGGAGGAGAACCTGTAGTAATTGCAAATGCAGAAGGAATGAGAACCACTCCATCTGTAGTAGCTTTTGGTAAGGATGGAGAGAGAATAACTGGAGAACCAGCAAAAAGACAAGCAGTTACAAATCCAGATAAGACAATTAGTTCTATTAAAAGACATATGGGAACAGACTATAAAGTAAATATAGATGGAAAAGGATATAGTCCTCAAGAAATTTCTGCTATGATTCTTCAAAAACTAAAAGCAGATGCAGAAGGCTATTTAGGAGAAGCTGTAAATGAAGCTGTTATTACGGTTCCAGCTTATTTTACAGACGCACAAAGACAGGCAACAAAAGATGCAGGTAGAATTGCAGGATTAGATGTAAAAAGAATTATAAATGAACCAACTGCAGCAGCCCTTGCTTATGGATTAGACAAAGCAGATCAAGATCAAAAAATATTAGTATTTGACTTAGGTGGAGGTACATTTGACGTATCTATTCTTGAAATAGGAGATGGCGCATTTGAAGTTTTAGCAACAAATGGAAATAACCATTTAGGTGGAGATGATTTTGATGAGGCTATCATAAACTACATAGCCGAAGATTTTAAAAGACAAGAAGGCGTTGATTTAAGACAAGATAAAATGAGTCTTCAAAGATTAAAAGAAGCAGCTGAAAAAGCAAAAAAAGAGCTTTCAAGCGTAATGACTACAAATATAAATTTACCATTCATTACAGCTACAGCCACAGGACCAAAGCACTTAAATATGGATCTTTCTAGAGCGAAGTTTGAAGAACTTACTGCAAATTTAGTGGAAAGAACAATGGAACCAACCAGAAAAGCATTAGCAGATTCAGGATTAAATCCAAGTCAAATAGATAGAGTATTATTAGTTGGAGGATCAAGCCGTATTCCTGCTGTTCAAGAAGCAATTAAAAAATTCATAGGAAAAGAAGCGCATAAAGGAATTAACCCAGATGAATGTGTTGCTGTTGGAGCTGCAATTCAGGCAGGGGTATTAGCAGGAGAAGTGAAAGATTTATTACTTCTTGATGTTACACCATTATCTTTAGGAATTGAGACTTTAGGTTCCGTATTTACTAAAATAATAGAAAGAAATACAACCATACCAACTAAAAAATCTCAAGTATTCTCAACTGCTGCAGATAATCAAACTGCTGTGGATATTCATGTTCTTCAAGGAGAAAGATCCATGGCAGCAGATAATACTACACTAGGTAGATTCCAATTAACAGATATACCTCCAGCGCCAAGAGGAGTACCACAAGTAGAAGTTACTTTTGATATTGATGCAAATGGTATTGTACATGTTTCAGCAAAAGATCTTGGAACAGGTAAAGAGCAAAAGATCACCATAACATCTAATACAAATCTTTCTGAAGAAGAAATTCAAAAGAAAGTAAAAGAAGCAGAAATGCATGCACAACAAGATAAAGAAAGAAAAGAAAGAATAGAAGCTGTAAATCATGCAGAATCTACTATATATCAAACAGAAAAAACATTAAATGAGTTGGGCGATAAGATTTCTCCAGAAGAAAAACAAGGTGTAGAAGATGCGTTAAAAGCATTAAAAGAAGTAAAAGACAAAGAGGGAGCCACTGGAGAAGAAATCAAAAAAGCAACAGAAGAAGTAATGGCTAAATTCCATAAGATTTCTGAAAAAATGTATCAACAAGCAGGAGAGCAGCAAGCAGCACAAGAAAATACAGAAAATGCAAAAGATGAAAATGTAGTAGATGCAGATTATGAAGTAGTAGATGATGAGAAGTAATACAATTAGCTTGTGGCCTAATCTGCCACAAGCTATTGCTGTGATAAGGTGGCGATGAGATGAGTAAAAGAGATTATTATGAAGTATTAGGTGTAGATAAAAATGCCTCGGAACAGGAACTAAAAAAGGCATATAGAAAGCTCGCAATGAAATACCATCCAGATAAAAACCAAGGAGACAAGGGAGCTGAAGAGAAATTTAAGGAAATTAATGAAGCTTATGAAGTCCTTTCTACCCCAGAGAAAAAAGCAAACTATGATAAATTTGGTCATGCAGGGGTAAATGGAAATGGAGGATTTGGTGGTTTTGAAGGCGGATTTTCAGGATCTGGATTTGGTGGCTTTGAAGATATTTTTGGAGATGTATTTGGAGATATCTTTGGAGGTGCATTTGGAGGAAGAAGCAAAAGAAAAAATGGTCCCGAAAAAGGAGGAGATATTAAATACAATATCAATATTTCCTTTGAAGAAGCAGCTTTCGGTGTAGAAGAAGAAATTAAAATCAATCGAAATGAAGATTGTGAAACCTGTGATGGAAGTGGAGCAAAACCTGGAACATCAAAGAAAACATGCCCAACTTGTAATGGAAGTGGAGAAATAAGGCAAGCACAGAGAACGCCTTTTGGAACCATGATGAATGTAAGAACTTGTCATGTTTGTAATGGAGAAGGATCTGTTGTGGAAGCGCCATGCAGCGCCTGCAATGGAAGCGGGAAAACGAAAAAAACAAAGCAAATTAATCTGAAAATACCAGCTGGTGTGGATGATGGATCTGTCATAAAGCTTTCAAGAGAAGGAGAGCCAGGATTAAGAGGAGGACCAAGGGGAGACCTTTATGTAGTGGTAAGTGTTATGCCACATAAATTATTTAAAAGAGAAGGCTATGATGTTTACTGTGAAATGCCAATTACATTTGTTCAAGCAACTCTTGGAGATGAAGTAGAAGTACCAACCTTAGATGGGAAAGTAAGATATAAAATAGCAGAAGGAACCCAAAGCGGAACTGTATTTAGATTAAAAGATAAAGGAATTCCTCATTTAAGATCAAATGGTAGAGGAGATCAATACGTTAAAGTGATTGTAGAAGTTCCCAAAAAGCTTTCTGAAAAGCAAAAAAATATTTTAAAAGAGTTTGCAAAAGAAGGTGGAGAAGAAGTTCACGAGCAAAGAAAGAATTTTTTTGATAAAATGAAAGATTTATTTAAATAACGAAAAGGGGGCTGTCTCAAAATGAATATGATATACAAAACATTTTGAAACACGGTCCAAATTAGTATGAATTTTGTGGTTTTAAGTAACATTTTTAGAACATTAAATAGAAATTTTAGTTATCTAATTGTATATACTTTCCTTCATTAATATATTCAAATAGCTCATCTGCCCATTTAATAGATTCAAAATAGAAACGAGGAAGGGTATGAAGGGTGATATTTAGCTGTTTTGCGTATCTAGAAACTTCTTCCCAATAGCCTTTTTCATAATTTATGATAAAATTATATATATCAGAAAATAAACTTTCTTTTTGAAGTAAAGCATTTTTTACATCTTCAGATAAAGGAAGTTTTTTTAATATAATTTCCATTGGCTGCTCTAAAATAGCATCTATAGTAGAAACTAATCCCATTAGCATGATTTCATCTTTTCTATTTTTATGAATAGAATTTTCAGCAAGAAATCCTCCTAGTTTGGACCTAAAAAGAGATATCTTAATAATTTCATTAGGGCTATTTTTTCCAAAGTCTTGTATCATGATTAAAGATAGCCACCTCTCAATTTCTTTAAGGCCCAGCATGGCTAAAGCATGTTTGATAGAAGTAACTTCACTAATTAAGGTAAATTTTGAGTTTACAAGACGTAAAAGCTTATATGCCATACTCACATCATATTCAATTATTTTTGACATTTTTTCCAAAGAAGGTTCTTTTCTATTTAATTCTTCTAGAATACGAAGATAATGAATTTTATTTCCCTTTATTCCTCTTCCTTTAATGACAACGGGTTTACTAAAAAAGTAGCCTTGAAAATAATCATATCCAATATTTTTTAGCAAATGAAATATTTCATTTGTTTCTACTTTTTCTGCAATAAATTTTCTTTTCTTATTAGTCCATTTTTTTACAATTCTTTCTAGATCATAAATGCTATTATGAAGAACATCTACTTTGATAATATCACAAAGTTCTACCAATTCATCATAAGGATAACTATATATATAATCATCTAAGGCGATGGTGTAACCGAATGATTTTAACTCTTTTATTTTATCAATAAATTTACGATCCGGAATAATATCTTCTAAAAGCTCTATAACGATGGTATTTTTATCAAAAATTAAGGGAATATCATTATGAATCAACTTTTTATCAAAATTGATAAAGGCCTTATTGTTTCCAATTAAATTATCAATACCAATGGAAAAATAGCTATTTGCAAGTACGATAGAGGTAGCTTTTGTAGAACTGATACTGTTATCAAAAAAATTTTTACTACCTTCTCTATATAAAAGCTCATAAGCCACAACTTGTTTATTTTTGTTGAAGATGGGTTGCCTAGCAACAAATACTTCCATGAAAATCCTCCTAGCTAAGTATATTTGTAGAAATGAAAAGGCGTAGTATTATTATATTACCAGAAAATTTATAAAAAGGGAGAATATTAGTTAATATATATACGTTATTTAATATATCGTATCATATAATGGAAAAATTAAGGGGAAATTTAAAATTTTAGGAGGACAGAGGATGAAAAGTATATGTTAAAAAATGGATTATAACGTATAATAAAAATAGAATAGAAATTAGGGGGAAAAGGTTATGGTGAATAAACAAATACTTGAAAAAATTTTTTTAGAATATGTGTCTATAAAAAGTGATACGAATACGATTTATGAAAAAGATGTGGAAAAATATTTGTATGATTGGCTTAGTAGTTTAAGCTATTTTAAAGATCATCTCGAAAATTATGGTTATTACAAGATAAAAGAAGATCATTTAGAGAGATCTATTGTGTGGGGACTAGTGAAAGGAAAGGGAGAGAAAACCATTGTTTTAATGCATCATCATGACGTAGTGGACGTTTTTGATTATGGAAAGTTGGCTAGATATGCTTATAAACCAAATGAATTAGAAAGAGCTTTAAAGAAGAAAGATCTTTCCCTTGAATCAAAGAAAGATTTAGAAAGTGGAGAATGGATATTTGGAAGAGGAAGTGCAGATATGAAGGGAGGAGGGGCTATTCAAATGGCCCTTATTGAAAAATATTCAAATTTAAAGAGCTTTAATGGAAACCTTCTTTTTTTATCCCTTCCAGATGAAGAATGTCTATCTGCAGGAATGCGAGAAGGAATAAACTTATTAGAGGAGTTAAAGAATAGATTTAATTTGCAGTATGCTCTTCTGATTAATTCAGAGCCTCATGAAAGAGAAGAAAAAGACACAGGGGTAGTTCATGAAGGATCTGTTGGCAAAATCATGCCTGTGGTATATGTAAGAGGATGTAGAGCACACGTTAGTGATGTGTTTAGAGGACTTAATCCTATATTATTATTATCTGAGATTGTAAAAAGAACAGAGCTTCATTCTGATTTTTTAGATAGGAAGGGGTCTGAAACAGTAACTCCACCATCGTGGATGTATTTTAAGGATAGAAAAAAGGTGTATGATGTATCTATACCAGAAAGTGTAGGGGGATATTTAAATATTTTAACCCTTGAAAAGACTCCGAAGCAAATTATGAAAGAATTAAAAAATATTTGTGAAGGAGCCTTTGAGGAAGGGATAGACCATGTAAAGAGAAAGTATAAGGCTTATATAGAAAAAGGAAGTGGGGTGGAAGAAAATTTACCTTGGAAGGTGAATGTAAAGATTTTCGATGAGATTTATAAAGAAGCGATGAGAGATTTTGGAGAAAGATTTGTTCAGGAGTATGAAAATACCCTTAAAGAAATAAAAGAAGAGATTACAGAGAATGGTATGAATCTGTGTGAAGGAACTTTTTTATTGATAGAAAAAACGTTAGAATATGTTCGTGATTTATCTCCTGTGGTGGTGATAGGGATTTCACCTCCTTATTATCCCCATGTGTGTAATAGGGATTTTGAGGATTTGCCAGAGGAGATTAAGGATTTAAATGATAGGTTAAATGAGTATGCTGTGAAGAATTGGAATGAACGTGTTGAAAGAAAGGATTATTTCATGGGAATATCGGATTTAAGTTATACGGCTTTAAAGGATACAGAGGAAGTCATAAATTATATTGGTCCGAATATGCCGCTTTGGGGAAGTGCGTACAGCATCCCTTTTGAGAAGATAAAAAATTTGTCTATACCATCTATCAATATTGGGCCATGGGGGAGGGATTTGCATAAATTTACGGAAAGGGTACATAGAAAAGATTTATTAGAAAGAACACCGAAATTGATAGAATATGCTGTTAAATGTGTGCTAGGGGAATGATGTGTATGCTGCTTCAACTTCACATCAGGTTAATAATGCAAGGTAAAGATTATTTATATTATCTTAAAATAAAGAAACGGGGGGTACATTATGTTAATAGATGGGAAAATTATAGAATGTGAATTGGAATACACAAAATACTTTTCCAAGTTTTGTGAAAATGAAAATATAATTAGATTTCGTGATAATCAATTGAATGATATGTATGATCACAATTATACATATATAAAGTAAGCAATGAGTGAGATGGAGTTAAAACGTGTTATAGAAAATGAAATTTCGTTGCGTCTATCTGAAAGAAGTAATTTTTGTAATATTTTTTTAAGCTCTGTTTGCAACAGTTCTTTGCTGTCTTTACTTAAATACAAGTCAGAAATATCAACAAACGGGTATTATTCTTTTGATATTTCTCAATTTTCAAGACTAAAGGCTTTACCTGATTGTACAATAAAGAAGGTTAACAATCAAGAAATGGTGGATGATATTTTATTTTGTGACTTGCAGCACGATGAAGAAAGGCTTGGAAAAGATTTTTGCACAAGAAGATGTTATAGACGTGGAAAAGTATATGTTTCTGACAAAGGGGTAAATTCTTATGTTTGTTATCATAACGGATACATAATCGGGAATTGCGATTTATTTATGCATAAGGGTTTTGCGAAAATCGAAGATTTTGCTGTTATCCCCAACTATCAGCGTAAGGGATACGGAACAACCATTCTGAAAGCGTTAATTGACATCGCAATAAAAGAGAATTGCCATACTATTTATCTAGTTACAGATGAGGAAGATACTGCAAAAGAGATGTATCAAAAAATAGGGTTTAATAAAATAGGTGAAAGAACGGATTTATTTTTTAAACTATAGTAAATGTAGTGTGAATATTATTAGAAAGCAAAATTATAATTAAAATTTAGATTACAGGAATAAAACAACCATTCACATAAATAGGTATATACAGGAGTTTTGCTGTTAAATGTACTTCATATAATTACGGTTATGCGAACTGAATTTTAATTGAAAAATATTGTATATTATTATAAGTCGTGCATAGAAATATTTTCAAAAATTAAATTTATTGTAGATTTATCAATTGACAGTGTTTTTTGAAATGAAGTTGGGACTTTGAGCGACTGTATAAAACATAGGAGAAAGATTATATTAAGCACTATACTAGCCTGTATGGCTGTAAATGAAATAACGTTGATGGCTACCAATTTACTGTTAGTTCTTAACAAAGGAAAATATATTTATAAATAAGTGGTGATATTTTTAGTATTTTAAATTTAATGATAGAATTTAGTTGTTTCTGGACACTTATAGAAAGACTGATTTGTAAAAAAGGATAGAGTTGCAAGATAATGTAAATTTATTGTATAATTAAAAATGATAATTGTTTTCAAATTCAGAAGGGAGATTTTTATTTTATGTTAAATTCTATCATTTTATTTATTTTAGCAGGATTTGCAGAAATAGGGGGAGGATATTTAATTTGGCTTTGTCTGAGAGAAGGAAAAACTTCTTTATATGGTCTTATTGGGGGACTAATCCTTATCCTTTATGGAATCATTCCAACCCTTCAAAAATTTCCTAGCTTTGGAAGAGTATATGCAGCATATGGAGGAATATTTGTTTTTTTATCTATCTTATGGGGATGGGGAATTGATAAGAAAGCGCCAGATATGTTTGATTGGATAGGAGGAATGATTTGTTTAATAGGGGTAGGGGTTATTTTATGGGCGCCTCGATCTTAAGAAAATATCTTTAGGTATAGGAGAAGTTTTAATTAGTTAATGGTTATGGAAAATGGATTTAATTGAGAGAATACAATATAGAAGAAATGCTAATATGAAAAACAGATGCTAAAGCAATTGAAAAATAAGATTTTGTCTGATATAATGAATCAATGTGCTACACTGAGTGAATATAAAAACAGAAATGAAAAGACAGATAAGGGTGGTTTGATGACAAAAGGACAAATTGAAGCACAATTGAGTGAAGCAATTAGTAAGTTTGAAGTTGAACACATGGGAAGAGGTCCTGAAAAAATTCGAACAATTATATTTCAAGATTTAATAATAATAAGAATTAAAGGATTTCTAAGCGTATCAGAAAAAAATCTAGCTCAAAATAAAGAAGGGATAGATTTAGTTAAAAAGGTAAGAACTGCTTTATTTGAAAATGCGAGAGAGGGTTTAGAAGAAACTATAAAATCCGTAATAAATGTGGATATTATAAGTACTTTTTCTGATGTGAGCACGAAGACTGGAGAAAAAATAATATCTATAGTTGTAGCACAAAATATTGAAAAAATTATATAAGAATTAGGTTGGAAGACATATTAAAGGGTTAATAACCAGTTATTAAGTAAGCCAATGGCAAAACTTCTGTATTACACAGAGTTTTTTGCTATTGGCTTTTTTGCGTAAAAAGGGCGGTGAAGTATATTTTTTTATGCCATGGCAGAGAATATTCAAAGTGAAAATACGCTTATAAATGAAGTTAGCCTACAAAGGGTATGATAAAACTAATCTAAGGGGAAAAAGCAGAGGATGAAAACATAAGTATTAAGAAATTGGAAATAAAGTAGCTTTGAACAATTGTATTAAAAAGACTACTTTATAAGCAATATAAAAACAACTAGGGAGGTGATGGCGATGAAAAGAATGCTGCAAAGTAAACAAAGATGGATTTATGTATTTTTAGGAATCATAATTATGATGTGTTTAGGTACTGTATATTCATGGAGTGTTTTTAGAGTTTCAATTGAGAAGATTTTTAATATTGGAGCGGCACAAAGTGGTTTGCCATATATGATTTCTTTGGCCTTTTATGCTTTTTTTATGCTTTTAACAGGTAAATATTTAGACAAATATAGCCCTAGATTAATTATTTTGATAGGCGGACTGCTTGTTGGATTTGGTTGGATATTATCTGGATTTGCTCAAAACATATATATTTTAACCCTTACTTATGGAATGATTACAGGTACAGGGGTTGGTATTGTTTATGGTGTTCCAATGTCGGTAGTAGCCAAATGGTTTTCAGAGAAGAAAGGTTTAATTGTAGGCCTTGTATTGATAGGGTTTGGGCTATCTCCATTTATTACAGCTCCAATTGCGAGATATTTAATAGAAATTTACGGAGTGATGAAAGCCTTTCAGATTTTAGGAGGATCTTTTGCTATTATAATACCATTACTTTCTTATCCACTATGTTATCCAGATCAATTCAATGATGAGGATGCCGAGAAAACTTTTACTACGACTGTAAATATACATAATATAAGTACAGTAGATATGATGAAGTCTAAAAGCTTTAAAGGTTTGTATTTAAGTTTTATGATTGGAAGCATGATTGGATTAATGCTAATTGGAATGACTAGCAATATAGGGGTTGAATTGATAAACCTGTCTCCCAAAAAGGGTACTTTATTAATGGCACTATTTGCAGTTTTTAATGGGATTGGTAGGCCTATATTTGGCTGGATTACAGATAAATTATCTCATAAAAAATCAATGTTAATCTCCTATGGATTAATAATGATTGCTGCACTGTTAATGCTCATAACGAGAGAAGGAAGTGTAGGGTTATATAGCATTGCTTTTTCTATATTTTGGTTTAATTTAGGAGGATGGTTAGCCATTGCTCCCACTTCTACCTTGGCTTTATATGGAACGAAGCATTATAGTCAAAATTATGGTGTTGTTTTTACTGCCTATGGAATTGGTGCAATTATGGGAGTATTAGCTTCTGGGTTGTTAAAAGATACATTTCAAAATTATCATGCTGTCTTTTATTTCATAATAGGATTATGCATTTTAGGGATATTTTCTTCACAGAAAATGATAAAAATAGAGAAATACTAAGGTTATATAAAAAAGTTCTTACCTTAATTAAGGTAAGAACTTTTTTATATAAAGAAATAAATCCTTTTCATATGTCAAGAACATAAAAGTATCAATATTTATAAAAAATTTGTACTAAATTATCTACAACTTGGAAATAATTAAAGAAGGTAAAACTTGCATAAATAATGAAAAGGAGGGTGGATTCTGTGACAAAGCCCCAAGATATAGGTGTAACAAAACCAATAAGTGAAGATTTACCAAAGGAAAAATTTGATGAACTTGAAAATTTTATTGACAACATGGAGACTACAAAGGGTGCTTTAATTGAGATTCTTCAGAAAGCCCAAGATATATTTGGATATCTACCTAGAGATGTACAGCTTTATGTAGCAAGAAAGTTAGGAATTCCTGGCGCAGAGGTTTATGGTGTGGTTAGTTTTTATTCTTATTTTACAACAAAGCCTAGAGGAAAACATACTATAAGTGTTTGTATGGGAACTGCTTGTTTTGTTAGAGGTGCAGATAAAATAATTGAGAAATTTAAGGAAAAACTTGGTATTGAATCAAATGAGAGTACGGAAGATGGTCTGTTTACACTAAGAGATGTACGATGTATTGGCGCTTGTGGACTTGCACCTGTTGTAACGATGGATGATAAAGTATTTGGAAGAGTGAAGGAAGAAGATGTAGACGATATTTTAAACACATATCGTAAGTAGGAGGGAAGAGTAGTGATAAAATCTTTAGATGATTTAAATAAAATGAAACAAGATACCTTGGCAAGTGTATCCTTAAGAGAACATGATGCTTCCGTCATACAGCCAAAGGAAATGAAGGCTCAGACATCTGATGAAAAAAATATCATGGTCTGTGGTGGAACAGGATGCATGGCGAGTGAAAGTGAGAAAGTAATAAAGAATTTAGAGGCGATTATAAAAGCTAGAGGGTATGCAGATAAAGTAAAGGTTATAAAAACAGGATGCTTTGGATTTTGTGAGCAAGGGCCTATTGTGAAGGTAGAACCAGATGATGTATTTTATGTTAGGGTTGGACCCAAGGATGCAAAGGATATAGTAGATGAGCATATTGTAAAAGGAAATCTTGTTGAAAAACTTTTGTATGAAGATCCAAAGGAAAAGAAAAAGATTCATAAACAGCATGATATGTCTTTTTATAAAAAACAGCTTCGTGTGGCGCTTAGAAACTGTGGACTCATTAACCCAGAAGATATACGTGAATATATAGCACTAGGTGGCTATGAAGCTTTAGGAAAATCCATCACAAAAATGACAAGAGAGGATGTCATTGATACAGTGAAAAAATCTGGACTTAGAGGTCGTGGTGGTGGAGGCTTTCCAACGGGGCTTAAATGGGATATTACAAAGCAACAAGAGGGTGAAGTGAAGTTTATGATTTGTAATGCAGATGAAGGAGATCCTGGAGCATTCATGGATAGAAGTATTTTAGAAGGAGATCCTCATAGCGTAATAGAAGCCATGGCCATAGGTGGATATGCTATTGGTGCAGATAAAGGAATTGTTTATATTCGTGCAGAATATCCTCTTGCCATATCTAGATTGACTGTTGCTTTAAAACAAGCTAGAGAACTTGGGTTGTTAGGAAAAAATATTTTTGGTACAGATTTTAGCTTTGATATTGATTTGAAATATGGAGCAGGGGCATTTGTATGTGGAGAAGAAACTGCCCTTATCAATTCCTGTGAGGGAAAACGTGGAGAGCCTAATTATAAACCACCTTATCCAGCACAAGAAGGATATTGGGGTCATCCAACCTGCGTGAATAATGTAGAAACCTTTGCTAATATTCCTGCTATTATCATAAAAGGATCAGAGTGGTTTTCTTCCATGGGAACAGAAAAAAGCAAAGGAACAAAAGTATTTGCACTTGCTGGAAAAATAAATAATGTAGGACTTGTTGAAGTCCCTATGGGAATTACCATGAGAGAAATCATATTTGATATAGGTGGTGGAATTCCCAACAATAAGAAGTTTAAAGCAGTACAAACAGGAGGACCATCAGGAGGGGTTATAACAGAAAAGGATTTAGATACGCCAATTGATTACGATAGCCTGATAGAAAAAGGATCTATGATGGGTTCTGGTGGAATGATTGTTATGGATGAAGACGATAATATGGTAAATATAGCGAAATTTTATCTTGAATTTACTATGGATGAAGCTTGCGGAAAATGTGGTCCAGGTCGAATTGGAACCAAAAGACTCTTTGAGATGCTTGAAAAAATAACAAAAGGAGAAGCCACCATGGCAGATATGGATGCTATGAAGCAGCTTGCCTATATGGTAAAGGATAGTGCTTTGTGTGGGCTATGCCAAACTGCTCCGAATCCAATTATAAGCACTATGAGGCATTTTTGGGATGAATATATGGCTTTTATAAAAGATGAAGATCATCCCCAAGGAGAAGGGAAATACCTTCCAAAAAATAAGATAGGAATAAAATCCTAATCATAAGCGAGGTGAAACTATGTCCAATCAAAATAATCAAGAAGATAAAAAAATGATTCATGTGAAGATTAATGATCAAGAGTTAATGGTTCCAGAAGGAATAACTGTTTTAGAAGCAGCCCATGAAGCAGGAGTAAGAATTCCTACTTTATGTCATTTAGATTTACATGATTTTCAATTATACAATAAGACTGCATCTTGTAGAGTGTGTATGGTGGAACTAGTAGATAGTAAGAATAATCGTAATAAACTTGTACCTTCTTGTGTAACAAAAACAGAGGATGGTATGATGATTAGAACGGATACCCTTCGTGCTATTAATGCAAGAAGAATGGCAGTGGAGCTTCTTCTATCCAATCATCCAAATGAATGCTTTACTTGTCCCAAAAATTTAGAATGTGAGCTTCAATCCTTGGCGGATGAACTAAATGTAAGAGAAATTCGATGGGAAGGAGAAAGAATGGATTACCCAAAGGATTTATCTAGTGATGCCATTGTAAAAGATGCAAATAAATGTATTTACTGTAGACGATGTGAAACAGCCTGTAATAATATACAAACCTGTGGAATATTATCTGGAATTGGAAGGGGGTTTGATTCCTTTGTAGGACCTTTTGCGAATATACCTATGGTAGAATCCTCCTGTACATACTGTGGTCAATGTGTGCAGGTATGCCCGACTGCTGCCCTTACAGAAGTTTATCATACAGACAAGGTATGGGAAGCATTAAATGATCCAGATAAGCATGTTATTGTTCAAACCGCACCGGCTATTCGAGTGGCATTAGGAGAACTTTTTGGAATGGAGCCTGGAACCATTGTGACTGGAAAAATGGCCACTGCTTTAAGACGTATGGGATTTGATGGAGTGTTTGATACGGATTTTGGAGCAGACCTTACTATCATGGAGGAAGCATCTGAGCTTATTTATAGAATAAAAAATAATAAGACGCTGCCAATACTTACAAGCTGCTGCCCTGCCTGGGTGAAATTTATTGAGCATCAATTCCCTGAATTAATCCATGTTCCATCTACTTGTAAATCTCCCCATATTATGTTTGGTACCATTGCAAAAACCTACTATGCTGAAAAAAATGGAATAGATCCTGACAATATAGTGGTAGTGTCTGTAATGCCTTGTATCGCAAAAAAAGCAGAGGCAAAACGCCCTGAACTCACAAAAGATGAACATAATAATGTAGATATTGTGATCACTACTCGAGAATTAGGGGCTATGATTAAAGAAGCAGGTATAGAATTCAATGTATTGCCAGATGGTGATTTTGATAATATTATGGGAGAATCAACAGGTGCATCTGTTATATTTGGTACAGCAGGTGGTGTGATAGAAGCAGCTCTTCGTACTGCATATGAATGGATGACGGGAGAAACCCTTGAAAATGTAGAATTTGAACAATTAAGAGGTATGGATGGAGTGAAAAGAGCAACTGTAAAAATAGGAGATCAAGAATTAAACATAGGAATTGCTAGTGGCCTTGGAAATGCTAGAATCATCTTTGAAGAAATTAGAGAAGGAAAATCGGATCTTCATGCCATTGAAATAATGGCTTGTCCTGGAGGATGTATTGCAGGAGGAGGACAACCGTATCACCATGGCAACGATGAAATTGTAAAAAAACGTATGGAAGCAATTTATGAAGAAGACAGAAGGAAAAAAATAAGAAAATCTCATGAAAATCCACAAATATTAGAATTGTATAAAAATTATTTAGGTGAGCCATTTGGAGAACTAGCCCATAAGCTTCTTCATACTCATTATGAAAAAAGAGAAAGAATCTAAAAAAATCCCCATGCTTTTTAAATGTGCATGGGGATTTTTCTTTATTCATTTAGAGGAGAAGCTATATTAAATTTCATTCCTATATTTTCAAAATCACATTGAATAATTACCTGAGTATTCATTTCTTTTCCTTCTTTTGTTCCATGAAGGGTATAGGAAATGATTTCTTTTATGATTTCATTCTCGTCATTAATGTAGATCTCTACTTTATAGTTGTCTAGGGTAAATCCTTGTAAATTACTTGCAGTAGATAATTCATTGGAAAGTAAAGGGGTAAATTCATTTTTATTAAAATCCAACAAATATCTTGTTGCATTGATATTATTTATTTTTACTGCATCTACTTGTGGCGTAGGAAGCTTTTGAAAATTTAAAATAAAGTTATCATGAATAGATTTGATTAAGGAAAAATCTACAATTAAAAATTCTTCATTATTCAAATTAGATTTTTCCTTCCATCCTTCATTATAGTATTTGGTATAGAAATTTTCTTTGGTTTTAATAATTTCATAAGGCGTTTGAAGATAAGTATTATCTTCTTGTATAATTGCCATGGTTCCTTTAACATATTCTTTTTCTTCATTATTAAATCCATTCACATTAAAATTGAATTGCATATTATTTTCCTCTTCTATATCCAAATTTAATACCATCTTCAAATGATACTGTCCTATATAAGGCAGGGTATTTTTTATAGAAGTATATAAATCATCGTACATATTTTTACTTTGTATGACTGCAGTATAATTATCATTATTCCATATAATACGATATCCTAAATTTTCTGCTATAAAACGAAGGGGAGCAATGGTTTTATTGTGAATTAGCTTAGGAGGGGTATCTAATATAACTAAAGTACCATCCACATATGCATTTTTATCATTTATAACCATTTTTATAGTGATATCATCCTTTTGCACTATTACCTCTTGTTTTTCTTGAGTCCATATAACTTTTGCACCTAATTTTTCACCAATGTTTCTTACAGGAGCAAGGACTCTATTATTTTCAATTAAAGGAGGAAGATCAAAATTTAAGATTTCATCATGGATAGAAATCTTTACGCCTTCAAAGGCTAGAGCATGTGTTGTAAAGATGAATAGAGATAGAAATAAGATAATTATTTTTTTCTTCAAAGACATTCACCTCCTTGTTAAAAGTATAAGTAAAATTATATTATCATAATAAAGAAGTAAAATCATTGTAAAAAACTGGTTTATGTGTTTTATGGTGTTCTTTCTTGTCTAAAAATTAATCTTTTTGCCTAGTAAAATTTAAAGTTATGGGATATAATAATGAATACAGTAAAATGGAAAAATTATTGATAAAGGAAGGGATCCTATGAAGTGGATTGAAATTACAGTAAAAACTACTACAGAAGCCGTAGAGGCAGTGACCAATGTTCTTTATGAGTCTGGAGTAGGAGGTGTAGTGATAGAAGATCCAAGTGATTTTTTATTTCAAAAAAAAGATGATACGGCGTGGGATTACATAGAAGAAAATGTATTTGATACAGGATATGAAGGGGTAATGATTAAAGCCTATCTTTCCGAAGAAAAAAATGTTGTTGCAGAAGTAGAAATGATTAGAGAAAAAATAAAGGTGCTACCAAGCTATGGAATAGAAGTAGGAGAAGGAAGTGTCCAAATAACACAAGTAGATGAAGAGGATTGGGCTAATTCATGGAAGCAATATTATAAGCCAACAAAGGTAGGAGAAAAAATAGTGGTAAAGCCTACGTGGGAAGCTTATGATCCTAAAAAAGAGGACCTTGTAATAGAACTAGACCCAGGAATGGCATTTGGAACGGGGACCCATGAAACAACTAGCATGTGCATTAGAGAATTAGAAAACAGAGTAAATGATAATAGTACTATTTTTGATATTGGATGTGGAAGTGGGATATTATCTATTGCAGCTGCAAAATTAGGGGCATCGAAAGTAATCGGCGTAGATCTTGATCCAGTTGCCGTAAAGGTTTCTAAAGAAAATGTCGCTTTAAATAAAGTAGATACTACAGTTGAAGTAAGATATGGAAACTTAATGGAAGTAGTTACAGAAAAAGCAGATATTGTGGTTGCAAATATTATAGCAGATATTATTATCTTCCTATCTGAAAATGTAGGAAATTTTTTAGTGGAGGAAGGAATATTTATCTCTTCTGGTATCATACTAGATAAAATAGAAGCAGTTAAAGCTGCCTTGTCTAAAAATAAATTTGAAATCCTAGAAGTAAAAACCATGGGAGAATGGGCAGTAATCGTATCGAAAAAGGGTGAGCAGTAGTGGATAGATTTTTTATAGAAAAAACAAATATAGATTTAGAAAAAAAGAGCTGTTTTATTGAAGGAGAAGATGTAAAGCATATTGCAAGAGTTTTAAGGTATGATGTAGGCGATGTTCTTGAGGTATGCGATGGAAATAATAATGAATACAAATGTGCAATAAAAGAGATGAACAAAAAAGCAATATTTTTAGACATACTAGAAAAAATAAAAGTAAATAGGGAAGCTGATTTAAAGATAAGGGTATATCAAGGGCTTCCAAAGGGGCAAAAGCTTGAACTCATTCTGCAAAAGCTAACGGAAATTGGCGTGAGTGAAATTATTCCTGTAATTACGAAGAGAAGTGTTGCAAAAATAGAAAGTAAAAAAGAAGATAAGAAAATAGAAAGATGGGAAAGAATAGTATATGAAGGAGCAAAACAAAGCAAAAGAGGAATTGTTCCTAAAGTAAAGGGTCCTTTAACTTTTAAAGAGGCCCTTTTAGATATGAAAGAGAATGATTTAAATATTGCTTGTTATGAGAAAGAAAATGCAAGGGGAATAAAAAGTGCATTAAAGGGTGTTAATATTGATTCTATAGGGATTTTCATAGGTCCAGAGGGTGGATTTGAAGAAGAAGAAATGAAAACCTTTGAGGAAATAGGAGGACTTTCTATAACCTTAGGACCAAGAATTCTTAGAACAGAAACAGCGCCTATTGTTGCTGCGTCCATTGTATTGTATGAGCTTTCAGATTTAGGAGGAGATGAGTAATTTGAAAAAAGTAGCATTTTACACTCTAGGATGTAAAGTAAATCAGTATGAAACAGAGGCCATGGGAGAGTTATTTAAGAAAGCTGCTTATGAAATCGTAGATGCAGAGGATTATGCCAATGTATATGTGATTAATACTTGTACTGTAACGAGTATGAGCGATAAAAAATCAAGACAATTCATAAGAAGAGCGAAAAAGAGAAATCCAGAGGCGATCATTGCTGTTGTAGGATGCTATTCCCAAGTAGCACCAGAAGAGATTTTAGATATAGAAGAAGTAAATGTTGTAATGGGTACCAACGATAGAAATAAGATTGTAAACATTATAGAAAATATAGATTCAAAAAGTAAGATGAGTACGGTAGACGATATTATGAAGGTTAGACAGTTCGAAGAGATGGAAATAAGAGAAGTAAGAGGAAAGACAAGAGCATTTTTGAAGATACAAGAAGGATGCGACCGATTTTGTTCTTACTGCATCATTCCCTATGCAAGAGGTCCTATTAGAAGCAGACTGCTTGAAAATATCGTGAAGGAAGTAAAAGAACTTGCCAATAATGGGTTCAAAGAAATAGTTCTAACAGGAATTCATGTGGCTTCTTATGGCAGGGATTTAAAGGAAGTTCATTTATTAGATGTATTAAAAGCAATTCATGAAATTGATGGAATCGAAAGGATAAGAATGAGCTCTGTAGAGCCTCTTTTAATGAATGATGGATTTATAAAAGAAATTGCTGCGATGGAAAAAATATGTTCTCATTTTCATTTGTCTTTGCAAAGTGGATGTGATGAAACTTTAAAAAGAATGAATAGAAAATATACAACAAAGGAATATAAAGAGATTGTAGATAAATTAAGAAAAAATATAAAAGATGTAGCTATTACAACAGATGTAATAGTAGGTTTTCCTGGAGAAACAGAGGAAGAGTTTGAAAGTACCTATGCTTTTCTAAAAGAAATTAAGCTTTCTCAAATGCATATATTCAAGTATTCTCCTAGGAAAGGAACGCCAGCAGCAACCATGGAAAATCAAGTAGATCCACAACAGAAAAATAGTAGAAGTGAAAGATTATTACAGTTAGCAAAGGATAATTATGTGAATTTCACATCGGATTTTATAGGAAAAACTTTTCCTGTTCTCTTTGAACAAAAGGTGGAAAATGGATATTATGAAGGTTTGACACCAAATTATATACGGGTTGTAGTGAAGGAAGATGAAAGTATAGAGGGAAAAATAATGCATGTAACATTAAAAGAAATAAAAGAGGAATTTGTAGCAGGAATTTTAGTATAAATGTAGAATTCATAAAGTTGAAACTACTTAATAAGGGGGTGGAATAGCCATGGAAAATTGTATATTTTGTAAAATAGCAAATGGAGAGATCCCATCAAATAAAGTATATGAAGATGATAAAGTATTGGCATTTAAAGATATAAATCCTGTTGCACCAATTCATATTTTAGTTATACCAAAAAAACATTATGAATCCATTATAAACATACAGGAATCTGAGATGAATATTGTGGCACATATGCATAATGTTATAAACCATGTTGCTAAAGAAATGAATTTTGCAGAAAGTGGATTTAGAATAGTAAATAATTGTGGAAAAGACGCAGGACAAGAGGTAAAACACATCCATTATCATATTATTGGTGGAAAAACGTTAAATTGGCCATAAACGCAAAAAATACTTGATAAAAGTTAAAATTTAGTTTATAATAACGAAGTATGGTGTTAACCCTGCAATCAACCAAGCTATAATCATAGTTATAGACCTAGTAGAATTGCTGGTATCGGAGGGAGGGAAAAGGAATGTCAGAAGTAAAGCTAAAAGAAAATGAATCTTTAGATAGTGCTCTTAGAAGATTTAAGCGTCAATGTGCTATGTCTGGTATACTATCTGAAGTTAGAAAAAGAGAGCATTATGATAAGCCAAGCGTAAAGCGTAAGAAAAAGGCTGAAGCAGCAAGAAGAAAAAATGCAAAAAGATAATTTTAATTAAGAGGTGAAGGGAATGTCCCTTAAAGCAAAATTAATGGAAGACCTGAAGCTTGCCATGAAAAACAAAGAAGAAGTAAGAAAATCTGTTGTTACCCTTATAAGAGCTGCAATAAAGCAGTATGAGGTAGATAACAGAGTGGAGTTAGATGAAGAAGGTGTTCTTGATATTGTTTCGAAACAAATGAAACAAAGAAAAGACGCTCTTGAAGAATTCAAAAAGGCAGACAGACAAGATCTTGTGGATCAGACTGAAGCTGAAATAAAAGTACTTACAGAATATTTACCAGCTCAATTAAGTGAAGAGGAAGTTGAAAAAATAGTGATAGAAACTATTCAGGAAGTAGGCGCTTCTTCAATGAAAGAGATGGGTAAAGTTATGTCAGCTATGATGCCTAAAGTAAAAGGTAAAGCTGATGGGAAAATTGTAAACGAATTAGTAAAGAAACATTTACGATAGATTAAAAAGACTAAAGCCAAGCTTTAGTCTTTTTTGATGTCTTTTTACATATATTTAACTCCATTTTAATACCTCCTTAAAGAAAGATAGGTAAACTAAAATAGAAGATAAAATAAAATAAAGGGAGTGATCAATATGAAATTAAATATATGTATAGATATTGATGGAACCATAACAGATGCTTACTATTGGATTCATTTAGCAAATAAGTATTTTAACAAAAATATAAAAGAAGAAGATGTAACCAGCTATGAGATGAGTGAGGTATTTGGTGTGTCAGAAGAAGAATATAGAAAATTTTATAATCAATATATAGAAGAAATTCACAAAGCGGCAAGTTTAAGAGAAAATGTGAAGGATGTGTTAGCCTTATTGAGTGCCCATCATGATTTATATTTTGTAACCGCTAGAGACAAGAGACTTGAAAAACTGACGATTAATTTTATGAAGGAAAATAAAATTCCCTATGATGAGCTTTATATGCTAGGAAGTCACTATAAAGTGGATAAAGCAAGAGAATTGGATTGCGACATTTTTATAGAAGATAATTACAATAATGCCATACAGCTTTCTGTAGCAGGGTTTCCTGTAATTCTAATGGATACGAATTATAATAAATTACCCATCAATGAAAAAATAAAAAGAGTTACAAATTGGAAAGAAATATATAAAATAATCAGCAGTATGATTTTAGAAAAAGTAAGTTAGACAAATTTCATATAAAGAAATTAGGAAAACTATGGAAAAAACCATGGTTTTTTTTGTATAATGAAATAGTTTGTAACTATTTTGTAACCTTTTTTTGGAATAAAGAGTTTAAAATATCTTTAGGGTTTGTTCTTATGCTTACAATATTGTAAGATTTAAGAATAAAATGTAAGGAAAATAAATGGGTTCATAAAAATATATCTTATATAATTAAGATATATTTAAGAATTTATTAAGGGTATTTTAATATTGTTTTTGTATAATAAAATGGATTGCTATTTTAAATTTTATATAAAAAATCCAGGAGGTATCATAAAATGATAAAAAAACTAATAAAGAAAAAGAAATTTTGGATTATTATATCCACTGTAGTAGTAGCGCTTACCATAGGAGGAATATCTTTTAGTAAGATGAATGCATCAGATAAGGGAATGATGGTCACTACTGCACCCATAGAAAAACAAGATATAAGTGCGACAATAAGAGTAAAAGGAGAATTAAAAAGCAAAGTAAGGTCTGAAATCTCTTCTGATCTTAAGTATAAAATAAAGGATATATTTGTTAAAGAGGGAGATGTAGTTAAAGCAGGAGATGTTTTAGCTACCCTTGATATGGAGGATTTAAATTATGAAATAAAAGATGCAAGATTAGACTTAGAAATTAGTGAAGCCCAGTATAATGAAAAAAATAGTGAGGATAATATATTTTCTCTTCGAAAAATTCTAGAAGGAAAAAATATAGATCTTGAAACAGCAAAGCATAAATATGAAACATCAAAAGCTCTTCATGAAACAGGAAATGTCAGTAAGGATGATTTTGATAATGATTTTAACGAATACAAAAAAGCAAAAAATGAAGTAGAAATAGCAAATGAGAATTTAAATGTTGCTTTAAGAAACAAAAATAATAATTCAGATTTAAAAGTGCTAGAGCAAAAGAGAATAAACCTTCAAAGGAAAATAGATGATTTAAGCAAATCAACCATAAAAAGTTCAATAGATGGTACGGTGACAGCTGTAAATGCAAAAATAGGTTCTATTGCAGAAGGAACAGCAGGGTTATTTGTGGTAGAAGATACAAAAAATCTTCAAGCAAAATTTGATGTAAATGAATTTGATGTGAAGAAATTACATATGGGACAAGAAATTACTTTAACCACAGAATCTCTTGCAGATAAGAGTTTTAAAGGAAAAATAACAAACATATATCCTAGTGCTCAAACAAAAGATTCTAATTCAGGAAAACAGATTATTATTCCAGCTATTGTGGATTTAGTTGGAAATGTAGAGGGATTAAGACCAGGACTTGTTATTGAATCGAATGTAGAAGTAGAAAAAGAAAAAGAAGCATTTGTTCTTCCTTATGAAGCAATATATGAAAAGCAAGATAAAACAAATGCTATTTTTTTAGTAAAAGAGGGAGTATTAAAAGAAGTACCTGTTAAATTAGGGGTAGAAGGAGATTTAGCAGTTCAGGTGATTTCAAAAGATATTAAAAAAGGAGATATAGTAGCTCTTAATCCAGATGAAAGTTTTGCTACAGGAATGAAGGTTGTTACAGATATTCCCGATGGAAATAAAGATGGAAAGAAGGGGAAGTAGATGATAGAAATTAAAAATCTACAAAAAATTTATAAAAATGGAGAAATAGAGGTTCCTGCATTAAAAGGGATCTCTCTTACTATAAAAGAAGGAGAATTTGTAGCAATAATGGGTTCTTCAGGTTCTGGAAAATCAACCTTGATGAATGTTTTGGGCTGCCTTGATAAACCTACTATTGGAGAGTATATTTTAGATGGAATTCCTATACAGGAGCGAAATGAAGAAGAGTTATCTGCTGTAAGAAACCTAAAGATAGGTTTTGTATTTCAGTCTTTCAACTTGATTCCAAGAACTTCTGCTTTGAAAAATGTAGAGCTACCATTACTATATGCAAGAAAAAACCAAAAAGATAGAAGAGAAAGGGCCATGGAGCTTTTAGAAAAAGTAGGACTAAAGGAAAGAATGCATCATATGCCTAATGAACTTTCGGGAGGACAAAGACAAAGAGTTGCAATCGCTAGAGCCCTTGCAAATGATCCCCCCATTATTTTAGCAGATGAACCCACTGGAAACCTTGATTCAAAATCAGGAGAAGAAGTTATGGGAATTTTTAAGCAGCTTAATAAAGAAGGAGTAACTATTGTCTTAGTTACGCATGAACCGGATATAGCGCAGCATTGTAAAAGAGTTGTAGCTTTTAAAGATGGAATTTTGATCAAGGATGAACTTGTTGAAAATCCATTGTAGGCATTGATAAGAATGGAGGTTTTTATATTGTTTTTTTTAGAAAACTTTAAATTAGCGCTTTCGAGCTTGAAAGCCAATAAAATGAGGGCTTTTTTGACTATGCTCGGAATCATCATTGGAATTAGTTCTGTTATTACCATTATGACCTTAGGAGAAGCCGGTAAAGCAAGTGTAGGAAAGGAATTTGAAGGAAGTAAAAATCAAATTGCCATTAGACCTGCAGATTGGGATATTGGATATGAGGATCTTTTAAATGGTAGTGATTTAGATAAAATTAGAAATGCATTCTCAGAGGATATACAATACTTCTCTCCAGTGGAATGGTCAGGAGGAAAAGTAAAGAAAAATAAAGTAGTGGATGAAGTAAGTATACTAGGAAGTAATGAGGAGTATAAATTTATTGATAACGTAAATGTTATAAAAGGAAGATTTTTTAGTAGGTCAGATGTTTTAGGGAAAAGGAATGTAGCAGTAATCGATAAAAGACTTGCTTTAAAGCTTTTTAAAAGAACCAATGCGGTAGGAGAAACATTAAAGATAGATGATGGATATTTGGGACAAAGCTATGTGGTCATAGGTGTATATGAGAAAGCACCATCTTTGTTTGATCAAATAGATAGTGCTTTTGGATACGAGCAAACGACTCTTTATGCTCCTTTTACTTGTGTACAGTATGATGATACCTATAGGTCTATTCAAGCAGTAGTATCTGAAGGTGCAGATATTACCACTGTATCTGATAGAATCGTCAAATTTATCTCTAAAATAAAGCATAAAGAAAATCTTTATAGAGTACAAACTGCCCAAGGCGCTCAAAGTCAGTTAGATGGAATACTAGGGAAGTTATCCATCGGAATAGGTGCAATAGCAGCCATATCTCTTCTTGTTGGAGGAATTGGTGTAATGAATATTATGCTTGTTTCTGTAACGGAAAGAACAAGGGAAATTGGGATAAGAAAAGCCTTGGGGGCAAAAAGAAGAGATATTTTACTTCAATTTTTAGTAGAGTCCATGATCATATCTGCCACAGGAGGAATTATTGGAACAAGCCTAGGGCTTGGAATATCTAACGCAATTGCATTGATTTTCCACATTACACCAACTATTCCTATTACAATGATTCTTATTGCAGTTTCCTTTTCTGCTGGAGTAGGTGTGTTCTTTGGGATATATCCAGCCAATAAGGCAGCTAAATTAGATCCAATAGAAGCGCTACGATATGAATAGGAAACAGGAGAAGCTTACAATATAAGGAGGTTATTATGCAAAATAATCATAAATTACCAATTATTATTTTTACCATATTGACTATGATATTAACATTTTTAAACGCTTTTGCTTATTTTTCTTCTTTTGCAGAAGAAAAGAAGGAAGAAAAGAATTCTACTTTTCTTTCTTTAGAAAAAGCACAGGAAGAAGCAATAAAAAACGCTGTTTTGTTAAAGGGAGGATTAAGAAATATAGAAGCTTTTAATGATGAACATAGTCAAGCTTATTCAGAAGAACGAGCAGCAAAAAAAAATAAAGATGATTATGGTGGAACATTAGAATATTTTCAATATGAATCAGGATATAAGACAAAAGAAGTAGATATAAAAATCAATAATACAAAATTAAAAATGAAAAAGGATGAAGAAAAGATAAAATTAGAGGTACTTTCAGCCTATCAAGATATTCTTCTAAATGAGAAGGAAATTGAAATTGAAAAAGAAGAAGTAGCATATGAAAAAAAACTTTTAGAAATAGCAAAAATAAAAAGTGAAAGAGGAAATATATCCTTGTATGAGTTTGAAAAAACCAAAAATGATTATGAAACGAGGATACTTTCCTTAGATAGCAAAAATCAAGAATTAGAAAACGCATATAAAAGATTAAATTTTTTACGAGGGGCTTCATTAGACGATCGACCTAAACTTTCAATGACCTCTTTGTCCTCATTAGAGGATAAATTAATAGATACAAAAGCAGCACTGCAAATAGCTAATGAAAATAGATATGATTTATTGTCTTCAAAGAGTGAACTTACGTTGTCTGAAATGGATTTAAAAAACACAAGTATCGTGTATCCTGAAAATACATATAGATACAAGGAGAAAGAAAGAATAGTAAGTGATGCAAAAGAAAAATATGAAGAAACGAAAGATAGTTTAGAGGAAGAAATAGAGACTGCTTACGCTGACCTATTAATTTCTAAACTTAAAAATGATGATATAAAACTTGCGCTAGAGATAATGAAAAAAGGTGTAGAGGAAAAAGAGCTTCTTTTAAAGTATGGAAGGATAAGTGAAATGGAATTAGAAAAGGCAAAAAAAGATTTTTCTGCCAAGGAATTAGAGTATATGAGAAATACTTTTGAATATCAAAAACTTTTGAAAGAATATATTTTAACTTATACACTTGGAAAGTGATAAGGAGGTATCGTATGAAGGATAAAATTAATATTATGGTGGTGGACGATTACTTTCTCATGAGAGAAGGATTAGCCGATATATTAGAATTAGAAGAGAATATAAATGTTGTAGCTACAGCTTGTGATGGAGCAGAAGCCATAGAAATATTAAAAGAAGTGGAGGTGGATGTGGTTCTTTTAGATATAAACATGCCTAATATGAATGGAATAGAAACATTAAAAAAACTAAAGTATATGAATGATTCTATAAAAATAATCATGCTAACGGTATGTGATAAAAAAGAATATGTTATAGAGGCATTGCGTTTAGGTGCAGATGGATATATGTTAAAAGATTTAGAAGCTTCTAATTTAGTTTCGGCTATTGTTCAAATTTATAAGGGAGGAACCTTTATACACTCTGACATTGCAGGAGCAGTTTTAAAAGAACTGGATAAAAAAATAAATTTTTCCACAATAAGTAATTAATCTATCGTTAATTTGTGTTATTATAAAAATATATAATTGAAGGGGGGGGG